>ERZ808240.182-NODE-182-length-87041-cov-6.255122_pt1 | contig 87041 bp, 71 predicted proteins | sample MGYA00521084_ERZ808240 | MGnify/ENA primary metagenome ERZ808240 (study PRJEB31516, sample SAMN03275571) | gut metagenome | biome: mammalia-associated habitat; material: feces | host: Papio cynocephalus | place: Kenya | collected 2012-08-06 ...
AAACGCTGTTTGCCGAAAATCTTCGACCTGAAACGAGAAGATTTTTTCGTATGGTCAGTCGAAGAACACAGCAATACTGTCGTATTGCAAGTGATGAGACAAACAAAACGGGGAAATATTCCGTTTCAGGAACCGTTGTACTCCGATTGCTTTGTCTATTTGAAAAAACAGTTGTATAGCTCCATGAGATGGGGCCATCCATTTCTGCGCCCAATAAAAGTATGCCAAAGGCGAAGTCTACCGGCCTCTCCTTTGGCATACTTTCCTATACGGTCTTACCGCTTAAAATAAACCGGACTCATCCAAAGTGTGCCGCCCGGTATGCCTCGACCTCATCCATCCGGGGAATCGAGCCGGCCGCGCCCGCACGGGATACCGTCAGAGCCGATGCGGTCGTGGCGGTTTGCAGCGCGGCGGTCAGATCGGCTCCCGCGCGCACCGCCGCCAGAAAATATCCCACGAAGGTATCGCCGGCCGCCGTGGTATCCACCACCGGCACCGACAGCGCCGGCTGCTGTACGGATCCCTGCGCATTCTCCGCCAAAACTCCGTCGCCGCCCAGTGTCAGCACCACCGTTGTGCGGGGGTACTTTTGCCGCAGCGCCGCCATGACGCGGTCACTTTCCGTCTCACCGGACAGCGCCGCCCCCTCGGTCTCGTTCACAAACAGCCACTCCACCAACTCCATAGGCACCTGCGCCAGCTCCGGGGTGATGGGCGCCGGATTGAGGGCGATCCGCAATCCCCGGGCAGCGCCCTCCCGGATCAGCTCGTCCACCCGGTTCACCTCGTTTTGCAGCAGGAGGATGTCCCCCGGCTCCAACGTGTCCAGCACCTCCCGGATGAAAGCCGGGGTCAGCGCATGATTCGCCCCGCTGTACAACAGAATGCAGTTCTGTCCCTCTGCGTCCACCTGAATGATGGCGTGGCCGCTGGGCACCTCCGCCGTGCGCACAAAGGTGGTGTCCACCCCGTTCTCCTCCAGCAGAGGGCGCAGCAGTGTGTCGTCCGCCCCTACCAGACCGGCGTGCCGCACCGGCACCCCGGCCCGCGCCAAAGCGATCGTCTGGTTCAGACCCTTGCCGCCGCAGCCGCTGTGGAGCGTCGTCGAGGACAGGGTCTCCCCCGCCTGCACAAAGTGCTCCACCGCATACACGTGATCCACATTCAGCGACCCAAAACATAATACCTGCATACTGTTTTTCCTCCCTCGGCTCAGCCGTCGGCTAATTTACGGAACAAATCCTATATATCCCGTTTTATTTGTCTCATCACGCGCAATACGGCAGTATTGCAGCGTTCTTCGACTTACCATACGAAAAAACCGTCTCATTTCAAGTCAGAGCTCCTCGGCAAACAGCGTTGTACACCGATTGCGTTTGTCTATCCGGCTCACACATCACACTGGACAAACCGCGCTCCCGCACAAACAGACGAAACCGCTGTTCGCCACAGCTTCGCGAAATGCATTATAGCAGAAACTCCAACGTTCTGCAAGTGGACGCTTCGGGTAGGGATTCTTTTTCGGTCACTCGGTGACAGTCATTCGGTGATGATCTCTGTAATGTCGTTCTCATTGCAGATGATATAGCTGTAGCGTTTTCCGATTTTGCTGTGGTCGCACAGGAAATACTTCTCCTTGGACTGGCGGATCAGCGCCCGGCGCAGATGCGCCTCCTTTTCCGAATAATCCGTGACCATGCCGTCGGAAAAGCTGCTGCAGGAAAAGAACAGCGCATCGAAATACACGCTCTGCACCATGCTGATGGCGTATTCCCCGGCAAACGCCAGCGAACGCGGCAGCAGCTCACCGCCCACGCAATACACGTTGATATCCGTCTGGCACAGCTGGGAGCAGATCTCCACGCCGTTGGTATACACCGTGATATTTTTATGCTGGCTGATGAAAGGCACCATATGCAGACAGGTAGAGGACCCGTCGATAAACACCACGGTATCGTCCTTGAGATGCTCCGCCGCCCGCTCCGCAATGAGCGTCTTCTGCTCATGATTCTTCTTATAGCGCAGCTGCATCGGCACCTCAAGGCTGTCGCTGCGCAGCTCGGCGCCCCCGCTCACCCGCCGGATCAGTCCCATTTTTTCCAGCTCCGACAGATTGCGGCGCACGGTGGACGGGCTGGTATAGATCTTGGCGGCCAGTTCGTTGACCTTAATATATCCGGTCCGGCCGATCAGCTTCAGCAATTGATTTTTCCGTTCGTCTTTTATCATTTGTCGCCCTTCTTCTTTCGCAAAAATGCGCACAATGGAAGAAATATGCATGATCCTCCCCGGCAATGCGCTCAATTTGCGCAATAAACACGCCGCTACTTGCGTATTTGCGCCATTTGGACTAATATTAGCACAGAAAATGCTTCTTGTAAAGGGCGATGTGTATGATACATTCCGACGTGAAACTGGTAGCGTTTGATCTGGACGGCACCCTGACGCAGCACAAAACGCCGCTGGACGCGCAAAACAAAGCCGTGCTGGACAAACTGCGGAAGCGCTATACGCTGATCATGGTGGGCGCCGGTATGTGCCGCCGTATCTTTGAACAGATGAATCGGTATCCCATCGACATCATCGGGAACTATGGGATGCAGACCGCGCGCTACGACCCGGAGACGGGTGACATGGAGCTGATCGAGGATATCGTCGTCCCCTGCGACAAAGACGCTGCGGAACGGAAGATCACCCTCCTGCGCCAACAATTCGGCTATACGGAGTATGTCGGCGACAATGTGGAATATCACTCCTCCGGCTGCATCACCTTCCCGCTGCTGGGCACCAAAGCGCCGATCCGGGAAAAGCTGGCCTTCGATCCGGATCGCGCAAAGCGGCGCAGAATCTATGGGCAGGTCCGGGAAGCCTTCCCCGAATACAACGTGGTCATCGGCGGCTCCTCGTCCTTCGATATGGCCCCCGTCCCCTACAACAAGCGCCATGCGCTGGAACGGTATTGCCGGGAAAAGGGACTTTCCCATGACCAGGTGGTGTATGTGGGGGACGATTACGGAACGGGCGGCAACGACGAGCCGGTCTACCGTTCGAATTTTCGGTTCCTCACCGTGGACGATTATCGGCGCTTTCCGGACACGGTGCGGTGTCTGCTGGAGGAGATGCATACATGACGATACAGGACCTGCTGAAAGGAAAATCCGGATGCGCCTGCGGGCAGGCGCATACCTGCGCCATCCGCCATATTGTCATCCGGAGCGGCGCCATACAGGAGCTGGCGGCGCTGTGCGCCGACTATTCCCACATCCTGCTGGTGTCCGATCAGAACACCTATGCCACCTGCGGAGACTATGTGGCCGCACAGCTGAGCAGGAAAATCGACCGCAATATCGTATTTCACTGCGACGGGTTTCTGCTCCCCGATGAGGCGGCCATTCAGCGCGTGGACAACGCTGTGACCGCTCGGACGCAGCTGCTCATCGGCATCGGCTCGGGGGTGATCAACGATCTGTGCAAATATGTCAGCCATACCCACGGTCTGCCCTATTACATCGTGGCCACGGCGCCCTCCATGGACGGCTATGCCTCCATGGGCGCGGCCATGATCACCCATCACATGAAAACCACCTTTACAGCGCACGTTCCGGCCGCTATAATTGGAGACGTGGATATATTAAAGAACGCACCCATGCGTATGATCCAATCCGGCTTCGGCGATATCATCGGCAAATATTCGGCGCTGAACGATTGGAAGCTGGCCGCGCAGATCACCGGCGAGACGCTGTGCCCCTATGTATACGATCTGACCTATGATACCCTGCAAAAAACCGAACGCCTGGCGGCCGGTATCCTGAAACGGGATCCGGAGACTGTGCAGACCCTCATGGAGGCTCTGGTCATCATCGGCATCGCCATGAGCTTCACCGGTAATTCCAGACCCGCCTCGGGGAGCGAGCACCACCTGTCGCACTATTTCGAGATCACCGGGATCGTATTCGGCCGGAAATACTTCCTGCACGGGATCGACGTGGCCTATTCTACCGTATGCACCGCCGCCATGCGCCGACGCATTCTGGCGCCGGGCGATTTCCCCGCCCGGCTGCCCGTCCATGACCGGGAGCACTGGGAGCGGGCCATACGGCGCAATTACGGCAGCGCGGCGGAGGGCATGATCGCGCTGCAGGAGCAGTGCGGATATTATGCAGACCGGTACAGGGAGCTGTACCGCGCCAAATGGGCGGAGATCCGCACGATCCTGGCCGAGATGCCGTCGGCTGCGCACATCCGGCAGATTCTCCGCACGGCGGGGCTGGATTATGCGGAGTTTGAGAGGCAGTACGGCAAACCGCTCATCCGGGATTGTATGCTCTACGCCAAGGATCTGAAGGACCGGTACACTTTCTTGTGGATATACTATTTGCTTTTTGCGGAGGAGATGCAGGAATGAGAGCTTCTATGACGACCCCTGACAGGCTCTATGTGGCCGCCCACCGGGGGAACAGCGAGAAATGCCCGGAAAAACACCCTGGAGGCCTTTCGGGAGGCCATCGCCAACGGCGCCGACATGATCGAGACCGATGTGCGGCTGACCAGAGATCGGGTGCCGGTGCTGATGCACGATGAGACCATCGACCGCACGACCGATGCTACCGGACGGGTCGCCTTCCAGCTGCGGGCGGGAGCGCATTTCCTGTCTTATCACAACTGGCTATGGAACATGGATTTTATGGAGCGGCACCGGGACGACCCGCTGCTGACCGTATAAGCGCCGATCAAGCCGACGAACCTCCCGCGACCATCCCTCCGAAAGAAAAAGCGCACAGAAGCCGTAAACAGCCATCGCTGCCCGCCGTATCCGGCGGACAGCGATGGCTGTTTTATTGATCCACAAAATACAGGCCGTCTCCCACGTGCAGCCGATCCAGCGTATAGGCATTACCCGCTATATCCGTGCGCATGGTCCACCGCCCATCGGTGAAATCCGGAAACGGCTGAGGCGCGCCGCCGCAGGCGATGGAGTTTTCACTGAGAGCGGTGATGCACATATAGGTCGCCGCATCGTATACATCAATGGGCGGCCGGGAGCCGGTGCGCACCGCCTCCAGAAAAGCGTCAAACACCAGATGGTCGATGCCGCCGTGCATATCCTTGCCCACACCGTTTTTCCAAAGGGGATGCAGATATTGCGTCTCATACTGCGCCGCATTGCCCCACTGGGGACGCCAATCCCACTCACTCTCTCTGTGGGCAGCACAGCCATCCAGAAACAGGCTGTCGTTATCCTCCAGATACATTCCCCGGGTGCCGTGCACCTCAAAGCGCCGGGAATAGGCATGGGGCAGGGTCGTATTCAGCGTCAGGGTCACCGTCTGCCCCCCGGCACAGGTCAGCACCGTCGTCACCACATCCCCCTGGGCAAACTGCACCTGCGCCAGCGGATCGCCCGCTCCCCGTTTCTCCACGATGTAGTCATGCAGCCCCTGGGAGGCAGAGGAGAAAGAAGAAAGGCTTAGGAACCGATTGCCGTTGTTAATGTCCAGCAGCTTGGCGATCGGACCGATCTCATGGGTGGGATAGTTTTCCCCGTTGCGGTAGAGGTAGTTGCGCAGACGATAATGGCGAATCTCCTTGCCGCTGCTGATCTCCTCCCGCAGGTCGTGGCAATAGGCGCCGCTGCAATGCATCACCCGTCCCAGCGCCCCCTGCCGCACCATTTGCAGCAGCATCAGCTCCCGCTTGCCGTAGCAGCAATTCTCCATAAACATCAGCTCGGTGCCGGTCTCTTTGTAGGCCCGCAGCAGCTTATAGCAATCGTCCAGGGAATAGGCGCCGCCGGCTTCCAGACCCACATATTTGCCCGCCTGCATCGCCGCCACCGTTACCTCCACGTGATCCTCCCAGGAAACGGCGACATACACCGCATCCAGCTGCGGCAGCGCCAGCAGTTCCCGGTAGTCGGTGGTGGTATAGGGGCGGGGGGCGCCCGCCTTTTCCAGCTTATCGGCCGCCGCCTGCGTCCGATCCTCCAGCCGGTCGCACACGGCGACCACCTCCAGCCCCTCGGACAGCAGCGGAATAATGGGGTTATCCAGCATCACGTCGCCCCGCTGCCCCAGCCCGATAATGCCCAATCTGATCTTCTCTTTCACAGCACGTCTCCTTAATAACTCTGCGTGTTACCCGGGAGCAATTCCGGGTAAGACTTTTCCACAAAATCGTATTCTCTTTTTTCACCGTTTACAAGCCAGATCTGCGGCTGATTATTATACAGCCAGTCAAGCGGCTCGGCAAGGCAGTTTTGCGTGGAGCCGCGCGCAAACGCATTTATCAAAGCAGCCTTTATTTCGCCGACCGCCGCATCGGGCTGCACCGATACAAACAGCGGACTGCCGCTGACAGAAAGCAGATCAAGCCACTGTCGGTTCAGGCTCCATTCAATTTTACCGGGGATGATCCCCACACAGTCGGCGTCCACCTTGTAAAACGCATCGTTTTGGCAAAGCCTGAAAGCAAGGGTATTCACCCCGTAAGCACGGGTGCGGCTCCAAACCCTGCCGCTGGTATCGTCACCCGTTCTGTACACCTCAAAGATCCCGGCGGACAGGTGCGACACGGCGTCACAGGCAATAACCACCGCGTCGCCCGCCGCTTCTCGGATCCATCTGTAAAGCTCCAAAACGATTTCGGCGCTCGTTTTTGTTTCGTCCTGAAAGCTCCACCCGTCCTTTGTGGTTATTTTACCGTTGAGCGTACAGCCGAACGAGCCGAACAGGTCATAGGTGGTGTAATCGTGCTTTATAAGCTCATAGCCCCATTCGGCCATTCTGCGCACGGTAGCCCTGACATACTCCTGCACCTCGGGAACGGTAGGGTCAAGGCAATAGGACGGGCCGGTGTTTGTATCCCCGTCGTTAATTCGGGATAGACACCATTCCGGGTGCTGCTTTTCAAGCGTTTTGTCTCTGAGCGGCCTTATCCATATGCCGGGCCTTACCCCGATCCTCTTAAACTCAGCGGCAATTTCCGCCATATCGCCGAATGTTTCATTCGGCTCCCACGGTCCCGCACAGGGGTTGACCGACCAGCCGTCGTCGATCACGGTGAACGGGCGATTTGTATTCCCCGCAGCCAGTGCGGCTGCGATCTCCGCGTCCTGTATAACCTCGTTTCGGCTGCTTTTTCCATAGGCGTAATACCAGTTATTGCTGCCGTATACGGGTGCCGCCGGCAACCGGGGCGCTTCGCACATCACACGGCAAAACTGCCGTGCCGCGGAGAAGGCCGAAATCCCGCTGTATTCCCGGCAAACCACCACGCCCGCAAGCAACCGCCGCCCGTCCAGTCGGACTCCTATGCCGCCGCAGCGCACGTCAAGCCATGCGGTACAGCCCGAAGCGTCGCACTGAAAGCTCACAAAGCTGTTAGCGCCCGTCATAACGCCGCAGCCCACGGTGGTATCGCCGCTGTTTGCGAGAAAATACCACGGCATGAATATTTCCCCGTTTAGGGCGTGCCATTCCATATCCCCATAGGAGCGTTCCCATTTATCCCCCAGGATACGGGTCGGCTCGGTAACGCGATGATTCCAGCGCAGACAAACGAAGCGCGGGCGGGAAACGGTCGCTGTCACATAGACATACAGCTTCTCGTTTTCTATTCTTGTCTCCACCGCACAGTCCTCATTGTCTGTCTCGCACACCGTCCGTATATCGTCCGGCTCTCTCAGAATGTTGAGCATATTTATACCAGCCCTCTTCGCAGGAAATAAGAGGGCGTACAGCTCCAGGCGTGGCAGGCGCTGTTCAGCACCGGATTGGAATAGGGCGTCACCCGGTCGTTTGTCACATCGAAGCACTCCGGGCAGCAATCGAAACCAGCCGCCAGAATCGCGCCCCAGTATTCCCGAATCACCGCCATAGCCTGCTCCTCCATCCCGCAGGCGCACAGCGCCTCCAGATAATAATGGGTCATAAAGGGGGAGGACATCCGCACCGGCGGATCGACCTTGGCCGTTTCCATCAAAAGCCTCTGCGCCTGTTCCCTCTCCAGCGCACCGGACAGCGCCGCCCACACCTGGGATTGCCACGACAGCTCACCGCCCGTCGTCAGGAACAGCCCCGTTTTCGGCTCCCGGCAGCGCAGCAGCGCCCCGTCCGCCTCCTCCGTCAGCGTCTCCAGCCATTCCGTCGGCTGCTCCAGCGCCGCCGCCAGCCGCCGCATCCGCCGCAGCACATAGGCAAAATAGCCCAGCGCCGCCACACTGCGGTCATAGGTGCCATGATCGATAAAGAACGGCGCCTCAATTCGTCCGGCAGCCCGGTCAAACCGTTCAGCGGCGTATTCCACCTGCCGCCGCGCCACGGCATACAACTCTCGGGGCAGCGTTTCGTCCCCGGTATGCTCCCGGTAATCCTCCAGACACAGTCCGAAGCACAGGGAATAATCCAGATAGATCCACTGATCCACATACGGAGGCGTATCCGGGAATACACAGGGGGCGACCAGCCCCTCCCGATTTCGGTGACCGGCAAACAAATAGATGCACCGGCGGATCAGGTCCAGATTATGAAAGGTGCCGTAATCCACCAGCGCCTGCAGCCGCAGATCACCGATCCACAGGCGGCGATCCCGTTTGGGACCGTCCTCAAACACGTCCTGCTCACACTCTGCCAGCGTTTTCACGCACATCCGGTCGATGCGGCGCAGCAGCGGATCGGTCACCGCCGCCGGCTCCACAGCGTCGATATCCACCGCCGACACCGCATCCAGATACAGCCCCCGCACCGCGATGGGGAAACGCACCGAATCGGTACGCTGTAGCTTCACATACCGGAACGAGTACCGCCGCTCCAGACTGCCGGCATAGGGCATAAACGCCACCGTCTTAAAATCCTGCTGCAGCCAGCCCACCGACAACGACTCCTCCGAATCCGCCACCGTCTCCATCAGCTCAATGGGCATCTCTCCAAAGGTGAACGCAATGTTGGTGGGCGAATCGGGAATATGCTCCGGACAGCCGCTGTCCAGCTCTAAGTGCAGATACCCGGTATAATGATCGCCCAGATCCAGAATGATCGGCTCTTTTTCCAGCAGCAGGGGGAACTGCACCGCCCCCAGCGACCGCACGGAATATCCCTGAAATGCCGCCTTGTCGGGGAGAATCTCCACCCGTCGCACCGGCGTCACCGACCGGTGCCGCAGCGGACGTTTATATTGATCGTATGGTTCCATCAGTTTTCACTCCTCTTTTTCAGAGAGCCGCCGCTCCCCCCACCGGGAAACGGCGGCTCAAAAGCCTTTATCCCTTTACGCCGTCGCTGGAAGACATACCGTTCTGCAGCTGCTTCTGGAAGATCGCATAGATCACCAGAATCGGCACCAGTGCAATCGCCAACCCGGCAAAGGTACGTCCGTAATTCACGTCATAGGTGCCGGAATTGGTCAGATAGGACAGACCGATAGCGATGGTGTACTTTGCCTTGTCCCGGATGAAGGTCAACGCCGTAATATACTCATTCCACGTGCCCATCACATTCAGCAGCGCCACCACAAACAGGGACGGCTTGGACAGGGGCACGATGATCCGGAAAAAGATGGTGAACTGGGACGCCCCGTCGATGGTGGCCGCCTCCAGCAGCGCATCGTGGATGCCCCGGACAAAGCCCGCCATCATAAAAACGGAGAAGGGCATCCCCTGTATGGCATAGATCACCGACAGCCACACAAGGGAATCGGTCATATGGGCAGCGTCGGCAAAATAGTACAGCGGCACCAGCATCAGCACCGAGGGCACCATCATCGCCACCATATAGAACTTCTCCAGCCCCCGGATGAACCGGCTGCGGTATTTGGCAATCACATAGGCATTGGCGCCCACGATGAGCAGGGTGATCGCCAGCGTCAGCAGCACCGTCAGAATACTGTTAAAGAAATACCCGGCGAAATTCGCCTCTTTCCACGCCTCCGCGAAATTGCTCCATTGAGGGGTGGAGGGCAGCGCCCACGGCGAAGCAAAAAACTCCTGATTGCTTTTCAGCGACGTATACAGAACCCAGATCACCGGGAACGCCACCGTCACGCTCCATAAAATCAGAAAAATGCGAATCACCCATTGCCCGATACGGGTGGACACGGGCAGCCGGGGGGCACCTAACTTCTTACTCATTGACATTCGACCTCCCGGACATAATGCGGTTGACGATGAACGAAGCCACCGCCGATATGATCAGCATAATAATCGCCGCCGCATAGGAATACCCCACCTGGGGCCACTGGCTGTCAAAGCTGTTCTGGTACACGAACATACCCATCACCGTGGATTCGGAGCTGACCGTGTCCCCCAGCATCGCCTTGACCAGCGTAAAGCTGGAGCTGAACGACTGGAACAGAATGGTGATCACCATAAACCGCGCCTGCTCCCAGACCGCCGGCATGGTGATATACCGCAGCTGCTTCCACTCGCCCGCTCCGTCAATGGTGGCGGACTCATACAGCTCCTTGCTGATGCCATTGATTGCCGTGATCATAATGAGCATAAACAAGCCGATACCGCACCAGCTGCCCACGAAGGTGATGACCCCGATGGGGTGGGTATACGTCCACCCCATCGGCGGGATCAGGCTATCCAGCCCCACCGCCTGCAGCAGCGGATTCAGGATGCCGAAATTGGGATCCAGCACAAAGGTCCAGATGGTGGAGATCACGATGACACTCAGCACATTGGGCATAAAGAAGATGAAGCGGTAAATGCCCGCCTCCGCCCTCGGAAACCGCAGCCGGGTCAGGGACACAGCAAACAGGATCGTCAGCGCGATAATCAGAATCTCCTTACCTAAAATGATAAGAAAATCGTTACGGACCGCCGCCAGAAACTCCGGGTCGGTGATCACGTCGATATAGTTCTGCAAGCCGACGAAATGATCCATCGTCAGCGCATCGTACCCCGACCACTCAAAAAAGCTGGTATACAGCGAATTAAAGATGGGGTAAATGCAGAACAAAAGATACAGCAGCAGCGGCGGAAGGCAAAAGAGGCAGAAAAACGCGATCTTAGAGCGATCCACCGGCTTGCGGGTCTTGGCATTTGTGTGTGGCATAGTTGCACCCTTTTCCCTGTCAGCCGACTTTCTTCTTGGTAGCTTTTTTCAGCTCGGCGACCACCTGATCCACGGTCATCTTTCCGGAGATGAGACTGTTGACGCACTGGTTGATGGTCGCATCCACGCTGCCCCAGGAGGTGGAGCCCTTGGCAAGCAGCGTCACCTGGGAGGAGTTGATCAGCTCGTTGACCTGTTTGGCAGATTCGGTCAGATTCGCATTGGACACATCCGTGCGGGCGGCACTGGGCACCGCGCACAGCTCCGCAAACTTCGCCGCCACCTGATCGGTATACAGGAACCGCAGGAATGCCTCAGCCGCCTTGGGGTTCTTCGCCTTGGCGGCGATACCCACCGTCGCCGAGGAGGCGATCACGCAGGTAGGCTGGCTCGCCTCCTGCAGCATGGAGGGGTAATATTTCATCTTAAATCCTGCCGGCGTGGAATCCTTCATTTCGCTCTCCAGCCACAGGCCGTTGGGAATCAGCGCCGCATTATGCTTGAGCCATGCCGCCTGGCTGGTGATGTGGTCCATGGACATACCGGACAGGTCAAAATATCCCGCGTCTGCCAGTGTTTTCAGCTTGTTCAGCACATTTTTGAACCGAGCGTCGTCCCACACGGACTCGCTGGCGGCATTGGCAATGTTATAGAAAAACTGCTGGTCGCCCGATGCCAGAGCCTCCGATGCCACCGCCGGCATCAGCAGACCCCACACCAAATAGCCGGAATATTTACCGGTATAGATCAGCGGGGAGGTGCCCGCATTCTTCACCGTCTGGCAGAAGGAGGTCAGCTCAGTATAATTCTTCGGCACCGACCAGCCCTTCTGAGACAGGAACGCCTCGTCGTACCACATACCGTAGGTGGACAGCAGCACCGGCATCTCGTAGATCTTGCCGGTGTTCTTATAGGTGGTCACCAGACCGCTCTTCAGCTGCTGGCTGATGGGGGTCGAGGTGCCGTACACCTTTCCGTTCTTATAGAGACTGCTCAGATCCCGCAGCTTGTTTTCTTCCATCCAGGTGCTCTTGGGCATATTGGTGCCGTCCAGGAATACGAAATCGGGCGGATTATCCTTCGCCCAGCGGGTCTTCATCTGCGCATTCACGTTGGCGTCCATATGGGCGTTGATCTCCAGATTGGGCTGCAGCTTCTGGAATTCCTCGATGGCGTATTCCCAGCACTTCTCACCGTAGCCGCCGACAAAGATCTGCAGCTCCAGCGTGCCGGTGAGCTTTTCCTCCGCGGAATTATCCACCGTGCCGGCGTTGTGGGCGGAATTGTCCCCGGAGCCGCTGACGACATTGCCGGAGGAGGAGGGTGTTTTGCTCCCCGAGGAGGAATCGGACGCCGTCGAGGATTCGCCGGCGCTGCCGGAGGAATTCTCCGGCGTGCTGACATCAATATAGCTGATGTCGGTCCAGACATCGCTGGAAACCGTTGTTTTCGTCAGACTGCAGCCGGTCAGCGCTCCCAGCAGCAGCATACAGGCGCACGCCAGACTGAAAAGACGGGTGAATTTCTGTTTCATGGTATCTGTCTCCTTTCGCACGGTTGCGACATTACTCTCCGGCTGCCGGTGCTGCACCCGTCGGATGCAGCACCGACAGCTCAGAATCGGTTTTACAGGGTCACACGGGCGTCTCCGTCGCCATCCAGCGTCACCGAGGCTTTCGGTGCGCCGTCCAGCGTGAATCGGAGCGTCTGCCCCTTATGGCGGCGTACATAGCCCCGTTTCACCACCGCCGTCACACCGGTCAGACCGCCCCGGCGGTTCAGACCGTCCAGACGGATGCCGGAGCGCTTGGCGCGGGTGGCTTTCACCCGCTTGCCGTTCCGATAGAATACCACATTGCGTCCCAGCAGCAACAGCAACACCACCAGCGCCGCCACGCCTGCCAGCACACCGCCGCCCAGCGCCAAAACCACCGGCCAGTTCAGCTCGGTATTCTTCGTATATTTGATGGTATTCTTCTTAATCGGCTTTTTCTCCGACTCCGTGGGTTTCGTATCATCCGACGGAGTCTCCGGCGTATCGCCGCCCGGCTGGGTCGGTGTTGTCGGAGTATCGGGGACAACCGGGGTATCCGGGGTATTGGGCGTATCCGGTGTATCCGACCCATCGTCGATGGGCGGCTTTGCATACACCCGGGCATAGCAGGCAATCACCGTATGGCTCTCCTGAATATCCGCCAGCGTATAGGTATTACCGGACACGGTGGTTTTCACACCGTCCACCATCAGATGATCCAGCCGGTAGCCCTCGTCGGCGCTCAGGGTCAGCGTAAGGCTGCCGCCCTTATCCACGGTCTGCAAGCCCTCCGGCGTGACGCTGCCCCCCGCTGTGTGGGTGAAATAGGTCCGCAGCTTATTATCGCTGCTGAGACGGAACAGACGGGTCTCGCTCTTTTCGCAGCGGACGGTGAACTCCGTCACGTTCTGTGCCACGATTTCCCCGTTGAACACATCGTACACGGTGCTGCGCTGCGGCAGGCGAATCGTCTTATCGCCGCCGAACAGCGAGTGTACCGCCACATAATTGTTATCCGCATACACCACATCCGAAGCGGTCTCGTCATACACGTGGCAGCCCAGATGCGTCAGAATGTTGCGCAGCAGCGCCTGCGGGAAGCAGGGCACCGCCGAATAGATGCTCACCCACTGCCGGCCGTTTTCGTTCATCTCCTTGACCGCCAGACCGGCGGCGTTCTCCGCCCAGCCGTTCTGCGCCGTGTGGTACCCCAGCACCCGCGCCGTGGGATCGTTGACAGCAATGACCGGCGCCAGCGTATTGTATTCAATCGCGCCGTAGCTGACATCCGCCAGACCCGCGGTCAGCCAGTGGTCGTAATCGGATACCTCCACCGTGCCCAGCTGCTTACGCTGTCCATCCGGCGAGGAAACCAGCTGCATCTGCATTCCGGTCAGCGTCGACAGGTTCGCCACATCGGTGGTCTCTCCGTCGGACAAGCCGGCGGTAAAGATCCAAATAATCACATTGCCGTTTTTGCACAGGCGCTCTTCAATCGCCTTGCGCTCACTGGGGGTAATCTGGGTCGCCGACAGCATAATGTTGACCTTATGCTCCGGCACCAGACCCTTTTCCAGATCGTCCAGCAAATAGGTGTCATAGGGAACACCCATACTGTACAGCTCCCGCCGCTGATACATCAGCAGTGCCTTATAGAGCAGCTCGTTGGTCAGATCCGCGCCGCTGTACCCCATATAGGCCGCCGACTGCTCATCGTAGAACACCGCCACATCGGACACACTCTTGCGGGTGAGTCCCTGGGACAGCGTCATCTCCTGCATCATCTGAGATGCCAGCTGCTGTACCTGTGCATCGGTGAAATAGGTGCCCGACAGACTGTACAGATACAGGCCGCAGCCCTTGGAAATGGCGTAGGCATAGTTGCGCTTGAGGGTCTCCACCGTCTGCTCCGCCGTGCGGGTCCAGCCGACAGCCGCCCGGGCGTCCGGCGCCTCGAACATATCGGTGGTATGGTTGCGGTCGTCGTCCTCAGCGATATACAGCTTTCCGTGAGCCGTGACCGAATCCACCGCCGACATATAGTCGCCGGAATAACCGATCTCCCGCTCGCTGTACAGCCAGGGACAGGTGATAAAATCAATATATTCGGAATCCAGTATCCGCTGGAAAGAGGTTTGGGACGTGCTGGACGCCATATCGTAGTTGATAACATTCAACAGATACCCGGCATAAGTACCCACCATCAGGCGGTTATCGACCGCCTTTTTCGCCACCTCGGCAAAATACAGCATAGCGTCCGTTTTCATATCGCCCATAAACAGCTCATAGTCGATGGCATGGCGGTTCTCCGTGGCACTCAGGACGCTGCCATAGGCGGTCGCCGTCCGCGCCGCCTTATCCGGCACACCGGCCGTCTCAAAGGTAACGGCGCTGTCTCCCCACGCCTGCCGCAGCGCCTCCACGGAAGAGTATTTCTCCCGCAGCCACTGGCGGAAAGCGGTCAGACCGGCGGAGGAATAATCGCCGATGACGGTGGAATTGCCGTTCATGCCCCACCATTGCCACTCATAGGTGGTGCCGCCGGTGATCTTGAAGCCGACGATGTTATTGGCATAGGGCTGCTCCATGAGATACTGAATGATGCGGGTCAGCACCTCGCCCACCTCTTGGCGGTACAGCTCCGAGGCAAAGGATTCCTTGCTGATGACACCGGTGTTCAGCTTCACGCACTCATCCGGGTGCTGATCCAGCCACCACTGGGGCGGCGTGGTATCAATCGCCACCATCAGCTGGGAATTGGGGTCCGCCGCCAGGGTTCCCAGCATCTGCCGGTCGATGGTTTCGGTCTTGAGAGTGCCATCAGACATCCACAGCTCACCCAGGGTCTCCCGGGGCAGAATGAACGCAATGGAGGTATCAACACCACCGTTGGCCAGCCCCGCCATCTCCGCCGTGTCAAACTGGGTATCCCGCTCCGGGCGGCTGTACCACAAGGGCGCCTTGGCAATGCCATTGACAAACACCGTGGGCTTGCCGTTGTGCAGCTTCACTTCGCTCCTGGTGGTGACCGACAGCTCCGGCTGGGCGACCTTCAGGTTGCCCACCTTATTATTGATGAAATAGTCGCTGACGATGGCGACGGTGTTATCAAATTGCAGCGTATAGCTGCCCTCCGCCAGAAACAGCGGCACCGTCAGCGCAAATTTCGCCTCAAACTCCTTGCCCACCGGCCAGCTGTCGGTGGTCTTGCCATCCGCCAGCGCAATGGTGCCGGTGCAGATGCGGCTGGTGGAATTCCGTTTCCAGAAATAGACCGCAAAGCTGTTGGTCCTGGGGAGCTTTTCGTTGATTTTCAGCGTTGCCGTGATCTCCACCGTATCGCCGGCATACACCGTATTCTTCGGGAAATTGAACTCATTGGTCTCCAGCTTATAGTCGGAGTATTCGGAATTATCAAAGTCAATGGAGCCCCAGCCGCCGCTGCCCGCCTTGGCATAGATCTCCGCATGGGTCCAGCCGCCGGTGGACATGTCGTAATCCGGGTCCATATACTGCTGCTCATCCGTCTCGGTCCAGAGGGGATTGGGCACGGCATCCTCGCCGATGGACGCCCGGGCAACCCACGCGCTGTCATCGCTGAAGAACCGCAGCGCCGAGCCGTTATCCGTCTTCACGATGCCGTCATACAGCAGACCGTACCGATATACGCCGTTATACAGGCGTATCGCCAGCACATTCCGCCCCTTGTGCAGATATTCGCCGATATCCAACGTCACCGGCAGGCTCCAGGTGTCGCCGGTGCGGGTCTCGGTATAGACCTGCTCGCCGTTGATGTACACATCCACCCGGTCGTCGGCGGTGATCTGCAGCTGTGCCGACTTGATGGTATCCTCCAGATTCAGCTCCTGCCGGAAGAAATAATAGCGCTCGTTGTTCTTCTGGCTCTCAATGGTGTCGTAATCCGCCGGATGCACGATCCAGTTGCCTTCCCAGCCCTGGCTCTCTGCCGGTTCGCCGGTCTGCCGCAGCTGCGCATTCAGCAGTGTTACACCGCCGTCGCCGCCGGTCTTTTCCAACCGCAGCCGATAATAGACCGCGTCGATCGCCGTAAAGTCCACGGTGATCTCCGTCGCCACCGGCGAGGCGGTCAGCTCCCGCTCCACGACCTTGCCCACCGGGCGGTCGCGCCAATCGTAGCCCTCCAGCACCAACCGCCCCGCGGCGGTATCGTCGGTCCGATAATGGGCGGTAAAGGTATAGCTGTAATGGGGGCGCAGGATCTCAATGTCGGTATACAGCGCCGCCGTATCGGAGAGGGTCACACCGTTCGCCACAGCGACAGCGGACGTTCCCTGTCCATCGGCCATCTTCCAGCCGCCGGGCAGACGGTCGGAGGAGGCGGAGGCAAAATCCTCCGCATACACCACATCGCCGCTTTCGGTGTAATTGTAGTAATCCACCCCGTCAAAGTACACATCCGCCTCTTTGCCGCCAATACGTAGCATTAAAGCGACCTGTTTGACGTTTTTCGTGACTGTATAGACTATGCGGTATTCCTGCCAGTCGCTCAGGTAGCTGCCGGAATGGAGCGTCCGCTCCTGCCCGTGCCAATCCTGCACCACCGTGCCGTTGCTGCCATAGCCGCGCACCACAGCGGCGAAGGTTCCCGCCACCGCGTCTTTGCTGCGCAGATGCACCACAAATTCGATGCGGTCGCCCGCCTGCACGTCGATGCGCCGGGTCATCTCCGCCGAGGTATAGTTGATGCGGTTATACTGCTTGCGGATATGGAGGGAATGCCCGCCCCGGTAGTATACGCTGCTATCCGCCGTAATATCTGCCACACCATCGGAGGTGGCATAGGTCCAGTTCAGCGGCTTACCGCCCGCCACATACTCGAAATCCAGATTGGGGTCGGTGATCTCCTCCGCCGGAGTGACGGAGATATTGTCAAAGTACATCGTGCAGGCTTCTTCGGTATTCGGCACCAGCCATATACGAATATACCTGGTGTTGGGAGCCGTTTTGAACATAGCCCCGCAATTACGCCAGTCGAAGGAGCCGTAGGCATTGGCATCCGCTAACCACGTGAAGTTCACCGACTCGTCACCCGTGCCGTTGCCGAGCTTATCCGTAAACTGGCGGACGCAAACCACCATCGAGCCTTTTTTGTTGCCCTGCACCATCGCGTCATAGGACAGCAGATAATTGGTGTTGCCCTCCACCGGGATCATGGCGCTCTGCAGATACAGCTGCACCATTCCCGTGTCCGGCTTTTGCACACACACCGCGGCGCTGCCGTCCCCGGAGGCGCCGTCCACCTTTTTCACCGTATAGGCGCCGCGTATGCCCTCCTCATATTCTCCGGGCTGATCGGGCTTTTCCCACCGCTCATAGTAGGTCCAGTTGAAAGGCGCTTCACCGTTATCACCGGTTTCGAAATCCAGGTTGGCATCCGTCGCATCCCCCAGATACCGCACTGACACGTTATCAAACAGGAACGTAGCGCCTGCCACATAGGAATGTACCTCAAAGCGCATTTCCACCGTGGCGGTGTCGCTGCCGGTGGTAAAATCGGCGGTATAGCTGTGCCATGCGCCGTCGCCGTTTGAAGAACCTGCAGCGGAAAGCCAATTGTAAGGAGTACCCTCGCTGGTATCCGAGCCGTTCGCCTTATAGGTACGCGCCAACGGATACACGCCGATTTTTGTTCCGGTGTACTTCCCTTGAAACGTGACCCGATAGACCGCGTTGGGCTTCGCCGCCACACGGGTGCTGTAAATCACCAGCGCGCCGTCTTTATTGTCTTTCTGCGTCGTGACCTGCAGCGCAGCGCTGCCGTCCACGCCGACCCCCGGCTGATAGCTGCGGGCATAGGTGTCATCCTCCGTGTTCAACACATAGGATTGCCAATTCAGCGGCATAGCGCTGTTGGGGTCTTTCAGCTCAAAATCGAAGTTTTCCGGATGCTCCAGCTCCCGGAAAGTGATGGATTTCAGCGTCGCGCCGCTCTCGGAGACATAACTTGCCCGCATATAGTGCGCGCCGTCCGGCACGATGAAATAGCCGTTGGCGTCCGTCTGGGTATACGCCGCCCCCTGGTCAAAGGTCAGTTGCAGCGTGCCGCCGCTGCCCTCGATCTGCACCCGATAGATGGTGCCGCCGGTCACATCGTACCGCAAGGAGGTGGCAGAGGACTGGGCGCCGAAGGTGATTGTCCCATCCGCCGCAGAATAGTCCGCATCACCGGAGAAGCTCCAGCCGGGAGCCGTCAGCACCCGCAGCCCCTCAAAGGAGCCGTTTTGGATCAGATTGCGGGCGGTATCCGCCTCGCCCCAGGTGAAGAAATCGCCGCCGGTGATCAGATTGGTCTTACTGGGGTCGGATTCCTTATACACTACGATGTTGTCCACATAGCAATCCACACCGGCATAGCCGCCGGCACCGATCCATAAGCGGTGCCAATATCCATCGGTCGCCGTGAAACGAAAGCTGAGCCTTGTCCAGTCATCATATGTAGCGACCGGAACACGGTACGCCGAATCGCCGCTGTCCGTCCACACACAGACGTCGCTGGCATTCTCCTTATCCAGCAATTGCAGTATCAACGGATCGCCACCCGTGCCGGTGCTTCCCTTCACAGACATTTCCAGCACGAATGTACCGGCAGACAGCCCCTTCAGCATCTGGCTGATCGCCACATTCTTTCTGTCCGGTGCTTGAAAATAATCCCGATAAAAATGCACAGCACCCACATTGGCATCGGTGCATCCCGTCTCAGTCAGCGTCAAATCCTGATATTGCTCGTCCGGGTCGCCCCAATCGGCATATTTCCACTCGTCCGAAAGTGCGGGCATCTTTTTGACCGGGCACAACGAAGCATTGTCCAGCAGCATGGTATCGCCCTGGGTGCCAAAGAACACCAGCCGAATCTGCACCCGCACCGCATCCGCCGGAGCGGTAAAGGCAGCGCTGAGAGGCTGCCAATCCTCCGACAATTGCGCCTCTACCGCACCTGTGAGCATCTCAAAGGCGATCTCTTTCGTTGCACCGGCCTGATCGAAGCTGATCCCGGTCAGCTTATACCGCCGCGTGGTGCCGGCGCCCCTCAGATCAATCGAGAACCGGTATCGGGTGCCGCCCTCGACGGCAATATCCCTGGTTCCCACAGTGACCCATTTTGCCGATGACGTATCGCCAACAACTGTCGCTTTCAGCACACCGCCGTGGGCGCCGTCCGTGGCCGGCTCCAGGGTCATGTCATTGCCATAATCGTCATTCAGCTGCCAGCCCAGCTCCTGCTCCACCATCTCCGCCCCGGCAAAGCTGCCGTTGAATTCGGAAAGAGGCAGGTAGGTATAGACTACGTCCTCAAAACCGCCGTTCGTCACGAAATTGACCGCCGTCACCAGCGATGCATTGTCCGCGGCAAGAAAATCGCCGCAGCCGTCCAGCACATCCACCCCGGTGGCGGTATTCGTGACCGTGATATGGCTGATATACAGATCGCTCACTCCGTTATACCGGGAAAACTTGAATAAGAACTCCCGCGAACCGGTGGAGGTATATGTATAGGTGCACTCAGTCCAATCATCAAAGGTATTGGTGCTTTTCGTAATGTAGTATTCCTTGCTGTCCGTGTTATGCGGCGCATCGACGAAACGCAGATCCTCATTGGCATACGTTACGGAACCCTTCACCCACAAAGAGACCGTATATTCTCCCGCCGGCACCTCCAGCGGAGACACCAGCGCCATATGCATATCGTGGAGCGCCGCCGTATTCACAAAATGCAGCGCGCCTGCGCCGTTGTAGCCCTCTTCCACCGTTTCGGCGTAATACTCGGGGGTGTTGACCCAGGCGCTGCCCACGCCGTCCGGGAAACGGTACCAGCTGCCGGGCGTGTTCCCGGCGGCTTCGTAAGAATCATAGAGCGGCGCCGTCCGGCCGTACGGATACAGATAGGCATTATCCGCCGCATAGGTCTCACCGGCGACGCTTGCCTCATCCCCCAGACCGATCTCCAGACGGGCATAGCTTGCCCCTGCCGGGGCTGTCAGGTCGTTGGCCAGCTCCGTGAACGTATCGCCCGGCGTCGCCGCGGCGACGTCCGCCGTGCCCACCGGCTCCTTGCCGGCGGCATCCCGATAGAACCGCACCCGCAGAGCCGCCGCCGCATCCACAGCCGCCGACCGCACCGACACACCGGCGCGGTATTTCTGCCCCGCCGTCACCGCCGTCAGGGTCGAAACCAGGGTGGCCTCGCCGCTGCCGGTCTTCGTCACCAGAGCGCCGTTGCCGCTGACACCCACAGTTATATCCAGCGTGCCCTTGCCCTCCAGCTCCCAGCCGGTGAAGCTCCGGAACCGTTCATCCTCACCGGCGGACACCGCCACCAGCGGCACCATGCCCACCAGCAGCGCCAAACACAGCAACACGGCGTTGACCCGGCGGGTCAGCCGGGGAAACCGTCTGCCTTTAGCCGGTACACCGGTCATACGTACATCTGATTTCATGGTCTATTCTCCTTACAGTCTCTCCAAGTCTCACGGTTTTACAGGGGGTGCCCACTCCCGAGTGGTGGGAGCGGTCGTGGGGGTGGTCGGGACGGTCGTACCGGCCGTCTGTTCCGGCGCCGTGGTTTCGGTCTCGGTCGGCTCCGGCGCAGTCGGCGCGGTGGCGGTCGTATCGGACGTGGTTATGCCGGATGTGGTCGTCGCCGTCGTGGGCGCATCCGTCCGGGGGCTGCCCGGTGCAGGCTGCGTCATCCCGGCATCGGGCGCAGCCGTCGTGCCGGAGGGGGCGCGCTCCGCCGGCGTCGCCGCGGTCGATGCCGCCGCGGACTCCTCCGGTCGGCCGACATCCGCCCCCGTGCAGGCGGGCAACAGCAGCAGCAACGCCGCCGCGCATACCGCCCCGGCGAGGCGGTGCATCCGTTCCATCATCTTCCATCCCCTTCTGTCATAAGGCAGCTGGCGGCCGCCGAAATACCGCCGGCCGATAACTCCGTGCTCTGTTTCAGGCGGCCGCCGTTGCCACAATGGCGTTCAGCCGCGCCGTTTCCGTCTCGGTCAGCGTATCGCCGTGCTGTTCCAGCGTCGCACGCGCTGCCGCCGCCAGACTGGTGGCATAATATGTGCTCCCATCCTCATGGGAATAGCACGTCCGCCGAATGCCGGAGGCGTCCGTGTAGGTCGCATAGGTGCGGGCGGCGATATCGGTGGCATAATGTGCCTCCGGGATACCCACCGCCACCGCCGTAAACTTCACCGCGCCGTCTGCAGTGTACCGGTTCACCGCCGGTACCAGCCGGGCATTGGTGCCGTCCCCGCAGGAGGCCAGCTCCAGCGCGCCGCTCACATTCTCTTTCAGCGCCACAACGGTGCCGATCTCCGCAGCGCTGTCCAGCGCCTCCAGCTGAGCGACAGCGGTCTCGTCGATCCGGCTGATGAACCGCAAGCCCTCTTTACCCACCAGCCGCACCTGCACCGCCTGCACCTGGGGCTGCTGCCCCACCTCGATCCAGCCGGTGTACAGCGCCGTATCCGCCGTGATGGCGCTGCCGTTCTTAAACGGCACCGTGCAGTCCGCGTCGGTATAGTAGCCCTTGAACCACGCGCCGTCCCTGACCGGCGTTTCGGCGGACAGATCCAGCGTATCGCCATCGTCCACCGTCTTATAGGCAACGCCGTCCAGCGTGACCGTATGCTGCGCCACCTCAAAGCCGCCGTTGACAATCAGCTCCCCGGCAGTATCCGGCTCGGACACATAAAAATCGCCGCCGGTGATCAAGTTAGTCTTGTTCGGGTCGGATTCCTTATACACCACAATGTTGTCCACATAGCAGTCTACGCCGTTGTAGCCGCCGGCACCGATCCATAAGCGGTGCCAATATCCTCCGGTTGCCGCAAAGCGGAAGCTCACCTGCGTCCAATCGTCATAGATCGTACCCCGGGGAAATTTATACGTCGTCGTACCGTTGTCCCACACGCACGCATCCCCGTCTCCGCCATAATCCAGCAGTTGTAAAGTCAGCGGGTCGCCGTCTACGCAAGGATTCCCCTTTACCCACATTTCCAACACAAATGTATCCGCGGACAGGCCTTTCATCATCTGGCTGATCGCCACACTCTTTCCCTGATACGCGTTCTGATAGTGCCGATAAAAATGCACCGCGCCCACATTGTCTTCGGTACATCCTTCTTCCACCAACGTCAGATTCTGGTATTGCTCGTCCGGATCGCTATAATCGCCATCTTTCCACTTGTCCGAAAGTACGGGCGTCTTTTTGACCGGGCAGAGTGACACATTGTCCAGCCGCATGGTATCGCCCGCCGCGCCCTGGAAAACCACGCGCAGCTGTACTTTTCCGGTGGTCTCGGTCGTGGTGAAATCTCCGTCGACCGTCATCCAGTCCGTCGGGAGGTCCCCCTCCCGGTTGCCGGGCCTTATATCGTCATTGACCACATTCCAGTTCTCCGTAAAATACACGGCCCGCAGAATATAAAACGGATGTGTGCCGCTCCCTTTCAGGTCCATGCTCAGGTGATAGGTCGTGCTCGGTTCCACATCCACCGTCAGGTTGGCAAAGTTCCAGCCGGTTCCCACCGTTGCCGCAGGACCCTTTGTCATTTCCAGCACGCCGCCATGGGTCTCATCGGTCGTCCACGCCAGCGTATCCGCCGTGTCCGTGGACACTTCCCATCCTTGCAGCCGATCCGCCGTCGTATCCGCCGACACGCGGAACAGCGGCATCGCCCCGATCACCAATAGCAGGGACAGCAGTGCGACCCCGACACGCCTGGCTCTTAAAGATACCCGTTTTGTCATGTGTAACACTCCCATTCGTCTCGTTTTTCGGTACATTCCGACCTCATGCTATGGCTATTGTAACAAATTTCTCTCCGCCCGGTGTCACTTTTTTTGCCGTCTGCGGTTCACTATTTTTACCTTTTGTGTATATGTGCCATATATTCGCTGTTCCTGCCATGTTTTCTGATCGGTTTCATGCAAACCCGGCGACAAAACAGCGAGGTGCTCCTCCCCGCCAAGCGGTCTCCCCCGCTTTGTGTAAAAAAAACGCACCCAAAAGGTCAAAAAATATAGCTAAAAACCCTCGGGACGGATTGGATTTTTTTGCTTTTTCGTGTATAATGAGGATATTGTCGGCTTAGAATTTCAGAGAGGAGGTACAGCATGACCCATCGACGGACTCCCCGGCGCATCTCGGTGCGCGCCCGGCTGCTGTGCGTCTTTCTCACCTCGGTGATCATTCCGCTGATCGTGTTCGGGCTGTTCATGTTCCGCACCGGCAGCGCCAAGATCGAAAACGAAGCGGCGGAAACCTATACCCAGATGACGAAACAGCTGTCCATCATCTTCTCCGAATACATCTCCCGGGTGGATCAGATCACCCGCATGGTGGACAATACCACCGACGTGCCCCGGTATCTGCGCAATACATTCACCGGCTTTGAGACCGACCCCACCCAGCTTTGGGTGCTGGAGCAGAACGCGCTGGAGGCGCTCAAGCAGGTGGCCCGCACCAACGAGGATATCCACACGCTGATCGTATCCTCGCTGGACGGCCAATCGCTCGCCTATACCAATGGGCGCTATACCCGCCTCTCCATCCCGCTGGAAGAGGACTACTACGCGCCGCTGCTATCCTCCACCGGCAATACGGTGCTGCTGCCGGTGCGGACGGCCCACGACGGATCGGACGCCGGCGAGGCGGTGTTTTCCGTCGCCTGCAAACATTTGGACGTGGGGCAGGACGACGATATCGGCATGAGCTTTTACACCGGCTACGTCATTTCCGAATGCTCCGTTTCCCAGCTGGCGGCCATCTGCGCCAACGCACCCTTCGGCGAGGGGACGCTGCTGTATATCTGCGACAGCAGCGGCGCCGTGGTTTACACCACAGACGACGATGCCCGGCGCACCGACACGGTCACGGCCCGGTATGCCGCCGGGGATACCCGCCGCCGGGTGGCTGTCGGGGACGCTGCCTATTTCCTCACCGACAGTCCCGTGGCCGAAACCGGCTGGTCGGTGGTGGCGGCGCTGCCCTACGACTATATCACCCGTAATTCCCGGGAGCTGATCCGCCGGTTCATCCTCCTGTGCCTGCTGGCGGCGGCGATCATCACCGCCATCACCGTGCGGGTCTCCTATTCCTTCACCCGTCCGGTGCGCATCCTGCAGGACGCCATGCGGCAGGTGGGCGACGGCAATCTGAACACCCGCATCGAGGAACGGCGCAACGATGAATTCGGCGACCTGTACGACGGATTCAACCGGCTGGTGAAAGAGATCGACCAGCTGATCCACGCCGTATCCGAATCGGAAAAGCGGGAAACCGTCGCCAAATATCAGATGCTCCAGAGCCAGATCAATCCCCATTTTCTCTACAACTCCCTGGACACCATCCGCATGATGGCGGTGCTGGACGACAAGGACGACATCGCCGCGGCGCTGCTGCACCTGTCCGCCCTGTTCCGCTATCATGTCCGCAACAGCGACCAGCCGGTGATGATCCGGGAGGAGCTGGAGCAGGTGAACAACTATCTGGCGCTGCAGCAGCTGCGGCTGCAGGAAAAGCTGGAGATCGTCTGCGACGCCGACCCGGCGCTGCTGTCCTGCTACATTCCGAAAATTCTGTTGCAGCCGATCCTGGAAAACTGCTTTTCCCACGGCTTCCGGGATGTGGAGCACGTGTGCCGCATCACCGTGGGCGTGCAGGCGGAGGGCGAGGCGCTGCGCCTGTCCGTCACCGACAACGGCTGCGGCATGGACGAGACCACCCTGCGGGAGCTGCTCGCTCGGCTGCAGGAGCCGGTGCCCCCCGGCGAACACGGCATCGGTCTATGCAACGTGAACGAACGGCTGCAGCTGTATTTCGGCGCAGAGAGCCGTCTGCACATCGAGAGCCGCCCGGACGGCGGCACCCGCATTTCCTTCCGCATCCCCGCCATCCGGGATGCGGACGCCCTGCGCTGGTACCGGCGCTGAGCGCCCGGAGGCGGTCAACCCCCGGCAGATGAGAACAGAAAGGAGAGCCCTTCCATGCAAAGCACCCCGCTGACCGTCTTTCTGGTAGACGATGAAAAACTCATCCGCTCCGGCATGAAAAAGCTGCTGCCCTGGGAGTCGCTGGGCTTCCGCATCGTCGGCGAGGCGGAGAACGGCAGACAGGCGCTGCCGCTCATCCAGGAGCTGACCCCCGATCTGGTGATCACCGACCTGAAAATGCCTTTCTGCGACGGCATCACCCTCACGGGCGAGATTCGGCAGAGGCTCCCCCGCACCGAGGTCATCATTCTCACCGGCTACGACGAATTCGACTACGCCCGGCAGGCGATCCGCATGGGGGTGTTCGATTTTCTGCTCAAGCCCATATCCCCCGAGGAATTGCAGGCATCCCTGATGCGGCTGCAGCAAAAGCGCAGCGCCCGGGAGACGCCCTACCCCTTTGAGGAGGAAAGCGCGCTGCTGCAAGCCTTTGAGAGCGCCGACGCCGACCGGGCCGATGCCGCGCTGGAGCGGTTCTTCGCCCAGCTGCGGGTCACCCAGCCGGATCGGGAAACTCTCCATAACATCGTCGGCAAGCTATCCTACGAGCTGATCCGCACCGCCCGCCAAAAACTGGCGGTGATGACCGTCCCCTCCCCGGCGCTCTCCCCGCAGGCGGACGAAACGGCGCTGCGCGCCGCTCTGGGAACGTATATCCGACAATGCCTGCAGGAGCAGGAGAGCCGCCGCTCCTCCGAGCTGGTGCAGCGCATCATCCAGTATCTGGAGGAAAACTACGCCCAGAATATCACCCTGTCGTCGCTGGAGGACGCCTTTTTCTTCAATGCCAGCTACATCAGCCGGGTATTCAAGCAAAAGACCGGCAAGAATTACAGCGACTATCTGCTGGGTATCCGGCTGGAGCACGCCAAGGAGCTGCTGCGCAACAGCAACCATTCCATCGCCTATATCAGCGACACCACCGGATTCGGCAACTCCAAATATTTCAGCAAAATCTTCAAAGAAAAGGTCGGGATGCAGCCGGTGCAATACCGCCGCTCCGGCGCCGCCCGCTGACCGCGCCACACTCTCCGTCTCCGGCTGCATGGACCGTGCGCCGGAGACGTCGTTTTTTGCCGAAAAATCTGCCGCCGGGGTCTTGTCATTTTCAGCGGAACACAGTATACTGTAAGGAGCGCGGTGTTTGCGCCGTCCATCCCACAGAAAGAGGGTTCCCCCTATGTTCAGCGGTAAGTTATGGGAGCTGTTTCTTGACTCCTTTCCGAAAATTCTGCTGCCCGGTCTGACCATGACCATTCCCCTGACCGCCATTTCCTTCACGCTGGCGCTGCTCATCGCCGTGGCGACGGCGCTGGTGCAGTTTGCCCACGTCCGGGGGCTGCGGCATCTCGCCCGGTTCTATATCTGGATCTTCCGGGGAACGCCGCTACTGGTGCAGCTATTCATCGTATTCTATGGTCTATCCCGCGTCGGCATCGTGCTGCCGCCCTTTCCGGCGGCGGTGATCGTCTTTTCCCTCAACGAGGGGGCCTATTGCGCCGAGACGGTGCGGGCGGCGTTGGAATCCGTCCCCCGGGGGCAGCTGGAGGCGGGGCTGTGCGCCGGTATGTCCTATATGCAGACCATCCGCCGCATTGTGCTGCCCCAGGCCATGCGCACCGCCTTTCCACCCCTGTCCAATTCCCTTATCGCTATGGTAAAGGACACCTCTCTGGCCGCCAATATCACCGTGACCGAGATGTTCATGGTGACCCAGCGGATCGTGGCGCGCACCTATGAGCCGCTGCTGCTGTATCTGGAGGTGGGGCTGATTTATCTGCTGTTCTCCACCGTGCTGACGAAGCTGCAGGCTCTGGGAGAGAAAAAGCTGCGTATCGGGCAGCGGAAGGAGGCCTGAGGGATGATACAAGTGGAAAATCTGCAAAAATCCTTTGACGGCACTCCGGTCTTATGCGGCATCGACCTGACCGTGCGGCCGGGGGATGTCACCGCCATCATCGGCCCCAGCGGCTCCGGCAAAACCACCCTGCTGCGATGTCTCAACTTTCTGGAAACCGCCGATAGCGGAACCCTCCGCTTTGACGGCGAGAGCTTTTCGCTGCCCGCCATTTCCAAGAAAGACATTGCCCGCCTGCGGAAAAAGACCGCCTTTGTGTTCCAAAGCTATAACCTGTTCGCCAACAAAACGGCGCTGCAAAACATCACCGAGGGGCTGATCGTGGGGCGACATATGCCCAAAACCGAGGCGCTCGACCGGGGGCGGCAGGCGCTGGAAAAGGTGGGTCTGGCCGACCGGAGCAACGCCTATCCCGCCCAGCTGTCCGGCGGGCAGCAGCAGCGGGTGGCCATCGCCCGCGCCATCGCCGCGCAGCCGGAGATCATCTATTTTGACGAACCCACCTCGGCACTGGATCCGGAATTGACCGGCGAGGTGCTGAATGTGATGCGGGCGCTGGCGGACGAGGGGATGACCATGCTGGTGGTGACCCACGAAATGCGGTTCGCCCGCCATGTTTCCGGCCGGGTGGTGTTCATGGAACAGGGGCGCATCGTGGAGACCGGTCCATCGGAGGAGCTGTTCGCCCATCCCCGGGAGGAACGCACCCGGGCTTTTCTGAATACGTTGTCACAAGAATAATGTCACAAGAATAAAAGGAGTGTATGCATCATGAAACGGTTACAATGGTTGGCAGGGCTGCTGGCTCTGCTGCTGATACTCGGTCTGTGCGGCGGCTGCGCCAACGGAAAAACCGACGGCGACCAGCTTGCCCGCATCCGGGAGCAGGGCTACATCACCGTCGCCATGGAGGGCACCTGGGCGCCCTGGACCTACCACGACGAGACCGATCAGCTGGTGGGCTACGATGTGGAGGTTGCCCGGGCGCTGGCGGAAAAGCTGGGGGTAGAGGCGCGCTTCGTCGAGGGCGAATGGGACGGCCTGCTGGCGGGGCTGGACGACGGCCGCTACGACATTCTGGTCAACGGCGTAGGTATCACCCCCAGCCGACAGGAGAAATACAATTTTTCCACCCCCTATGCCTATAACCGCACCGCCGTCATCGTGCGCAGCGACGACACCGCCATCCAGACCATGGCGGACCTGAAGGGTAAGCGCACCGCCAACACCATCAACAGCACCTACGCCACCCAGGCGGAGAGCTACGGCGCCACCGTCACCGGGGTAGACGATCTCAACCAGACCATCGAGCTGCTGCTGGCCGGCCGCATCGACGCCACCCTCAATGCCGAGGGCACCTACTACGATTATATGAAAGCCCATCCGGATGCGCCCATCCGCATCGCCACCCTGTCCGACGAGGTGGAACAGGTGGCCATCCCCGTGCGCAAGGGGGACGGCTCCGCCGCCCTGCTGACCGCCATCAATCAGGCGCTGGCGGAACTGGACGCCGATGGCACCCTCGCCCGCCTGTCCGAAAAATACTTCGGCACCGATATCTCCAAGCAATAAGTCCGATAGACCATACAGGCTCGTGCACAGCTTTGAAGAAGTGATTGGGACCTTTCTGCGGGAACACCATTCTGTCAGAACCCAATCACTTTTTGTATCCTTTCCATCGCACTTTTGCTCTGACCCAACCAGGTAATTTACCGATCAAGGAGGCTTTCCAACATGCTGAGGTTGAAAAAAGAAAACAATAAAATCGCCGCCATTTACGACGGGCGCTACTCTTCCCCCGTGGATATCACCGATGGCAGCGGTCGTTTCGGGCAGCCGGTCTACACCCGCAAATCCCAGGACATAACCAATGAAAACAAGCCGCCGTTTACGCCGTATACCGATCATACGGCCCCCTATACGGAAACAGACGGAGATGTGCTGCTGAACCGGGAGCTCGGGGTCTCGCTGAAAGCCGAGGAGGCGGACGGCGGAGTCGTGCTGGACCTCACCTTCACAAACGAAACTGTCAGCGCCTGCGGGATCTCTTTGCCTTTCAGCTTTATGGGGCAAAAGAATAATCCGTGGGAGCATCAGTTTACCGCCTCAAGCCCCTACCGTACCGCCGACGGCAAGCACTATCTGTTTTATCTCGTGCGGCCCGACGGAAACAATCTGGTTTGCATCATAGAAAATGAAATCGACGGATATCGCATCCGGTATTCGGATTTCCTCTGCGGGCACTATATTCTGGGGCTGCAATTTCTTTCCCAATTTGATCGGGCCTACGGAAAACCGGAGCGGCCAGACAAGCGTGTCACGGTGCGGATTCGGGATGTAAGCACTTACATCGAGGCTTTGGAGCTGGCCAGCCGCCTATGGGACATTCCCGCATTGTACTATGAAACCGCCAACACATATATTCACCAGCCGTTCCGTTTTTCGGTCTGCGGGCACTGGGATTCCATCGTCGTTACCGCCCCATCCGGAAAAAAAGAGGTGTTGAAAAACACCGTCTTTACCCCACATGAATACGGCATTCATACAGCCGTGCCGTATACCGCGGGCGTTGCCGGTGCGGATTGCAGCTTTTTCGCCCACGACGGGCTGCACGCCCTGTTCCGCCGCGCCTGCCTTTCGCCCCGGCAAAGCAGATCGGTCATAATCGGAAGATCGCCGGAAGGCAGAGCGATCTTCAAGCCCCAGCACTTGACCTATCGCGGATACGAAGACTATAACCTTTGCGAGCACGCGATGTGGTGCTGGGCAGATCTGCGGTATATGCGGGCTCACGGGGTGAGCGAGCCGTTAGCCGGCGACGTGAAGAATCTTCTGGATATCATTACCGGAAACTGCGATTGCCCGATCAACTGCTGCACCCTGGACGAAAACGGCTTTACCCGTCATTCCAACCGCATTCAGGAAGTCTATAACGGCGTGAATATTTTGATGGACGCTTATCGTGTTTTCGGGGACCGCCGCTATCTGGACTTGGCCGTCACGGTATTACACAAACGTCTGCTGGAGGATCAGTCGCCGGAGGGAGCGATCTTACGCCGGGGCAGCGACGGAGCGACCGCCGAAATTGCCGATTATACCACCGTGACCTGCATGGCGATACCGGTGGTGGATATGGCGCGGCTTCTCAAAGAGCACGGCGATGAGCGATTCCGCTTTTTTGAACAACGCGCGGAAAAAATGGCGGACTATATCGTCCGGAGAGACCTGGATTTCCCGACGGAGGGGGGCTTTAACGAGCAGGTGGACCCCGAGGTCGAGGAGGGGTCTATGTCCTGCTCGGCACTGACCGTGCTGTATACGGCCCAGTTTATAAAAAATAAGAAAGAATATCTGGACTACGCAGAAAAGATTCTAAGGATACATGACGCCTTCACCGTATTCACGCCCCACCCGGTCATGTTCCGCTCAACCCTCCGCTGGTGGGAAACCATATGGGAGGGCAATGCGGACGGTCCGGCCGTATGCTACGGTCATGCCTGGTCGATCTGGCGCGCCGAGGCGGAATATCGGTATGCCCTGCTGACCCATGACGATGCGCGGCTGCTGGATTCCTATAACTGCTTTATGACGAACCTGGCCAAAGAGGATGCCGACGGTCATATGTACGCCATCTATCAGTATGAACCGATCTCCTCCGGAGCGCTGGCGGAAAATGGGAAAGAGGTTGATTTTTCGGACTGCTGCGGCTTTCCCAGACGCCGGGATGTAACCCTATCCCGGTATGTGTTCGCCCGCGGGTATGATACCTGGCTGACCACCGTCGCCGTGCTGCCCGACCGCGTGATCGGAGGGTACAGGGCAGGAAATGAGATCATCCCCTTTATGGATGACTTTACGACGCTGTATATCGGAGATATTGCAGAGGGCTTCAGCATACGGGCGCCGCGCCACGTGCACATTGTGTCCGATCCGAGAATAACCGTCTCGGGCGAGGATGTTCTGTATATCGAGCCGTAGCAGACCCCGCCGCCATGCCGGGCGAGGGAGCCCCGGCATGGGACGCACGGCCTTCAATGTTTCTTCAATCTTTCAAGCTATACTGACCGTTGTTGGATCCCCGGAACGTCGGAGCGACGCGGCGGCGTCTGAACGGAGGCTTTGTATGAAACTATTGCTGGTAGAAGACGAACGGAGGATGGCGCAGGCGCTTTGCGAGATTCTCCGCCAGGAGAGCTATGCGGTGGACTGCTGCTACGACGGGGTTTCCGGTCTGGAGGCGGCAGAAAGCGGCCTGTATGACGTCATGATCCTCGACGTGATGCTCCCGAAAATGAACGGGTTTGAGGTCGCCCGCAGGCTGCGGCAGGAGGGAGTGCACACCCCCATTCTCATGCTCACCGCCAAAGCGGAGCTGGACGACAAGGTAACGGGGCTGGACAGCGGCGCCGACGACTATCTGACAAAGCCTTTCATGACAAGGGAGCTGCTGGCCCGGGTGCGGGCCCTGTTGCGGCGCAACATCGACACCCCGGACGGCACATTGTCCTGCGGTGATATTTCCCTCGACAGCAAAACCTACGAGCTTCACTGCAAAACAACGGGACAGAGCGTCCGTCTCAGTGAAAAGGAATGGCGGATTCTGGAATACCTGATCGCCAATCAGGATCGGATACTGACCCGGGAACAGCTGGCCGTGAAGATCTGGGGATACGAGAGCGACGCGGAATACAACAACGTAGAGGTCTATATGTCCTTCACCCGGAAAAAGCTCGCCTTCGTCGGTGCCAGAACCGAGATCAAGGCAGTCCGGGGAATCGGCTATGAATTGAGGTGCGACCGTGTTTAGACAGTCAAGAGTCCGGATCATTCTTGCCGTGATGGTCTCCATCGCCGCGCTCCTGTTCGGAACGCTCGCCGTGATCCTCGGCACCAGCTATGCCCAAATGAACACGGACAATCGGCGGATGCTGGAGCAATACGTGCGGGAATACCGCCTCGGGGAAACGGACAGGGATGGGGTACCGAACGACCGGGAAACCACGAAAACCGACGACGCAAAACCGCCGATGCCGGACGGGCAGCCGCCGGAGGAGCTGCATAAATTCGATGTGTCCACCTTCTATTCCGTGGCCGTTGCGGAGGACGGAACGGTGCTGCAGACCGAGAATGAATCGGGCACCCTATACTCCGATGAAACGCTGGCGGCCTATGCCAACGAGATCACGGACAGTGGGGCCGAAACCGGCCGGATCAAAAATCTTACCTTCCTGAAAGCGCAAAAGGACGGATATACCCTCGTCGCTTTCATCGACAACGCCATCATGCAGGGGGGCATGGCGACCGTATTCCGCAATACGCTGATCTTCGGCGGCGTTGCCGTGGTCGCCGTATTTCTCGTGGCCGTTCTCCTGGCCCGGCGGATCGTCGCGCCGCTGGAGGAGAGCTTTCAGAAGCAGAAGCAGTTTATTTCCGACGCGGGCCACGAGCTGAAAACGCCGGTCTCGGTCATCAGCGCCAATGCGGAGCTGCTGTCCAGAGAGATCGGCGGAAACCGGTGGCTCGCCAATATCCAGTATGAGAATGAGCGCATGGGCAGTCTGGTCCGGCAGCTGCTGGATCTGGCCAAAATGGAAAACGTCATGCCGCAAACCGAGCGGCTGGATCTCAGCCGTCTGGTGCGTGGGGAGTTGCTCCCCTTTGAAAGCGTGGCCTTTGAGCAGGGGCTGGAGCTGAGGGCCGCCATCGCCGACGGGATCGCCGTCAGCGGGGACGCCGGCCGTCTGAAACAGCTGGTCTCCATCCTCATCGACAACGCCATTCGCCACAGCGAAAACGGCAAAGAGATCGCCGTGACGCTGAAAGCCGTGCACGGCTATGCCGCGCTGTCGGTGGTCAACGAGGGGAAGGCGATCCCTCCCGAGCAGCAAAAGCAGATCTTCGAGCGATTCTACCGCGTGGATACGGCGCGAAGCGACGACGGCCATTTTGGGCTGGGGCTGGCCATCGCCAGGGCCGTCACCGAGTCTCATAAGGGGCATATCGGACTTTCCTGCCACGACGGCAAGGTTGAATTCACCGCGCAACTCCCGCTTGAAAAATAGATCGACGTTCCGTCCTGCGCACAAGATGCGTGGGACGGATTCTTTTGATATTTTTCCTTTTTTCAATAAAACTTCAATGTAATAGCCGTACAATGCAGACAACAGGTTAGACAAAGCATCAAACAGCCGACCCTTAACATTGAAAGGAGACATAATCGTATGAAAAAATTTGTATCACTGGTCTGTGCAGCGGCTATGGTATTTTCGCTGGCCGCCTGCGGAAAAAACTCCGGAAACTCCGCGTATGCCGGCTCGACCGTCACCGGAAAGGTCACATCCATACAGGATACCACCGTGACGCTCCAGCTGGGCGAGCTGGCGGAAAACGAAAGCAGCGGCCGGTCGGATATGCCGGGCACGCCGCCCGACAGCAGCGGCACCCCCTCCGGCACCGAGGGCGGCACGCCTCCGGAAAAACCGGACGGCGACAATAGCGGCAGCAGCCAAACCCCGCCCGAAAAGCCCGACGGTTCAACCGGGAACGCACCGGCGGGCGGCCCCGGCAGCTCCAAGACTTTTACGGCGGGCGATGAAACGCTCTCCGTCGATCTCTCCGATGCCTCCGTGGTCAAGGATTCTGAAACCGCCGCCATCAGCGACATCCGCGAGGGCGATATTGTACAGGTCACCTTTGACGACAGCGGCAGGGCAAAGACCGTCATTCTCGTATCGACGAGCAGCAGTAACGGCGGCAGCGGTTTCGGCGGCTCGGACACTGTGACCCAGGGCGACAGCGCCAATACCCTGAGCGAGGACGGCACCTATACCGGCAATCGTTATACCTCCACCGGGGACGACGAAAACGCCCTGCGTATCGACGGGGCGACGGTGACACTGGACGGGATCACGGTGGATAAGAGCGCCGGAGCGACCTCCAATACCGAAAACGGCGACTTCTACGGTGTAAACGCCGCGCTGCTGGCCACCAATGGGGCGACGGTGACGATCCGGAATGCCACCGTAACCTCCTCCGCCCAGAACGGGAACGGTGTGTTCAGCTACGGCAGCGGCACAACAGTCAACATTGCCGATTCGACCATTACGACTACGGCAGACAATTCCGGCGGCATCCAGACCACCGGAGGCGGCACGACCAACGCAACCGATCTGACCGTCACCACCTCCGGCAATTCCTCCGCTGCGATCCGCTCCGACCGGGGCGGCGGCACGGTGAAGGTGACCGGCGGCAGCTATACCTCCAACGGGTATAACTCCCCCGCCGTCTACTCCACGGCGGCGATCAGCATCTCCGACGCCCAGCTTACCGCCAACCATTCCGAAGCGCTGGTGATCGAGGGGAAAAACTCCATCACACTGGAAAACTGCACGGTCATCGGCAATATGAGCGATACGAAAGGCAGCAGCTCCGATGAAAACGTCCACAATGTGATGATCTACCAATCCATGAGCGGTGACGCCGATGTCGGCACCTCCACATTCACCATGACCGGCGGCAGCCTGACGGCGAAGAACGGCGATATGTTCTATGTCACCAATACCCACTGCGTCCTCAGCCTTTCCGGAGTAAAGCTCGCGAATGAGGACACCGATGCCTGTCTGCTGCGGGTGGTGGGCAATTCTGCCAGCCACGGCTGGGGAACCGCCGGCAACAACGGCGCGCAGGTGGAATTCACGGCGGACGCGCAGACGCTGGAGGGAGCTATCGTCGTGGACACGATCTCCACATTAAACCTGACCCTCAAAAACGGCAGCACCTTTACCGGCACCGTCAACATCGTCGACAATGCGCAGAACGGTACCGCCGTCAGCGATAACGCCGTCGTCACCGTGGAAAGCGGATGCACCTGGAACCTGACCGGGAACTGCACCGTGACCAGCCTGACGAACCGCGGCACGATACAATTCAACGGCTACACCGTCACTCTGGCCGACGGCACCGTTCTGAAAGGATAAAGACAACCGGACCTCCTTGAGCCGTTACGCCCAGGGAGGTCCGGTTCGCTTTTTTCACTTGCGCCGGGGCAGGAGCCGACGCAGCCGCGCCATCGTTTCCTCCGACGGCTCCGGCGTGTCCGCCAGCCGGAATTCCAGCCCCAGCCGGTCGTACTTTTCCCGGCACAGGGTGCGAAAGGGCAGCAGCTCCCATTCGGTGACGCAGGAAAAGGGCTCGGTCAGCCGCACCAGCGCCTCCACCTGCTCCGGGGCGTCGTTCAGCCCCGGAATCGTCACCTGACGGATGCGGGTGGGGATATGCCGCCGCTCCAATTGCTCCAAAAAGCCCATTGGCTGTATAATTGAACCACCAGTATACTTCTTGTATAATTCGTCGGTGGCGTATTTCACATCCAGCAGGCAATAGTCGGTCTGTTCCAGCACCGGCTCCGGGGCGCTGCAGCCGGTGCCGCTGGTGTCCAGACAGGTGTGGATGCCCCGCTCCCGGCACAGCCGGAATACCTCCGCCGTGAAATCCGGCTGCAAAAGCGGCTCGCCGCCGGATAGGGTGATGCCGCCCCGGGCGCCGAAATACGCCCGGTATCGCTCCGCCTCCTCCACCAGTTTTGCGGCAGTATAGACGGTGCCGCCGACGGGGTCCCAGGTTTCCGGGTTGTGGCAGCAGGCGCAGCGCAGAGGGCAGCCCTGCAAAAACGCCACAAACCGCACTCCGGGACCGTCCAGCGTCCCCAGCGTCTGGATGGCGCTGACCCGCCCGGTCACGGAGCCGCTCATGCCAGCGCCTCGTGGAAGGTGCGGCGGATGACCTCCCGCTGCTGCTCCCGGGACAGCTTGTGAAAATTCACCGCATACCCGGATACCCGGATGGTGAGATTGGGATACGCCGTCGGGTCATTATATGCCGCCAGCAGCGTTTCCCGGTTCAGCACATTGACGTTGATATGGTGGGCACGTTGGGCGAAATATCCGTCCAGCACCGTCACCAGATTGTCCGTCCGCTCCTCCGGGGTGCGGCCCAGCGCCCCCGGCACGATGGAAAAGGTATTGGAGATACCGTCCCGGCAATCGTCATAAGAGAGCTTTGCCACGGAGTTGAGGGATGCCAGCGCCCCCCGCTGCTCCCGGTTGTGCATGGGGTTGGCGCCGGGGGCAAAGGGCTCTCCGGCGCCCCGTCCGTCGGGGGTGGCACCGGTGTGCTTGCCGTACATCACATTGGAGGTGATCGTCAGCACCGACAGGGTGTGCTCCGCCCCCCGGTAGGCCGGGGTCTTGCGCAGCTCCTCGATGGTGCGGTGGGTCAGCAGCCGGGCGATATCGTCCACCCGATCGTCGTCGTTGCCAAACTGCGGGAACGCGCCCTCGGTGACAAAATCCACGATATAGCCCCGCTCGTCGCGTACCGGGCGCACGGTGGCGTACCGGATAGCGGAGAGGGAATCGGCGATGACCGACAGCCCCGCCACGCCAAATGCCATAAACCGATGCACCGCCGTGTCGTGGAGCGCCATCTGCTCCTTTTCGTAGGCGTATTTGTCGTGCATACAGTGGATCACATTCATGGTGTTCACATACAGCCGGGCCAGCCATGTCAGATACTCAAAGAAGTTGTCCAGCACCGTGTCATAGTCCAGCACTTCGCCCGCCATGACCGGCTTTTGCGGTCCCAGCCGCAGCCCCGTGGCGGCGTCCACGCCGCCGTTGAGGGAGAGCAGCAGCAGCTTAGGCAGGTTGCACCGGGCGCCGAAAAACTGCATCTGCTTGCCGATGCGCATAGCGGATACGCAGCAGGCGATGGCATAATCGTCCCCATAGAGGGGGCGCATCACGTCGTCATTCTCATACTGAATGGAATCGGTGTCGCAGGAAACCCGGGCGCAGAACCGCTTAAAGCCCTCCGGCAGCCCCGCTGCCCACAGCACCGTCAGATTCGGCTCCGGCGCCGGTCCCAGCGTATACAGGGTGTGGAGCATCCGGAAGCTGGTCTTGGTGACCAGCGTGCGGCCGTCCTCCCCCATACCGCCCACCGCCTCGGTGATCCACATGGGATCGCCGCCGAACAGCTCGTTGTATTCCGGGGTGCGGAGATGGCGTGCCGCCCGCAGCTTCATCACAAAATCGTCCATCAGCTCCTGCGCGCCGGTTTCATCCAATGTGCCCCGCTCCAGATCCCGCTGGATATAGATGTCCAGAAAGGTGCTGACCCGCCCCAGAGACATGGCGGCGCCGTTTTGCTCCTTGATGGCTGCCAGATAGCCGAAATACAGCCACTGGATCGCCTCCCGGGCATTGGCTGCCGGTTGGGAAATGTCGTAGCCATAGCTTTGTGCCATTGTCCGGGTGTCCTCCAGCGCCGCCAGCTGTCCTGCCAGCTCCTCCGCCAGCCGGATATGCTCCTCGTCGAAATCGGCGCCGGTCAGCGCTGCCTTATCCCGCTTTTTTTCTTCGATGAGCCGGTCCAGCCCGTACAGAGCCACCCGGCGATAGTCTCCGATGATGCGTCCCCGCCCGTAGGCGTCCGGCAGACCGGTGATGATATGGGTCTTTCGCGCCAGCCGCATTTCCGGCGTGTACGCCCGGAAGACCCCGTCATTGTGGGTGGTGCGATACCGGAATTCCCGCTCCACCGTCTCGCCCAGCGTGTAGCCGTAGGCTTCGCACGCCTGCCGCGCCATACGGATGCCGCCGAAGGGATTGACCCCCCGACACAGAGGGCGCGCTGTCTGCAACCCCACGATCAGTTCCCGGTCCCGGTCAATATAGCCGGGTGCGTGGCTCACGATGGTCATGGTGGTATCCGGGTCCACCTCCAGCACCCCGCCTTTGTCCCGCTCCCGGGCAAAGAGGGCGTTCAGCTCCTCCATCACCGCCTCGGTGCGCGGGGTCGCCGCCGCCAGAAACGCGCCGTCTCCCGTGTAGGGCGTATAATTCTTCTGTATAAAATCCCGGACATCCACGGCGTCCTCCCAGACGCCGCTCCGGAATCCTTCCCATTGGGCATACTGCATACATAGCTCCTTCCGTATCGTCAAGGCGGCCGGGCAACGTATTCCGATTCCCGGCAGCCGCTTTTTGCGTGCAGGAGCATCATACTACATATTGTGGTTTGTGTCAATGGAAATCTCTACATTTTGTTGTTTTTCTTTCGAACGACAGCAGCGCATTGAGCAACGTGCAAAAAATCGGCGTCGGTGTGAGAGAAAATCTGGACACAGCGGCGGTGCTCCCGGCAAACGGGCGCACACAGAGCGAAAGCGGACACGTGCTTTGTCCATATTCCGGTACAAGCCGTCCGGAACGTCCATATACTTTTGCCGATAAATCTGGTATACTGCCATATAGTGAGATCCCCGGCCCGGGCGGCAAGAAAAGCCCGTGCACCGCCGGGCGGGTGAAGCGGCTGCGGGACGACAGCGCTGTGTATTGCAAGGGGGGAAAGGCTGTGTTTGAAAAGGCAAAATGGATCACGCGGGATGCCTGGGAGCGCTGGGGATACCCCGACGATCCATGGGAAAATCCGCCCTCCCCCTATCTGGCGAAAACATTCACTCTCAGGGACGGAGTGCAGCGGGCGCACGTGGCGGTCTGCGGTCTGGGGCAGGCAGCCTACTACGTCAACGGGACACGTATCCCGGATTCCCTGCTGCCCACCCTGCCGTTCTGCCCGACGAAAACGGTGGTATACACCACCTACGACATCACCCCGCTGGTACACCCGGGGCAAAACCGCATCGGCGTTCTGCTGGGAAACAACGGCTATAACGATATCGGCGTCCCCCGGATGCGTTCTTCCCTGAAGATGATCTGTCAGATCGACATCGCCTACCGCTCCGGAGAGCGGGAAACCGTGGTCAGCGACACCTCCTGGAAAACCCACCCCTCGCCGGTGGTCTTTTCCCTGCGCCGGACGGGAGAAAAGCACGACGGCCGGCTGCGGATCGCCGACTGGTGCGCGCCGGATTATGACGACAGCCGCTGGGATGCCGCCCGGCTGTGCCGGCACCCGGGCGGGCAATACCGCGCGGCAGTGTCGCCGCCGGTGCGGATACGGAAAACCGTCCGGCCCCTGCCGCTGCGCCCCGGACTGTGGGATTGCGGGATCAACGCCGCCGGCTGGATCCGGGTGCGGGTCAAGGGAAAGCGGGGCGACGAGATCGCCATCCGCTATGCAGAGCGCCTGAAAGCGGACGGGACCGCCGACTTTACCACGGTATATAACGGCATCGTGCCGTCTATGTGCCATACCGACCGGTTTATCCTGAGCGGGGAGGAGGAGGAATTCGAGCAGCTGTTCGGATTCCACGGTTTCCGGTATGTGCAGGTGGAGGGCGCCTATGAAACCATCGCGCTGGAAGCCGTCTACGCCAACACCGCCCTGCAAAGCACAGCCGACTTCACCTGCGACGAGCCGACGCTTAACGCCATCCACCGGATGTGCGTCAATTCGCTGCTGTCCAACGCCCATGGCGCGCTGACCGACTGTCCCGGACGGGAGCAGAACGAATGGACAGGCGACGGGATGCTCAGCGCGGAGGCGGCGGCGCTGGAATTCGATTCCTACGGGATGATGGACGAATGGATGTACAGCTTTCAGGACGAGCAGTATCCCTCCGGGGGACTGCCCTGCATCGTCCCCATGAAAAATCCCGTGTGGGAATACAACTTTGCCAACGGGCCGGATTGGGACAGCGCGATTTTTCACATCCCCTACTATCAGCAGAAATACACCGGGCGCACCGAGCTGACCCGGCGGCTGTGGGAGAATATGGAGAGAAGCCTGCGGTACTTTGCCACCCTCTCCGAGAACCGTCTGCTTTCCTGCGGCGTCGGCGATTGGTGCAGCATGGAGGAGGAGCCTTGCCCCAGAGAAATCACCGACACCGTATATTACCGGATAGCGGCCCGGATGATGGCGGAGCTTGCGCAGGCAACCGGGCGGGATCCGGATGGATTCCGGGCGTTGGCGGAGGAAATCCGCACCGCGTTCCGGGAAAAATATGTGGATGCCACTCTGTGTAAGCTGGAGGGTGAAACGGCGCTGGCGGCGGCGCTCTACGGCAAGATGCTGGAACCGGCCGAGGAGGCGGCCGCCGCCGAAAAGCTGAACCGGCTCATCCGGGCGAACGGGTGCCGGTTTCGCTGCGGGGTGCACGGCCTCCGGATGATCTTCGATGCATTATCCGAAAACGGGTATGCACAGACCGTATTCGACACGCTGACAAACCCCGCCTTTCCGGGGTATGCCCGGTGCGTAGCCGACGGTCTGACCGCGCTGCCGGAGCGGTTCGACTATGCGGTGCCCAAAGAGGGCATGGATTCCATGAACCACCATTTCACGGCACAGGTGGATGTGTGGCTGTATACGTATCTGGCGGGCATCCGGTTTGAGGGCTTCGGCCGAGAGCGTATCGTCATCGCTCCCTGTTTCATCCGGGGGATCGACCGACTGAAAGCGCGGGTGCGGGGCGTTGCCGTGCAGTATGACGAAGCTACGCTGACGGTGCGCTGCGACAGCGATTTCACACTGCGGCTGAACGGCAAAGCAACCCGGTATCCGCCGGGGAGCTATCAATTTGATCGGAATACGGGGGAGAGACTATGACCTATATCACGCCAAACGACAGCAATATCACCGCAAAGACCGACATCGCCCGCATCATGCAGGCGGTGCAGATCGCCTGCGAAACCGGCATCCGCGCCGTAAAAATACCGAAGTATAATGCCCGCACCGGCGGCTGCGTATGGGAGCTGGAGGATTCCATCCGGTTGCCCGACGAGTTTACCTTATTGTTGGAGGACTGCCATATCCGGATGGCGGACGGCACCTTCTGCAACGCCATCTGCAATGAGCGGTGCTATGACCCGCACACCCCGGAGACGGTACAGCACGGCATCGCCGTCATCGGCATCGGCCGCCCGATTCTGGACGGCGGGCACTATAACGGCTATTCGGAGCATTCCCGGGAGCTGCCGAAGCCGCTGCACCACAATTGCACCATCGTGCTGAGCAATGTGGAGGATTTCACCGTCGAAAACCTCCGCATTCAGAATCACCGCTATTGGGGGATGTGCTTCCTCTACTGCGCCCACGGGAGCATCCGCAATATTGATTTTCAGGCGGATCTCTCCTGCGCGGACGATGCCGGGGGACATACCTTCGACCGTCTGCCGCCGGATTATGAGCACGTGTATCTGCAAAACAGCGACGGCATCGACCTGCGCATGGGCTGCCACGATATTCTGATCGAGAATATCCGGGGCTTCACGGTAGACGACACCGTGGCGCTGACCGCCCTGCGCGGCCCGACGGAGCTGGCGCACAAGGCGCCCGGGGCATCCGACGATATCCACGATATTGTGATCCGCAATATCCAGTCCTATACCTTCTGCTGGACAGGGCAGGTACGGCTGCTGGCCAAAAGCGGCTGCCGGATCTATGCCGTTTCCATTGATACGGTGGTGAATACCATCGACGAGAGCCTGCCCTACCGGGGCGGCTGCTCGGTGATGCTGGGAGACTGCGGGTATATCCGGGAGCGGGACATCCGCATGGGGGAACTGTTCAATATCCGGATCACCAATGTCCATTCCCGTGCCATCCGCGCCATCCGTCTGACAGGGCCGATGAGTTATGTGTCTATTGATAAGGTGTATGCCTATGCGGGGGTGAAAGCCCTCATCCACGCGGATGCGGAAACGGAGCTGAAAAACGTCCGCATCGCGGAGCTGTACGGCGGCGAAACCGCCGATCTGGATGCAGTGATCAATTTCAGCGGTCCGGTAAAGGGAGCGGTGCAGATCTCCGATGTGTATTGCGAAAAGGCGCGGTATCTGCTGCGCCATTGCGGCCCGGCGGATGTGCAGCTTCGTGAGGTGCATTCCGCGACGGAGGCGATTACCGACGAGCCCCGGCAATATCGGTTCTGGTGGGCGGACGAACAGGCGTGACAAGCAAGCCGATCCACGGAAATACCCGTCGCTGCCACGAAAGCATCCACACAGACCGAATGCCGCCGCCCTGCTCAACGGACAGGGCGGCGGCATTTTGCATGCGGTGTCTACTGCTTCTTCAGCAGCGGCTCGATGACCGACCAGAACCGGTCGGCAATGGCCAGCATCCCCGCATCGTTCGGGTGATTAAAGTCCCCGTGGGTATCCGCCCGGCTGCGAATATCCTCCAGATGCACAAAAACATCCCCGTGCCTGGCGGCAACGGCCTCCTTCTCGGCATCCAGCACCGGGCGCACATAAAAGCCCTGTGCGATCACAAACCGGGTATCCCCCCTATCCAGCGTCTGCCGCAGCTCCTCCACTGCCCGGCCGAAGGATTTCGTATGGCTCGGCTGTTCGTCGTAGGCGGGGTCCACATTGGCGCCGAAAAAGAAGAGCGCAATATCCGGCCGGAACGCAGCCACATCCGCATAGGCCTCAGCCGGTTCCATCTGCATGAAATTCCGCTCATACTCCGCCACCTGCAAAATGCGTATGGCCGCGCCGGGACACACACGGGCAATACGGGCGCCGAGGATATGCACATAATCCTTTTCCACCGAGGACGCCGCCATGCCGCAATCCCGATACCAGCCGATATCCGGCTTGATTCCATGCTTGGTGATGGAGTTTCCGACGAACAGTATGCGCGGGCCGTCCCCAGCAGCCACCTCAAAATAGCAGCCGTTGTTCTGGCTCTCCGCCGGGACGATGTTTTCCTGAAAACGATCCATGAATTTCCTCTCCATTTCTGTTGAAAATGCGGGATTGCTCCCATTGGATGCCGCAGACTTATCGAATGGTCACGTCCTCCGCGTGGATAAAAACAGGATCAAACGCGGAGAAATCCGTCTGTCTCACGCCGTTTATCCGAATGTTCTCAAAGGAAAATCCCCGGCACGGCACATCCTCGCTGACGGATTCGATGACGATCTGCGGCGCATAGTCGATATCCTCGGCGGTGACCGTAATGTCCCGGAAGATGACGTCATGAATCTTCCCCAGCTTTTTCGGAAGTTCCCGCCGCAGGGTCGGCCCCTTGAGGCGTATGCGGTACGGACGGTTTGAGCAGGCGACCAGCATGGTGGCCATGGGCTTGCCGTCCCCCGTGTACGGCTGGCTGTCGGCGGTTTGCAATTCCTGACACTGGGTATGCCGCTGCAGCTCCACCCGCATATTCTCAAACCGTATATCGTGCATATCCGCATATCCGCCGTTGGACAGGCTGAAAGCGGAGCTCAGGCTGTGAATCAGATCACAATTCCGAAAGCGGATCTGTCGATACTCGACGCCGCAGGCCTCGATGCCGACCTCGCAGTTTTTACTCCAGCCGCACCATAAAACGCAGTTATCCACCGTGATATTTTCCACCGGCCGATCATAGTCATAGATGGCTTTCAGCGAGATCACATCGTCAAAGGAGCGGATAAAGCAATTCCGGATGGTGATATCCGAGGAATTCACCACGTCGATGCCGTCCGTGTTGTAGCGCCAGTGTCCGACGATCTTCACATTGTCCACGGTCACGTTGCGGCAATTGAACAGGGAGAGCACAAAGGTGGAAGAATTGACCAGAATCAGGTCAGACACGTCCACGTTCCGGGCGTTGTACAGGCGAAACGTGCCTTTGGTATACGGCTCGTAACAATTTTCCGTGAGCCGTTCCTCGCAGCTGTTGTCGATCACTCCGCCGCCAAAGATCCGCACGTTTTCCGCGCCGGTGGTGAACAGAGAGCCGAAGACGAGCGCCTCCTTGTCCACATACACGGTGTCCCCGTCTTTCAGCGGGATGAGCATGGGGAAATGAATGCCGGGCCCGAAATAATGGGTGGCGCTGCGGGCCTCGGGATATTCCCGATACGGATTGAAGAAAATATGCAGCACGGTGTGGGTGCCGTCCAGCTCCAACACATAGCTGCCAAACTCTTCCAGCGTCAACACGATCTCCCCGTCGGCGCAATGGGGAACCACGTGCTTGGAAAGCGGACGGATCGTAGCCTCGGCAAACGGCTGACGACTCCGGATGCGGAGCGTCACCGGCTCATCCCCATAGAAGGTGATATAGGCCGAGGACTCGCTCTGCGCAAAGGGGCGCTGTTTCCCCGACCACGGGCGGTTAAAGGGAAAAGCGGATACGCGGCATTCCCGCACCTGGCAGTCCTCTCCGTTGACGGTGACGGTGAAATTATCATTGAGCAGCTTGAACACCGTGTCCTCCGTATCGGAGGCATACATACCGAATTCGGTTCTGCCGAATGCGACGAACAGACCGTCGCTGACGGTTGGAATTTTAGGGAGCACCAGCATGGCGTTATCTCCTTTGCAGGTTCTTATGGTAAAAAACGATTTGCTGTCAGAAGGTGATGTGCAGCGGCGTGCCCTCGGCGGCATTGCCGGACAAGAACACCTCATAGTCCCCCGGCTCGTTGCCCCACGTGCCGTCAAAGTGGGGGTAGTCGAACCGCTCCCTAGGCAGGGTGAACCGCACCTCTTTTTCCTCTCCCGGCTCCAGCCGGACCCGCGCAAAGGCCTTCAATTCCCGGATCGGGCGGGTGGTCTCGGCGCAGAGCCGATGGGTATACAACTGGACGACCTCCGTGCCGGCGCGGGAACCGGTGTTTTTCACCGTGACCGCACAGCGCAGCTGCCCATCCTCAAACACACAGCGCTGCCCGGAATAGGTAAAGGCGGTATACGACAGACCGTAGCCGAAAGGAAACAGCGGCGTATAGGGACAGTCCTTGTATTTGGATGTCCAGTTGGTATCGTCCGCCGGGCGGCCGGTGGGCACGTGATTATAGTAATAAGGCAGTGACCCGGAGTTACGGGGAAAGCTCATGGTCAGCCGGCCGCCGGGATTTTCGATGCCATACAGCAGGTCGCAGAGCGCCGGGCCTGCCTCGGTGCCGGGATGCCACGCCACCAGCAGCGCATCGGAGTTTGCAACGGCATCGCCAATGGCCATAGGGCGGCCGGTGAACAGCAGTGTGATCACCCGTTTTCCGGCCTTGTGCAGCCATGCGAGCAGGGCGTCCTGCTCCCCGGACAGAGAGATATTGCTCCGGGAATTGGCCTCGCCCGATTCGCACAGCTGCTCGCCGACGCAGGCAATCACCGTGTCGCATCCGACCGTGACCCGCTCCAGCTCGGCTCGATCCAGTGCATACTGTCGGTCAAAGCAGGGTGCATAAACGAAATCCGCCCGCCGCCGGGTCAACTCCTCCACCAGCGTGGTCACGGTGGCGGCGTCGGCGCTGATCTGTCCGGCGGTCCCCAGCATATCGAAAGCGCTGTCGGCGAAAAAGCCTACCACCGCGATCCTCTGCCCCGCTGCCAGCGGCAGAGCGCCCTCGTTTTTCAGCAGCACCGCCGATTCCGCCGCCGCCCGTTTGGCCAGCGCCCGGTGGGCGTCACCGAGAGCGCAGCTTTCCTCCGGCTCCTCCGCATAGGGGCGATCGAACAGCCCCACGGCGGCTTTCAGCCGCAGGATGCGCCGCACCGCCCGGTCGATGTCCTCCATGCGGATCGTGCCGGTTTCCAGCAGCTCCTCCAGATGGCGGGTGTAAAACTCCGTCCCCATGTCCATATCCACGCCGGCTGTCAGCGCCTTGGCGGCGGCATCCGCCGGGTCCCTGGCTGTGCCGTGGGCGATGCATTCCTCGATGCCGTGGGCGTCGCTGATGACCGCTCCGTCAAACCGCCATTGCTCCCGCAGCACCGTTTGCAGCAGATAGGGATTCATGGTGCAGGGCAGCCCGTTGAGATCGTTAAAAGCGGCCATGACGGTGGCGCAGCCCGCCTCCACCGCCGCCCGGAAAGGCGGCAGGTATACCTCATGCAGCCGGTTGAGACTCATATCGGTGGTGTTATAGTCCCGGCCGCCCTCGCAGGCGCCGTAAGCGGCGAAATGCTTGGCGCAGGCGGCGATGCTGTCCGGCGCGTCCAGTGCATCGCCCTGAAATCCCCGCACCTTTTCCGCGGCGAAAACGGAGGTCAGATACGGGTCCTCACCGGCACCCTCCGCCACCCGCCCCCAGCGGGGGTCCCGGGACACGTCCATCATGGGCGCAAAGGTCCAGCGCACATTGTCCTCCGCGGCTTCCCGGGCAGCCGCCCGGGCGGTCGCCCGGAACAGCGCCGGATCAAAGGAGCAGGCCTCCCCCAGCGGAATGGGGAAAACCGTCCGGTGCCCGTGGACCACATCCATGCTGAAGATCAGCGGGATCCCCAGCCGGCTCTCCTCCACGGCAATCTTTTGCAAACGGTTGGCCTTTTTGCGGTCATTGATGCCGATAAAGGAGCCGATGCGCCCCTGCCGGATCATGTCCTCCCGTCCGTCCAGCAATGAGTTTTCCAAGATGGCGGCGTATTCCTCCTCGGTGATCCTGCCGCTCTCCCGCATCTGCCGGGCGTCCTCGGCGGAGATGGTGAAACCGCCCACGGGGGAGGGCCCCACCTGATACAGCTGACCGATCTTTTCCTCCACGGTCATCTCCTGCAACAGAGCTTCGATTTTCGCCTCACTTGGGGGATTTAAGCGCATGATTCATCCTTCTTTCGTTGATCTTACGGGTTTCCTTCCACGGCACCTGATTCATGGACAGCACCTCCAGATTCATCTGCTGGTTCTTGTATTCCCGGGGCGACAGGCCGGTGCAGTGCTTGAACACCCGGCTGAAATACAGCTGATCCTGGAATCCGACCATCTCGGCGATATCGGAGATCTTCAGATCGGAGCACATGAGCGCCTTCGCCTTGTCGATGCGCAGGCTGGTCAGAAACCGGTTGATGCTGACCCCGGTCTGCTGGCGGAACAGCCGTCGCAGCCAGCTGACGCTGATATTCAGCGAGGCGGCATAGCGCTCGGCGTCGAAAGGCTCGTTGAAGTGTTTGTTGAAATACGCGATGGTGTCGCTGACCTCCTTGGACATATTGACCTTCTTCAGGCTCAGCTGGTAGACCCCTCGGGAGAAATAATAGAGCAGCTCCTTGAATTGCAGATTGATGATCTCCACATAGTTGGGAGATTTCCGCTGCAGCTCGGAGATGATCCCGTCGAACAGGCGGGTGTAGTTTTTCGATTCCCGCACGGCGTAATGCTTTTTATCGTTCAGCCCCAGATGGGCCAGCCATTCCTCCACCTCGCTGCCGGTGAAATGAAGCCAGTAGATGTCCGGATTGTCTTTCAGATAATAGGTGTAAAACTGCGGCTCGTGGGGACGGTAAAACACAACGGTATTTTCCTCGCAGACAAATTCCTGCTCGCCCACCGTATAATACAGCTTGCCGCTCTTGACAAACAGAACCTGGTAATCCCGCCGTCCGTAGGGCCGGATGGTGGAGAATTCGTTCAGCTTCAGCAGCGCATGATGCCCGGCGCTGGTGACGAACAGCGATTCCGTGTTGTTGGGTAGGTCTACCTCGCTGTTGGCGTAAAAAGCACTGTTGATGATCAGCACGATCGACACCGCCTTTCGGTTTGTCTCAGAGCTTCGTCTGTGGAATGAGTTGATTATAGTGGCGCAAGCGCAATTTGTCAATATTTTTTCTGCGGCGTTCTTTTCACCGGCGGCGCAGCCGAGACGCAACACATGAGAAAATATTGGTTTTGTTCTCAAAGATGCGCAAATTCACCGGATGTTTATTGTGAAATCCGCTGTATAAACATCCGTGTGTTTAATCAGACGGTTTTCAAGGTGCAGTTTTCCGTGTGCCATTTTATCCATAAAAAATGGCAACTCGGGTATATCGTGTATATACATTTGTCCTCCACGCTGGTACACTTTTGTATAGAATCTCGGGCGCAAAACGGAAAAATTTTGTCTGTATATCTTCACAGCACACGAGGGAGGAACGATGGAATATGAGAAAAACACTGAGTAAGCATCTGCCGAAAAGGATCCGGAGCGCTTTGCTGGCGTTGGCGGTCCTCGCAACGGCAATGCTGCCGGCAGCGGCGGCCACAGCGGAGGACTTCACCGACACATTCGATGTGTATTACAGCGCCGATATGCGGACGGTGACACCCACGGCGGAGGCGCTGTCCGGCCACTGGAATCTGAGCAGCGACGGCACCCGGCTGGTACGGAATACCACCGACAGCAACTGGGCATCCTACGGCCCCAATATGGCGCTGCTGTATCTGAAAAAAACCTATGAGAATTTTGAGCTGACCACCACCTTCTCCCGCCCCAACGGCGAGAATTTGCAGACCTATTTCGGCATCGGCGCCCAGAAAGCGCAGGCGTGGAGCGTGGATGCCAATTCCTATGTGTTCGGGTTCCATCAGTCCGGCGGACTGATGTGGGGCAAAACCGGCGACTGGATCACGGGCGGCGGGCAGACTCCCGCGGACAAGATCAGCGGGTATGCCACCGAGGGCCCGCACACCCTGCGTCTGCGGGTGGTGAATAAGGTATACACCGCCTGGGTGGACGACATTCAGGTAGGCACTGGCACGCTGGCGAATTATGCCGCCGGGTATATCTGGTTCGGCGCAGACGACATGACCGCCAGCTGGGGCATCCCGGAGATCAAAGAGCTGCATACGGCGGCGAGTTTCACCGATGTATTCGATGTGTACTATTCCTCCGATATGCGGACGGTGACCCCTACGCCGGAGGCTCTGTCCGGCCACTGGAATCTGAGCAGCGACACCACCCGGCTGGTGCGGAACACCACCGACAGCAACTGGGCATCCTACGGCCCCAATATGGCGCTGCTGTATCTGAAAAAAACCTATGAGAATTTTGAGCTGACCACCACCTTCTCCCGCCCCAACGGTGAGAATTTGCAGACCTATTTCGGCATCGGCGCCCAGAAAGCGCAGGCATGGAGCGAGGATGCCAATTCCTTTGTGTTCGGATTCCATCAGTCCGGCGGACTGATGTGGGGCAAGACCGGCGGCTGGATCACGGGCGGCGGGCAGACGCCCGCGGACAAGATCAGCGGGTATGCCACTGAGGGCCCGCACACCCTGCGCCTGCGGGTGCTGGATAAGGTATACACCGCCTGGGTGGACGACGTTTAGGTGGGCACCGGCACGCTGGCGAATTATGCCGCCGGGTATATCTGGTTCGGCGCAGACGACATGACCGCCAGCTGGGGCATCCCGGAGATCAAAGAGCTGGTCAGCGCCTCGGTGCTGTCCGCTTACTATACCGAAAATGCCAAAACCAACGAGACCATGACAAGTGCCGCTCTGTCCGACTATTGGGAGACCGACGGCGACTTGTTTAAGCGCAACGCCCAGTCAGTCAACTGGAACAACAGCTACGAGAACCTGTCGGTGGTGTATCTCAACACCCGGAAGTATAAGAGCTTTGAGATGACGGTGCCGTACCGGGTCTATCAGGGGAGCAACCACAACAACTCCACGCTGATCGGCTTCGGCGCAACGGAAATGGGCAGGAGTTTCTACTTTGACGACAATGCGGTGGCCTGCAACATCAGCAAATACGGCGCTATCTGCTCGGCGGATACCAGCGCCGCCTCCTATTGGTATAAAGGCGGCGGGTCGACCCTGCACGACACGGTAGCCGGCTGGGACGATCTGGCGGAGCACACCCTGACGGTACGGGTGGTGGACGGCACGGTGCTGTATTCCATCGACGGACACACCGTTTTCGGCCAGACGCTCCGGAGCTACACGGAGGCGGGCTATATCTTCTTTGCCTCCAATGAGTTGACCACCCGGTTCGGTGTGCCCTCCGTGCGGGAGCTGAGCGACACCGACACCTCCGGCAACGCCGCCAGCCCCCTGTATGGGAAGAAAGCCCTCTTCGTCGGCGACAGCATTTCCTATGGCGCGGGGGACGATATATTCGGGCTGTCCTGGGGCGGGCGCATCGGCATCCGGTATGGGATGGATTGGCTGAACCGGTCGGTCAGCGGCTCCACCGTGATGGAGACCGCCGGGATCCCCCAGATCAAGAATCAGCTGCCCGAGGAAACCTTTGATTATGTGGTGCTGGAGGGCGGCATCAACGATGCGCTGAAATCCCACCCGCTGGGCGTCATCTCCGATTCCTTTGACCCGGAGGGCTTTGACACCGCTACCTTCGGCGGTGCCTTCGAGGAGCTGCTGTATACCGCACGGCAGAAATACCCTCAAGCGAAATTGGGCTATATCGTGACGATGCGTGTGCCCGCGCTGGCAGATGACACGGCGCAGCGCTATTATGCGCTGGCGCAGGAAATCTGCGAAAAATGGGATGTGGCTTGTCTGAATCTCTTTGCGGATGAGGAGGTCACCGGCTGGTTCGCCGGCGGCGCCCATCTGCCGGACACCCTCCATCCGGACGCAGCCGGATATGAGCTGTTGACCCCGAAGATCGCTGCGTGGATGGAGAAGCTGGCAGTGACGGTTCTTGGCGATTGCAACGGCGACGGGCTTGTGGATGCCGCCGATGGCGTACTGCTGCGGCGGGCGCTGCTGGGGCTGGAGACGGCAACCTGGCGCTACAATGCCAATGGGGATATCTGTCTGGATATCCGCGATGTGGTGGCTCTGGCAGATAAGCTGTAATTTTCAACGGATGGGTCGGCGGATAGATGCAAATCTATGCGCCGACCCATTATGTTTTATCGGTCGGAAATCAAGGAGACTGGTTTCTGCAAAGGGATACCCAATGGCGGCTGGCGACGGACGGAATTTGAATATCCACTGGAATCTGTCCGAAAGTAAAATTCGGCATTCGGCGCATTTTTCTTGCTTAACGATGGAAAAATTCGGAAATCATCCCGCTGTTTTCATTCGGTTTGATGAAAAAAAGCGGACTTATGCCGGGTGGGCGGCAGGAGGAAATGTGTCATATTGTCTATATTGTCACGCAGTTTGTGTATAGGAATACCCAAACGGCTGTGGTACAATACCTGTAGGCTAAGTTGGACTGTACATATGGGTTCATAATACGCACGAAGGAGATGGAACTGTATGAAACGATCAGAGTATCGGGGGGCTTTCCGGCGCTGGACTTGTTGGATCGCGGCGGCAGTGTTGCTGATCACCGCGGTGTCGGTGGGCGGCGGGATCGTCTATGCGACCAACCAGACCCCGGAGCAGGCGTTCACCGCTTATTACACGGACAGCATGAAGGGGGCGGCGGACGGCACGGCGACGTATGCGCAGGAAACGTTTTCCAAGCACTGGGAAGTTAACAAGGCTGGACGGTCGTGGCGTAAATTTGATGACAGCACCTGGGGCGAGGATGTGGACAAAACCATGGCGGTTTTGTACTATAATGCCCGCACCTACCAAAGCTTTGATATGACCGTAGAATATGCCACCGCGGATCCCCATAAAAATTTCGGAGAATGGATAGCATTCTTCGGTTTCGGCGCGACCATGGGGCGCAGCTGGATGGATGTGGAGAATAAAGGCGATACCGCCTTTATCATTCACCCCGGCGGTTTGCTGCTCAACGCCAAGAACAAAGACTGGTATCCGGGGGCCGCCGCGTCCGATCAGGTGAATAAGAGCGGCGGTACCTGGGATTCCAATGGAGTACATACGCTGCGGCTGCGGGTGAACGGAGTCAGCTTTAAGGTCTGGATCGACGGCTATGAGCTGACCAGCGGCAGCAACGCGAATTACGAGGGCGGGTATATCTATTTTGCCGCCAACGCCGGATCTGCGCAGTTCGGCGTTCCTGAGGTTAAGGAAATCCAGCCCACGGTGGAGCCGGATGCCTTTACCGCCTATTATACGGACAGTGCGGCGGATAATGACGAGCTGCAGGCGGTGGAGCTGTCCGACTATTGGCAGCTGAACGAGGACGGCTCCCGGCTGGAGCGGACGGCAAAGGACGCGGCACAGACTGCCGATGGCAACACCCATATGGCGGCGCTGTTTTCTACCGCCGGTCTGTATCAGAATTTCGAGACCCGGGTGCAGGTGATGCGTCCCGCAGAGGGGCAGTCCAGGGCGCTCATCGGGTTCGGCGGCACGGATGGAAAAAACTGGCGCTTGACGGAGGGCGCCTGCGCCTTTACTCTGGATGAGGATGGCGCGGTGTACGATGCGGTGAGCGGCGCGCTGCTGTCCGCTCAGAGCGCCCGCCAGCTGGCGGAGGCTGCCGCCGGAGGCGATGCGTGGAATTCCGCGACGGCGGAGGTCACCTTGCGGGTGGTGGAAAAGACCTATACCATCGCCGTCAACGGGTATTGCGTGTATACCGGTTATGCGGAGAAATATCAGGAGGGTGCGCTGTTCATCGGTTCCGGCACCGCCGGGGTCTCGTTCGGCGCTCTGAGCACCAAGCAGCTCAAGAGTTTCTCCCAATTCACGCCGTATTATGCAGCCACGATGACGGGCGCACAAAAGCCGCAGCCTGCGCATTTCTCGGAGCATTGGGAGCTGAATGCGCAAGGCTATCCCGTGAGCCGCCACCTGACCAACCAGGCGTATGCTCAGCTGGTGTATAACACCGATGTGTACCGGGATTTTGAGCTGACCGTGCAGTATTCCGCTCCGTCCGATTATGCGTCGACCGGGCTGGCAGCATTCGGCTTCGGCGGCAAGCCGGGGGATAATCTGTCGGATACCGGCGCGGTGGGGTATCTGCTCCATTCTGCCGGAGCCATCCTGGACGCCAAAAATGAAGGCTGGGTCACTGCCGGGGACAAGACCGCGTCCGCGCAGGCGAAGGCAGCCGGCAAAACGTATGACGCTGCCGGGCTGCATACCCTGCAGGTGACGGTGGAGTTCCGCAAGGTCAAGGTGACCATCGACGGCTACACGGTGGCGGAGTTTACTCTCGGCGACAGCTATGTGGGCGGGAATGTATGGTTCGCCGCTCGGGCGGACGGCGTGATGCTGAAAAGCCTGTCGGTGGAAAAGCGGGGCACACTGAATATTTCCGAGTGGAAGCCCTACCACACCAATACGGTGGTCGGTTCCCAATTTTATCCCGAAAAGGATCTCAGCCGGTACTGGCAAAAGACGAACTACGACACCACCCTGACCCGCGTGACGGATAAGGATGGCGACACCGGCAGCAATGTGGCAATTTTCTATTATACCAACAACAGCTTTTTCAATGTGGATATGACGGCGCAGTATGCTACGGATGGCAGCGACCGGTATGTGACCTATTTCGGTATCGGCGCCACCACGGGTACCACTTGGATGGATAATGCGTCGGATACGGTGTTTGGGGTTAACGGCGACGGCAAGCTGATGAATGTCAAGACCGGCGAGCTGTATGCGGCAGACTCCGCCAAGGCGCAGGCTGAGGCGGCGGGCAAGACCTGGGACCCCACCGGGATGCACAGTCTGACGATCCGCATGGTAGATAAAGCGTTTACGGTGAAAATCGACGGCTACACTGTTGCCACCGGTCAAAACGACAGCTATGCGGGCGGACGCATTTATGTGGGCGCCAGTGCTGCCGGTATCTCCTTTAACAAGATTGACGGGGTGAGCCTGCTGGATACGTCCATATTCACCCCCTATTACACCAGCAGCATGAAAGGCGCTGCCGCCGGCACGGCAACCTATGCGCAGGAGGCGTTTTCCAAGCATTGGGAGGTCAACAAAGCTGGACGGGCGCAGCGGAATTTTGATGGCTGCACCTGGGGCGAAAATGTAGACTCCACTATGGCGGTGCTGTATTATAATGCGCGTACCTATCAGAGCTTTGATATGACCGTGGAATATGCCACTACCTCCGGCTACAGCGATTGGGTAGCGTTCTTCGGCTTCGGCGGCGAGATCGGAAAAAGCTGGCAGGCATCCGACCGCAAGAGCGATACGGCGTTCATTCTCCACGCCGGCGGTCTGTTCCTCAACGCCAAGAACAGCCAGTGGCTCAACAACGGCAAAGCTGCTTCCGATCAGACGAATGCGGCGCAGGGCGCAGGCACATGGAAAGCCGCAGGCATTCACACCCTACACGTGAATGTCAGCGGACAATCCTACAAGCTGTGGATCGACGGATATCTTGTCTGCACCGGTTCCAATCCCGATTATACCGGCGGCTACATCTATTTTGCCGCCAACGCCGGCAGTGTGCAGTTCGGCACGCCCACCGTCAAGGAGCTGACCGACACGGCTGCCTATGAGGCGTATTACACCGATCAGCTGACCAAAGAAGATCTGCAGCCGGTGACGCTGGAGGATAAATGGTCGGTGACGGCGGACGGGCTGATGCTCTCCCGCAAGGACGGCAAAGATTCCAAGCCCAGCGACAGCACCTTTGAGGATCTGTCGGTGCTGTACTACAAGAAAGCCAAGTATAAGAATTTCGATATGACGGTGGAATACACGGCGCTTTCCAATATGGACGATTTCTCCTGTCTGGTCGGGTTCGGTGCCAGCGCCCCGGGTAAATCCTGGCTGGCAGAGGAGGGGCAAAAGGCGTTCCTAATCCATTCCGGCGGCGGCATCCTGGATCCGAAGACCCTCAACTGGTATAACGGCAAGCCGGTGATGGATCAAATGAATGCGGCGCTGGGTGCAGGCTCCTGGAAGACCGGCGGCACCCACACCCTGCGGGTTCGCTGTGAGGACAATTATTTCACCATCTGGATGGACGGCTATCTGTATACCGAGGCGGTCAATTCCCAGTATAAGGGCGGGTACATCTACTTTGCCTCCAATGCGGCGGGCGTGCAGTTCGGTTCGCCGACGGTGGTTTCATTGGATCAGGAAGAAGACTATTACGACCCCGATTACAGGGATAACGGCTGGCAGCCGACGGCGGAGGACGCCTATTTCGATTTCTCCCAGCGGAGAAAAGAAACGGAAACTGTATACGAGTATACACCGATTCCGGTGCGGTAAAGTGCACTAAGGAGGGCTTACAATGAAAAGAACACTGTGTTTGCTGGCGGCGGTATTGATGATGGCTACCGTTTTTGCCGGCTGTTCAAAGAACGACGGAGATGTGTGGGAATCCTACTTCTCCACCATCGAGGGCACCAGGGGCGATAAGGACGCCACCACCGGCGGAGCGGACTCCGACAAGGATTCATCCGGCAAGAATACCACCACCAAGGCGAACGGCGGGAAAAAGGGCGACAGCGGCGTGACGGCGCCCTCGGATTCCCATCGACAAGGCGAGCTGGTGGTGGACGGTGCCGGCGAGGACAAGAACGCCAACTACAATGTCAAGGGCACCGTCACGGTGTCCATCGACACCGCCCGCGTGTGCGACTATCAGGCGCTGTTCGACAGCTTCAAGAAGGTCTATCCGAACGTGAAGCTGAAGTTTGATTATTTCGCTCATTCCGGCGCAGACGCGGCGACCGAATATCTGTCCACCCGCGCCGCATCCGGCACCATGCCGGATGTGGTGTTCAACGACGCCGGTCCCATCCCCACCTATCTGCTGCAGGGCTGGATGCATCCGCTGGACGAGTTCGTGAAGAACGATTCCGATTATCAGCAGTATGTACCGAACAACCTGAAGAATGATTACACCTACGGCGGCAAGCTGTATGCGCTGCCTCTGCAGGCGCATTTCGAGACCTTCCAGCTCAACACCGATGTGCTGGATGCGCTGAATCTGAACAAACCGGCGCTGGACTGGTCGGTGCAGGATTTTGAGGAATACTGCCGCAAGGCCACCACGGATAAGTATTCGGCACAGGAGGATATGGGCGCGCTCTATTCCCTGTTTGCCAACTGCTACGACGGCACCTCGTCCCTGTATGGCTATAACCAGCAGACCAAGACCTTCAGCGCCAAGGGCACCATCGACTCCATCAAGGCGCTCAAGGTGCTGCGCAGCGTTCCCGGTCTGGAGGCCAACGCCCTCAAGAGCGGCTCCGGCAGCGACTATGCCAAAAAGTTCGGCACCGGCGGCTGGGCAGACGGCTGGGTGGCGTACCACAAGGGTCTGACCCTGTTCCACGGCCTGGGCACCTGGGAATACAAGAATAAGCGGGAGACCGTGACCAACTTCAACTGGATCATGTGGACCTGCCCCCAGGCGGTCAAGGGGAGAATGCCCTACCACGTGGACCACTCCTTCATGACCAGTTCCTGCAAGGATAAAGAGGCGGCCTTCCAGCTGCTGCGCTACACCACCTACAGCACCGAGGGCAACATTGCCCGGCTGTCCATGTATGACGACACTAACAAAGGCAAATATTCGCTGCAGGCCTCCTTCTACTATCCCACCACCACCAACCCCAAGGTCATCGAGAAATTCAAGAGCCTGCCCGGGGTCAAAGCGGAGCCGGTGGCGTCCTATCTACAGGAGAATATCGGCAACTGCTACCGCTACGACTTTGTGAAGATCGTACCGGACTGGAACAACGTGACCTCCGGCACCTACAACAGCCTCTATAAGGCGGCCAGCGGCGCGGACAGCCTGGTGGAGCAGACGGTCAATCAGGCGATCAGCTCCTGCAACACGAAGGTAGCCAAAGCCTGGAGCGATTTCGAGAAAAAGCTGGCGGATGTGCAAAAGCAGTTTGATCAGGCCAGCCGATAAAGAAAGCCGACCCGGCGCACGGCTGTCAGCCGTGCGCCGGGGAGCGGAAGGAACACGTGTATGCAGATAATGAAAGAACAGTATGTGTGGCTGAGCTTCGGGCGGCAGGATCTGGAGCAGTCGGCGGCCCAAGCGCGCCGGGACGGCTCGGTGCTGCTGGGGTGCGGATATAAGATCGACGAAAAGGGACGATACGTCACCAACACCTTTGCCCTGGCCAACAACATCGACTATCCCTGGTGCGATTTTCACCCCTTTGACCCGACAAAGGCCAACCATGTACGGGTGAATGTGGCCCACAGCACGGTGGAATGTCTGGTGAACGGCGTACAGATCACCGTCCGGCAGCTGCCGGCCAATTATTCCGGCGGCCATCTGCTGCTGGGTACCAACTCCAACGGGACCGTGCTGGAGAACATCCGGATCAACGGGAAGCCGGGCCGATTTGACGGCTGCCGGTTTTTCACGGACGTGGCCAATTCCGTCGGACCGCAGCTGCCCCTCGAGGTATTCTATAACCTGCAGGAGCGGGAACTGGTACGCACCTTTGACGGCGCCGGCTGCTGGAGCAGCAATGTGGCCATGCTCAGCTCCGCCGACACCTATACGGAGCTGTCGGTGGAATACGACGTGCGGTTTGCGTATACGGCCGCGGAGGAAAAGCGGGACTGCAAGGATCCTTTCGGGGACTACCCCATCGGCCCCCGTCCCCAGCCCCAGTGGGTGGACTGGACCTCCCCCTCGGCGGTGACGAATCTGGTCTGGCACCGCCATTCCTACGAAATCCAGTACATGGCCTACGGTGTGCGCAAGTCCCTCTATCTGTCGCTGCCGTCGTTGGGCGGCGTGCGTATCTCCTCCCGCAAGCCTCGCACCCGCCGGGAGGCTCCCGAGGAGCTGACGGCGGTGTTTGAGCCGGAGAGCGCTCTGGAGATGCCGGTGAGCAGCGACTACCGGTTTCGGGGCGCCGACGGCACCACGGCGGTGTTCGTGTCGGAGGGGAACCTCTGGCGCTTTGAGATCTACACCCCTCGGGGCAAGCTACTGTACGCCATCAACAAGTGGAATATCGGCATCGGCGAGGATCGGTGCGTACAGAAACAATACAGTCTGGAACTGCCCCTGACGGGAGACGAGACGGTATGCGGCACCGGCGAGCGGTTCAATGCGGTGAACCAGCGGGGACGGCAGGTGGCTTTCTGGAATACCGATCCCACCTATCACTGGTATGCCACGGCAGAAAAGCAGGAGCTGTGGCGGGGGTATAAGAACGTCCCCCTGATCCACACCGGCCGAGGCTGCTCGATCTTCTTCAACACCACCTGCAACGGCGTCATGGACATCGGAAAATCCGATCCGACCCGGCTGTATGCCCGCTTTGACGACAGCTATATCGACTGGTACATCTGGGCGGGAACGGTGCAGGAAAACCTCATCAAATACACCGACCTGACCGGCAGGCAGCTGCTGCCGCCGGAATGGGCATTCCACTATCAGGCGGGCGGCTCCAACGGCTTCTGGAAATGTCCGGACGATCGCACCCCCCGGGAGACCTATGAAGCCACATTCGAGGGGCTGCTGGAGGGCTACCGCAAGCTGGGGACGATTCCGGCGGCCGTTTACGGCGAGGGCGCCGTGGGCAAAAGCATGGAATCCTACCGCCGGGCGGCAGAATACGGCACCCGGATGCTGTGCTGGAACTGTGCCGACTGCCCGCCCTATGTGCGGGAACAGGTGGCGCCGGATGTGCCGGCACGGGAGCTGCCGCTGGCCAGAAGCGTTTTCGATTCCGACGGCGAGCCGTTCTATTTCATAGATTTCCCCAACGAAAAGAGCGCCGAGCTGCTGGAAGCCATCCACGGAGAGCGCATCCGGGCGGGGCTGTGCGGTGGCATGGTGGATTTTGCCGAGCTGGTCCCCATCGACGCCCGCTTTTCCAACGGTCTGTACGGCGACCGGATGCACAACTTTTTCTCCTACTGGTACGCCAAGGCATATCATCGGCTGTACACTTCCCTGCGGGGAGACGATTTCCTCGGCTATATCCGGGGCGGCTGCGCCGGTTCGCAGAAATGGCTGTGTACCTGGTGCGGCGATCAGTATGCCAGCTTCGACGGACTGCGGCAGCAGCTGGCGTGCGGACTGAGCATCTCCTGCAGCGGCTTCTCCGTATGGGGCGGCGATCTGGCAGGGCTGTGCGGCACCCCCAGCCGGGAGGTGTTCCTGCGGGGAATGCAGTTCAGCACCTTCCAGCCGCTAATGCGCACCGGCGGCGATTCCACCAAGCAGCCCTGGGACTTCGGCGAGCAGGGGGTGGCGGTGTTCCTGCGGCATTTCTGGCTGCGAGAAAATCTGATCCCGCTGATCTACGGCAGCGCCGTCCTCTCCCACCGCAACGGCATACCCATAACCATGCCCATGGCGGTGGCTTTTCCCCAGGAGGCGGCGGTGCGCGGCTGCGAAACGGAGTATATGTTCTGCGGGGAGATCCTGTTCTCCCCCGTGCTGCAGGAAAACGCCCGGTCCCAGACGGTGATCTTTCCGGCGGGCACATGGTACGGCCTGTTTGACGATTCCGTACAGGCGGGCGGTCGGACGCTGGAGATCCCGGTCTCATGGGAATACTCCCCCGCATACCTGCGGAGCGGTACGGCGATCCCGGTGCGGCTGGCGCCCTCGCTGCGGCTAACGGAGCCGTTTGAGGATGCGCAGGCGGTGACGGCGCTGCTGGTCACGCCGCCGGACGGAGACCGGCAGCACCGGCGTTATGCCGACAAGGATACGGAATACACCGTCTCGGTGAAAAAGGCAGACGGCGGATTCACCGTCGCCGTTTCCGGCAGCGCTTTCGACCGGGCGGTGCTCTATGCCGCCGCCACGGCGATCGAGTGCGACGGAGTACCCCTGAACCGGGCGGATTCCGTCGAGGCTCTCGCCACACAGACCGGATATGCGGTGGCAGACGGCAAAACATGGCTGCATACAACCAACGCCTTTGGCGTGCTGACAGTCTACATAAACTGATATGGGAGGCGGACAAATGTCAACGAAAAAATCCTTACAGGTGATCCTGTTTGCGCTGCTTCTGGCGGTCACGGCGGTGACCATGCCTCTGGCGGGCGCCGCTGACGCCGGCGATTTCGGCGTGTATCCGGCCAGCCCGGCGGCACCCACCGTCCACGCGGTGTGGTATTACATCACGGGCTACCGCGGATATGAGAAACACGACACCTCCTTCGAGATCCGCATCACCGTCAAGGAAGAGGACATGAGCCTGTTCCTGTCCTTCCCGTCGCTGGGCGGCGTGCGCCTGGAAAATGAGGAACCGGCGAAAAATCCGGAATCCTTTGAAAAGACGGGCATTTTTGAACCGGAGTCCAATCAGCGCATCGACTATCAGACCGTCGCGGGACAGGGCATCGACATGACCGGCACCGACGGCACCCGGGTGCGCTTTTCCGAGACGGACGGCAGCTGGAAACTGACGGTGTACGACGCGTCCGGCGTGCGGCTGTTCGACATCACGCCGGGGCAGATCACCTTTGGTCTGAGCCAGAAAAAATGGACCAAGACCCGGCTGGAGCTGCCCCTCTCCAAAGAAGAAGTGGTATACGGCACCGGCGAGCGGTTCGGTCCGGTGAATCAGAACGGCACCCGCACGGTGATGTGGAATTCCGACGCCGCCTATCATTCGGCGGAGGCGACCGGCAGCGAGCTGTGGCGAAGCTACACCAATATCCCCATTCTGCACAGCAGCCGGGGCTATACGCTGTTCTATAACTCCTTTGCCAGCGCCAATGTGGACATCGGCTACACCAACGAGAAAAAGTACACGCTGGATTTCTCCGACAGCCGCCTGGATGCGTACATATGGACCGGCTCAATGAAGGACAATCTGGTAAAGTATACCGATCTGACCGGTAAGCCCTATGCACCCACCGCCGATTGGGCGTATACATATCAGGCGGGCGGCTCCAACGGCTACTGGAAGCTGAACGGAGAGAGCACCCCCAACGCCATCGCCCAGCTGGGCGCGCTGTACGCCTCCTATGAGGAGATGGGCACGCCGGTGCACGTGGTGTACGGCGAGCACCCCACCATTTCGGCATCGGCGGCAGGCAACAATATCGTCAAATCCAACGGCTCGGTGATGCTGCGCTGGAACAACGGCGATTTCATCAGCCCCACCGCGGCGCTGAACTATCTGGGCAACATCAGCACGGATCAGCTGCCCTACGCCCGCTATTCCCGCAGCAAGAAGATCGCGGGCAGCTGGGTGGATTTCACCGATCCCTTGGGGGTGGACCTGCTCAAGCGCTGGCTCAAGCAGCACACCGATCTGGGAATCAAGGGCGGTATGTGCGATTTCGCGGAGCTGATCCCGGCAGACACCGTATTCAGCAACGGTCTGACCGGCGATAAAATGCATAATTTCTACACCTATTTCTACGCCAAAGCGTATAACGAAGCCTACAAAGAGCTGACGAACGACGATTTTCTCTGTTATATCCGGGGCGCCTGCGCCGGGGCACAGCAGTGGTCGCCGGTATGGCTGGGCGACCAGAGCGCCGGCACCGGCGGACTGGCAATGCAGGTGCGTTCGCTGATCTCTCTCAGCGCCTCCGGCTATTCCATGATCGGCGCCGATATCGGCGCTCTGGATGGACGCCCCTCCGACACCCTGTACAGACGGTGGCTGCAGTTTGCCGCCTTTATGCCGATCATGCGTTCCGGCGGCAATGTGTCGAAGAATCCCACCGAATACGATGCCCAGACCCAGGCGGCGTACAAGAACGCCTACTGGCTGCGGGAGAGCATCGCCGACAAGGTGCATTCCTCGGCGATCAAAGCCAATATCACCGGTATCCCCATGACCCAGGGCATGGCGGTGGCCTTTGACGGTCAGCTGGATCTCTATGGGCTGGAGGATCAATACCTGTTCTGCGACGATTTCCTGGTAAAAGTGACGGACGACGACCGCCTGACCGACACGCTGTCTCTCCCCGCCGGCAGCTGGTACAATCTGTTGGACGGCAAAAAGTATAGCGGCGGCAAAAAGGTCACCGTGGAGACTCCCTACAACTATTCTCCGGTGATGCTGCGCGCCGGGGCGGCGGTGCCGGTAAAGGTAGATTACAGCCTTACGCTGGACCATTCCGACAAGGATGCGGAAAAGACCCAGGCGCTGCTGGTGACCCCCGCGGACAGAAAACGCACCAGCGTGTATCACGCGGATGCGAACAGCACCACGGTGTACACCAGCGAACCGACGGATCAGAGCACCTTCCGGGTGTCCTACGACAAGGGCAATCAAGCGGAGAACCTGCTGGCCTACGGTGTGGCGGCGTACGGCGTGCTGGTGGACGGCAAGACGCTGCCCCGGCTGACCGCGCTGCCCACGGATAAAACCGCGGTGGGCTATTATGTGGAGAGCGACAATGTCACCAAGATTTATCTCGGCACGGCAGACTGGAAAAATGTGGACATTATGCTGGGCGATTTCGGCGCCATTGACCTGCTGGATCACTTCACCGATCCGGAGGCGGCGGTGCTGCTGAATGGGGATACCACCACTTTCTATAACGTGGACGGTCCTCTGACGGCGGTGCTGAAGGAAACCGCGACGATCTCCTCCGTGACGCTCAAATGGAATTCTGCGTATGCGGACCGCTATACCATCGCCGTGTCCGAGGACGGCCAGACCTGGACGGACGTCAAGACCGTGGAGGGGGCCACCGGCGGCGTGGAGACGGTCTCCTTCCCGCCGGTGCGCGCCCGGTATGTGCGGCTGACGGTGCAATCCGTGGCGGTCGGCGCCCAGGCGACGCTGTATCAAATGCAGGTCAACAAGAGCCTGGTCGGGGTGGATTCCAAGCCGGATGACACCTATAAGCCGGTCATCGACACGGACAACAATACAAGCTATGTAGATAACGACGCCGATACGGACGGCGATTCCACGGTCGAGCCGGATGAGGACGACGAGATCCAGGTCATCAAAAAGCGGCGGCTGGTGAAACAGGGCGAGAACCGGATTCTCGGTATGCGCCCGGTGGTGTTCTTCCTGGTGCTGGGCGCTGCGGTGCTGCTGCTGGCGGCGGGGATCGTGATCCTGATCCTGTGTCTGCGCCGGAAGAAAAAGACGGCTTCCAATGTACAATGAGCGATCGAACAGAAAGGGAGTTCCTATGATGAATCGAAAGAGGGTCGTTGCCCTGCTGCTGGTTCTGAGCATATTGCTGACCCCCGCGGGGATAACGGCAACCGCACAGACCGGTGAGCCGGAGAACTCCCGAAACGATACGGCTGCGGCGGCGGAACACTGGCTTGCCCCCTCCTTGGAGGGGGCAATGCCGGTGTCAGGAGAATCGTTGCCGCTGACTCTGAGCGCCGGTGAGACCGGTGTATTCACCGCCGCGGTGGAGCAGAGCGGCCGCTACCGGTGGCTGCTGGAATACCGGGCGATACACACGGCGGTGGCCATGGACAACACCGTGCAGCTGCAGGTGAACGATGCGGAATACCACACCACGCTGCCGACCCTGTGGTGCGATGCCCAGCGGGGGCTGACGGATCGCAGCGGCAACGATATCCTGCCGGAGCAGGCGGTGACGCAGGAGCTCTGCCGCGGCTTTCTGCTGGACAATTCCGGCATCAACAAGGCGGAGCTGGCCGTCCAGCTACCGGCAGGCGCGGTGCGCTTTACCCTGAGCGTGCAGGTGCAGGATGTGGAAATTCAACGGATCTGGCTGGTGCCGGAATCGCCGCTGCCCGCCTATCGGGAGACGGTGACCGGACAGACGGTGACCGCCGGAACGGACAGCGTCTGCATCGAGGCGGAGCAGTATGCGCTGAAATCGGATTCCTACATCCGGGCGGCGAACGTGCAAAAGAACACCGTGACCCCCTACGACACCTATAAAAAGCGGCTGAATGTGCTGTCCGGCGACGCATGGAATACCGCCGGGCAGAAGGTGCTGTGGGAATTCTCCATCGAAAACGCCGGCTGGTATCGGTTCGCCGCCGCCTATCAGCAGCCCTCCAACACCAATCTGCCGGTATACCGCCGCATCGAGGTGGACGGTAAGGTGCCCTTTGCGGAATGGGAGGCTTATCGCTTTGCCGGCACCGGCAGCAACCAATTCAAGACCGCCCCGTGGCAGGCGGACGGCGACGACGCCTGGGTGTATCTGGACAAGGGAACGCACACGGTGGCGCTGACCGTGTCGGTGGGCGCGCTGGAGCAGGCATACAGCGACATACTGGCGCTCATCGGCGAGATCAACACCCTCGGCAGCCAGCTGCTCAAGCTGACCGCCGGGGAATCGGACGCCAACCGCACCTGGGATATGGACGCCTATATGCCTCAGGCGCAGAGCACCATCTACGGCTTCGCCGATCGGATGGATGCCATCTATGCCCGACTGGCGGAGACGACCGCGGGCGAGCCGGTGTTCGCCGACGATCTGAAATACGCCGCCGAGCTGGCACGCAAGCTGGCGGACGACAAGAAAACCATCCCCAACAACACCGAGATGCTGTGCCGGGGGGACAATTCCGCCACCACCTATCTAATCCAGGTTATCAACAACATCACGGCGCAATCGGTGTCGCTGGATAAGCTGTATGTATACGGCGAGACCCAGCCGCAAACGGCAAAAACCGGGTTCTTCCGCTCCGTCTGGGAATCCCTGAAACGGTTTTTCTACTCCTTCACCCCGGCGGCGATTGCGGCCGATTACGGTGTGACGGAAAACGCCGAGGACCAGCTGACGGTATGGGTGGGACAGACCCCCATGTGCGTCAACATTTTACAGCAGATGGTGGATGCCACCTATAATAAAGAGCACGGCACCGACATTCAGCTGGTGGTGATGCCCAGCGAGCAGAAGCTGATCCTGGCCAATGCGGTGGGCAATAATCCGGATCTGGTCATCTCCTCCGTGGCGCCCTATAAATACGCCATCCGGGGGGCGGCGAAAAATCTGTTGGAATACGACGATTTCCTGGATTTCTATACACAGGATTACAGTCTCGAATCGCTGGTCCCCATGTATTATAACGGCGGCGTGTACGGGGTCAATGAGACCCGGAGCTTCTCGGTGCTGTTTTACCGCAAGGATACGCTGGCGACACTGGGGCTGGCGGTGCCGGAGACCTGGGACGATGTGCGGGCGATGATGCCCACGCTCCTGCGCAATTCCATGAATTTCAGCCTGCCTACCTCCGGCGGCGGCGCCTATTCCATCGGCGCGGTGGCTCCTTTCGTGCTGCAGGACAACGGGCAAATCTATGCGGACGACGGGCTGTCGGTGGCCATCGACAGCGAAAACACCCTGTCCGCCCTGCAGGAGATCACGGATTTCTATAAAATCTACGGGGTGCAGCAATCCGTCGCCAGCTTCTTCAACAGCTTCCGGTATAACCAGATCCCCATCGGCATTGCCGGATACGATTTTTATTTGCAGCTGTCTATGGCGGCCCCGGAGCTGAAGGGGCTGTGGGATATTGCGCTGGTGCCCGGCACCCGGCAGGAGGACGGCAGCATCCGGCGGGACTATGGCTGCAACGGCTCCGCCTCCATGATCTTCGCCAATTCCGACAAGCAGGCCGAGGCGTGGGACTTTCTCAAGTGGTGGCTGTCCTCCGAGACCCAGACCGAGTATTCCCGCCGCCGTCAGGTGGGCTACGGTGCCAACTATATGTGGAATTCTGCCAACCGGACGGCCTTTGAGTCCCTGCCCTTCTCCGCCGAGCATAAGGCGGTGATCCGGGAGCAATTCCGGCAGCAGCAGGAGGTGGTGGAACATCCCGCCAGCTACATCGTGGCGCGCGAGATCGGCAACGTGTGGAACAAGGTGGTCATCTCCAACGGCTCGCTGGTGGACAGTGTGAATTCTGCCACAATCCTGTGCAACCGGGAGTTTAGGCGCAAGCTGCAGGAATTCGGATTCGTGGACGAAAACGGCGCCATTCTCAAGGAATACTCCACCCACGCGCTGGAGGAACTGAGACGGCTGAAAGGAGGAGAATCGTGAAAATACGCGCATTTCTGGACAGACATTCGGTGCTGGTGTTCCTGCTGCCGTATCTGGTGCTGTTCTGCCTTTTCATTGTGATCCCCTCCATCGCCTCGGTGGCGCTGTCCTTCACGGACTTTAACACCATTGAGTTGCCCCATTTCGTGGGGCTGAAAAACTATGTTACTCTGCTGACCAACGATACGATCTTTACCCGCAATGTGTTGCCCAACACCCTCATCTATGCGCTGTTTGTGGGGGTGGGCGGCTACATACTGTCCTTCTTCATGGCGTGGTCGCTGTCCCAGCTGACCAAAACGCCCCGGACGATCCTGACCGTGATCCTCTACTCCCCCTCCATGACCGGCGGCGTGCTGCTGTCCACGGTGTGGGGCGTCATGTTCAACGGGGAAAAGACCGGCTGGCTCAACTATCTGCTGTTAAAGCTGCAGGTGATCGACGAGCCCATCGTCTGGCTGCAATCGGAAAAGTATCTCATGCCCATCATGATCCTCGTGGCGCTGTGGGGCTGCATGGGGGTGGGCTTTCTGTCCATCCTGTCGGGACTACTCAATATCAATTCGGAAATCTACGAGGCGGGCTACATCGACGGCATCAAGAACCGGTTTCAGGAGATCGTGTATATTACGATCCCCTCCATCAAGCCCCAGATGCTGTTCGGCGCCATTATGGCCATCGTGGGCACCTTCAACAGCGCCGGCACGGGCGTGGCGCTCACCGGCACGAATCCCACGCCCAACTATGCCGGTCAGCTGATCGTCAATCACATCGACGATTACGGCTTTATCCGCCATGAGATGGGCTATGCCGCCGCCGTGTCGGTGGTGGTGCTGCTGGGGGTCTTCCTGCTGACGAAAGCAGTCGGAAAGCTCTTTGTTTCGGACGATTGACCGGGGAGGATAACGAGTTGAAAAAGCGAATCAATAACCGGCGGGCGTTGCCGAACGGGGTCAATCCCCAGCATTTCCACAAAAGTCAGCTGAAAATCTACGCCTATATCATTCCCATCGCGGCGGTCATGGCGCTGCCAATCCTCTACATATTCATCAACGCATTCAAGCCCATCAGCGAACTGATGGCGTATCCGCCCCGGTTCTATGTGAAAAGCCCCACGCTGGAGAATTTCAAGAGCCTGTTCAACCTGTCCTCCGGCACGGCGATCCCCATGAGCCGCTATCTGTTCAACAGCGTGATCGTGACGGCGGCGACGGTATTCGCCAACATTTACATCTCCGTAACGGCAGGGTATGTGCTATCCAAGAAACAATTTCGGACGAAGAATTTTATTCTCACCGCCAACACCATTGCCCTGTCCTTTATCACCGTGGCGGTGGCGATTCCCCGGTATTTCATCATTTACTATACCGGGCTCCAGAACAATTTTCTGAGCAATATCATTCCGCTGATCGTCACACCCACCTGCATTTTCCTGACCAAGCAGTTCATCGATCAGCTGCCTAATGCGCTCATTGAGGCGGCGATCATCGACGGAGCGTCGGATTATCAGATTCTCCGCAAAATTGTGGTGCCGCTGGTAACGCCCACGCTGGCGACGGTGGCGATGCTGAGCTTTCAGTCAGCGTGGAACGCCACCGAGGCGTCGACGCTGTACCTGGATAATGAATCGCTGAAAACCTTTGCCTACTATATGGGAATACTCCCCAGCAACGTAGGCAACTCGGTGGCGGGTATGGGTATATCGGCTGCCGGCACACTGATTATGTTCCTGCCGAATCTGATTCTGTTCATCATCCTTCAATCTCGGGTGATGAATACGATGGCACATTCCGGCATCAAATAACGGGCAGAGGAAATGACTATGAGAAAGCTGAAAATACCGGCGATACTGGCGGCAGTCCTGCTGCTGTGCGGGCTGCTGGCCGCCCCGGCATCGGCGGCACGGAGCACCGCCTATACCTACACCATTTCGGTGGATGGGGAATACATCCGCACCCAGGACGCCTATATCCCCAGCCGCATCTATCTGAACGAATGCGGCCTGTCCGGACCGCAGGATGTGTTCGTGCAGGGGGAGCGGCTGTATGTGGCGGACACCGGCAACGCCCGCATCGTCCTGTACGATACCGCCACCGACACCTATGAGGAGCTGAAATACCCGGAATTCGTCAAGCCCATGGGGGTGTTCGTGGACGGAGACGGGGAGCTGTATGTGGCGGATGCAGAAGCGCAGGCGGTGTTCATATTCCGGGCGGACGGGACCCTCCGGCAGAAGATCGGGCGGCCGGACAGCGTGCTGTTCGGCGCACAGAGCGCCTTCAATCCCAAAAACGTGGCGGTGTCCTCCCAGAAGAATATCTTCGTGGTGGGACTGGGCACCTATGAGGGCATCATGCAGTTTGATGCAGCAGGGGAATTCCAGGGCTATTTTGCCGCCAACAAGCGCAGCCTGACGGCGTTCGAACGCCTGCAGCAGCTGGTGCTGAACGAGGAGCAGATCAACAGCCTGTCCGATAAGATTCCCAACGCCATCTATAACATGGATATGAACGACACCGATCTGCTGTACAGCGTCACCCAAAGCGGCTCCGGCAGCTCCGCCAACGTGGCGACGGAGGAAAAAACCGAAAACAGTCTCAAGCTGCACAATATGGCGGGCACCAACATCCTGTCGGTGAACCGCTTCATGGATGACGAATGGAACTTTGTGGATGTGGCGGCCGGCAAGAACGACCTTTGCGTGGCCGTCACCCAGACCGGACTGATCTACGAATATGACGGAGACGGCAATCTGCTGTTTTCCTTCGGCGGCCGGTCGGTGGGCAACGACAGCTACGGACTGATCACCGTGGCCTCGGCGATCGACATGAACGACGAGGGCATCCTCTATGTGCTGGATTCGGAACGGGGCATTCTGCAGACCTTCACCCCCACCGATTTCACCACCCTGACCCACAAGGCGCTGTATCTGATGAACAGCGGGAAATACGCCGAGGCGGAGCAGATGTGGCAGGAGATACTCAAGCTCAACGGGATGTCCAAGATCGCCCATGTGGGCTACGGACGCACCCTCATGCGGCAGCAGCAATACGCAGCGGCTCTGGAGCATTTCCGCTTTTCCAACGACCGGGAGGATTATTCCGAGTGCTTCTGGGAGCTGCGGGATGTGTGGATCAGCGGTCACATGGTGTGGATTCTGGCGGGGGCGGCGCTGCTGATTGTAAGGATTCATGAAGAATGAAAACGGGACGGCGAAGGCGTGATAAACCGTTAAAAATAGTGAAAACCCCGGAAAAGCCCTTGATTTAGGCGTTTTTCCGGGGTTAATTTGTGTCGCACGATGGAAAATTCTGCGGCACTTTTCATTTTTTGCGAACGGCTTTTCGGGGCGTTTTGGGGGAAAATCGGGAGCGGGCTACTTAGGGCAGCTTTTGTGATGCTGGGCGTTAAATAGGCTTTAATTGGAGCTTTACAAATCAAGACACAAATCGCTGTAAATGGCTTTATTGCTGGTTTTATCGGCGTTTAATTAGCTGATTAAAGGCATTAAATTGTTTGGCAAAACACCCGGCTCAGACAAATCTGCGTTTATTGATAATCATATGGGCATATAGCAAGTAAAATCATTGTATATGGTGACATACTTCCCTTTTAGCAATACCAACGGTTCGTGAGCATTTTGCGGGTAAAAGTCAGCTTTCTTGAATGTTTGGAAAAATATACACAATTACGAATATGTATTCCACTTCGAGGAAATGTCACGGTTCCTCATTGGTTTTGCCCAACAGAATTTGCAGTGATTCATCCAGAGCCGCTGCATATTCGGTCATGGCGATTTGTTTTGCACGCTCCAGACGTGGCTTTTCCGCCGTTTCATCCGTAATCGAAGCGCAGATATCCACAAAACGCCCGCCAGTGCCGAGGAAGTATTGCAACAGTGATAAGCTGGCATCTGCCTGGCGTTTCCGATCTGCTATTAAGGATAGATAGTGGCGCAACTCGACCAATGCATCAAACGTCATCTTTGTTTCAAACGCATCTGCATCATTTAAGGCCTTGGCAATACCGTTAAATAAGGGCTTAAATCCATCGTTAATAGCAGCCATAACCTCATCATCCTGCCAAGCTTTTTCTTTACGCTCAAAAAGCATGTCGCTTGAAACACCTAAGAAATCAGCAATCATCCGGATTTTTTCCACATCAGGTTGCCGCTTTCCAATTTCATATGCACAATAGGCGCTATTGGTAATTCCAATATGATTCGCAACCTCCTGTTGAGTATAGCCAGCCTGTTTACGTGCTTTTTTTAACTGTTCTGGAAAGCTCATTACCAATCACCTCATTGCGCTACATTAACACAAACTTGTCGTTTCGTCAAGGAGAACACAAAAAAACTATTGACAACTTGTCGAAGTGATGATATCATAAAGTTGAACTTGTCATTTCGTTGATTTTTGGAGGTGTGCTATGAACAATATCAAGCGTTGCCGCAAGAAGATCGGGTTATCTCAGCGAGAATTGGCACAAATTATCGGCGTTTCGCAACAATGCGTTGCCAAATGGGAAACCGGAAATGGAAATCCTCGCTTTGATAAACTGCCATTGCTGGTTGCCGTGCTAAACTGTACGGTAGGCGAGTTGTTTGCCGCCGGACCCGCTCCGACCGCAGATAGCGAAAAGAGCGCATAAGAAAAGGAGAAACGGTCATGATCGACGCACTGTGCTTGTTCGTACCGTTGGGGATCGCTTTCGGCATTGGCGAATGGCTGATTCAAAAGTACCCAGATCGAATTGCAAGACTGGCAGATATCATATTCGGAAAGGAGCGGAATGAGGAATGGAACAAATGAGAGTGCACTATGTGCAGCTGGAGCCGGGACGGATGTACCGAAACCGTGGGGGCGGCAAATACCGGTGCTGTCGATGCACCGGTATTTGCCGCTGCCCGGATGCAGAACACCGCAAGCGGTTGGATGCTATTGGCGCATGGTACGCAGATGTACCCCGACGGCACGATTGAGTGGAATTATTCCACCGAGGGTCACTTTGCGCCGCTGCCAGCAATCTAAATAGCCGAAACGCCCACAGCGGGCGTCTGTCGGGGATGGTCTCCCGACACTGATGATGGCAGACCACGAAAGGAGAGAACCCATGAAACGATTAACCTACTATCTTCCCAATGGCACTTGGGGTGTTGACGGTATCGACCTGGCAAAGCTGCCAGCAAAGTTATATGCTTGCCTCGCCAAGCTCAAGGATTATGAGAATAGCGGCAAAACGCCGGATGAATGCCAGACGTTCGCCGTCGACGATGCATTCAGAACATCCCTGACAACAAGGGAGGCTGAGGCACTTTCCTGGACGGAACACGACGGTTACAGCACTGCCCGATATAGAGGCTGGCTGCTCATGCATCTGCCCTGGGAGGATACGATTCAGCTATACTGTCCGGAAGACGCCTGGGACGATCCGGATGTGCTGGATGATCTGGAGGAAATCCAAAGCTACACCGCCGAATGGGAGGCGGACGATGTGTACCGTGCAATCGAGTGGATCGACAACTATTGAGGAGACTGCAAATGAGCGACTACAACGAAGAATTCGACCGGCTGCGGCGCAACCGGGTGGAGGCATCGTACTACAAATATGGCCCCGCACGGGATAACTTCGGCGCCGGCCGGGTGGATGCGCTGGCAACAGCCGACCGCTGCCTGGATGCCTTCCGGCGAGATCACAATTCAGAGCACCTGCTGGACGCCGCCAACTATCTGATGTTCCGGTTCGCATATCCGCTGCCAGGCGACTATTTCCAAGCAACGGACAGCGATGGCAGTGTGGGCACGGTAGGTGTGCCGATCAACTTTGAATAGCAGCCGAAACGCCCACAGCGGGCGTCTGTCGGGGACGGTCTCCCGGCACTGATGATGGCAGACCACGAATTTAACACTCCTTAAATCGCTGTTGAAAGGCGGTGAAATCTTGCATTATCTGACCGTAAAGGAATATGCGGAGATACAAGGCTGCAGTGATCGACGTGTGAAAGAGCTTGTCAAATCCGGCAAACTCCAAGCAATTGAAACGTTAAATGAAAAGAATCACAAGAAGTACCTCATCCCCCTCACGGTGCTGCCGCAGGCGCAGCAGCGCAAATGGTACCGTGCGCACCATCTGGAGCTGCCGCCGGAGCTGCGCCGTCGATTGCCGGACACTACGCCGGCAGACAGCCGGACGCTGGAGGAAATGACCGAGAAAGAGCGGGAACAGGTCAACTGGTGGCTGCGAATTCTGGAGGGGTGGGACAAAGCCCGCTCCGGCGAGCCGAGCAAAGCGGACGCCGACGCCCGGTACATAGACTATGTGGAGCAAACCGAGGGCGTCAAGCTAACCTATTCCTCCCTGTATCGGCACCAAAAAGCCCGTCTCTGTGAGAATTGGGACGGACTGGTGGACAGCCGAGGAAAATGGCGCAGCGGGCAAAGCAGCATTCCGGAGGAGGCGTGGCAGGTATTCCTCAGCTTCTGGCTGGACCAACGGCGGTTCAGCGCCGCCAAATGCTATGAGTACACCCGGATGTATCTGCAAATGAACGGAGACACCACCCCGCTGCCGTCCATATCGTCATTCCATCGGCGCATCCAGTCGGATGTTTCGGAGGCGGTGCAGATCCTCGGGCGATACGGGCAAAAGGTGTATGACGACCGGTGCGGTCCGTACATCCAGCGTGTATACGATGATCTGAACAGCAACGACTGGTGGGTGGCGGATAACCACACCTTTGATATCATCAGCCGGAACGGGGAAACCCTGCATCGCCTGTACCTGACGGCGTTTATGGATGTGCGCAGCGGCATTTTCACCGGGCTGTACATCACGGACAAGCCCTGCAGTCAGGCGACACTGCTGGCGCTGCGGGATGGTATCCGCAAGTACGGTATCCCCAACTACATCTATGTGGATAACGGGCGGGAGTTCCTAACCCGGGATGTAGGCGGTCTGGGACACCGGCAAAAGGCATCCACCCGCAACGAGTTCCAGCCACCGCCGGTGTTTGAACGGCTGGGTATCACCATGGTGAACGCTTTGCCCCGGAATGCTCGGGCAAAGATCATTGAGCGGGCATTCCTCAACTTCAAAAATGGCGTCAGCAAGCTGTTCCCCACCTACACCGGTGGCAATGTGCTGGAAAAGCCGTCCAACCTTAAGGATGCGCTGCGGGATGGACACATCCCGGAGGACAGCGATCTGCGGCAGGCGGTCATCGACATTCTGGAGGGTTATTTCAACTATCGACCATATGCCGGTGCGGTGGCATCGGATCGAGGCAAGCTGCGGCAGCAGGTGTATAACGATCATCTGCTGGAGCAGCGCCGGGCCGGGGATGCGGAACTCAATCTTATGCTGATGCGCTCCGGGCGGGCGCAGAAGGTGGGACGCTGCGGCGTTACTCTCCGGGTGTCCGGCAAACGCATCGACTACTGGACACCGGAATTTGTCACCGAAATGGTGGGCAAACAGGTCTATTACCGGTATGATCCGGACGACCTGCGCACGGTACGGGTGTACGATTTGAACGACCGGTTTCTGTGCGCATTACCCGCCCGGGACGATACGATCCAGAAATACGGTGCCAGCACCGATGACATCAGCGAAAGCATGGCAGCCATCCGCACGGCGCAGCGCTATGCGAGAAGTCAGCTGGCAACGCTCGTGCATCCGGATATATCCCCGGATACGGCGTTTGAGCTGGTGATGGCGCAGGCGGCGTACAATCGGGAACACCCACCGGTTACCCCCGCCAACCCCAAGGTGCTGCGGCTGCAGCGTCCCGATGAGACCCCGGCCATTCAACCCGCCGTCGGGTGGGATATGGATCTGGATACCATGATCAAAAATGCCCAAAATCGTAAAGGAGGAGTCAACAATGGCAACAACGACATATGACGAAGGGTTACGGCAGCGGCTGCTGGAGCTGCTCGGCAGCGGGAGCATGACCCAGGCGGAGCTGGCACGGCAGATCGGCTATACAGCCGCTGCCATCAGCCAGTACAAATCCGGCGGCTATCCCTCGGACGTGAGCAAGATACAGCAAGCTCTGCGGGAGTTTTTTGCCAAGCGGGATACCCGGGAGGACATCCGGACGGCAGCGCTGGCATACGGCTGCCGCCGTAACTACATCCGCACTGCCACCAGCGAGGATGCCTACAAGCTCATGCGCTATGCGCAGATCGAGAAAAAGCTGGTGGTGATCTACGGCGACACCGGCATTGGCAAGACCAAGGCGGCGTACAAATTCGCTGACGATAATCCCTCCAGCGTGGTGTATATCACCTCATCCCCCTCCAGCCGGAGCTTGCGCAGCACCCTAAAGCTGCTGGCCCGGGAGCTGAGGCTGCCCATCACCCGCACGGACGATCTGGCGTATGCCGTGCGGAAGAAACTGCAGGACGAAGATAAGACCCTCATCATTGACGAGGCGCAGTGCCTGACCGTATCGGTAGTGGATGAAATTACCCGGTGGGTAGATCCCGACCAGGACACCGGCGAGGGGCGCATGAGCATCGTGCTGATCGGCAACGATGGAGTGCTGGAGAAATTCAACGGGCAGAAGGATGAGCGTCGGTATCAGAATATGGGGCGGGCGTGTCTGTCGCTGGAGCTGCGCTCCTCCCGCATCGGGATGGAGGATGTGCGCAAGCTGTTTCCGGTGCTGGCGGAGCAGGACGCCAAAAAGGAGCTGGAGCTGCTGCTGGCGGTGAGCCGCAGCGTCACCGGAGTGCGGGCAGCCGTGGAGGTCTACAACAGCGCTGTAAATGCCGGCAAGGTGGATTGCGACACCATGGCAAGCTTTGCCCGGCAAAAGAAAGCGATTGCCGTATGAGGGAGACCGCAAAAATGAAAACGATTGAGGAAATGGTGGCAGAGGCGGAACGGCGGGGTGTCAGCTACGGCAAGCTGATGGAGCAGCTGTATGCCGAGCAATGTGCCCGCCGCCGACACAAACCAAAAAACCATATCGCCGCAGCCCTGACAAAGCCAAAACCATAGACGGCGCCCCGCTACTTCCCGGCGGAAAGAAATTGGGATGATCGTTCTCCGGGGCATAACGCCCCGGCCTTAATGCAGCTCACCACAAGTGACCGGTCCGCAGCCCGGATAAATGCAGACGGAGGAAATTTGGGAAAGGAGAATCGACATGGCACGAAAAGTAGTGCAGACCATCCCCGCACTGCACAGCTGGGAGGAGGTGGACAACGCTCTCAAAGAGATCCTGCTGGCACAGAGTCAGATCAATGCCCGGGAGCTGGAGCTGACGGAGCGGATCACCGTCGCCAAGGAACAGCTGGTGGCAGACAGCAAGCCGCTGCGGGAGCGAATCGCATTACTGGAAAAGCAGATCCGAGACTACACCGGATTCCACCGGGTGGAGCTGCAGGGGAAAAGCCGCCAGCTGAACTTTGGCGCTGTGGGGTTCCGCTCCAGCAGCAGCGTACTTGTTCCGGCGGAGCATCTGCCGGAGGTGATCGCCGCCCTGCGCACACGGCATATGGAGGACTGCGTGGTAGTTAAGGAAAGCGTCAACAAGGAGGTGCTGCGGCAGTATCCGCTGGAGGATATCCAGGCGTGCGGTTGTACCATCCGCTCCAGTGAGCGATTCTGGTATGAAACCAGCGAAACGGAGCTGACCGATACCGCCGCTGAACGGGGGTGAGCTGATGACAGATCCCATCACTCCGGCACAGATGCGCGCCATCTATGCGTATGCCAGGCAGCTGGGTATTGCCGACGGCAGCCGAGAGGATTCGCTGCACCAGCTCATCGGTACGGAATACCATGCGGAAAGCGTCAAGCAGCTTACCCGGCAGCAAGCCGGACAGCTCCGCACCAAGTTGCAGGAGCAGTGCCGGGACGTCAGCTGCCCTACCGGGCGACCGGAGCCTATGAGCGAGGGACAGATCCGCAAGGTGTATGCGCTGATGCATCAACTGATCCGTTACGATACGGCACCGTCCGCCGCCACAGTACGGCAGCGTATCTGCGGTATTATTCGGAAAGAATTGCGAGTAGACGCCTCGGAGCGGGCACCATTCAAGTGGTTGGATTATCAGCAGGGGCGGCGATTGATTGAGAAAATCAAAGGCTATGTTACCACCGCCGAGGAGCGGAAACGGAGAGAGGAGGCGCTGCATGGACGATCTGGATAGAATTACATTGGATATGCTGACCGGCGATCAGCGGGAGCTGGCGGAGTGCATCGGGCTTACATCGTATATCCGCCTGGTGCGCCAGTACGGAGGCTGTACCGTTTACATCGGCAAGGGCGATAAGGCAGCGGCGGCAGCTCGGGATGAGCGGATCCGCAGCGAGTATACCGGCTGCAATGTAAGCTATCTCAGCCGCAAATACGGGCTGGCGGAAAACACCATCCGTGGTATCGTCAGTCCGCTGCGCACCCTGCCGGGACAGCAGGATATGTTTGGCGACACCCCATGAAAAAACCAATCTATATTCACTGCTCCACCCACATTAGATGAGGTATGATTGAGACACAAGCTCAATCATACCTTTTCTTTTTTTGGAGGACCCGCTATGGAATTTTCCGCAGGAGCCTGGTGGCTCATCACCTTATTGGTGGGTGCCGTGACGGCTGTATTGTCCTTTTATCTGAAGCGCACCGCCAATAAGGTGGACGAGCATGACCGGGAAATCCCCCGGCTGACCCGCTCTGCCGATAAGACGGATAAGCATGAGGAGCAGATCGCCGAGATCCAGCGCACCTACGTTACAAAGGATGAACTGTCCGGGGTGCGACAAGAGATCAAGGATGAGTTGCGGAAGATTTCCTGCGATGTTGCGGATATGAAGGACAAAAGCCTGTCTAAAGCGGACTTTATCCGCACAGCGGCTGCCACCGATGCAAAAATCGACAAGCTGTACGACCTACTGATTCGGAGAGGAGGACCCGGAAATGAAGCCTAATGACACCTTAAATCGTATGCGCCAGGGCGCTTTCCGCCGTAATAACGGGCTGGTGCTGCGCACGGTCAATATCCTGCGCAGCAAATATGTGCGCCTGACGGATTGCGCCTATGCGCTGGAGGATATGGCGGAATCGGATTTCACCGACTGCATCAATTTCCTGTTCCGTGCCGGCTATATTGATCTGCGCACCGTTGGCGGTCACCGTCCCGCCAATGTAGCCGATTTTGATCTGGCAGAGCTGGAGGCAGCGGTGTCGGCACAGGGCATACGGCTGCTGAACGGCGACATTACCGACGCCGTCGTAGAAATGTGAGGTGAGCGCCATGGGCTTTCGACGCCGACAAAACCGGGCAACCGGTGTGATCGACCGGCTGCCGCCCGAAACTAAGGATACGGTCGATCAAATGCTCATCGGCGGACGACCATATCGGGAGATCGTGGGATATCTGGCGGAGCATGAGATCGCCATATCGCAGCAATCGGTCTGCCGATATGCCCGTCGGTTTTTAGCCAGTGTAGAGCAGCTGCGCATCGGGCAGGAGAATATGCGGATGCTGATGCAGGAAATGGAGAAATACCCCGAGCTGGATACCACCGAGGCGATCCTGCGGGTAGCGACCAACAATGTGTTTTCCGCCATCACCGCCATGCCGACAGAAGCATGGGAGGGTATTGACCCCGCCAAGCTACTCAAGGAAGCGGGAGCGCTCATCCGTGCCGCCGGGTACAAACGCAAAGTGGACCACGATCTCCAGACCGACACCGAGGCGGCGCTGGCAGCGAACCAGAGCTTGCTGTATGAAGTGATCTCCCGGCAGCATCCGGAGCTGTATGCGCAGCTCACCGAGGTGCTGTCCGCCGCCAAGGGCGCCGCACAGGAGGATGCCATATGATGTATGTACTGCAGATACGCACCGGCGAGGAGGAAGCCGTGCTGGAGCAGCTGCGGCACAAAGGCATCGCCGGTCTGCTGCCACAGGAGCTGCGCCTGACCCGTCGGAGAGGCTGCTGGACGGAAGAAAAGCACAAGCTGTTGCCGGGCTATCTTTTCGTGGATGTGCAGTATACAGACAGTCTCTACTACGCTATTGTGGCGCTCCCCGCCGTGCTGCGGGTGCTGAAAGCCGACGGGCGCCCCGCTCCGCTGCCGGAACCGGAGGAGCAATACATCCGCTTTCTTGGCGAAAAGCTCCTGTCCCCGTCGGTCGTGCGGCGATTACCGGATGGTCGGGGACAGCCCTTGTCCGGCGTGTTGACTCAACTGTCCGATGGCAATATTCGTTATGACTGGCACGCCCGGCGGGCGACCGTCACCATTTCCCTGTTCGGCAGCATCAAAACGCTGCGTCTATCCTTCAGGATCCCGGAAGAACCGGCTGGTTGATTCGTCCCCGCCGGGAAACCCGGAGGACATCATGTTTCCTGCACTCCGGCAAGCTTGTCGGAGCGGGAGAGCCATATGCCCCTTTAATTGCCCTTTAACGGGCTTAAAAGGGACCGTAAAGCGGTCTGCCGTCATCGGTGGACGCTTTTTCTTTACAACAGCGTTTTCGCCCATTTAGACATGAAAGAGAGGTGACACCCTTTGCTCAGCCAAAATCGCAAACTGAAACTGCTGCGTCGGCAGGCGGCGCCTCCGGCAGCGCTGGACGATGCATACCCGGAGGAAGTACGGCGTCGGCTGCAGGCTGCCCGGACGGATCTGTTTGCCTTTTGCCGCCTGCGCAACCCGCAGTTTTATCGTCCGGAGCGGGCGTATCTGGTGCGGTTGTGCCGGGAAATGCAGGATTTCTACGAAAGCACCACCGAGCGGGTCATGCTCATTTGCCTGCCGCCCCGGCACGGCAAAAGCTACACCGCCGAAAACTTTGCGCTGTGGGTGTTCGGTCAGAATGCGGATGAGCAGATCATGACCGGCTCCTATAATGAGGATCTGTCCCAGACCTTTGCCCGGGCGGTACGCAACGGTATCGGCGAGGCAAAGGCATCGCCGGATATTCTTGTATATGCCGATATTTTCCCCGGTGTGCGCATCCAATACGGAGATGCCAGCGCCAAAAAGTGGAGCTTGGAGGGACATAATACTTCCTATCTGGCGACCAGCCCCGGCGGCACTGCCACCGGCTTCGGTGCCAGCCTGCTGATCATCGACGACCTGATCAAAAACGCCGAGGAGGCATTCAATGAGCCGCTGCTCAATAAGCAGTGGCGCTGGTTTACCGATACTATGTACAGCCGTCTGGAGGAGGGCGGCAAGCTGATGATCATCATGACCCGCTGGGCAGGTAAGGATCTGGCAGGGCGTGCAGAAAAGCACTTTGCTCAGCTGGGGATCCCGGTGCGCAAGGTAATCCTGCCAGCGGTGCAGCCGGACGGTACCATGCTGTGTCCGGAGGTGCTGTCGGCGGAAAGCTACCGCATCAAGACTGCCACCATGTCTCCAGAGATCGCCTCCGCCAACTACCAGCAGATCCCCATGGATATCCAGGGGCGGCTGTACTCCTCCTTTGCCACCTATGCGCAGCTGCCGGAGCTGACCCGCATCTATGCTTATGTGGACAGCGCTGATACCGGCGCCGATTATCTGTGCGGTCTGGTGTGGGGTGTTCATGAGCATAAGGCCTATATGCTGGATGTGCTGTACACCAAAGCGCCGATGGAGGACACCGAGCCAGCCGTCGCCCGACTGCTGGATAGCAACGCCGTGCAGCTTGCCCGTATCGAGGGCAACAATGGCGGGCGGGGCTTTGCCCGCTCCGTGCGGAGAATTTTGGAGGAGCAGCTGCACAACTATCGCGCCCAGGTGCGTACCTTTACCCAGCACAAGAACAAGGCTGCCCGTATCCTGTCCAACGCCACTTGGGTGATGCAGAATGTCTGTATGCCGGCGGATTGGCGCCTTAAATGGCCGGCATATTACGAAGCGATGACGACCTACCAACGGGAGGGACGGGGACAGCACGACGATGCACCCGATGCCACCACCGGTATCTGTGAAACCATGCGTCTGGAGGGAGATATATGATGAACTGGAGGGATAAGCTCGTGGAACGGATCCACCGCTGGCTCCGACTGGAGCCGTATACATACAGCCGCTCATTTTCAATCCGGGAGGGCAGCAGCTTTGAGACCGAGATCCTTTGCCACAGGCTGTGGTACCGGGGCAACGGGGATGAACTGCGGCAATTCTACCGGATGCATACCGGCGGTGTATGCGACGATGCAGGGGTCAGCCGCTTCTGGGCGGCGGTGCCGCCCGGCTCCGGGATCCGGAAGATCCATTCCGGACTGCCCGGCAATATGGTGGACACTCTGGCAGCACTGGTGCTGTCGGATTATGATGGCTTAACGATCCGGGAGAATGATCGCTGGACAGAACTGGCACGCAGCTGCGATCTCACCACCGTGCTGGATACCGCCATCCGGGAAACACTGGTGACCGGCGACGGTGCTTTTCAGATCACCTGGGATGCACAATGCGATCCGCATCCCACCGTCCGATTCGTCCCGGCAGATCGGGTGGAATATCACACCCACGCCGGTCGGCTGACCGGCATTTCCTTTTTCAGCGACTATTGCACCGGCAAGGCTCGGTTCCAGCTGGAGGAGCAATACACCCGTGGACAGATCACCTATATCCTGCGGGATTCCGACGGAAAAGCGGTGCCCCTGGATACCGTGCCGCAGCTGCGCAGTCTCAAGCCGGTAACGCTGCCCGATAATTTACTGGCGGCGGTGCCGCTGCGGTTTTTCGCCAGCACCCGCTGGCCAGGGCGGGGCAAATCCATCTTCGCCAATAAGACAGACGTGTTTGACGCTCACGATGAGGTGATCTCCCAATGGATGGATGCCATCCGCTGCGGCAGAGTAATGAAATACATTCCAGCCGACCTTATTCCCCGCCACCCGGAAACCGGTCAGCCGCTGCCGGTGAATTCTTTCGGGTCCAACTTTGTTAAAATCGCCGGATCCGCTGATGAGGAAGCCGCGCACCGCATCGACACCATCCAACCGGAGATCCGGTATGAGGCGTTTTTATCCTCCTATACCGCCACGTTGGATATGTGTTTGCAGGGTGTGCTGTCTCCGGCGACGCTTGGAATCCACATCAGCGCCGAGGCAAGCGGAGAGAGCCAGCGCCAGCGCAAGGACATCACCGGCTTCACCCGCAATACGATCACCGGCGTGCTGGAAACGGTTATCCCGCAGCTGGCAACCCTGCTGCTGCGGATCGACGATTGGCTGGGTGGTCGTTCCATTGGCGTATATACACCCAGCGTATCCTTCGGCGAATATGCGGCGCCAGACTTCGGCACCCGGGTCAAGACCGTCAGCGAGGCGGCAAATGCCGGGATCTTATCCATCCGGGCGCAAGTGGAGCAGCTTTGGGGCGGCAGCAAGGATGACCGCTGGATCGAGGAGGAGGTCAACCGTATCCGGGAGGAGCAAGGCATGACCCCTCTGACCGCTGACGTCGTTCAGGAGGATCTGCCGTGACCCCGCAGGAGATCGCCGACATCTTTGCTGAACTGGAGCTGCAGCTGATCCGCTCTATAAAAAGTACGTTGTTGTCCCGGCAGCAGCCCGGCAACCGCCGGTTGAGTAAGCGGCAGGAGCTGCAGCGTTTCCGCCGGCGCAATCGGCAGCTTATGGAGCAGGCATCCCCGGAGATCACCCGGGAGATCGCCGCATTGCTGGAGGATGCGTTTGACGATGGCGTGCAGGAAACCGCCGCCCAGCATACAGCCGCCCACCCGGAATACGCGTTGGCGGGCGCTTTCGACAGCTTGGATACCCGGCGGCTGGAAACGCTCATAGAGGATGTACAGGAGGACTTTCGCACTGCCGAAACGGCAGCGCTGCGCCGCACCGACGACATCTATAAAAAGATCGTCTACCGGGCAGAGGCGGCACAAGCCTCCGGGCTGCTTACTATGGAGCAGGCGGTGGATCAGGCTGCCCGGGAATTCCTGGAGCGGGGGATCGACTGCATTCAGTATGCAGACGGGCGGCGGGTCAATATCGCCGCCTATGCGGAGATGGCGCTGCGAACAGCCTCGCTGCGTTCCCGGCTGCGGGGCGATGCGGCGCTGCGCAAGGAATTGGGCGTGGATACTGTGGTCGTGTCCCAGTACGGCGCCTGCTCCGATACCTGTCTGCCGTGGCAGGGACGGGTATACATCGACGATGTGTGGGGGGAGCCGCCTCGGGATATCGCTGCCGGGCGGGGACTGAGCCGCAACGGGCGATGGTACCCGCTGCTAAGCGTGGCGGTGGAGGCCGGACTGTTCCACCCCAATTGTCGGCACGAGCTGTCTACCTGGTATGAGGGGATCAGCAAGCCGCCATCGGTGCTGGATGCCACGAGGATCCGCCGCACAGCGACACTGGAGAACCGCCAGCGGGAGCTGGAGCGGAAGGTGCGCAAATATAAACGGCTGGAGGCTGGAGCCCTGGATCCGGCGAACGAAAAGAAATACCGGCAAAAGCGCATGGCTGCGCAAAAGCAGCTGCGGGAGCACATCGCCGCCAACAGCGATGTCCTGCGCCGGGATTACTGGCGGGAAAAGACATACGGTATGCAGCAACAACCCAAGCGACAATTGACTTCACAGGTCAAACATGCTACACTGTCGGAGGAAGATGTTTACGCCTTAGACCAGTACAAAAAATCCGGTGTGGCGTATCCGCTCAATTATTCCTTGCGCAACGGTTTGGAATTATCCGAGCAGGAATCCGATTTAGTACGCCGCATTGATGCGGCGCTGGATAAGTTGCCGGAATATACCGGCACGGTGTACCGATCAGTCAGTGCAGCATCTCTGGATGATGTGGAGGCGTTTGAGCAGACGCATAAGCCGCTGGGGTATATCCGGTATTATGCGTATACATCTACCTCGGCAGATGCTCCGTATGACCCGACAATGGAATACCAGTTCGTGATTCGTTCCAGGCATGGCAGGGATATGCGCCGGTACAATCCGTTGGAGCAAGAGATCCTGTTCAAGAGAGGAACCGTGTTTATCATTACAAAGCGTATCGGAAATACATTCTATATGGAGGAGATATGATATGTTGACACGGGCAGAATTTGAAACGCTTTCTCAAGCAGAAAAACTGCGGCGATACAAGGAGCTCTCCTACGGGGATCAACAGTATATTCAGATGACCTGTGATCCCGGCGGACATCGTGGTATTTGCAACTTCTGCCGTCACTATATCGGTCTTGCCAAATGCGCAGCGTTTCCAAACGGGATTCCAAAAGCGTTGCTGCTACAAGATAGCCACGATGCCCCTTTTCCCGGTGATAACGGGTATCGGTTTGAACCGAAAGATTAAATCACCATTTAATCCGTCTAAAAGCCTGTGTTAAGCGGGCTTTTAATTTTTTACCCATTTTACAGTAAAAGGAGGAAAACCCATGAGTACAGATCCCAAGAAAAAGCCGGATACGGAACCGGCAGCAGACCCCGGCAAGGCAGAGCCTACACCGCCCCCGGCGCAGGAGCCGCCTACTCCTACACCGGAGCCCCCGGCATCATCTGCCACCGATCCCACACCGGCAGCCGATCCCGCACCCGACCCTACGGAGGAGCTGGCTGCCCTGCGCATGGAACTGCAGACTGCCAATGCCAAGCTGGCCGCCTACAAAGCTGGCGCACCGGCGGAGGTGGTGGACGATGCCGTGGTGCTGGCGCTCCACGATCTGCAGCAGACCGGAGCGGCAGTCACAGCTCAGACACTGGATGATGCCGTGACCGCTGTGCTGCAGCGACACCCGGACTGGCAGCGGCACTCTCCGCCTGCCCCTGTCAAAGCCGGCGCACCGGAGCCGGAACCGAAACCCACCGACAAGACCCTGCCGTCCGGCACGGTCTCTTTTTAATGTAAGGAGGAAATCAATATGGCAAGAACCAATGCGATCAGTATTCTGAGCGGCGCCAGCACCGCCGCCACCCTGTCGGAGCTGTACGGTCTCGTGGTGGACAATGTCCAGAAGCGGATGCTGTCCTCCCGGCTCAAGAGCCAGGCATACACCGGCAATCCCGCCGCCGGCTCCGTAGAGTTTAAGCGTTTCGCCAACGCCACCGCCAAAGCCTACGGTACCGCCCGCACCGCCGGAAAGGGCGACAAACTCACCGCTCCTCCGGTCACCGTCGCTCTCGATCAGCACAAGGAGATCGTGGAGGAGATCGCTCAGTTCGACTTGGATACCTTCGGCGTCACCGATATCATGTCCCGCCGGGCAGCAAATCACACGCAGGTGATGCAGTCCACTTTGGATAAGGCATTCTTCACCGAGGCGATTACCGGCGGCACAGCGTTCACGCCCGCTACGGGTGTCACGGCGATTGAGGACATTGTGGAATCCATGATCCAAACGTTGGAGTCTACCTCCAACAGCTATGTGGATGGCGTGGAGCGGGATACCATGGATTTGGTGCTGTCTCCCGCCAAATATGGCGAGCTGCGCAAGTATCTCGACAAGCTGGCGGACAGTCAGGCAAACAGCGCCGCCGAGGAGACCCGCCTGTATCACGGAGTGCGTGTTCACAGCTGCATCCATCTGCCTGCCAACACCAATGCCATCCTGATGGTCAATGGAGCAATCGCACAGCCGGTGGTGACACATGAATACAGCAACCCGGAAAAGATCCCGCTGAGCAACGATTACGGTGTCAGCCTCTTCTTCGATTATGGCACCAAGACGCTGGCCGGTGAGCTGGTGCTGAAATGGGTCACCACGACTACCCCCTCGCAGGGCGGCTGATCAATAGGAGGTGAGTGCGATGCTGCAGTATCGTAATCGTTTCACCGGCATCATCCTCACGCCACCGAATGAGCGCTGTGCCCAGCTGCTGGCAAATGATCCCGTGTACGAGGAAATCCGCCCGGCAGCCAAGAAGCCGGCTGCGACCAAAAAGCCGAAGGGCGGTGGTGCCGGTGAAAATCACGGCGGCTGAGTATGCAGCGCTATCCCGCAGCCACGCCATTCCCGAGGAGGAATTGGCTGCAGCGCTGGAGGCTGCCTGGCAGGATATTCTGGCAATGACCTATGATCGAGCCGCCACCGATCTTACCGATTTCCAGATGGAGGTGCTGCGCCGGTGTGTGGTGGAGCAGGCGGATTTCCGGGCGCAGTATGCGGCGCTGCTGGATAATCCGCTGGCATCCTACAGCCTGAACGGCGTCAGCATGAGCTGGGATAACAGCCGGCTGCGACAGCTGGGCGGGGTGTATACCTCCCCCCGGGTCGAAGCGCAGCTGATCCGTACCGGATTGCTGTATCGGGGGGTGCGCTGATATGGTGTATCCTCCGTTGGTGCCGGATGCGGTATGTACCACACCCATCCGGATTTATTTAGAAGATGGTTTCGGTGAGGACGGCAGTCCCCACCGAACCATCCTCTTTTCCGGTCGGTGCAATTATCGTCGGGTGCTGGTGACAAAGCTGCAAGGGGAACACCGCACGGTGACCGTCACCGGTGAAGCGTATCTCAACGGCGATGTGCTGCGGGGACAGGAGCTGTCCGGTGTGGCACAAGTCGGGGATGATACAACGCCTCGACCGATTGTCCGAGCGGAGCGGGCATACAACCCGGACGGCACTGTAAACTACACCCGATTGGAACTGATGGGATGAGCATAGAACTTAACATCGGCGTGATTGAATCCATCAGCAAGGCGGCGTTCCGGGCGCTGATAAAGACCGGCGACGCACTGCGCACCGAGGTGGTGGACGCAAAGGTCATGCCTTTTAATAACTAAGGCGGGAACGCCGATTCGAGCGGCTGAATTAAATGCTATGCAGGATTATGTAGAGCAAGAGTCCACAAATGCCGGAAATTCAGCCACTGCTGCAGAAGCGTCTGCTACTGCCGCAGCCTCATCCGCCGCTGCGGCGGCGGCATCGGCAGCGCAGGCGGCGCAACAGGCGCTCGTGGTTAATTTCGCCGCGGCAAGCGGAACATCCTTAACTCCGGACAAAACGTTTGAAGAGGTAAAAGCGGCGCTGGATGCCAATGCGGTTGTTCTGGCATATCGCGGGACAACGGCTTATACCGTCAATACGATATCCTCGACCAGTATACGGTTCTGTCATGCGGAAATCTCATCCGGAGGTGCCGGAAAATACTACATCAATGTCCGCTACATCAACTTTACGCCTACTTCTGCCTATTTTTCGACAGGTGGTAGTTCCTTTTATACCACAAGCCAAACGGACGCAACCTTTGCTACGAAAACCGCATTGAGCGAGGGTATCGAAAAAGCAGCCGCCGCCGGAAGAATGGAGGTTATCTACTCCACCACACTGACGGAGGAAGTCAACGATATCACCGTTTCGGCCCTCCCGAACGGGGACAGTTTCTCGCTGGATCGAGTGGCGATATATATGCAATTGCCGTCCTCCATAACGGTAAAGATCAATGAGCTAAGCGTGTGGTTTAATGAACAGGCAAGCAGCAACAGAGTGCATATGCAGACTTCTCAAGTCGGATGCCGCTATTTTTATTTCATCGGAGAACGAATCGGAAATGACGACATCCACGTATGGGATTGCTGTGCGTCCATAGCAGCGGCGGCGGCTAATATGGCCAATCAAAGACGATTGGCCAGTCTGGGCGCGGCCAGCTCCATCCTCATCAATTCGGTCAACAATCTCCCGGTGGGGACACAGGTGATGATCTGCGGAAGGAGGGTAACGCAATGAAAAAGCTGGTCAACGGACAATATCTCGACATGACGGCAGAGGAGATTGCCGCTTTGAACGCACTGGCGGAGGAGGTTGCTCCGGCGGAGCCGACCGCCGAGGAGCGGCTGGCAGCACTGGAGGCAGCTATGCTGGAACTGATCACGGGAGGTGACGCATGATGGAGGATACGGAGCATCGGTTGACGGCCGTAGAGGAACGAGCCAAATCCAACAGCCACCGGTTAGAAACCATGGCGGCGCTGGCGCAGCTGGGGCTGCCGTGAGGAGGTGAGGAAAAGTGGCGGAGTTTCTACGGATACAGCTGCGGCTGGGACGCATCACACCGGCCGCCGTCAAGCGGCTGAAACAGCGGGGCAAGATCACGCAGGAGGAATACACCTATATCATCGAAGGAGGAAATTGACCATGGCAAAAATCTATCTGTCGGCGGCGGCACACGCCACCGACAACCGGACGCAAT
>ERZ808240.183-NODE-183-length-86615-cov-18.826305_pt1 | contig 86615 bp, 87 predicted proteins | sample MGYA00521084_ERZ808240 | MGnify/ENA primary metagenome ERZ808240 (study PRJEB31516, sample SAMN03275571) | gut metagenome | biome: mammalia-associated habitat; material: feces | host: Papio cynocephalus | place: Kenya | collected 2012-08-06 ...
TGGAATAAGGGAAACTCTGATTCAATCGGCAAAGACTGTAGGCGAGAGATTTTTCACCAGACGAAGGTTCCCAAAACGGAGGAACACTGTGTGTACCCGCAAGGGGTATGCCGCATCCGTAAGCCGGCTTGTGCCGGCAACGGCTGCGCTATATTTCCCGCTTTTGGAACTGCACGGATGGGGAAAAAGATCCGCTCACAGCCGCAGACGATTTATTCAGAGGTTCCTTAGGGCAATACCGGTTCCGTCCGAATGGGCTTCTGCATAGCGCACGCCGCCCGCCGCAAGACGGGGGCTGTTTTGCGCCCTTTTTATGGAGCGTTTCCAAAGCAAAACACCCTAGAACTTGTTTCTAGGGTGTTTTCAGTCATGGTGACCCGTACGGGAATCGAACCCATGTTACCGCCGTGAAAGGGCGGTGTCTTAACCGCTTGACCAACGGGCCTGGTAGCGGCAATCTGATTCGAACAGATGACATACCGGGTATGAACCGGCTACTCTACCAACTGAGTTATGCCGCCATATGGTCAAAGGATTTCGGCACCGCCGAAATCAGCTTTATCATTGTATCCGAACAAGCGGCCATTGTCAAGACATTTTTTCGTTTTCGGGGCGGAAATTTTGGCAATACTTCCTCCGAGGTGAAAATACATGGCTTTTCTCAAGAAATGTCTGCTTTTCTGCATCGGAGGCGGGGCTTACGTGGGGCTGGAGCTGCTCTGGCGGGGGTACAGCCATATCAGCATGTTCGCGGCGGGCGGGGTGTGCTTCCTGCTCATCGGGCAGCTTGGGCAGGCGCAGCCCGTTTTGCCCTGGCCGCTGCGGGCGGTGATAGGCGCGGGGATCATCACCATAGTGGAGCTGGCGGCGGGACTGCTGGTGAACCGGCGGTATCAGGTCTGGGACTACCGCGGCCTCCCCGGGAATTTTCTGGGGCAGATCTGCCCCGCCTTTACCCTGCTGTGGATCCCGGTCGCCCTGATGGCAATGGGGCTATACCGGTGGCTGGACCGGCGGCTTGCCCGGGTGCTGGGCGCGTAAAGACAAATATGCCCCCGCCCAAACGGGCGGGGGCATGTCGGTTATGTGTCGCATTCGGGGGAAAGCGGCGTCACGACAGGGGTGCCGTCGGGCTTGAGGAGGGGCGTCAGCCCGCCGCCGTAGCCGCTGGACTGCCACAGATAATTCACGCCGGTCTCCCTGTCCACCCAGACCTCTATCTGCGTGCTAAACCCGCTTCCCTGGGTGTAGGTACTCACAAAGCGGTCGCTTCTCTTCGCCATGGCTTATTCCTTCGTGCCTTCCACAATGCCGCTCGCCAGACCCACCAGACTCTGCATCTCGGAGGGAATGATGATCTTCGTGGCCTTGCCGTCGGCGACCTTTTGCATGGCCTCGATGGACTTGAGCTTGATGACCTGGTCGTTGGGGGCGGACTTGTTCAGCATTTCCAGAGAATCGGCCAGCGCCTGCTGCACCTTGCGGATGGCTTCGGCTTCGCCCTCGGCCTTCAGAATGGCGGCCTGCTTCTCGGCGTCGGCGCGGAGAATGGCGGACTCCTTTTCGCCCTCGGCAATCAGAATGGCGGACTTCTTCTGGCCTTCCGCCTGCAAAATCGCCTGACGGCGGTCACGCTCGGCCTTCATCTGCTTCTCCATGGAGTTCTGGATGTCCTGGGGCGGCAGGATGTTCTTCAGCTCCACCCGGTTGACCTTGATGCCCCAGGGGTCGGTGGCCTCGTCCAGGATGGCACGCATCTTGGTGTTGACCACGTCCCGGGAGGTCAGGGTCTGATCCAGCTCCAGGTCGCCGATGATGTTGCGCAGGGTGGTAGCCGTCAGGGTCTCCATGGCCGCCATGGGCTGCTCCACGCCGTAGGCGTACAGCTTGGGGTCGGTGATCTGGAAATACACGACGGTGTCGATCTGCATGGTAACGTTATCCTTGGTGATGACGGGCTGGGGGGGATAGTCCAGGACCTGCTCCTTCAGGCTGACCCGGCGGGCGACGCGGTCGATGAAAGGAACCTTGAAGTGCATACCCACGCTCCACACGCTGTGGAACGCGCCCAGCCGCTCAATGACGTAGGCACGGGACTGCTGGACAACGGAAATGTTGGTAATGATCACGATGAATGCGATCACGATGATTGTCAAAATCACAAAACCCATAGTAAAACCTCCATATGATTGATTGATTCTTTCCTTGACGACCTCAGACGGTGACGGCAGCTTTTACAGGGGTCACGAAGACCTTCACGCCTTCCACTCTGTCCACCCGGACTTCGGTTCCCGTGGGGATGGTATCGCCGGAGGTGCTCCGGGCGCTCCATTCCATGCCGCCCAGCTTGACCTGCCCCAGCGCCTCCACATTGTCAATGCTCGCCGTGACGATCCCGACGGTGCCGATAACGGAGTCCACATTGGTGGCCGTGACCTGGGGGTTCAGGAATTTCTTCGCCAGCGGCCACAGCAGCGCCAGCAAAGCGCCGGACACCACCACGAACAGCACGATCTGCAGCCACACAGGCGCATCCAGAGCGGCGCCCAGCAGCGCGACCAGCGCACCCATGGCAAACCATACGGAAACCAGATGGATCGGGCAGGCCGCTTCGACGATCAGGAACACCACCAGCAGCACCAGCCAGAAAATAGCAGCCGATTCCATGTCGCAATCTCCTTTCCGCTATAGGGTATTTTTATTGTATCAAAAATATATCCCGGTGTCAACAGTGCCCGCCGGAGCATCCGTTTCCGGATATGCCGCAGCGGAAATTTCTTTACCAGGCTTTTGCCGCCGGAGCAAACTTTTCCCGATTCGGGGTATGTTTTTCCGACAGAAAATGCTATAATTGGCAGGTGAGGTGAGCATGATGAAGCAGCACAAGCGCGTTTTTCTGGACTTTGCTTACGCGGCGGTCATTCTGGTGACGGCATTTGCCCTGAATCTGGTTCTTCTCCAGTGGTTCCGCATCCCGTCCGTGACGCCCATGATCTTCGTGCTGGGCGTGTTTCTGATCGCATGGCGGACGCAGGGGTATTTCTGGGGGATCGCATCCTCCCTGGTCAGCGTCATGGCCGTGAATTACGCCTTTACATATCCTTACTGGGCGTTCAACCTGATCCGGCCGGAGTGCCTGTCCTCCGCCGTGGTGATGCTGATGGTGTCCATCATGACCAGCGCCATGACCACCCAGATCAAGCGGCAGGAGCAGATGAAGGCCGAGGCGGAAAAGGAGCGGATGCGGGGCAATCTCCTGCGGGCGGTATCCCACGACCTGCGCACGCCCCTGACATCTATTTACGGCGCCTGCTCCGCCATGCTGGAAAATTACGACGCCCTCCCGCGGCAGACCCACATAAAGCTTCTGTCTGACGTCTGCGCCGACGCCCAATGGCTGGTGCGGATGGTGGAGAACCTGCTGTCCGTGACCCGCGTGGATACCTCCACCGTCCGCCTTTCCAAGAACGACACCGTTCTGGAGGAGCTGATTGACGCGGTGCTGGTAAAATTCCACAAGCACTACCCGGACAGGGAGGTTCACGTGGAAATTCCGGAGGAATTCGTCAGCATTCCCATGGACGCCATGCTGATCTCTCAGGTGCTGATGAATCTGCTGGAAAACGCGGTGTTTCACGCCAAGGGCATGAAAAATCTCTGGCTTCGGGTGGAAGTCAAGGGCCTCTGGGCGTATTTTTACGTAGAGGACGACGGCTGCGGCATCCCGGAGGATAAGCTTCCCAAGCTGTTCACGGGAATGCTGGGCAGCGAAATGCCAACAGACCAGAGCCGCAGCAGCATGGGCATCGGCCTGAGCGTGTGCAGCGCCATTATCAAGGCCCACGGCGGCGAGATATGGGCAGACAAGCGAGCCGGAGGCGGCACCGAAGTGGGCTTCCGGCTGGAAATGGAGGACGAAAATGGGGAATAACAAATATAAGGTGCTCATTGTGGAGGACGACCAGAGCATTCTGGGCTTTGTCCAGACGATTCTGGAGACCAACGGCTACCAGGTGCTGACCGCCGAGCGGTGCCGTCAGGGACTGCTGATCTTTTCCTCCTACACGCCGGATCTGGTGGTGCTGGATTTGGGACTTCCGGACATGGACGGCGGCGAATTTATCCGGCAGGTGCGGCTTTTCAGCACCGTTCCCATCATCGTCCTGTCCGCCCGGACGGAGGAAAACGACAAGGTCTCCGCCCTGGACTTGGGGGCGAACGATTACATAACCAAGCCCTTCGGGACGGCGGAGCTGCTGGCACGGGTACGGGCGGCCCTTCGCGCCAGCCGGAACCGGGCGCGGGTCGCCCCCTCCAGCCTATTCACCGTGGACGATCTGGTCATCGACTACGACCGGCGGCAGGTGAGCGTGGGAGGAACCCCGGTTCACCTGACCCAGACGGAATACAACATTCTGGCGCTCTTAAGCCAGCACACGGGCAAGGTGCTGACCTACGCCACCATCATCCGCTCCGTCTGGGGCAGCATGGACGACGGGAGCGTGAAGAAGCTGCAAGTGAACATGGCGAACATCCGCAAGAAGCTGGGCTGCCGCCCGGGGGACAGCCGGTACGTCATCAACGAGCTGGGCGTGGGATATCGAATCGCCGACGAATAACAAAAGCTCTCTGAAGAGGTCAAAGCGGCCTTTTCGGAGCGCTTTTCTGAAACCTTCAAATTTTTACCCCATTTTTGCCGCCGGCATATTATAATAGTCCCCAGTTCGGGCGGCAGCGGTTTGCCGCAAAAGGAGTCTTTTTATGGAAGTGCTTGTGGAAAACCTGACGTTTCTCACCTGGCAGCAGGTGCTGATGTGGCTCATCGGCGGCGTGCTGATCTATCTCGCCATCGTCAAGGAGATGGAGCCGTCGCTGCTGCTGCCCATGGGCTTCGGCGCAATTCTGGTAAATCTGCCCAATTCCGGTGCGGCGGAGGTCATTGCCCACCTGTTCGAGATCGGCATTGCGGGACACGAATTGTTCCCGCTGCTGCTGTTCATCGGCATCGGCGCGATGATCGATTTTCAGCCGCTGCTGGCAAATCCCAAGCTGATGATCTTCGGCGCGGCGGCGCAGTTCGGCATTTTCTTTACCCTGGGACTGGCGTCCCTGCTGGGATTTGAACTCAACGACGCGGCCTCCATCGCCATCATCGGCGCGGCGGACGGCCCTACGTCCATTTTCGTCGCCCAGCAGCTGGGTTCCAGCTATACGGCGGCCATTATGGTGGCGGCTTATTCCTACATGGCGCTGGTGCCGATGGTGCAGCCGCCGGTGATTCGTCTGTGTACCACCCAGGCGGAGCGGAAGATCAGAATGACCTATAAAGGCCGCCCCGTTTCCAAAACCACGAAAATCCTGTTCCCCATTACGGTGACGGTCATCGTGGGACTGGTTGCGCCCCAGGCCGTGGCGCTGATCGGATTTCTCATGTTTGGAAATCTCATCCGGGAGTGCGGCGTGCTGAATTCCCTGTCGGAGACGGCGCAGAACGTGCTGGCAAACCTGATCACCATTCTGCTGGGACTGACCATCGCTTCCCGGATGAATGCGGCGGAGTTCCTGCGGGTGGAGACGCTGCTGATTCTGGGGCTGGGGCTGGTTGCTTTTGTGATGGATACCGTGGGCGGCGTGATGATCGCAAAGCTGATGAATCTGTTCCTGAAGGAAAAAATCAACCCCATGATCGGTGCGGCGGGAATTTCCGCGTTCCCCATGTCCGCCCGGGTGGTGCATAAAATGGGTTTGGCGGAGGATAAGCAGAATTTCCTGCTGATGCACGCCGCCGGGGTCAACGTTTCCGGCCAGATCGCCTCCGTCATTGCGGGCGGCCTGATTCTGGCGCTGGTAGGAGGTTAACAAATGGAGCTGCATGTGGATTATCTATTAAACGTTCTGCCCATCGTGGGCACGGGAATGCTGGGCGTTTTTCTGGTGACAGGCGTGATCATCGCCGGTGTGAGCCTGCTGAACGCGCTGACATCCAAGAACAAATAGCGGCAGTCGGAAGGCCGGTGCGATAAGCACCGGCCTTGATCTGTGACATGGGAAAACGGGCGGCGCAAAGAAGCGGATTTGGTAAAAATGATGTTGAAATCCCTATAGCCGGGACGGTAATTTATGCTATACTTATACATAGAAGCGAAAAAGCCTGAACGATAAGGAGGAACTTTCCATGCAGTACTTAGGCATTGAATACGACATGAAGCATACGCCCAGGCTGGATCAACAGTTTATCCCCTTCGGCGTGTGGCGCGCCGCCTATCTGAAGGACGCGAAGAAGCCCATCGCCATCGCCGTTGAGCGGGACAAGGGGCGCGTTTCCGTCCACCATACCTGCATCCATGGTACCCCGGAAATGGCCGAGGCCGACTACCGCTATGTGGAGCGGTATGTCAAGTTCCTGCTGTGGTCCATCGGCGGCTTCCGGGTGAGCGTCTGCGGATGCAGCGAGCTTGCCCGGCGGCTGAAAAAAGCCTACGCCCCCAAGGGCGAGCGGTGCTTTGACTTTACCTTCTTCCACCAGCTCTACGAGCGGGATCTGGAAATCGTTGACCTGCCGCTGGAAGATTGCCCCGCCGCCAACGAAGTCGCCGAGCCTATCGGCGGCAATCTGGACGGCTGCCGCATCGGCTTCGACGCCGGCGGTTCCGACCGGAAGGTCTCCGCCGTGATCGACGGCGAGTGCGTCTACTCCGAGGAGGTCGTCTGGTTCCCCAAACTCCATGCAGACCCCCAGTACCATTATGACGGCATCGTGGCCGCGTTCAAGAGCGCCGCTTCCAAAATGCCCCGGGTGGACGCCATCGGCGTGTCCTCCGCAGGCGTGTTTATCGGCAACGCGCCCATGGTCGCGTCTCTGTTCATCAAGGTCCCCCGCTCCCAGTGGGACAAGGTCAAGACCATCTACGACCGCGCCGCCAAGGAAATCGGCGACGTGCCCATCGTAGTGGCCAACGACGGCGACGTGTCCGCCCTGGCGGGCGCCATGGGCTTAGGCGTTGGCAACATCATGGGCATCGCCATGGGTACCTCCGAGGCCGTGGGCTACGTGGACAAGGACAAGAACGTCCTGGGCTGGATCAACGAGCTGGCTTTTGCCCCCGTTGACCTTTGCGAGAACGCCATGCAGGACGAGTGGTCCACGGACTTTGGCGTGGGCTGCAAGTATTTCTCTCAGGACGCGGTCATCAAGCTGGCGCCCGCCGCCGGTATCGAGCTGGACGAAACCCTGTCCCCCGCGGAGAAGCTGAAGGTCGTTCAGGCGCTGATGGAGAAGGACGACCCCGGAGCCCGGGCCATTTTCGAGACCATCGGCGCGTATCTGGCGTACACCGTGGTGCTGTATTCCCAGTTCTACGACATCGAGCATATGATGATGCTCGGCCGCGTCATGTCCGGCAAGGGCGGCGACACCATTCTGCGGGTGTGCAACGAAATTCTGGCCGACGAATACCCGGCGCTTGCGAAAAAGTGTGAGGTTTCCCTCCCCGACGAAAAGACCCGCCGCGTAGGTCAGTCCGTGGCGGCGGCGTCCCTGCCCAGAATCAAGTAAAAACTTTCCTCAATATGACAATTTCCCCGGGCGATCTCGCCCGGGGAAATTTTGCGCTGTGCGGTTTTGAAAGAAAAATCCGGCGGCTCCGAATGGAGCCGCCGGACGGATTTGTTTTCGGGAATTGCTTAGTACATTCCACCGGCCTGGCCTGCGGCAGCGGCTGCTGCGGCGTCGGCAGCGGGATCGGGCTTGTCGACTACCAGAGACTCGGTGGTCAGCACGCAGCCGGCGATGGACGCGGCGTTCTCCAGGGAGGAACGGGTCACCTTGGTGGGATCGACGATGCCTGCGGGGATCATGTCCACATACTCCTCGGTGTAGGCGTTGTAGCCGTAGCCCACCTTGCCGGAGGTGCGGATCTTCTCGTAGACGACGCTGCCGTCCACACCGGCGTTCTCGGCGATCTGACGGATGGGCGCCTGCAGAGCGGCGGCGATGATCCGTGCGCCGGTCTTCTCGTCGCCGTGCAGGGTGGCGATCAGCTTCTCCACGGCGGGGATGGCGTTGACCTGCGCGGTGCCGCCGCCGGCCACGATGCCCTCTTCCACAGCGGCGCGGGCGGCGTTCAGAGCGTCCTCGACCCGCAGCTTCTGCTCCTTCATGGCGACCTCGGTCTGGGCGCCGACCTTGATGACGGCCACGCCGCCGGACAGCTTCGCGAGGCGCTCCTGGAGCTTCTCGCGATCGTAGTCGGAGGTGGTGGTGGCAATGGCGGAGCGGATCATATGGGCGCGATCCTTGATGGCCTCGGGCGCGCCGTCGCCATCGACGATGGTGGTGGTGTCCTTGGTGACCACGATCTGACGGCAGTGACCCAGATCCTCCATCTTGGCGTCAGGCAGCTCCATGTTCAGCTGGCTGGAAATGACGGTGCCGCCGGTGAGCACGGCGATATCCTGAAGCATTTCCTTGCGGCGGTCTCCGAAGCCGGGGGCCTTCACGCAGACCACGTTGAAGCGGCCCTGCAGACGGTTCAGCAGCAGCGTTGCCAGAGCGTCGCCCTCCACGTCCTCGGCGATGATCATCAGCTTGCGGCCGGACTTGACGATGGGCTCCAGAATGGGCAGGATCTCCTGAATGGAGGAGATCTTCTTATCGGTGATCAGGACGTAGGCGTCATCCAGGACGGCCTCCATCTTGTCGGTGTCGGTGACCATGTAGGGGGAGATGTAGCCACGGTCGAACTGCATACCCTCCACCACGTCCAGACCGGTCTCGGCGGTCTTGCTCTCCTCAATGGTGATGACGCCTTCCTTGCCCACCTTCTCCATGGCCTCGGCGATCAGCTTGCCGACGGTCTCGTCGCCGGAGGACACGGTGCCGACACGGGCGATGGCGGCGGAATCGGACACGGGAACGGAATTGGCCTTGATGGCCTCAACGGCGGCGGCGACGGCCTTGTCGATGCCCTTGCGCATGACCATGGGGTTGGCGCCGGCAGACAGGTTCTTCAGGCCTTCCCGGGTGATGGCCTGGGCAAGCAGGGTAGCGGTGGTGGTGCCGTCACCGGCAACGTCGTTGGTCTTGGTGGCGACTTCCCGGATGAGCTGTGCGCCCATGTTCTCGAAGGCGTCCTCCAGCTCCACTTCCTTGGCGATGGTCACGCCGTCGTTGGTGATGAGGGGCGCGCCGTATTTCTTGCCCAGAACCACGTTGCGTCCCTTGGGACCCAGAGTGACCTTAACGGTGTTGGCCAGCTGGTCAATACCGGACTGCAGCTTCTTGCGGGCTTCTTCGCCGTAAACAATCATCTTGGACATGATAATCTTCCTCCTTAGTCAGTGACGACAGCCAGAATGTCGTCCTGCTTGACAAACTTATAATCTTCCTTGTCGATGGTCACATCGGTGCCGGTGAACTTGCCGACAACGACCTTCTCACCGGCCTTGACGGTCATGGTGACGTCCTTGGTGCCGGGACCGACGGAAACGACTTCGTAGATCATGGGCTTTTCCTTGTTGGTGGTAGCCAGAACAATGCCGGAAACGGTGGTCTCGGGCGCCTCGTGGGCTTTGAGCAGAACGTTATCTGCCATGGGCTTGAGTTTCATTTTGAATTCCTCCATACCTAAAGTATTTAGACGACGGGTATCGGGCGAACCCTCCCCGCCTGTATCTACGCGGTTTAGCACTCACTCATCGTGAGTGCTAATATAATAGCGCAGGTTGGCAAAAAAAGCAAGAGGGAAAATGCAATATTCCGTAAATATTTTATGAACTGGATAATAAAGGAAAATTTGTCGTGCATTTCCCCGGAACGCCGCGCCGTTTTCGCTGGTATTCCCGTTTTCCCGAACCGTACAATGGTCACATATTTCAAGGGATCTCTGAACCGATCGTCTTCGGCTGAGCAGCGGGTCTTTTGCCTCCATGCCGCAGGCTGAAAAACGGGAAATACATTCAGTATTCCTCCGTTTTCCATCCTTTTCCTGGCGGCAAAATCCCTCGCTGTCAGCTCTCGTCGATTGATTCAGAGATTCCTTAAGGGAGGACGGGCAATGCAATGTCAGAAGCTGAAAACCTACATGGAGACCGGACGGGTGGTCTTTCTCCCGGCTCGTTCCATCCGCCCCAATCCGGCGCAGCCCCGGAAAATTTTCCGCCCGGAGGCGCTGGACGAGCTGTCCGATTCCATCCGGCAGCACGGAATCTTGCAGCCGCTGTCCGTCCGCCGCAGCGGAAACGGCTATGAACTGATCGCGGGAGAGCGCCGCCTCCGGGCGGCGGAGCTGGCGGGGATCACGGACATTCCCTGCATCATCATGAGCATGGACGACCGGGAGTCCGGCATGGCGGCCATGGTGGAAAATTTGCAGCGGCAGGATCTGGATTTCATCGAGGAAGCCATGGGCATTTCCCGGCTGCTGAAGGACTGGAACATGAGTCAGGAGCAGGCGGCGCGGCTTCTGGGGAAAAGCCAGAGCGCGGTGGCCAACAAGCTGCGGCTGCTCAGGCACAGCGAACCGGTGCTGCTTGCCCTGCGGGAGGCGGGGCTGACGGAGCGCCATGCCCGGGCGCTTCTGAAGCTGCCCACGGAGGAGTGTAAGCTCGCGGCAATAAAGGAAATCGTCCGGCAGGGCATGAGCGTGGCGCGGACGGAAAAATATGTGCAGACCCTCCTGTCCGCCCGGACGGACAGGCCGTCAAAGGCCAATGTGGGCGCGTTTCTCAACAGCCTGACCCAATCCCTGCAAAAAATCCAGCTGTCCGGCATTCCCGCCGTGTCGGAACGCCGGGAGACGGACAGCCAGATCGTGCTGACCATCACCATACCAAAGTAAAAGTCGGGCGCACCTTTTGGTGCGCCCGGCGGGGTCCATGCTTATTTGGTTTCCTCGGGGGGATTCTGCCCGGCGGCCTTTTTTGCCGCACTGCGGGCTTTGCGCTTCCTGACGAGGACTACCACGCCCGCGGTGACGCCGCCCAGAATGACGAGATAGGGGGACTTTGCCAGCACCCACACCAGCAGGTCAAGCAGCCCGTTGCCGAGACCCTTCACGCTGCTCACGAAACCGCCGCTGATCCGCTCCCACACGGTGGGCTCCTCAACGGGGGTGTACTCCTGCACCTCGTCGATGGATAAGTAGATGGTGGCGTAGTCCACCTGGTTGTCGTACAGCCGCAGCTGGGAAGCGTGGTTTTCCAGCTCGTAGCGCACGTCCGTCAGGCGGCTTTCGATCTCCAGCAGGTCGGCCATGGTCTCGGCCTGCTCCATCAGCTCCAGAAGGCGGGCTTCCTCGGTCTGCAGCGCCTTGACGCGGCTTTCGGTGGAAACATAGCTCAGGGTGATGTCCTCCCGGCTCAGGTTGGTGGACACCACGTTGGCAATCCCGGACATTTCCTCGGTGAATTCGTCCACCCGCTCCGCGGGAATGCGGACGGTGAGGCTGGCACTGCGGTAGCGGCGGGAGGAATACATACTGCCGTTATAGCTGTCCTGATCCTCCACATAGCCCCCCAGGCCGGAAATTTTTCCGTTCAGAGTCTCCATCAGAGCGTCCAGGTCTTCTGTTTCGGCGGACATGTTCACGGTGATAATCCATTTGCGGCCTTCCGGCAGCACGGTGGAATCGGCGGCGGTGTCGCCTGTCAGTCCGCCGTCCTCCGATTTGGCGCTCTCCATATCATAAGCGCCGTTCGCCGCCTCGGCGGGGGCGGCGTCGAAGGCCTGAGCGGATTTGTTTGCGCCGCCGCATCCGGCCAGCAGAGCGGCGAGCATACACAATGTCACGAGAAACGCGGTCATCTTTTTCATTTGAGTTACCTCCTTGTTATTTTGTGCTTCTGCTGAAATACTCGATAAATCGGGACGAAGGTTTCAGAAAACGGAAAATTTGCGGAGAATTTTTTCTTCTTTTGCTCAGTATAGCATCTGACCGGAGGAAAAGCAAGGGTGGCGTTGTATAGTTCGCCCAGAAAAGGGGTTGCATCCGGCCTTTTTTTTCGTTATAATAGGAGGGCGAACGGAGGTAGACACAATGGCAAAGCTATATTTCAAGTACGGCGCCATGGGTTCCAGCAAAACGGCGCAGGCGCTGATCACCAAATACAACTATGAGGAAAACGACTTAAGCGTCTGGCTCATCAAGCCCGGCACCGACACCCGGGACGGCGCGAAGATCCTGCGCAGCCGCATCGGTCTGGAATCCCCGGCGGACATCATCGCCCCGGGAACGGACATTTACCTGCTGTTTCAGGACACCCAGGAGGGCAGGTGCGACGTCATCATCGTGGACGAGTGCCAGTTCCTGACGGAAAGCCAGATCGACCAGCTCCGGGCTCTTGTCAATGACTGCAACATCCCCGTGATGTGCTTCGGCCTGCGCACGGACTTCCAGACCCGCCTGTTCCCCGGCAGCCGCCGCCTGATGGAGGTGGCGGACACCATTCAGGAGATCAAGACCATCTGCGACTGCGGCGCGAAGGCCACGGTGAACGCCCGGATCGACGGCGACGGCCACATCATCACCCAGGGCGCCCAGGTGGTTCTGGGGGGTAACGACAGCTATATTGCCATGTGTCACAAGTGCTACATCCGGGGCATCCGGGAGCACCGGGTCATCCGCCTCCACGGACACAACTAAGAAAAAGGAGAATTTTCATGGAACTGAAAGACATTCTTGCCAAGTGCGACCACACCCTGCTGACCCAGACCGCCACATGGGCGGAGATCAGGGGCGTCTGCGACGACGGGATCAGGTACCACACCGCCTCCGTCTGCATCCCCGCGTCCTACGTCAATCAGGCGAAGCAGTACGTGGAGGACAGACTGCCCATCTGCACCGTCATCGGCTTCCCCAACGGCTACGACACCACCGCCGCCAAGTGCTTCATGGCCTCCGACGCCGTGGCCAACGGCGCGGACGAGGTGGACATGGTCATCAACATCGGCTGGGCGAAGGACGCCTTGTGGGAAAAGGTCACCGGGGAGATCGCCGACATAAAGGCCGCCTGCGGCGGAAAGCTCCTGAAGGTCATCATTGAGACCTGCCTGCTCACCGACGCGGAAAAGATCGCCCTGTGCAAGTGCGTCTCCGATTCCGGCGCGGACTACATCAAGACCTCCACGGGCTTTTCCAAGGGTGGCGCGACCTTCCACGACGTGGAGCTGTTCGCCGCTCATGTCGCGCCCCATGTGAAGATCAAGGCCGCCGGCGGCATTTCCAGCCTGGAAGACGCGGAGAAGTTCATCGCCCTGGGCGCGTCCCGCCTGGGCACCTCCCGCATTGTCAAAATCGCAAAAGGGCTGGAAAGCAACGGCGGTTACTGAGTCTATCCCACTACATTTTATATTATAGAAGCGAAAGGATGATAGCAATGTTTCCGACTCCCACCCCTCATATTTCCGCAAAGCCCGGTGATTTCGGCAAGACCGTCCTGATGCCCGGCGACCCGCTGCGCAGCAAGTTCATCGCCGAGAATTTCCTGGAAAACCCCGTCCTTGTCAACAACGTCCGGGGCGTGCAGGGCTATACCGGCACCTATAAGGGCGTCAAGGTCTCCGTCATGGCCTCCGGCATGGGTATGCCCGCCATCGGCATTTACTCCCACGAGCTGTTCAACGGCTACGGCGTGGAAAACATCATCCGCGTCGGCTCCGCGGGCGCCATTCAGGAGCATATCCACCTGTATGACCTGGTGATCGCCCAGGGCGCCTGCACCGATTCCAACTTTGCCGCCCAGTTCCATCTCCCCGGCACCTTCGCCCCCATCGCATCCTGGGAGCTGCTGAAGCAGGCCGTGAAGGCCGCCGAGGAAAACGGCGCCGTTTACCACGTGGGCAACGTCAATTCCTCCGACGTGTTCTACGGCGACCACGCGCTGGTGCCCGAGGGACTGGACAGCCTGTACGGCCTGAAGAAGATGGGCGTCATGGCGCTGGAAATGGAAGCCGCCGCCCTGTACATGAACGCCGCCCGGTACGGCAAGCGGGCGCTGTGCATCTGCACCATTTCCGACCACGTTCTCACCGGCGAGGAGACCACCTCCCAGCAGCGTCAGAATTCCTTCACCACCATGATGAAGGTGGCGCTGGACACCGCCGTGGCCATGGAGAACTAATAAACCCCAGAATTTAAGGTGATAATATGAAGCGAGTATTTCTGATCGTTCTGGATTCCTTTGGCATCGGCGCGATGCCGGACGCCGAATCCTTCGGGGACGTGGACGTCAACACCCTGCGCGCCTGCGCCACCTCGTCCAAGCTGGACATCCCCAACATGACCGCCGCGGGACTGGGCGACATCGACGGCGTGACCTGCCTGCCCAAGACCGACGCTCCCACCGGCGCGTTCGCCCGGATGAAGGAAAGCTCCATGGGCAAGGACACCACCATCGGCCATTGGGAGATCGCCGGTGTGATCTCCCCCCAGCCTCTGCCCACCTTCCCCGACGGCTTCCCCAAAGAGGTTCTGGACGCCTTTGAGAAGGAGACCGGCCGGGGCGTGCTGTGCAACCTGCCCTATTCCGGCACCGACGTCATCCGGGACTACGGCGAGGAGCAGCGCAAGACCGGCAAGTGGATCGTCTACACCTCCGCCGACTCCGTGTTCCAGGTGGCGGCGCATGAGGCGTGGATTCCCTTACAGGAGCTGTACGACGCCTGCCGCAAGGCACGGAAGATTTTGCAGGGAAAATACGGCGTCGGCCGGGTGATCGCCCGCCCCTACGTGGGCGATGCCGAGCACGGCTTCAAGCGCACGTCCAACCGCCACGACTTTTCCCTGGAGCCGCCGAAGCAGACCATGCTGGACGCCGTGAAGGCGGCAGGGCTGGACTGTCTGGCCGTGGGTAAGATCCACGACATTTTCGCCGGACGGGGGGACACGGAGTACGTGTTCAATAAGTCCAACGCCGATGGCATGGCCCACACTGTGGACTATGCCGCACGGGATTTTCACGGCCTGTGCTTTGTGAACCTGGTGGACTTTGACATGCTCTACGGCCACCGCCGGGACATCGACGGCTACGCCGCCGCCCTGACGGAATTTGACCGCTGGCTGGGTGCGTTCCTGCCCACTCTCGGTGAAGACGATGTGGTGATGATCACCGCCGACCACGGCTGCGACCCCTCCTACACCGCCACCACCGACCACACCCGGGAATACGTGCCGCTGCTGGTTCTGGGTAAGGGCGTCAAGCCCGGCAATCTCGGCACAAAGGCCACCTTTGCGGACATTGCCGCCACCGTCACCGACCTGCTGGGCGTTGCCTGGGACGGCGCGGGCACGAGCTTCGCAAAGGAAATACTGTAAGCATCAGGAGGCAAATCATGACACCCGAAAAACTGTGTGCGCTTGCCAAAGAGGCCATGACCCATGCCTACGTCCCCTATTCCGGCTATCAGGTGGGCGCGGCGCTGCTGTGCGCCGACGGGACGGTGTATCAGGGCTGCAACATTGAAAACGCGTCCTACAGCCCCACGGTCTGCGCCGAGCGCACCGCCTTCTTCAAGGCGGTCTACGACGGCCACCGGGACTTTGTTTCCATCGCCGTGTGCGGCGGCAAGGACGGCGTCATCACCGGGGCGTTCCCGCCCTGCGGCGTGTGCCGTCAGGTGATGCGGGAGTTCTGCGGCGAGGATTTCCGCATTTACATGATCACGCCGGAGGGCTACGAAGCCCACACCCTGGCCGAGATCCTGCCCTTCAGCTTCTCCGCGCAGAAACATATGCACGCCTGACGGGGACACGCCGAAGGGAATCCCGAAAAAACCGGGAAAAAGAACGAAAATGTGTTGATTTTTTCCCGGAAATGTGCGACAATAGGATCGGTGTATCGAACACTGCAAAGAATAGAAAATATGGAGGAATGCAATCATGAAAAAGATCCTGGCTCTGCTGCTGGTTCTGGCGCTGTCCCTGACCCTGGTCGCCTGCGGCTCCGGCAATACCGCCGAGACCAAGGCTACCGAAGCCAAGCCCGCCGAGACCAAGGCTACCGAGGCCCCCGCTACCGAGGCGCAGGCAGCCGCTCCCGACTACAAGGTCGCCATGGTTACCGACTACGGTGATATCACCGACCAGTCCTTCAACCAGACCACCTGGGAAGCCGTCGTTGCCTTCGGCAAGGACAACAATGTGGAAACCAAGTACTATAAGCCCACCAGCAACGATACCGCCGGCCGTGTGGCTTCCGTGGAGCTGGCCATCGCTGAGGGCTACAATGTCATCGTTATGCCCGGTTATGCCTTCGGCGGCACCATCGTGGAAGTCGCTCCCAACTATCCCGACGTGAAGTTCGTGGCGCTGGACGTGGCCAAGGGCGACCTGCTGGAGGCCGCCGTTGCCAACAAGGGCGAGAGCTATGACTACAACCCCGACAACTGGAACCTGGAAGACTACGTGGACATGAGCAATGTCTACTGCGCCATCTATCAGGAAGAGCTGCCCGGCTACATGGCCGGTTACGCCGCCGTCAAGCTGGGCTACACCAAGCTGGGCTTCCTGGGCGGCATGGCCGTTCCCGCCGTTATCCGCTATGGCTACGGCTATGTGCAGGGCGCTGACGCCGCCGCCAAGGAGCTGGGCATCACCGTTGACATGAAGTACGCTTACGGCAACCAGTTCTCCGGCGACGCCGACATCACCGCCGTTATGGACACCTGGTATGCCGACGGCACCGAGATTGTCTTCGCCTGCGGCGGCGGCATCTACACCTCCGCTGCCGAGGCTGCCAAGAAGGTCGGCGGCAAGATCATCGGCGTTGACGTTGACCAGAAGGCCATCATCGACGGCAACTACGGCGAGGGCATGACCGTGACCTCCGCCATGAAGGGTCTGTATCCCACCACCGTGGACACCCTGACCGACATCGTCATCAACGGCAAGTGGTCTGACTATGCCGGCAAGATCGAGACTCTGGGTCTGGTATCCGGCGACGATCCCACCGCCAACTACGTGCAGCTGTCCGAGACCACTCAGTTCGGCGACGGCTTCACCAAGGACGACTACGCCGCTCTGGTGAAGGGCATGTTCGACGGCACCATCACCGTCTCCAACGACACCTCCGCCGAGCCTGCCACCACCAACGTCAACGTGTCCTGGCTGGGCAACCTGAAGTAATTTTCCGTCAGCTTCCCCAAGAGAACGGGCAATTTGCCCGTTCTCTTTTTTTAAAGGCAGCACCGTGCGAGTCTATCTTCGAGTCTCAGCCGCCTTTTGCCGAATTGTGCGGCGTTGCCCAAAAAATTTCCCAATTTCTACGGATTTTATTTGAAATCTGACGATGGGTCGTGTATAATAAGAAGGCAATACACGCGTGAGAACCGTCCGGCGGCAGATTCCATGACGGATTGCCGGACGGCGGCGGGAGCAAGGGGGCGAGCTGCGCCGCCGCTCCGCCGGGAACGAAAAGGAGGTAATTGGATTGCAGGATGTGCCTTACGCAATCGAAATGGTAAACATTACGAAGCGCTTCCCCGGTATCATCGCAAACGACAATGTTACGCTCCAGCTGAAAAAGGGCGAGATTCACGCCCTGCTGGGTGAAAACGGCGCCGGTAAGTCCACGCTGATGAGCGTTCTGTTCGGCCTTTATCAGCCAGAAGAGGGCGTGATCAAAAAGGACGGCGTGGAGGTCAAAATCAACAACCCCAACGACGCCAACGCCCTGGGCATCGGCATGGTGCACCAGCACTTCAAGCTGGTGGATTGCTTCTCCGTGCTGGACAACATCATCCTGGGCGACGAGGACACGAAGTACGGCATCCTTCAGCGCGCCCGCGCCCGGGAAAAGGTCATGGCGCTGTCGGAAAAATACGGCCTGCTGGTGGATCCCGACGCCCTGATCGAGGACATTTCCGTGGGTATGCAGCAGCGCACGGAGATCCTGAAAATGCTGTACCGGGACAACGAAATTCTGATTTTCGACGAGCCTACCGCCGTGCTGACCCCTCAGGAGATCCAGGAGCTGCTGCAGATCATGCGGAACCTCGCGGCGGAGGGGAAGTCCATCCTCTTTATCTCCCACAAGCTCAACGAAATCATGGCGGTTGCCGACCGCTGCTCCGTTCTGCGCAAGGGCAAGTACATGGGCACCGTGAACATCGCGGACACCACCAAGGCAGAATTGTCCCGGATGATGGTCGGTCGGGACGTGGAATTTGCGGTCACAAAGGGCGAGGCGCATCCGGGCGAGGTGGTTCTGGATGTGAAGAACCTCACTGTTCCCTCCAAGGTCCATAAGAACAACGCAGTCAAGAACGTCAGCTTCCAGGTACACGCAGGCGAGATCGTCTGCATCGCGGGTATCGACGGCAACGGCCAGAGCGAGCTGGTATATGCCATCTCCGGTCTGGAGCCCGTGTCCGGCGGCACCATCACCATGTGCGGCGTGGACATCACCCATGCGCCCATCCGCCGCCGCAGCACCCTGGGCATGAGCCACATTCCGGAGGATCGCCACAAGCACGGTCTTGTGCTGGACTACACCCTGGAAGACAATATGATTTTGCAGCGGTATTTTGAGCCGGAGTTCACCGACAGGTTCGGCTTCCTCCGCCGGAAGAACATCCGCGCCTATGCCGAGCGGCTGATCGAGCAGTATGACGTCCGTTCCGGTCAGGGCCCCATTACCCCGGCCCGTTCCATGTCCGGCGGCAACCAGCAGAAGGCGATCATCGCCCGGGAGATCGACAAGGATCCCCAGCTGCTCATCGCCGTGCAGCCCACCCGCGGCCTGGACGTGGGCGCCATCGAGTATATCCACAAGCAGATCGTCGCCCAGCGGGATGCGGGCAAGGCGGTGCTGCTGGTGTCTCTGGAGCTGGACGAGGTCATGACGGTGTCCGACCGCATCCTTGTCATGTACGGGGGCGAGATCGTGGGCGAGCTTGACCCCAAGCAGACCACCGTGGAAGAGCTGGGGCTTTATATGGCCGGTGCAAAGAAGGAGGCGAAGAAGCCGTGAAAAAAGAACACGAATCCCTGATCCGCAAGGATGGCTTCCAGACATTGCTTGCCTCCCTGATGTGCATTCTGGGCGGTCTGGTCGTGGGATATCTGGTGCTGCTGATCATCGAGCCCAGCGGCGCCTTTGAAGCGATCGTTGCGGTGATGAAGAGCTTCCTGCGCTTCCCCGGCGCCCTGAAGCTCAAGTATTTCGGGCAGGTGCTGGTACGTACGGCGCCGCTGCTGCTGTGCGCCCTGTCCGTCCTGTTTGCCTACAAGGTGGGTATGTTCAACATCGGTGCGGCGGGGCAGTACTGCGCCGGTGCCTGTGCCGCGCTGTATGCCGCGCTGGCGTGGAATATGCCCTGGTATGTCTGCATTATCTTGGGTATGCTGGCGGGCGCGCTGCTGGGTATGCTGGCGGGCGCGCTGCGGACGCTGTTCAACGTCAACGTGGTCATTTCCGGCATCATGCTCAACTGGATCACCCTGTACCTGACCAATCTTGTGCTGGGCACGGTGAAGAATCCCACCAGCCCCTACACCAAAACTCTCCGGTCCACCAATCCCACCGCGCTGATCCCCAGCCTGGGGCTGGAAAAGCTCTTCAGCAACGAAAAGAGCGTCACCGTCGCCATTCCCCTGGCGGTACTGACGGCGGTGCTGGTGTGGGTGGTTCTGAACAAGACCAAGTTCGGCTATGAGCTGAAGGCCACCGGCAGCAACTACAACGCCGCCAAATACTGCGGCATGAAGGAAAACCGGAACATCATCCTCACCATGGTCATCGCAGGCGCTCTGGCAGGCTTCGGCGCGGGGCTATTGTACCTCACCGGCATTGAGGACTGGGAGACCACCATTTCCTCCGTCCCCGGCATGGGCTTCAACGGCATCGCCGTGGCGTTCCTGGGCGGCCTGAGCCCCATCGGCTCCATTCTGTCCGCGTTCTTCATCCAGTACATCACCACAGGCGGCGGCAACGTGGATCTGCAGGTCTACTGCTCCCAGGTCTCCAGCCTGATCTCCGCGCTGATCATTTACCTGTGCGCCTTCGTGGGCTTCTTCAAACACTTCATCCAGACCCGGCTGCGGAGGGCCGATGAGCGGAAAGCCGCCAAGGCCGCGCAAATTCAGGAAGGGGGCGAGGGCAAATGATTCTGCTGATCCAATACACTTTGATCTTCGCGTCCGTTCTGATGCTGGTCGCCCTGGGCGGCTGCTTCGCCGAGCGAAGCGGCGTGATCAACATCGGTCTGGAGGGCATCATGGTCATCGGCGCGCTGGGCGGCGCACTGGTGCTGAAATTCATGCCGGCTACCGTGGGCGCGCCGGTCATGGTCATCACCACCGTCATTGTCAGCGCTCTGTTCGGTCTTGTTTTTTCCTTGCTTCTTGCGGTGGCGGCCATCAACTTCAAGGCCGACCAGACCATCACCGGCACCGCCATGAACATGCTGGCCACCGCCGCGGCCACCGTGGCGGTGAAGGCCATGAACACCGCGGCCTCCGGCGGCAACGACGTGTCCTCCGACATCTCCTACACCCGTACGAAGGATCTGCTGCTGGTTCACGCGGGCGGGTTCGAGCTGAACTGGTTCATGCTGGTGGCGGTGCTGTGCCTGATCGCGGCCTATGTGGCGCTGTACAAGACCCGCTTCGGCCTGCGGCTGCGCGCCTGCGGCGAGCATCCTCAGGCGGCGGACTCCGTGGGGATCAACGTCTACAAAATGCGCTATGCCGGCGTGCTGATCTCCGGACTGCTGGGTGGTCTCGGCGGCATCGTGTACATCACCGCGGGCGTCAGCGTGTGGAAGTTTGAAAACGGCGTGGCGGGCTTCGGCTTCCTGGCGCTGGCCGTTATGATCTTCGGCGCGTGGCATCCTCTGAAAATCGCGCTGGCGGCGCTGCTGTTCGGCTTCTGCCGGGCGCTGGGCAACGTGTATTCCGGCTTTGACTTCCTGCTGAATATGAACATCCCCAGCGTGGTGTACAACATGCTCCCGTACATCATTTCTCTGGTGGTGCTGGCGTTTACGTCCAAGAAGTCCCGCGCCCCCAAGGCCGAGGGCATCCCCTACGACAAGGGAAGCAGATGATTTTTTCCGGGTCTCCCCACGGGGAGACCCGGTTTTCTGCCCAAAATGGCAAAATCCACAAAAATCGCTTCACAAACCGTTCATATTTCGGCAGCAAGATTGGACATATCTCCTTGCAATATCGGAAAAAAAGAGGTATACTGTCACGGAAGTGTATGAGAAGGAGGTCTTAGGTCAACCCTAAGGCCTCTTTTTTCATGAAAACACTTGTCGTTTCCAAAAAAGCTTGCAAAAAACAGAAAGGATGATTTTTATGGCGACTCCCGAAAAGAATACCGACGCGGTTTATGACGCAAGTACTCTGGGCACCCCCAAAATGCTGGTCCTGGGCTTACAGCACCTGTTCGCAATGTTCGGTGCAACGGTTCTGGTTCCCGCAATCACCGGACTGAACGTATCCACCACCCTGCTCTTTGCCGGTCTCGGCACGCTGCTGTTCCACCTCATCACCGGACGGAAGGTTCCCGCATTCCTGGGCTCCTCCTTTGCATTCCTGGGTGCCTACGGCCTGGTCACCGCTTCCGGACAGGACATCCCGCTGACCTACTCCTGCTTCGGCGTTGCCGTGGCGGGTCTTGTATATCTGGTTCTGGCGCTCTTCTTCAAGCTCTTCGGCGCGAGGAAGGTCATGCGCTTCTTCCCGCCCATCGTCACCGGCCCCATCATTATCTGCATCGGCCTGTCCCTGGCCGGTTCCGCCGTCAATAACTGCCGCGGCAACTGGTGGGTCGCCCTGGTCGCGATCCTCGTGGTCGTTGCCTGCAACATCTGGGGCAAGGGCATGGTGAAGATCGTCCCCATCCTGCTGGGCGTGATCGCTTCCTACCTGTTCGCCATGGTCGTTGACCCCGCCGCCCGGGCAAAGGTTGCCCAGACCGTGGCCGAGGCCGACTGGATCGGCCTGCCCGTGATCTGGGGCAACACCGCCTTCTCCATCTTCGGCAAGGATTTTGACAGCGGCATGCTGCTGACCGCCATTATCACCATCGCCCCCATCTCCCTGGCCACCGTCGTGGAGCACATCGGCGACATCTGCGCCATTTCCTCCACCGTGGGAAAGAATTACGTGGCTGACCCCGGCCTGCACCGCACCCTGGTGGGCGACGGCCTGGCCACCACCATGGCCGCCCTCTTCGGCGCACCGGCCAACACCACCTACGGCGAGAACACCGGCGTTCTGGCGCTGTCCAAGGTCTATGACCCCAAGGTCATCCGTCTGGCCGCTTTGTTTGCCATCATCCTCTCCTTCTGCCCCAAGTTTGCCGCGCTGATCGTCGCCATGCCCGCCGCCACCATGGGCGGCGTGAGTCTGGTGCTCTACGGCATGATCTCCGCCGTGGGCGTGCGGAACGTGGTGGAAAACAACGTGGACTTCACCAAGAGCCGCAACGTTCTGGTCGCCGCCATGATCATGGGTCTGGCCGTGGGCGTGACCTACAACGGCGCCATCGTCATCCCCGTGGGCGGCGTGACCATCAGCCTGTCCGGTCTGGCTGTCGCCGCGCTGGTGGGCATCCTGATGAACGCCGTGCTCCCCGGCAAGGACTACGAGTTCGGCACCAACGAGCTGGGCGACACCGCCGTCAACTTCGGCACGAGAGCGGAATAACGTTCGATTTTCCCGGCGCCGCGGCATTGCCGCGGCGCTTTTCCCTGTTTTCTTTATTTTTGTTCGGAAAATCCAACAAAAATATTGCATTTATTTCGGCAATGTGCTATACTTTATAGTCGATATTTTGTGTAATTCGGTTTCAAAAGGAGACTTTTTATGGTACCGCAGGATAAAATTCGCAACATTGCCATCATCGCCCACGTTGACCACGGCAAGACCACCCTGGTGGACGAAATGCTCAAGCAGGGCGGCATTTACCGGGAAAATCAGGCCACCGTGGAGCGGGTCATGGACTCCGGCGATCTGGAGCGGGAGCGGGGCATCACCATTCTGGCAAAGAACACCTCCGTGCATTATAAGGACTACAAGATCAACATCGTGGACACCCCGGGTCACGCCGACTTCGGCGGCGAGGTGGAGCGCATTCTGAAAATGGTCAACGGCGTCATTCTGCTGGTGGACGCCGCGGAAGGCCCCATGCCCCAGACCCGTTTCGTTTTGCAGAAGGCGCTGGAACTGGGGCACAAGGTCATCGTAGCCGTGAACAAGATCGACAAGCCTGACGCCCGGGTGCACGAGGTCATGGACGAGGTGCTGGAGCTGCTGCTGGACTTAAACGCCACCGACGAGCAGTTCAACAGCCCCACCGTGTTCTGCTCCGGCCGTCAGGGCACCGCTTCCTACAGCCCCGACGAGGCCGGCACCGACCTGACCCCTCTGTTCGAGACCATCGTCAACTACATTCCCGCCCCGGACGGCGACGACACCGCGCCGCTTCAGCTGCTGGTCTCCTCCATCGACTATAACGACTACGTGGGCCGTATCGCCGTCGGCCGTGTGGAGCGGGGCACCATCAAGGTCAATCAGGAGGTCACCATCTGCGACTTCCATGACGCCAGCGTGAAGACCAAGGGCAAGGTCGTGGCGCTGTACGAGTTCGACGGCCTGAGCAAGAACCCCATTCCCGAAGCCCACGCCGGTGAGATCGTGGCGCTGTCCGGTATGGCGGACATCACCATCGGCCGCACCCTGTGCGCCCCGGAATGCGTGGAGCCGCTGCCCTTCGTGAAAATTTCCGACCCCACCATCGAAATGACCTTCGCCGTGAACGATTCCCCCTTCGCGGGCAAGGAGGGCAAGTTCGTCACCTCCCGGAACCTTCGCGAGCGGCTGGAAAAGGAGCTTCTCAAGGACGTTTCCCTCCATGTCACCGAGCAGGGGACGGATTCCTTCAACGTGGCCGGTCGGGGCGAAATGCACCTGTCCATCCTCATGGAGACCATGCGCCGGGAGGGCTACGAGTTCTCCGTGTCCACTCCCCGGGTGCTGACCAAGGTCATCGACGGCAAGGTCTGCGAGCCCATCGAGCGGATGGTCGCCGACGTGCCGGAGGAATGCATGGGCTCCGTCATCGAGAAAATGGGCAAGCGGAAGGGTGACCTCCTGGGCATGACCCCCATGGGCAGCCGCTACCGTCTGGAGTTCCTGGTTCCCTCCCGGGGACTGTTCGGCTACCGCAATGAGTTCCTCACCGATACCCGGGGCGAGGGCATCATGTCCTCCGTGCTGGATTCCTACGCCCCCATGAAGGGCGAGATCGAGCGGCGGCAGGTGGGTTCCCTCGTCGCCTTCGAGACCGGCGAGGCCGTGGCCTACGGTCTGGCGGCGGCGCAGGAGCGGGGCGCGCTGTTCATCGGCCCCGGTACGCCGGTTTACGCCGGTATGGTCGTGGGCGTTTGCAGCCGCAATGAGGATATGACCGTGAACGTCTGCAAGAAAAAGCAGCTGACCAACATGCGTGCCGCCGGTTCTGACGAAGCTCTCCGGCTGACGCCGCCCCGCATTCTCTCTCTGGAGCAGTGTCTGGAATTTCTGGCGGACGACGAGCTGCTGGAATGCACCCCCAAGAGCCTGCGCATCCGCAAGCGGGAGCTGGATCACGCGGTTCGTATGCGCAATCTGATGAAGAAGCGCGCCCAGGACAACGCCTGACGTGAAGCGCAGATTTTTACCGGCCTGCGTTCTGCTGGCGCTGCTGCTGACGGGGTGCGGACACGCCGCCCCCGAAACTACTGCGCCCACGGCGGAAACCCAGGCCGTCACGGTGCAGCCGACGCCAGTCTCCCAGCCGGAGACCCTTCCCCCGGAAACCCGGCCCACGGAGGAGCACTTTCTTCTGACCTTCGCCGGGGACTGCACCTTCGGCAGCAACCCGACCAACTATTTTGCGGACTACGGCTTTATCAAAACCGTGGGCGAGGACTACGCCTATCCTTTCGCCAACGTGATTGATTATTTTGCGGGCGACGAATTTTCCATGGTGAATCTGGAAGGCCCTCTGTGCGACGAGGGCAATCCCATGCAGAAGAAGCACGTTTTCCACGGCCCCACGGCCTATGTGAACTGCCTGACGGAAAATTCCATTGAAGCCGTGACCGTTGCCAACAACCACTCCATGGACTACGGGGCAAGGGGCTACGCCTCCACCCTGGCCGCGCTGGAGGGGGCGGGCGTCCCCTATGTGGAGCGGGACAGCACGGCGGTGGTCACTACGAAAAACGGCCTGACCATCGGGCTGTATGCCGCCGTGTACTACAAGCTGGACGTGGAAGACATGACCGGGAAGATCGCCGCCCTGCGGGAACAGGGAGTGGATTTAGTCATTTTCGTTCCCCACTGGGGCGTGGAGGGGACATACCACCCCACCGAAGAGCAGGAGCGGGTGGGTCACGCCGCCATTGACGCCGGGGCAGACATCGTGTTCGGCTCCCATCCCCATGTGTTGCAGCCCATTGAGGAATATGGCGGCGGTATCATTTTCTACTCTCTGGGGAATTTCAGCTTCGGCGGCAACGGCGCTCCCAAGGACTACGACACGGCGCTGGTGCAGCAGGAGGTCATCCGGGACGGGGAAGGAAACGTCAGGCTGGGACAGCTGACCATCGTGCCTGCCAGCGTCAGCTCCGTCGCCGGACGGAATAATTTCCAGCCGACCCCCTACGAGCCGGGGACGGAAGGCTATGACCGGGTTCTTTCCAAGTTAGATGAAACTTTTTCCGGCCCGAATTTGAAAATTGACTGACGGAAGAACGAAAAAAAGATTGACCAAACAATGTTTTTCGGTTATAATGAGCGAGTATGACTGTAGTAGCAGTCCAAGCATGTGTTGCTGCGGCCGAAAGGCTGTTGAGCATATTGTATTTTGACAGGAGGTGTATCCTAAATGAAGCGTACCTACCAGCCCAGCAAGCGTCACCGTTCCAAGGTTCACGGTTTCCGCCAGAGAATGGCTACTTCCAACGGCCGCAAGGTTCTGGCCCGCCGTCGTGCGAAGGGCCGCAAGGTTCTGTCCGCCTGATGCGTATGTCCGTAGGTTACTAGGGTGCATCTGAAAACTGTCAAAACGCCCAATCAGCGGGTCTTTTTGCCCTGCGCCGCGCCATTTTCCCTTGAAGTACAATCGGTATTCCTGGGGAAAACGGCTTGCTCAGGACAAAAATCCCCCGCCGCCGGTCATTTCGCCGGTTTTCAGATACACCCTAGAGCGGAAAAAGCGCTTAAGAGCGAAACGGGAGCTACAGCGGGGTGAATGGAACGTTCGCCCCGCTCCCTTTTTAGCGAGGAAACAGTATGAAGTATTCAACCAGCCTGAAGCGCAACCATATTTTCAGGCGCCTGTATCACACCTCCGGCGTCGCCGACGGCCTTCTGGTGCTGTACGCCAGAAAGAACCGCACGGACGGGAACCGGGTGGGCGTCACCGTCAGCAAAAAGCTGGGCAAGGCTCACGTGCGCAACCGCACCCGCCGCCGGATCCGGGAGGTCTACCGCCTGAACGAGGAAAAGTTCCAGCCCGGCTGGGACATCGTGGTGGTGGCAAGGACGAAGGCCGTGGAGGCTCCCTTCGGGAAGCTGACGGCAAGCTATCTCGCCCTTGCGAAAAAAGCAGGAATTTTGAAGCCGGTACAGGATCAAATACGGTTATGAAAAAGATGTTTCTCAAGCTCATTCGCTTTTATCAGCGCCGGATCTCCCCGGCGTTTCCGGCACGGTGCCGGTTTCGCCCCACCTGTTCCGCTTATGCCTACGAAGCCATCAGCAAGTACGGTATCCTCAAGGGCGGCTGGCTTGCCCTGAAGCGGTTTTTGCGGTGCAATCCCTTCTACCGCGGGGATATCTACGACCCGGTACCATGACCATTGAATCTCTAAGGAGGAAAGGCAATGTTTCTCGCATTCCAATTATCGGACATCATAACCGTGCCGTTCGGGTGGCTATTGTCAGTCCTGTATGAAACGACCCACAACTACGGCGTCGCCATGATCCTGTTCGCCGTCATCGTGCAGCTGGTTCTGATGCCCCTGAACGCGAAGTCCAAGAAGAGCATGATGAAGATGTCCCGGCTGACGCCCAAAATGCAGGCCATCCAGCAGAAATATGCGGACGACCCCCAGCGTCAGAACCAGGCCATCCAGGAGCTTCAGAAATCCGAGGGCGTTTCCATGGGCGGCGGCTGCCTGTGGAGCTTCTTTCCCATTCTGATTCTGTTCCCCCTGTTCGCCGTTATCCGCCAGCCCATCACCTACATCCTGATGCAGTCCGCCGACACGGCACAGCAGATCGTGGAGGTCATCAAGGCGGCCGCGCCGGATATGTTCACTTCCAACTCTGCTTACGAGCAGGTCGTCGCCGCCCAGCTGATCCCTCAGTACGCAGACGAGCTGCGCGCCGCCATCCCCGGCATCAGCGAGGTCGTTCTCGCCGGTATCAATTTCGATTTTCTGGGCATCAACCTGGGTGCCGTGCCTCAGTTCAATGTCTTCTCCGCCAGCTGGGCGTGGGACTGGGCGCACATCGGCGCGTTCCTCATCGCCCTGACCTCGGCCGCCTCTCAGCTGCTGCAGATGGTCATCAGCCAGAAGACCAACGACTCCGTCATCACCGACGAAAACGGCGTTCAGGACAAGGAGACTGCCAAAAATTCCCAGCAGAACCAGTCCATGAAGGTCATGATGTGGATGATGCCCCTGATGTCTCTGTGGATCGGCTTCACCGTTTCCGCCGGACTGTCTTTGTACTGGTTCATCGGCGGCGTGGTGAGGATGATCTCCGACCCCATTATGACCAACCACTACCGCAAGATCTATGACGCGGAGGACGCCGTGCGCCTGCAAAAGGCGCTGGAGCAGGAGCGCATTGAGGCCGAGAAGGAGCGCATCCGCGCCGAGCGTCGTGCCACCAACCCCGACGGCATCACCGCCAACACCAGCAAGAAGAAGCTGGAAAAGCAGCAGCGGGATCAGGAGCAGGCCGCCAAGGCCGCCGCAGCCAAGGAGTACGCCGCCCGGAAGGGCATTGCGGAGGAAGCCGCTCAGGAGGAAAACGCGCCTCTGTCCGGCGTCTCCGACCGTCCCTTCTGCAAAGGGCGCAACTATGACCCTGACCGCTACGCGCCGAAGTCTATGGAGGAATAAACCATGGAAAAGTCGATTATCACGTCCGGCAAGACCATCGATCTTGCCATTGATTCCGCGCTGAGCCAGCTGGGGCTGGATCGTGACAGCGTGTCCGTTACGGTATTGCAGCAGGCCAAGTCCGGCTTCCTGGGCTTCGGCGCCCAGAGCGCTAAGGTGCAGGTGACCTACGAAGTCCCCGACCTCGTGCCGGAGAAGGAAGAAAAGCCCAAGAGCGCGCTGGGCAGCGCCTCCCGCTCCAAGCCCAAGGCGCCCGCCGCCCCGGTGAAGAAGCCGGAAGCCCCCCAGATGCCCAAGGCCGAGCCGCCGAAGCCCGCTCCCACGCCCGCGCCGGCAAAGCGTCCCGAGCCGCCTAAGCAGGATAAGCCCCGCGCTCCCAAGCCTCCCCGTCCGGAGAAGCCCAAGGCGCCCGCCGCTCCCAAGACCTACGCCCCCGCCGAACCCGGTTCCGTGGAGGAGAAGATCGAAACCTTCATCAAGGGTCTGCTGGAGCATATGGATTCCAACGCCGTTCCCCACTGCTGGAAGGACGAGGGCAATACGTACAAGGTTGACCTGGTGGGCGACGATTTGGGCTATCTGATCGGCCGCCGGGGCGATACCCTGGACGCCATCCAGCATCTGGCCAACTACACCGTCAACCGGGATGTGGAGGGTCACATCCGTGTCAACGTGGACGCGGAGTGCTACCGGGAAAAGCGGGAGGAAAGCCTGCGCCGCTACGCCCGGAAGAAGGCGCAGCAGGTGCTGAAGGTTCGCCGCCGCACCACTCTGGAGCCCATGAACGCCTACGAGCGCCACGTGATCCACGCCGCCCTGCAGGACATGGAGAACATCACCACCCACTCCACCGGCGTAGAACCCAACCGCCGCGTTGTGATCGAGTACGTGAGATAAGTGATAAACGAAAATCGGCGCCCGGAAACGGGCGCCGATTCAGTCTGTCTCACGGTTTTGTGAGACAGCGCCTTTTACGGAAGGGAAGGGCATTATCGGAAATACTTGACCGCCGCTTCAAACATGCGGATGTTGTACGCGCCGGGAACGTTTTTGTACAGGCCGGAGCCGATGCGCTCGCTGTGACCCATTTTGCCGAAGACCCGGCCGTCGGGGGAGGTGATGCCCTCGATGGCGTACAGAGAACCGTTGGGGTTGAAGCGGATGTCGGCGGTGGCGTTGCCCTCCAGATCAACGTACTGGGTGGCGATCTGGCCGTTGGCCGCCAGCTGATGGATCAGCTCCTCGGAGGCCAGGAACTTGCCCTCGCCGTGGGAGATGGGGACACAGTACACGTCGCCCACGTTGGTCAGCGCCAGCCAGGGGGACTTGTTGGAGGCGACCCGGGTGCGGACGATGCGGCTCTGGTGGCGGGAAATGTTGTTGAAGGTCAGGGTGGGGCAGGTCTCGTCGGTGTCGATGATCCTGCCGTAGGGCACCAACCCCAGCTTGATCAGCGCCTGAAAACCGTTGCAGATGCCGCACATCAGGCCGTCCCGCTGCTCCAGAAGGGCGGTGACGCCCTCTTTGACGGCGGCGTTGCGGAAGAAGGCGGTGATGAACTTACCGGAGCCGTCCGGCTCGTCGCCGCCGGAAAAGCCGCCGGGAATGAACACCATCTGGGCGGTTTTCAGCTCGTCTGCGAACCGCTCCACGCTGCGGGCAATGCCGTCGGCGCTCAGGTTGTTGATGACGATGATCTCCGGCTCCGCCCCCGCGTCCCGGACGGCCTTGGCGGAGTCGTATTCGCAGTTGGTGCCGGGGAAGGCGGGGATCAGCACCTTGGGCCTGGCGACCTTGACGGCGGGGGCCTTCCGCTGGGCAGCCTCATAGGAGAAAGTCTCCAAGTTCTGCGCCGGGGTGGGGATGTTGCAGGCGTAGACGGATTCCAGCTTGTTTTCGTAGGCGCTGAGGACTTGGGCTTGGGACAGCGTCTCGCCGCGATAGGAGAAGCTGCCGTCTGCGGTGGTGACGCCCAGGACTTTGCCCACGGTGCCGTCCGCCATTTCCAGCACGAAGCTGCCGTAGGCGTAGCCGAACAGCTCGTCCGGGGTGCATGCGTCGTCAAAGGCGAAGCCGAAGCCGTTGCCGAAGCCCATCTTCATCACGGCCTCCGCGACGCCGCCCATGCCGGGGGTGTAGGCGGCCACGGCCTTGCCGCTGCGAAGAAGTCTGGTAACGGTGTCGAAGGTTTCCAGCAGGGAGGCGGTTTCGGGCAGGCCGTTTTCGTCGTTGGCGGGGGTCAGCAGGCAGACCTTGTGACCCGCGGCCTTGAATTCGGGGGAGACGGCCTCGCCGGTCTTGCCGGTAGTGACGGCGAAGGAGACCAGCGTGGGCGGCACGTCCAGATTCTCGAAGGAACCGGACATGGAGTCCTTGCCGCCGATGGCGCCGATGCCCAGCTCCATCTGCGCCCGAAACGCGCCCAGCAGCGCGGCCAGGGGCTTGCCCCAGCGCTTGGGATCCTTGCCGAGACGCTCAAAATACTCCTGGAAGGTCAGATAAGTATCCTCGAAGGACGCGCCGGAAGCGATAAGCTTGCACACGGACTCCACTACGGCCAGATACGCGCCGTGATAGGGGGACGCGGAGGTGATGAAGGGGTTATAGCCGAAGGCCATGAAGGAACAGTCGTCGGTGTGTTTCTTTTCCACGGAGATTTTCTGCACCATGGCCTGCACGGGGGTGAGCTGATATTTTCCGCCAAAGGGCATCAGCACGGTGCCCGCGCCGATGGTGGAGTCGAACCGCTCGGACAGTCCCCGCTTGGAGCAGGTGTTCAGGTCGGAAGCCACGGTGAGGAAGTTTTCGGAGAAGCTGCCGGTGACGGTTTTGCCGTAGCTCTGCGCCTTTTCGGCGGCGGCGTCCATGTGCTTGGCCGCGCCGTTGGAATTCAGAAACGCCCTGCTGATGTCGCAGATTTCCTTGCCGTTCCAGTTCATCACCAGACGGGGGCTTTCCGTGACCACGGCCACGGGGACGGCATTCAGGTTCTCCGTGGCGGCCAGCTCCAGGAACCGCGCCGCGTCCTTGGCCTCTACCACCACAGCCATCCGCTCCTGAGATTCGGAGATGGCAAGCTCCGTGCCGTCCAGACCCTCATATTTCTTGGGGACGGCGTTCAGGTCGATCTCCAGACCGTCGGCCAGCTCGCCGATGGCTACGGACACGCCGCCCGCGCCAAAGTCGTTGCAGCGCTTGATGAGACGGGAAGCCTCACCGTTGCGGAACAGGCGCTGGAGCTTCCGCTCCTCGGGGGCGTTGCCCTTCTGCACCTCGGAGCCGCAGACTGCCACGGACTGCTGGGTATGGGCTTTGGAGGAACCCGTCGCACCGCCGATGCCGTCCCGGCCGGTGCTGCCGCCCAGCAGGATGACCACGTCGCCTGGGTCGGGGCGCTCCCGGCGGACATTTTCCGCAGGAGCGGCGGCGATGACCGCGCCGATTTCCATGCGCTTGGCGGCGTAGCCGGGATGGTAAATCTCATCCACAATGCCGGTGGCAAGGCCGATCTGGTTGCCGTAGGAGGAATAGCCAGCGGCGGCGGTGGTGACGATCTTCCGCTGAGAGAGCTTACCGGGAATGGTCTCGGACACGGGGGTCAGGGGATCGGCCGCGCCGGTGACGCGCATGGCGCCGTAGACATAGCTCCGCCCGGACAGGGGGTCGCGGATGGCGCCGCCGATGCAGGTGGCCGCGCCGCCGAAGGGCTCGATCTCCGTGGGATGGTTGTGGGTCTCGTTCTTGAAGAGCAGCAGCCACGGCTCGGTAACGCCGTCCACGGTGACGTCCATCTTCACCGTGCAGGCGTTGATCTCCTCGCTTTCGTCCAGCTTAGGAAGCTTCCCCGCGGCCTTCAGATGCTTGGCGGCGATGGTCGCGAGATCCATCAGACAGACAGGCTTTTCGCTGCGGCCCAGGGCGCTGCGGGTCGCCAGATAGTCCTCGTAGGTTTTTTGCAGCAGGGCGTCCTCAAAGGTCACGTGGTCGAGGATGGTGCCGAAGGTGGTGTGGCGGCAGTGGTCTGACCAGTAGGTGTCGATCATGCGGATCTCCGTGATGGTGGGGTCGCGGCCTTCCTTCCGGAAATAGGACTGGCAGAAGGCGATATCGTCCAAGTCCATGGCAAGGCCGTAGCTCGCGATAAAGTCCGCCAGCTTCTCCCGGCTCAACCCCGTGAAGCCGGTCAGGGTCGCCACCTCCGTGGGGATGTCGTAACGGATGGCGAGAGTCTCCGGCACGTCCAGAGACGCTTCCCGGCACTCTACGGGGTTGATGACGTATTTCTTAAATTCCCGGATGTCCCCGTCCGTCAGCGCACCGTACAGAGCGTAGACCTTGGCGGTGCGGATGAGGGGGCGCTCGCCCTGAGAGATGATCTGGATGCACTGGGCGGCGGAATCCGCCCGCTGGTCAAACTGGCCGGGCAGCGCCTCCACGGCAAAGACGTAAGCGCCGGGAAGCTGAATGGACGCGGAAACGGTATCCAGCTGCGGCTCGGAGAAGACCGTTTTCACGGCATACCGGAACAGATCTTCCGTGATGTTTTCCGCGTCGTACCGGTTGAACAGCCGGACGTTTTCCAGCCGCTCCATGCCGAGAAGGGTCTTAGCCTCGTTCAGCAGGCCCTTGGCCTCGTTGTCCAGACCTTCCTTTTTTTCTACAAATATCCGATAAACCATGGGGTTATTTCCTCCTGACGTGATTTATTCAGAGCTTCGGTAGTTCCTTAAGCCTGTAGGGCGCGCCGGCCGATGTCGCTTCTGCGGTAGGCGTTTTCAAACTGCACACCGTCCGCAAGGCGATAAGCTTCCCGGATGGCGTCCGCCAGAGAACCGGCCACGGCGGTGGTGCCGGTGACCCGGCCGCCGGAGGTCAGGAGCTTCCCATTTTCCAGCTTCGCCCCCGCCACGTAGGTGTGGGCGGCGGCTTCCGGGGTCATGGTGAGCTCGAAGCCCTTCCGGTAGCCGGCGGGATACCCGGCGGAGGCGGTGATGACACAGCAGGCATATTTATCGGAGAAGCGAACCTCCGTATCCGCAAGCGTGCCGTTGGTTGTCGCCTGCATGACGGTCAGCAGGTCGCTTTCCAGCAGGGGCAGAACCACCTGGGTCTCCGGGTCGCCGAAGCGGCAGTTATATTCGATGACCTTGGGGCCGTCGGGAGTGAGCATCAGGCCGAAGTAAAGGCAGCCCTTAAAGGTACGGTCTTCGCTGTTCATGGCAGCGATAGTGGGCAGGAAAATTTCCTTCATGCACCGTTCGGCAATGGCCGGGGTATAGTAGGGGTTGGGGGCGACGGTACCCATGCCGCCGGTGTTCAGACCGGTGTCGCCGTCTCCCGCCCGCTTGTGATCCATGGAGGACACCATGGGCTTGACCACCTTGCCGTCGGTGAAGGCCAGCACGGAGACCTCCGGGCCGGTGAGAAATTCCTCGATGACCACATGGTCACCGGATTTGCCGAAGACGTGATGCTCCATCATGTCCCGGACGGCGGTCTTGGCCTCGTCCCGGGTCTGGGCGATGATAACACCCTTGCCCAGCGCCAGGCCGTCGGCCTTGATGACGGTGGGGATGGGGGCGGTATCCAGATAAGCAAGGGCGGCGGCCATGTCGTCGAAAACCTCATACCGGGCGGTGGGGATACCGTATTTCTTCATGAGATTTTTGGAGAAGACCTTGCTGCCCTCGATGATGGCTGCCCGGGCGCGGGGGCCGAAGCAGGGGATTCCAGCCGCTTCCAGCGCGTCCACGCAGCCAAGTACCAGCGGGTCGTCCGGCGCGACCACGGCATAATCCACGGCCTGTTCCTTGGCAAATGCGACGATCTTGTCGATTTCCGTTGCACCAATGGGGACGCACACCGCGTCCGCCGCGATGCCGCCGTTGCCGGGGAGGGCGAAAACCTCCGTGACCGCGGGATTCTTTTTCAGGCTTTTGATGATGGCGTGTTCCCGTCCGCCGCCGCCTACGACCAACAGTTTCATGGATGAACCTCCTTTAGTGGTGGAACAGCCGCATGCCGGTGAAGGCCATGACCATGCCGTCCCGATCGCATTCCTCGATGACCAGATCGTCCCGGATGGAGCCGCCGGGCTGGGCGATGTACTTGACGCCGGAAGCTTTGGCGCGCTTGACGTTGTCGGGGAAGGGGAAGAAAGCGTCGGAGCCGAGGGACACGCCATCGAATTGGGACAGGAACGCCCTCTTGTCCTCTTCGGTCAGCCGGTCGGGCCGGTGGGTGAAGTAGTTCTGCCAGATGCCCTCGGCGCAGACGTCCTCCTCGTTGCCGTTGATGTAGCCGTCGATCACGTTGTCCCGGTCGGGGCGGCCGAGGCCGGCGCGGAAGGGAAGGGACAGCGTCTTGGGGTGCTGGCGCAGGAAAAAGGTGTCGGCCTTGGAACCGGCCAGCCGGGTGCAGTGAATGCGGGACTGCTGACCCGCCCCCACGCCCACGGCCTGGCCGTCGTAGGCAAAGCACACGGAGTTGGACTGGGTGTATTTCAGGGTGATGAGCGCCACGATCAGGTCAATCTTGGCGGATTCGGGCAGGTCTTTGTTTTTGGTGACGATGTTTTGGAGCAGCTGCCCGTCAATTTTGAAATTGTTCCGCCCCTGCCGGAAGGTGATGCCGAAGACCTGCTTCGTCTCCTGCTCGGCGGGAACGTACGCAGGGTCGATGGCTACCACATTGTAGCCGCCCTTGCGCTTGGTTTTCAGAATGGCCAGGGCTTCCGCCGTATAGCCGGGGGCGATGACGCCGTCGGAGACCTCCCGGGCAATGAGCTTCGCGGTGGCGGCGTCGCACACGTCGGACAGGGCGACCCAGTCGCCGAAGGAGCACATCCGGTCGGTGCCTCTTGCCCGGGCGTAGGCGCAGGCGAGGGGACTGTCGTCCAGCTCGGGGACGTCATCCACGAAGCACGCCTTTTTCAGGTTTTCGGTCAGCACCCTTCCCACGGCGGCGGAGGTGGGGGAGACGTGCTTGAAGGACGTCGCGGCGGCCATGCCCGTGGCCTCCTTCAGCTCCTTCACAAGCTGCCAGGAATTGAGGGCGTCCAGGAAATTGATGTAGCCGGGGCGGCCGTTCAGAATGGTGATGGGCAGCTCGGAGCCGTCGGCCATGTAGATTTTCGCGGGCTTCTGGTTGGGGTTGCAGCCGTATTTCAGTTCAAATTCTTTCATGTTCCTTCCCTCCACGCGGTGTCACTTTACGTGCTTGTTGAGGATTCGCTGCCGGTACTCGCGGGTTTCCAAGTTGGTGTAGCGCACAAACAGGGAAATTTTGTTGTCGGGGTTCAGGTTCTCCCACAGCTCGTTGGTGAAATCGTCGATGTCTGCGGAAATAGCGACCCGCTCCGGTTCCCCCCGGAAGGTGGGGATCACGGGGCTGCCGTCGCAGACGTAGGTGTGGAGGAAATGCCCCAGACCGGGGACGGCGGGGTATTCATAGAAGAACCGGGCGCATGCCGTGCCCTCCGGGTCGGCGGCTTTCAGGATGGACAGCTTGTAGCTTCCGTCCCCCGCCTGTAAGCCGGAAATCCGGGGCGTCCAGTTGGGGGCGTCGTCCTCAAACTGGCGGGTGCGCAGGGCGGCTTCCCAGCTCTCGCCCCTGGCAAGATACTCCCAGACGGTGTCCGTCTGGTCGCCGTTGGTGACGATGAGACCCTGCCCGGCCTCCCGGACGGGATGGTAAATGATCAGATGGGGATCCTTCATGAGACCGGGGTCGAAGGCTTCCGTGCGGATGCCGTCCGGCTCCCGAGCAAAGACCCGGTTCCGGGAATTGACGCTGCGCCCCATGATGAAATAGGCGGCCACGGCGGTCTTGCCGTCGGGGGTGACGCCCAGCACAATGCCCCGGCCGGGGTAGGTGTTGCCGCTGAGGCGCTCGGCCATGGACGGAATTTCGTAAACATTCATAGCGTTTTCACTCCTGTGTGGTGATGACGGTGCGGCCCTCCACCCGGAGTCTGCCCTGGCAGAACAGACGCACGGCTTCCGGCAGCAGCTTCCATTCGGCCTGCTCCATAATGCGTTTTTGAAGGGTTTCGGGGGTATCTCCGGGGAGAACGGGGACGGCCTTCTGGGCGATGATGGGGCCGCCGTCGCATTCCGCACTGACAAAATGCACGGTCGCGCCGGAGACCTTGACGCCGTAGGCCAGCGCCGCTTCATGGACGCGCAGCCCATAGAAGCCCCGGCCGCAGAAGGACGGGATCAGGGCGGGGTGGACGTTCATAACGGCGTTGGGGTAGGCCTGCACCAGTTCTTCGGTAAAGATGACCATGCAGCCCGCCAGAACAACTAAATCAATGTCCAGCGCCTTCAGTTTTTCCACCAGCGCCAGGGTCATGGCGCGGTTGGAGCCGAAGCGTTTCCGGGGCAGCACATAGCCGGGGATCCCCGCCTTCCGCGCCCGCTGAAGCGCGTAAGCGCCCTCCTTGGAGGAGATCACGGCAGTGATTTCTCCGCCGCCCAGCTCGCCCCGCTGCTGAGCGTCGATCAGCGCCTGCAAATTGGTGCCGCCGCCGGAGACCAGAACTGCGATTTTGGCCGTCATTCCAGAATCACCTTTTCCTCGTCGTTTTTGATGATGGTGCCGATGACGTAGGCGTCCTCCCCGTGAGCGGTGAGGATGTCCAGCGCGGTCTGCACCTGGGCGGCGGGAACGACGACGGTCATGCCCACGCCCATGTTGTAGGTGTTGAACATGTCCCGCTCGGGAATATTGCCGGTCTTGGCGATCAAATCGAAGATGGGCAGCACCTTAACGGCGCGCTTGTCGATTTTCGCGCACAGGCCGTCGGGGATGGAGCGGGGGATGTTTTCGTAGAAGCCGCCGCCGGTGATGTGGCTGATGCCCTTGACGTCCACGGTTTCCAGCAGTGCCAGAACGGATTTGACGTAGATTTTCGTAGGGGTCAGCAGGGTCTCGGCGATGGTCTTGCCGCCCAGCGCTTCACAGGGCTGATAGATCTCGGCGGGGTTCTCGTCAATGCGGAAAACCTTGCGGATCAGGCTGAAGCCGTTGGAGTGAATGCCGGAGGAGGCAAGGGCAAGAACAGCGTCCCCTTCCGCCATTTTCGTTTTGTCTAAGATTTTTTTCTTATCCACAATGCCCACGGCGAAGCCCGCCAGATCGTAATCCTCCGCGGGCATCAGGCCGGGGTGCTCGGCGGTCTCGCCGCCGATGAGCGCCGCGCCGGATCGGACGCAGCCCTCCGCCACGCCGCCCACGATCCGGGCGATCTTTTCCGGCACGTTTTTGCCGCAGGCGATGTAATCCAGAAAGAACAGGGGCTTTGCGCCCACGCAGATGATGTCGTTGACGCACATGGCCACGGCGTCGATGCCGATGGTGTCGTGCTTGTCCATGAGAATGGCCAGCCTGACCTTGGTGCCGCAGCCGTCGGTACCGGAGACCAGCACCGGCTCCTCCATCCCGGCGACGCTCAGGCCGAAGCAGCCGCCGAAGCCGCCCACGTCGTCCAGACAGCCGGCGTTGCGGGTGCGGGCAATGTGGGTCTTCATCAGCTCCACGGCCTTGTATCCGGCGGTGATGTCCACACCGGCGGCAGCGTAGCTGGCGGACCGGGAATTGTTGTGTTCCATAATGATGCTCCTTTTCGCGTTTATTCTTTGCCGTTCCAGCAGTAGGTGCAGACCTTGTCTTTATCCGATCCGATGGCCTCCCGCAGCTGGGTGCCCCGGATCCGCTCCGGCACGGGGATCTGCTTCATTTTCGCCACCAGATTGCGCATCTCCTGATCGGCGGGGGGAAGGAGCTGGGTCATGTGGGGGGTAATCCGTGCCGAAGAAAACGTCGTAAATGCAATTCTTGTGGGAAATCGCCCCGAAGAAGCCGCCCATTGTTTATCCTCCCTCAGCCGTTCAGCTCCGCCTGAAGGGCGGCGTCCTTCTGAAGCACCTTCGCCGCGTCGGCGGCGCGTCTGGCGTCCAGCTTCGCGGCAAGCTCCCCGTCCTCCACCGCCAGAATCTGGGCGGACAACAAGGCGGCATTCACGCCCCCGTTTACGGCTACGGTGGCCACCGGAATACCGGAGGGCATCATGACCGTGGAAAGAAGAGCGTCAATGCCGTCGAGACAGGAAGCTTTGCAGGGAATACCGATGACCGGCAGGGTGGTGTTTGCCGCGATGGCGCCGGCCAGGTGCGCGGCCATACCGGCGGCGGCGATGAGCACGCCGAAGCCGCTGCGTCGCGCGGATACGGCAAAATCCCGGGCTTCCTCCGGGGTGCGGTGGGCGGAGTAAATGTGGCATTCGTAGGGAATGCCCAGAGACGCCAGGGTATCCATGGTTTTGCGCAGGACGGGCAGATCGCTGTCGCTGCCCATGACGATTCCGACTTTTTTCATGTGTTGACCTCCTGTTTGCAAACAAAAAAGGGCGCACTTACCCGTGAAACAGGAAAGTGTGCCCAGACGGTCGGCGATGAATGCGATATGCCCTTACTCCATGTGGTGCTCCACTGATCCGTCAGTCATAAGGGTTTGTTCTTGTACGAAAGTATTATACCATCGGGGGCGTTCCCCGTCAACTCGCAGAAAGACGATTCCTGCCGGTTTTTGGGAAGAAAGCATGTGTATCTTGCCAAATCGATAAAATTGCCCCGAAAGAGCGTACCTCTTTCAGGGCATTGTTTACGCGGCGAAGAAGCTGTAAAGCCCGAATACCAGAATGATGCCCACGATCACGGGCAGCACGTAGGTCATGTAGGGCCGCAGCCATTTGGCGATTTTCAGTCCCTTTCCCTCGTTGGCTTCCGCCAGGAAGTTCTCCCAGCCCCAGCCGTAGCGGGTGGTGCAGAAAAGGATGAACAGCAGACTGCCTAAGGGGAGCAGCAGATTGCTGACCAGAAAATCCTCGCTGTCCAGCACGTCCCGCCCGGCGATGGGGCGGAAGCTGCTCCACAGGTTGTAGCCCAGCAGGCAGGGCAGGCTCAGCAGGAAAATGGCGACGCCGCACACCAGGCAGGTCTTCTTCCGGCTGAGTCCGGTCAGCTCGCCCACGCAGGAGACGATGTTTTCAAACACCGCAAGCACCGTGGAGTAGGCGGCGAAGGTCATGAACAGGAAGAACAGGCTTCCCCAGAAGCGCCCCGCGGGCAGGTTGTTGAACACGTTGGGCAGGGTCATGAAGATCAGCGCGGGGCCGCTCTTGACGTCCACGCCGTAGGAGAAGCAGGCGGGGAAGATAATCAGGCCGGAGCAAAGCGCCACCAGCGTATCCAGGGCGCAGACCCGGACGGACTCTCCCGCCAGGGCGCGATCCTTGCCGATGTAGCTGCCGAAGATGGCCATGGCGCCGATGCCAAGGCTCAATGTAAAGAAGGACTGGTTCATGGCGCCCACGATGACGTTGCCCACACCGGCGTCCTTCAGCCGCCGGATATCGGGCAGCAGATAGAACTTCAGTCCCTCGGAGCCGCCGGGGAGGAACAGGCTGTGTACCGCCAGCGCCAGCATCAGCACGATCAGCGCCAGCATCATCCACTTGGTCACCCGCTCCAAGCCCTTCTGCACGCCGATGGAGATGATCAGAAAGCCGGATACGACGATCACGCCCATGTAAACCGTCTGCCGGACGGGATTCGCAAGCATATTGCCGAAGGCGGTCTCCACCCCGCCGACGTCCAGCCCCACGAAGCGTCCGGCGGCGGTGTCCGCAAAGTATTGCAGCATCCAGCCGGCGACGGTGGTGTAGAACATCATCAGTACCACGTTGCCAAGCAAACAGACGTAGCCGTGCCAGCCCCAGTGCCCGCCGGGCTTCAGCGCCTGATACATTTTCAGGGGGCTTTTCTGAGCGGCGCGACCCATGGCAAATTCCATGGTCAGCACGGGGACGCCCAGAATCAGCAGGAAGATCAGGTAGATCACGACGAACGCGCCGCCGCCGTACTGCCCGGTCATCCAAGGGAATTTCCATACGTTGCCGATGCCGATGGCGCAGCCGGCGCTGAGGAGAATGAAGCCTAAGCGGCTTGCCAGGTGTTCTCTGTGCACGTTTGATTCCTCCAAAATCTTTGTTTCTCTATAAAGTACAGACCATGCGGCCTGTGAATGCCCCGATGTTCAATCAAAGATCAGCCCGAAATATCCGGGCGCGTCCACGCCCGCCCGCAGGGGGCGGAACATGGCGCCGGGAAGCGCCGTCCCCGGGGTGCGGAAACGACCGCGGGAAAACCCCAGCGCCCCAAGAATCCCCGGCGCGGCGGCAACATTGCCCAGCAGCTCCATACCGGTGAGGCTGTCCCCGTCAGGCGCGGCGGCCAGCAGAAAATCTGCCCCGGCATAAAGTGCGGCATAGCTTTTGAGATAGGAAAGGTTCGCCCCCTCCTGAATCACGCCCTCCGGGGGCAGGTACTCCCGGCGAAGACGGGCAAATTCCGCCTCGGAAACCGGACGCACATCCGCCGCCGCCCCGGCGTCGCAGGCAAATTCCGACATGGTGCAGCAGTCCCGGAAGCCCATGCGGCCATACATTTCCCGCAGGCCAATGTCCTGGGGCATCAGCAGCGCCCCGTCGTAGCCCCGCTCGGTCAGACAGGCGGCGGTATCCGCCATCAGGGCGCGGCAAAGCCCCCGGTTCCGGAAATCCGGGTGGGTCGCCACGGCGTAAAGATAGGCAAATTTCTGCCCCCGGAACTCCGCATCAAACCAGTAAAGGGCGGCGGCGACGTTTCCGTTTTCCGCTGCGCACCGGCAGCGCCGGGGGGAATAGGCGCTGGAAAAAAAGCCAGTCACAAATTCCTCGGAATCCCCGAAGGCCAGATGCCAGAGCGTCCGAAGCCGGTCTTCCTGCGCGCCGGTGGGATAGTCAATCACCATGGAAATCCTCCGCCAGATATGCCCAGAATTTTTCCACCATATGGTGGGGATTGTAGGACAGCTTGGCCTTGCGAAGTCCCGCCAGACCCACGTCGTCCTCCCGGTTCAGGTAGCGCAGATCAGGGTATTTCAGCCGCAGATACCGGGCAAATTCGCAGTTTACGGCGGCGTAAGCGCCGTCCACGTCCTCCCGGGCTTTTTCAAAATGGACGTCGAAGGTGTCCGGCCACAGACGGCTGCCCATGGTCAAAGCGAGGATCTCCCCGTCCTCCACAAGCACGGCACTTTCCATTTTCAGCCCCTCATAATGCCGGAAGGCACGGGACAGGGCGATGCTTTCCAGCATATAGTCCCCCGTGGGGTCGGCCTGCATCCGGGCGCGATACCACTCGCCCACCATATGCTGAGCGGCGGGTAAATTCTCAACCGTCAGGGTTTGCAGCTCGAACCGGGGATGCTCCGCCCGGAAACGGTTGACGTGGTTGCGCTTTTTCTGGAATTTCCGACCCTTCAGGTCGGCTAAGTCATCCACGGAATAGACGTAGTCAAAGCCGTCCCGGTCGGTGCGGTAGAGAAATTTGTCGGGGAACCACCCCTGCAGCTCCGCCTGGTCGACCCGGGTCATGCTGACGATGCGGCAGGGGATGCCCCGCTGCCTGGCGTCGAGGAGAATTTCCTCGATCACGGCGCGCCTGTCCCCGTCGCCGATGGGGTAAGGGTAGACGCTCCGGCCGTTGAAATGGGAGAAAAACGCCACACACCCGTGGGTGAACGCCAGCTGCTGCCGCCCCCATAGATAGAGATTGGCAAAGGAATATTCGCATCCTCTGGGCGGGCAGGAAAACAAGATCCGCTCGTAGTCATCCTTCTGAGACAGCTGAGGGCGCAGAAAATCAAGCATGGTCACACTTCCTTTATCGCGTAGGGTATCATATCACAGTCTTCCCCAAAAAGCAAGGGCGGAACCGGGGAGGAAACCCGTTTTTTGGGAGAACGGAAATGCCGGTTTTTGGCTTCTTCTCCCTTTGCGCATCTTGACTTTTCTCATAAAATACTTTATTATATCGGTATACGTATCCGTATTCTCCGCTTTGCAGGGGGCGGGGAGTGCTTTACAGACAGGGGGGCGAAGGAATGTGCGTACATAGAAATTGCCGGCGGTTGACTGCGCTTCTGCTTTCGCTGGCGCTCCTTTGCAGCGCCGCTGCTTTCCCCGCCGGCGCTGCGTCCGTGGACGATGGGGTCCATGGGGGCATCCCGGAAAACGCGGTTTCCGGTGAGATCCGGATCACGACCCATGCCGTGCCGAATGCGGCGCAGATGGCAGGTCTGCGGGAGGACGCCGCGCAGAACATCCCGGATGGCTTTGCCTTTTACGGCTGGGTCGTAACGGGAGAAGACGGCAGCTTCGCCGTTGCCGACAGCGAGCTTGAAAACCGGCTCGGTGAGATTTATGCCGACGTAGCGCAGGGCGAGGATCGCAGGCTTGTGCTGCAGTACCTGTACATCCCCACGGATGCGAATACCCCTGCGGAGCCCACGGCGGCCGTCGAGGAGACGTCTCCCGCAACGACTGAGGAAGCTGTTGCGCAGACCACCGGCGAGGACGTCCCGGAGGAGACCCAGAGCGAAGAAAAGCAGGTCATCTCCACCGTTCCGCAATATTTCCAGAACGATTACCCCTATACCATGTACGGCAGCGGCACCATTATGACCAGCGGGTGCAGCATTGTTTCCCTGGCCATGGTGGCAAGCTACCTGACCGACCATGAATACACCCCCGACGAGCTGGCGCACTACTTCGGCGGACGTGCGATCAACAACATCGCCCGGCTGGAATACGGCAACAAGGCGCTTCAGCTCGCCTGCAAGAAGGCGGAGAACTGGCACGAGGTCTACAAGGCGCTTCAGGAGGGGCAGGTCGCCATCGTGCTGATGAACCACAACTCCATCTTCACCAATTCCCAGCACTTTATCGTTCTGGCCGGCATCAATGAGAACGGGAAGATCATCGTCAACGATTCCAACCGGGACAACTATAGCTTCTGGCAGCTGAAAAAGGGCTTTGAGGAAGGCTTTGAACCGGAGGACATTCTGCCGGGCTACGACGGCGCATGGATCTACGACAAGAGCGCCATGCCGGAGGAACCCTTCATTTATTACGAGGAGGAACCCGAACGGGGCGAACCCCGTTACACCGATATTACGCTGAGTCAGGACGATATCAAGCTCCTGGCGAAGGTCGTCTGGGTGGAAGCCCAGGGCGAATGCGCCGAAGGCCAGCAGGCCGTGGCGGAGGTGGCGCTGAACCGGATCGCATCGGGCAGCTTCCCCAATAACCTCCATGACGTGATCTACGGAGAGGGACAGTTCCGTTCCGTCCCCCGTCTGGACAAGGCGGAGCCCTTCCAGGCGCAGTACGAGGCCATCGAAAGAGCGATCTACGGTCCCTATATCTTGCCGAAGGAAGTGGTGTACTTCGCCACGACCCCCACCAACAGCAACGTCTGGGGGCAGATCGGCGGACATATCTTCTGCTATGGCAACGACTATGTCGCCGCGGCGGAAAAGTGAGCGGCCGGGGAAATAGAGAAGCCTCTGATTCAGGAGCCTCCGGATAAATCGTCTGCCGCAGCGGTTCCTTGCGGAATGCGGTTTTCACCCCGGAAAAAAATCCCCACCCCGGACGGGCGTAGCCGTCTGGGGTGGGGATCTTTTCTGCGGTCACGCCTTCAGTTCCGGCAGACCCGCCACGCTGGTCAGCAGACTCAGAACCCCCGCCAGCGCGGCGGCAGACCCCACCATGACCCAGTTCACGTCGCCGAGCACGGCGGCGGTGCCGATGGTCGCGGCTGCGGTCTGGGCAACCGTCTTCAGCGCCCGTACGCCCGCAGCCTTCAGCCACGCAATTGCTTTTTCCTTCGTCATGATCATCCCTCCTAAAAAATCAGCCCAGCCCGATCCGAGCCAGAACGTACCCCACGATCGCGGCGGCGATCGTGCGGATCAGCTTTTCCACCAGATTGTCCCAGCGCTTTCCGGGCTTCCCTTCCAGCGCCGTGACCTTGCCGTCCAGCTTGTCAACGGTGTCCGCGACCTGCTCCTGCTTGCTTGCCATGACCTCCATGGAGGTCGCCAGACGACTGATGACCTCGTTGGATTCCTCCAGCTTATCCAGTCTATGACTGTTGGATTTCGACCGTTCCTCCACGGCGGTCAATCTTTGCTCATGCTCCAAGTCCATTGAAAGTCCCTCTTCCCTTATCCGTTCCACCGGGCATACCCCTGCCGGGTGTCCACATGGATCCCCCAGCCGTACAGCCCGATTCCACCCGTGTGTCCCATGACGTCCTCTGCGGCCGCTTTCATTTCCGCCGGGCTTGCGGCACTGTGCAGATCGGCGGCAAGCCCATACAGATGCTGAGAATTAGACACGCCGCCGACCTCTGCGTTGTGGGATGCGCACCGGACGCCGGAACCGCCGCCGTCCACAACGGAAACCGGCACGCCCAGCCGGTGCCGGATCTCGTCCACGGTACGCACCATGGATTCCCGCGGCTCCACCGGAAACCCGCCGCACCGGCCGCAGGGACAGCGAAATTCGACGCGCCGGAAATACCGGATCTCCTTCCACCAGGCCGTGCCCTTCGTCTCCCCGGCGGTGCCTTCCCCGGACGCGATCTCCCTCCGGATACGCGCCGCCGTATCGTCTCCGAAAACACCGTCCGCCGCGAGCTGATGATCCCGCTGGAATGCCTCGGTGGCACGGCGGGAGCTGCCGCCCCAAATGCCGTCAATTTCCCCGGCATAGTATCCGAGATACGCCAGCAGACACTGCTTCTGCCTGACCGTCACGGCTTGACTCCCAGCACGGACACGATAATGTGCGACCCGGTCGGGAAATGATCCCCGGCGTTGGGGAACACGATCCGCACGCCGTCCAGGACCGCATCTTCCTTTCCCGCCGGATTGAGCATCGTCGTGCTGTTCCCCAGCCCAATGATCCCGGCTCCGCTGCCGAAGAAAACGTCCGTAATGCACTTTGCGGCCGACTTCCACTGAACGAACGACCCGGATGCCTTCAGGCCTGCGTCGGTGCTGCTCGCGGACGGGTATACATAATGGGCGCCGTTGCTCGTCGCCTGGGTCGCGTCCGCAGGCAGGGAGCAATGCAGACAGAGCGCCAGAGGCTTATAGCTTTTGATCGGGTTTCCTTCCGGATCCGCGCTTGCGACGAACGCATTCTGCGCTTCCGCGATCGTCACCTCCGCCACTTTATGCCACTGGATCTCCGAGCAGCTTTTTCCGGCCTCTTCCGACTGCGAGATCTTCACGGTTTTGGCCGCGCTGCCGTCATAGGTCACAGTGGCGCTTCCGGTCTCGATGGTGAGGGCATTCGGATTTTTCAGAGCGGTGGGCACATCCCCCGGCTTGACCGGCGTATAGCCCAGCGCTGCCCGGATGTTGGCAGCAGTTACGGCGGCATCACTGCCCGGCTCGCCCTTAGCGCCCGGTTCGCCTTTCTCGCCGGGCTCCCCCTTTTCACCGGGCTCTCCTTTTTCTCCCCTGGCGCCATCCTTGCCGTTTGCCCCGTCAGCGCCTTTCGCGCCCGCAGCGCCCCGGGACGGCTTTCCGGTGTCAATGCTGCCAAGATACCAGTTCCCGTTTTGGCCGATGGTGGGCGTGATGCCGTCTTTCCCGTCGGCACCGGCTTGGGGCGGATTTGCCTTCAGGCAGTCCTCCACGATTCCCCGCACCGTTTCCGTGTCAATTTCGCCGTCCTTCGTCAGCGCTTCATTGACCGCCGCCACAAGATCGGACTTGACCTTGGTGTCCAGCGCGTCCAGATCACCGACCATGGCCTGAAGCTGTGCCCAGACCGGCAGGGAAGGGTCGGTGGAAGCGTCGCCGGAGGGAGTCGCCGCGCCCTGGATCACGCCAAGCTCCGTCCAGACGGTGGGGATCACCACTTTGTTTTCCGCGTCCACGCCGTACACCCCCATGTACAGGCTGCCCCCCGCCTTGCTGACCACCTCCGCCGGGATCGCCACCTCACTGCCGGCGTCCAGCACATCCTTCGTCTCTGCGCCCCGAAAAACTACGGTTTTCCGGAGGGAATCCCACGCGGGATCGGTGTACTCGACAGCCACCACCGCGCCCACGATCCCTCTTGGGATCGGCTCCAGGCGAACCGTCTCGCACCGGCACCCGCCGACCCGTACTTCTGCTACTTTCATTTCATCATCCTTTCTGCAAGACGGAAACACATCCTGCGACCTTATCCGCAAAAGAAGCGAATGTTGCATGTTCCGTGGGCATCTGACCGTGCAACCTTGTGAATCCGGAAAAGGAAACCCGCCCCGGCTTCCCAATGGGAAGCCGGGGCGGGTGCCGTATGAGATTTTTTGCCGTTACCTGTGATCGCCCAGGAAAAATACCGCCATGGTGCCGGGGCCGGAGTGGGAGCCGATGACTGCGCCGGTGTAGTTGATATGGACATCTTTGACGCCGTATTTGGTCTTCAGAATATTCTCCACGAACCTTGCATCCTCGATGCAGTCGCCGTGGCAGATGAATACCGTGCTGTTGTCGTAATTGCCGCCCAGCTCGCCCAGCTTGTCGGCGATGGCCTCCAGGGACGCCTTGCGGCCGCGCACCTTGAACATGTTGATCAGATGCCCCTCATTGTCCACATGAAGCACGGGCTTGACCTTCAGCATGGTTCCCACCAGGGCGGTCGCGGCGCTGATGCGGCCGCCGCGCTTCAGGTACATCAGGTCGTCCACGGTGAACCAGTGGCACAGATGGAGCTTCGTGTCCTCCACCCATTTGTGCAGCTCGTCCAGGGTCATGCCCTCGTCCCGCTTCTTGCAGGCGTACCACACCAGCAGCCCCTCGCCGCGGGAGGCGCAGAGGGTGTCAACCACGTAAATCGTCCGCTCCGGATACTTCTCCCGCAGCTCCTCCGCCGCGATGACGGCGGACTGGTAGGTGGTGGACAGGCCGGAGGAAAAGGCCATCACCAGCACGTCCCTGCCCTCTGCCAGGTGGGGCTCCATGGCGTTCTGCCAGCGCTCCGGGTTGACGGCAGCGGTCTTGGCGCTCTCGCCGGCACGCAAAGCCGCGTAAACTTCCTTGATGCTGTCGTCGCTTCTGTCCTCCCGCACCCGACCCCGGAATTCCATGCTCAGGGGAACGACGGTCAGATCCAGCTGCTCATACGCTTCCGGCCGCAGGTCGCAGCAGGAATCGGTCACAATGTTGTAATTAGCCATGAGGTTCACACTCCTGAAAATGATAGGGAAAACGATCCTTCCCGGTTATTGCGATCATTGTAACACACATTTGCGGAAAAACGCCACGCCCTCCGGGAAGAAAACAGCCGAACCCTTCCTACCCGCAGTAGAATCCACCGCTCTACCCGCGGTAGAACCGGGCAAAAAAGCACTTTTGAGCGGAAAATGAGGGCAGAATCCCGTGAAACCGGCCTGTCTATTATATTCGCAAATGTACCTGCTCATTCGGGGGAAGCGGCTTTCCTGCCGCGTCGTGGGTAAGCGGCTTGGGCTGCTTGTAAAAAAGCTTGCGGCAGACCCCCTACAGAGGTCTGCCGCACAATTTGTCGGGGGTTACGCCTGTACCGCAGGCTTCGGCTCGCCGAGGTTCTCCACGTTGGAGTCCTTGATCAGCTTCTTGGGGCAGACCGTGGCGCACAGGCCGCAGTTGTCGCATTTGGTATAGTCGATACGGGCCAGATTCTTTTCCACGGTGATGGCGTCCTTGGGGCAGATCTTCTTGCACAGTCCGCAGCCGATGCAGCCGACGGTGCATCCCCGGGTGGTAACGGCGCCCTTGGCCAGAGACGCGCAGGCGATGACCACGTTCCGGTCAGGCTCCACGGGGACGATCAGGTGACGGGGACACACGTTGGCGCAGGCCATGCAGCCGACGCACAGGTCTTCGTCCACCCTGGCAACGCCGTTGACCACCTTCATGGCGCCGTATTTGCAGGCCTTGACGCAGGTGCCGTAGCCCAGGCAGCCGAACTTGCAGGACACGGGGCCGTTGCCGCCGATCTTGGAAGCGGCCAGGCAGTCCTTAAGGCCCTCATAGTTGCCCTTGATCTTTTCTCCTTTGGTCAGGTTGCCCTCCGCGTCGTAGATCCTCTCGCCGGAGCAGCGCACCAGCGCGACCTTGCGGGTAACGGCTTCCGCCTTGACGCCCATGATGGCCGCCATGGCCTGCGCCGCTTCGTTGCCGCCGGAGGCGCACTTTCCGATGGGCGCTTCGCCCCTGAGGACGGCCTCGGCGTAAGCGCCGCAGCCGGCATAGCCGCAGCCGCCGCAGTTGGCGCCGGGCAGACATTCATTCAGCTGATCCAGCCGGGGATCCGTTTCCACGTAGAAAATCTTGGACGCTGCGGCCAGCACCAGGCCGAACACCAGACCCAGGCCGCCGAGAACCGCAATCGCAATCACAATTTGCATATCTTCGCCCTCCTTAGAAAACCTTCAGGCCGGAGAAGCCCATGAAGGCAAGCGCCAGCAGTCCGGCGGAAATCAGCGCGATGGGGAAGCCCTTGAAGCACGCGGGGCAATCGGCGCGGTTCACCCGCTCCCGGACGGAAGCGAACAGCACGATGGCCACGGTGAAGCCCAGGCCGCCGGCAGCGCCGTTGACCACGCTCAGCAGGAAGTTGTAGCCCTTCTGCACGTTGACCAGCACCACGCCCAGAACGGCGCAGTTGGTGGTGATCAGGGGCAGGTACACGCCCAGCGCCTTGTACAGCGCGGGGACGCTCTTCTTCAGGAACATCTCCACCACCTGCACGATGGCGGCAATGACCAGAATGAAGGCGACGGTCTGCATATAGTCCAGTCCCAGCTTCACCAGCAGCACGTTGACCGCGTAGCAGGCGGCAGAGGCGATCGCCATAACGAAGGTAACGGCCATGCCCATGCCCAGCGCGGTATCGATCTTCTTGGAGACGCCCATGAAGGGGCAGATGCCGTAGAACTTGACCAGAATGAAGTTCTCACTGAGAATGGCGCTGAGAATAATACCGAGAATCGCTTGCATTATTTCGCCGCCTCCTTCTTCTTATTCTTCATTTCCAGATGCTTTACAAGCCACTGGGACGCGGCAATGACGCAGCCAAGCACCAAAAAGCCGCCCACGGGCATGACCATCTGCATGGCGGGATAGGGGGCCGGGATGATGCGGATGCCCTCGCCGCCGTTGAGGATGCCGCCGCCGAAGGTGCCGCTGCCCAGCAGCTCCCGGATGACGCAGACGGTGATCAGCGCCAGGGTGTAGCCGATGCCCTGGCACAGGCCGTCCACGGCGGAGGCCAGGACGCCGTTCTTGGAGGCAAAGGCCTCCGCCCGGCCGAGGACGATGCAGTTGACGACGATCAGCGGGATGAACACGCCCAGACTCTGGGACAGTGCGGGCAGAAACGCCTGAATGGACAGATCGACCACGGTGACGAAGCCCGCGATGATGGTGATGTAGGCCGCAATGCGGATCTGGTCGGGGATGACCTTCCGCAGAGCGGAGATGAGAATGTTGGAGCAGGTGAGAATGACGGTGACCGCCAGACCCATGCCGATGCCGTTGAACAGGCTGGTGGTGATGGCCAGGGTGGAGCACATGCCCAGCAGCTGCACCAGAACCGGGTTCTTGGTCAGCAGGCCTTCCTTAAATTGCTTTTTGAAATCCATGACACAGCCTCCTTAACCCAGATCGGCGGCGCAGGCCAGCGCGGCGTTGACGCCGGTGCAGACTGCCCGGGACGTGATGGTGGCGCCGGTGAGGGCGTCTACTTCGCCGCCGTCCTTGGTGACGGACACGGTGCCGCTCATGCCGACAAACTGGTCGCGGAAGGCTCTGCCCGCGTCCGTATCGGCGGCGGCGGTGGCGCCCAGGCCGGCTGTCTCCGAGTGGGAGATGATGGAAATGCCGGTGACCTTGCCGTCATTGTCCACGCCGACCATCATGGTGACGGTGCCGTTAAAGCCGGCGGGCGTCACCTGAACGGCGCAGCCATTGCTTCCCTTGTAGGCGGCGGTGACCAGGCCGGTGTCGTCGGTGAAGGTCACTTCCTGACCGCCGCCGGGAAGCACGGCCTCAATGGCGGCCTGGGTCTTCTGTTCGTTCTGCGCCGCGATGCGGGGGGCGGTAACGGAGTTGGCTGCGGCCAGGATCACAGCCACGACGGCGGTGATGGCCAGCAGGGTCAGCGCGATGCGAAGCACATATTTCACGGTGGATTCGGTTTTCATTTCTTTGCCGCCTCCTTCCTGGGTGCGCCGAACTTCACGGGACGGCCGATCTTATCCAGCAGCACCGAGCAGGCGTTCATGCACAGAATGGCATAGGTCACGCCCTCGCTGTAGCCGCCGAAGTAGCGGATCAGAATGGTGATGACGCCGCAGCCGATGCCGTAGACGATCTGCCCCAGCTTGGTCAGCGGGGAGGTCACGTAGTCGGTGGCCATGAAGATGGCGCCCAGCATCAATCCGCCGCCGAATACCTGAGCGGCCATCCAGGCAATGCGGTCATTGCCCCGGGGGAACAGGAACGCCAGAATCGCCACGGTGCCGATGTAAGCCAAAGGAATCCGGGCGGTGATGACCTTGCGGTACAACAGGTAAATAAAGCCGATGATCAGCAGCAGCGCGGAGGTCTCGCCGATGCATCCGCCGATGTTGCCCAGGAACATGTCCAGGATGGATTCCTCCGGCAGCGCGCCCTGGTGCATGGCGGACATGGGAGTCGCGGCCGTGACGGCGTCGGCGGTGGACAGGAGACCCGCGGCGTTGCCGAAGCCGACCTTGACCCAGTTGCTCATGATGACCGGCCAGCTGAACAGGAAGGCGCGTCCGGCGAGGGCGGGGTTGACAATGTTCTTGCCCAGGCCGCCGAAGAGCATCTTCACCAAGACGATTGCAAAGAAGTCGCCCAGAATGATCGTCCAGTAAGGAATGGTCACGGGGCAGACGAAGGCCAGCAGCACGCCGGTAACGACGGCGGACAGGTCATAGGTCTTGCAGTGCAGCTTCCTTATCTTGCAGTAGCCCCACTCAAAGAACACACAGGCGGCGGCGCTGACCAGGGTCACCAGCAGCGACCGGAAACCGAAGAAGTAGATGGAACCCAGCAGCGCGGGAACCAGCGCGATCAGCACGTCCCGCATGATGGTCTGGGTGGTGACGGGGGAATGGGCGTGGGGCGAGCTGGAAATCGTCAGCTCATAAAAGTATTTCATCTGTGCCATTTGATCTCCACCTCCTTAAGCCTTGGCCTTTTCCCGGGCGGCAGCGTTGCGGATCATCTGCTTGCCTGCGCGGAAGCCCAGCACCAGCGGCACGCTGGCGGGGCAGGTGTAGGCGCAGCAGCCGCACTCGATGCAGTCCAGCAGGTTCACGGACTTCATGCCGTCCACATCGCCGTCCTGGGTGGCCTGATACATGAGAACGGGCATCAGATGCATGGGGCAGACCTCGATGCACTTGCCGCAGCGCAGGCAGTGGGGCTCCTCCACGTAGAAGTTATTCTTCCTGCCCAGCACGGTGACGGCGTTGACACCCTTGATGGTGGGGACGCTCAGGTCGTACTGCGCAACGCCCATCATAGGACCGCCGGAGAGGACCTTGTAGGGGTTCTCGGAATGGCCGCAGGCCTCGATCAGATCGTTGAAGCTGGTGCCGATGGGAACCAGCAGGTTCTTCGGCTCCATGAGAATGTCGCCGGACACGGTGACGATCCGCTTGATGAGGGGCATTCCGTCGTACACCACATCGTGGATGGCACGGGTGGTCGCGGCGTTGAATACCGCGCAGCCCACTGCCGCGGGCAGACCGCCGGAGGGGACCTCCCGGCCGGTGACGGCGTAGATCAGCTGCTTTTCGGCGCCCTGGGGGTACTTGGCGGGCAGCACGTCCAGCACGACGCCGTCCAGCTGGTGCTCCTTCAGTGCCTGAATGGCCTCGGGCTTATTGTCCTCGACGGCGATGTGTCCCTCCGTCAGGCCGAAGATCTTCATGATGATCTTCAGACCCTTCATCAGCTCCGCGGGATGCTCCCGGCACAGCCGGTCGTCGGCCGTTATGTAAGGCTCGCACTCGCCGGCGTTGATGATGACGGTGTCCACCTTGCCGATGCCGCCGGAGAGCTTGACGTGGGTGGGGAAGGTCGCGCCGCCCATGCCCACGATGCCGCCCTCCCGGATGATGCCGATCAGCTCCTCCGGGCTGAGGGCGTCCACCGCTTCCTGGGTGCGGGGCTTAATGTCCTCACACAGGGTATCCAGATGGTCGTTTTCGATCACCACACTCATCACGGTAGTGCCGCTGGTGTGGGCGCGCATTTCCACGGCCTTGACCGTACCGGAGACGGACGCGTGGACGGGCACGCACAGTCCCTGGTTATCGCCGATCTTCTGACCCACGGTCACCGGGTCGCCCTTCTTCACGAGGGGGCTGCAGGGGGCGCCGATATGCTGGGACATGGGGATCACAACGGTATCCGGTTCGGGGAAAACCTGAGTCTCCTTGTCGCAGGTATACCACTTATTTTCTTTGGGATGGACCCCGCCGAAAAAAGGAAACGCCATATTACTTCACCTCTTTCAAATTTCGCGGCACACACATACCGCACTGTACGTCCCTTATTTTACTTCATCCAAGGTCATTTGTCCACAGGGAATTTGTCAATTTTAACAAAATTTTTGTAAAAAGCTATAACTATATCGATATAAATATATGAAATATACACTTTTTCCATTATCCGGGGAACCTCCCGGCGGCAGGGAAACTTTTTTTCAAAGATTTTGCCGGAGCGTCTTGACTTCCCGGACAAACGTGGTATAATTTCCTGCGTAATGAATGTAATACACATGTGGGGGAGTAGCAAGCACGGCGTCAGCCGCGCAGCAAGTCAACAGTACGGCGAAGGCCTGGCTTGCTTTAATTTGCCAGACTCATGTATATCCGTCCTTTCGGTTATGCATGATCTGTCCTGTTTCGGACCTGACATATCCGCTGGGATGTGGGCAGGTTTTTTTATTGGGAAACTCTGGATCAATCGTCTTCGGAGCTTCCCTGTCCAGCCTTCGGATATACCATTATGATTCAGGGAAAACCAAAGGAACCTCTGAATAAATCGTCTGCGGCTGTGAGCGGATCTTTTCCGCCCACTCTTCGGTATCGAAAACGGGAAATACATACAGTATTCCTCCGTTTCCGATACCTCGATTGGACGAAAAATCTCTTGCTCACAGTCCTTGCCGATTTAATCAGAGGTTCCCAAATAAGGAAAAGGAGAATCATCATGCTTGTACCCGTATTATTGTTTGCAGTTGGCCTTGTGCTGCTCATCAAGGGCGGCGACTGGTTCGTGGACGGCGCCACCGGCCTTGCCCGGCGGTTCCACATCCCGGAGATCATCGTAGGCGCCACGGTGGTGTCCATCGGAACCACATTGCCGGAGGTGATGGTGTCCGCCACCGGCGCACTGAACGGCCAGGGCGCCATGTCCTATGGCAACGCCATCGGCTCCATCATCTGCAATACCTCCCTCATCGCCGCCATCACACTGGCCGTTCGACCCGCCCCCGTGGATGTGCAGTCCATGAAAAAGCCGGTGATTTTCTTCTTCGTGGCAGCCGCCGTCTACTGCTTCGCGGCCTACGGGATGGGCGAATTCACCCGGCCGCTGGGCATCGTGCTGCTGGCGATGTTTGTCCTCTACATGGTCGTCACCATCCGTCATGGCATTAAGACCCCCGCCCCCCAGAACGAGGAGCACCATGACGATGGCACGTCCCTTCCCCTGTGGAAGGAGCTGCTGCTCCTGGTGGTGGGTGCGGCGGTCATTGCCGTGGGCGCGAACCTGCTGGTGGACAACGGCACCCTCATCGCTCAGGCGCTGGGCGTCCCGGAAACGGTCATCGCGCTGACCTTCGTGGCTCTCGGCACCAGCCTTCCCGAGCTGGTCACCGCCATCACCTCTCTTGTGAAGGGTCACGGCTCCCTGTCCATCGGCAACATCATCGGCGCGAACCTGTTCAATCTGGTGCTGGTTTCCGGCGTGTCCGTCACCCTCGCGCCCTTTGAGGTTCCCGTGGGCAAGACCATCTTCGGCATCAATTCCTCTCTGATTCTGGATATGCCGCTGATGATCATCGTCATGGCGCTGCTGACCGTTCCCGCGCTGACCACCAAGAAGCTCCACCGCTGGCAGGGCATTGTGCTGCTGTGCATCTACGCGGCCTTCTGCGCAATTCAGTTCGGACTATAAAAATCCGGAAAAGAATGCAAAAAAGGGCTTGACCTTTGGTTTTTTATAAGGTATAATACCAACCGCTTGCTCGGAGGGCAAATCATTCACTGGAAATGAGGAGCTGGATAAGGCAGAGGCTGAAACGCCTGTGCTTATCCAGCTCTTTTTCTTGCGCCGAGATCCGGGCGAAAAGGAGGTAACTACCAATGAATTTTCTGACAGACAAGATCCGGCCTTTGTATTTTAAGTATCTCGCCGCCGCCTTTGGCAGTGCGCTGATCTCCTCCATTTACGGCATCGTGGACGCCGCGATGGTAGGCTGGTATCAGGGTCCCGCCGGTACGGCGGCGCTGGCAGTGGTCAGCCCGGTCTGGAATATCATTTACAGTCTGGGTCTGCTCACCGGCATCGGCGGCTCCGTGCTGTTCGGCACCATGCGGGGCAAGCCCGGCGTCAGCGAAAAAGAGTCCAACGAGTATTTTACCGCCGCGCTCATCGAGACAGGCATTCTGGCCGTGCTCACGTGGGCTGCCGTCGCCTTTTTCGACCGTCAGCTGCTGACGATCTTCGGCGCGGAGGAGACGCTTCTGCCTCTGGCGCGGGAATACATGCTTCCCATCAAATTCGTCGTCCCCAGCTTTCTTATGACCCAGCTGCTGTCAGCCTTTCTCCGCAACGACGGCGACCCTGCCCTTGCCACAAAAGCCGTCCTGTTCGGCGGGATTTTCAACGTGTTCGGGGACTATTTCTTCGTGTTCGTGGTGGATATGGGCATTATGGGCGCGGGTATCGCCACGGCCATCGGCTCGGTGCTTTCCCTTGCCGTCATGCTGACGCACTTCGCCCGGAAGAAGAACACCCTGCGGCTGGTCAGGCCGACCCGGCTTCTTGCAAAGATACGGGAAATCAGCACGACAGGCTTTTCCACCTTCTTTGTGGACGTGGCCATGGGCATTCTCACCATGTTCTTTAACCGTCAGATCTTATTTTATCTCGGAACTGACGCCCTGTCCGTTTACGGCATCATCATCAACATCAGCACCTTCGTGCAGTGCTGCGCCTACAGCATCGGTCAGGCGGCGCAGCCCATCCTGTCCGTGAACTTCGGTGCGGGGCAGAAAAGCCGCATCGACGAAATTCTGAAATACGCCCTGGGGACGGCGGCAGTGTTCGGGCTGGTGTGGACGGCGGCCGCAGAGCTGATCCCCAACGCCTTCGTGCGGATCTTCATGACCCCGACCCGGAACATTCTGGACATCGCCCCCGGCATTATCCGGCGCTACGGCATTTCCTTCCTGCTGCTTCCCTTCAACATTTTCTCCACCTACTATTTTCAGGCCATGATGAAGCCCTCCGCCGCCTTCGCGGTTTCCGTGGGCAGGGGCGCAGTCATCAGTGGTATCCTGATCTACCTGCTGCCCTTCGCCGCCGGTGCGGACAGCATCTGGTTCGCCATGCCCATTACGGAGCTGGTGATCGCGGTTTTCGTGGCGCTTATGATGCGCCGCTGCCAGAGCGTCTCGGGAAACCAACGTTGATTTTCTTCCGGGCGTGTAGTATAGTTAGGAGGAGATAACAACGCCCGCTTCGGCAGAAAGGAACGAAAAACCATGACGCGATATGAATTTGAGGTGCTTTCCCACCTGGAACGGAACGGGGCGGGGCAATATTCCCTCCGGGCGCTCGCGGACACCCTGACGATCTCCGGCGGGGAGATCTCCCGGTGCCTGGAGCATCTGGCGGCGGAAAACCGGATCACCCGCACCGGGGACGCCCTCGCCGTCACGGAAGCGGGTCTCGCCGCGCTGGAACCTTACCGGGTGAAAAGCGCCGTCATTCTCGCCGCCGGGTTCGGCTCCCGGATGATGCCCGCCACCGCCGACCGCCCCAAGCCTCTGGTGACGGTGAACGGCGTGCGGATTCTGGAAACCCTGCTGGACGCCCTGACGGCGGTGGGGATCCGGGATATCACCATCGTGCGGGGCTACCGGAAGGAATGCTTTGACGCGCTGCTGGAAAAATACCCCTTCCTGACCCTGGTGGACAACGACATTTACAGTAAGACCAACAACATTTCCTCCGTCATGGCGGGGCTTAATAAGCTGGACGGCTGCTACCTGTGCGAGGCGGATCTGTACATCACCAATCCCAACATCATCACCAAATACCAGTACGCCAGCAACATCCTCGGCGCCTACTCCCTGGAAACCGACGACTGGAGCTTCCAGATGGACGAAAACGGTCACATCATCAACTATCAAAAGGGAAACACCTTCTGCTATAACTACTACGGCATCTCCTACTGGACGCAAGCGGACAGCGCCCGCCTGCGGGAGGATTTCCGGCAGGTCTACGGGGAAGACGGCGGAAAAGACTATTTCTGGGAATTTATCCCCCTGGTGCTCCGGAAGGAACGCTACGCCGTGGAGATCCGCCAGTGCCGGAAGTCGGACATCATGGAGATCGACAATTACTGCGAGCTTGCCCAGCTGGATCCCACCTACCGAACGGAGAGAACGCTATGAAATGCTATGAAGGCCACATCCTGACGGTCAACCAAAATAACGACGTCGCCCGCTATCTCGTGGAGGACGGCGGGAAGATCCTGTACGTGGGCGGCGACCTGCCCGAACGGTACCGCGCCGCCGAGATTGTTTCCCTGGGGGAAAAAGCCCTTATTCCCGCCTTCGTGGATACCCACCAGCACTTTGCCTCCTTCTCCACCTTCCACGCTGGGCTGAACGTCATGGACGCGGCGTCCAACGCCGAGATCATGGAGATGGTGAAGCGGTTCGCGGCGCAGTCTCCCAAAAAGACGCTGATTGCCTTCGGCGCGTCCCCCTACTGCGTCAAGGAGGGGCGGCTCATCAGCCGCCGGGAACTGGACGCCGTGTGTCCCGGCAAGGAGATCATGGTGGTAAAATACGACGGCCACGCCTGCATCGTCAATTCCAGGCTTCTGCACGCCATGGAAAGCAGGGTCAAGCACCTGCGTGGCTACCATCCGGACACGGGGGAAATGAATCAGGAGGCGTTTTTCGCCTTTTCCAACGCGCTGACCAATTCCCTGTCCATCCCCGAGCTGATCCACAATATGCAGTCGGCGGTGGATTTCCAGGCAAGCCGGGGCATCGGCTGCGTCCACACCGTCAGCGGCGTGGGCTTCGCGGGGGATCTGGACATCACCCTGGAAAAGCTCTTTGCCAAGGGGCTGAAAAACGGATTCCAGATCCGGGTCTTTCCCCAGAGCATGAACGTGAAAACGGCCACCGGCCGGCATCTTCCCCGCATCGGCGGCTGCTTCGCCTGCGCCCTGGACGGCTGCTTCGGCTCCCACGACGCGGCGCTGAACGCCCCCTATGCCGACGAAACCGGCGGCGAGGGCGTGCTGTACTACGACGACCGGAAGGTCATGGATTTCTGCAAGGAAGCCAACCGGGCGGGGCTGCAAATCGAGCTGCACGCCATCGGCGATAAGGCATTTGACCAGGCCTGCCGGGCGCTGAAGGCGGCGCTGGACGATTCCCCCAGAGACGATCACCGCCACGGCATCATCCACGACTGCCTGCCCACCCCGGAGGGCATTGCGGTTTGCCGGGACTATCACATCCAGATGCCCATGCAGAGCGCGTTTATCGGCTGGAAGCAGGAGCCGGACGATTATCTCGAGCGTATTCTGGGTCACGACCGTCTGGAAAAGCTGAACCCCATCCGCACGTTCCGGGACAACGGCATCGTGGTTTCCTTCGGATCCGACGCCCCCTGCACCACCCCCGACCCCATCGCCTGGATGGACAAAGCGGTGAACAACGGCAACGCCGGTCAGGCGGTCTCCGTGCAGGACGCCCTGCGGATGTGTACCTACAACGGCGCCTGGGCGGCCTTTGACGAACAGGAGCGGGGCAGCCTGGAAGCCGGGAAAATCGCGGACATGGCGGTGCTGTCGGAAAACCCGTACACCGTCCCCAAGGATAAGCTCAGTGGCCTTCGGGTGGAGCGGCTGTACCTGGGCGGAAAGCCCTACGAAAGCTGCCGGGAGGGCATTCTTCCCATGATGCTCCGGGGGCTGACCTCCCGGAACAAGGCGTAAAGGCGGATTCCTATGACAAAACACGAATTTTACATTCTCAACGACCTGTATAACGGCAGACAGGGCCGGGGCGGCTGCACCTCGGACATCAGCCGCACCCGCGCCCTGAACGACCAGGCCGCCATCAACGCCCTGACGGACGCGGGATTGATCGCCCGGGACACCGGCGCACTGACCGGGGCGGGTCTTGCTGCGCTGGAACCTTACCGGGTGGACAACGCGGTCATTCTGGCCGCGGGCGCTTCCACCAGGTTTATCCCCCTCTCCTTAGAGCAGCCCAAGGGATTGTTCGAGGTCAAGGGCGAAAAACTGATCGAGCGCCAGATCCAGCAGCTGAAGGCCGCCGGAATCGACGACATCACGGTGGTTCTGGGCTACAAGAAGGAAATGTTCTTCTACCTGAAAGAGAAGTACGGCGTCAAATTCATCATCAACGACGCATTCAACATCAAGAACAACATCGAAAGCCTGTACCTCGCCCGCAGCGAGCTGAAAAACACCTACGTCTGCGTCAGCGACAGCTATTTTGTGGAAAATCCCTTTAACCGCTTTGAGTACCAAACCTTTTACGCGGGGCTGTCCGTCAGCGAAGCGGTGAACGAACTGTATGTGGACACGGACGGCGACGGCAGGATCCTCCGGATGGCGGAAAACCGGGACGCGGGGCGCGTGCTGCTGGGGCATTCCTTCTGGCGGAAAGAATTTTCCGACGCCTTCCTCGCCCTGGCGGAAGCCGACCGGGAGGTCGGCCGCTATCACGCCTGCTTCTGGGAATGGCTGGTGAAGGACTCTCTTTCCCGGCTGCCGCCCATGTATTATAAGGAGTACACCCCCGGCACGATCTTCGAGTTCGACTACTTCGAGGAGCTTCGCCAGTTCGACACCCAGTACTTAAGCCACACCCACAGCGGCATCATCCGCAACATCAAGCTGGTGTTCCGCTGCGACGAGGAGGACATTGCGGACTTCCGGAACGTCAGCGAAGGCATGACCAACACGTCCTTCATTTTCAAGATCGACGGCGTGGACTACATCTACCGCCACCCGGGGGACGGCACCGACAGCATCATCAACCGCCGCAACGAAAAAACCTCTCTCATAAAGGCAAAGCAGCTGGGCATCGACCCGACATACATCTACGCCGACGTCAACGAGGGGTGGAAGATCTCCCGGTTCGTCCCCCAATTCCGGGAACCGGACTACGGAAGCCTCGCCGATTCTCAAAAGGTGCTGTCCGTACTGCGCAAGCTCCACACCTCCGGCGTAAAGGTGGACTACGGAATGCGCCCCTGGGAGGACGCCCTGAGCATGCAGAAGCTGCTGACCGAAAAAGATCCAAACTGCTTTGTCCCCCACGAAGCACTGAAAGGAAAAATCGGCAGACTCTACCGGATGACCCTGGGCGACGGGGTGGAAAAATGCTTCTGCCACGGCGACACCTACCGCCCCAACTGGATGCTCCTGCCGGACGGGGACGTAATTCTCATCGACTGGGAGTACGCGGGTCTTTCCGACCCCGGGATCGACGTGGGCTACTACATCGTAGACGCCATGTATGATTTCCCGGAGGCGGAGCGATTCATCAAAGAATATCTGGGAAGCAGGTACGACGCATCCGGCCGGTTCCACTACATGGCCTACACGGCCATCATCGCCTACTACTGGTTCGTCTGGGCGCTGTACCGGGAATCCTGCGGCGCGGACATGGGGCAGTCCCCGGAAAACTGGCGCGCCATGGCGGAAAAGTACGCGGATTATCTGCTTGGACAATAGAAATTTCATGGCAGCACCCCACGATTCGGCAGAAGTCTCAGCCGGGATTTTTGTTCCAATTCAAAGTCCCCAAAACGGAGGAATACCGTATGTACCCGCAAGGGGTATGCCGCATCCGTAGGCCGGCTTGCGCCGGCTTACGGATGCGCAATATTTCCCGTTTTTCAAACGGAAGAAGCGGGACGAAAAGACGGCTGAGACCCGCAGACGCTTTTTGTGCGGTGTTGCCGGAGGCTCCTTATTTCAGCTCCGCCGGGAAGCTGGTGTAGGTCCTCCCCGGCTTCAGCTTCACGCCCCGGAGCTTTACCAGCTCCGACACCGTGACGATCTCGTAGCCCTGATCCTTCAGCACGTCCACAATGTCCAGCGCCGCCTGCACCGAGCTGACCGTCATGTCGTGGAGCAGGACGATGTCCCCGTCCTTCACGTTTTTCAGCACCGCCCGCTCCACCGCCGCCGTGTCGGAGGTCGCCCAGTCCCGGGGATCCACCGACCAGCTGAGGATCGCCAGCCGCCGCGCCTCGGCCACCTGGCGCACGGCGTCGCTGCAGCACCCTCCCGGCGGCCGGAGAAACACCGGCTCGCACCCCTCCGGCAGCAGCGCCTGGGTGTCCATGATCTCGGAGGCCACCGCGCGGCGGCTCATTTCCTTCATGTTTTTGTGGGAGTAGCCGTGGTAGCCGATCTCGTGACCCTCGTCGAAGATCCGCTGGGTGATGTCCGGGTAATCCTGGATCCGGTAGCCGCACAGCAGGAACGTGGCCTTCACCTCCCGCTCCCACAGTCCGTCCAGAAGCCGGCTGGTATACCGCCCGGAGGGTCCGTCGTCAAAGGTCAGCGCCACATATTTTGTCGTCTCCGCCGCGTTTCCGGGGATAACCAGCAGGCTCAGCACCGCCAGCACCGCTAAAAATCGCCGCATAAAACCACCTCCGTCGTTTTTTATGTTCCGTCCGAACGCCCCCGTGTCCGCAATTTTGATTTGACGTAATGGCAAAAATGCGGTATACTATAGGGTGGAGGGTTGCGGAATGGATTTGATTTGCCCGATTTGCGGAAGCAAACTGAATAAATTGGACAAATCCCTCGTCTGCGCCGGGCATCACTGCTTCGACATTGCCCGGCAGGGCTATGTGAATCTGCTGACGGTTCAGCAGAAGCACTCCCTGCATCCGGGGGACACCCGGGAGCAGGTGCTGTCCCGCCGCGCCTTCCTGGAAGCGGGGTACTACGCCCCCATCGCCGAAGCCCTGATCGATATCTCAAAAGAGTTAACGGTTAACTCAAAAGAAATAAAACCGGCCGGCGAGCTTCTGGACGTAGGCTGTGGGGAAGGGTACTACTCCGCCCGGCTGGCCGCCGCGCTTGGAATGCACCTCACGGGAATGGACATCTCCCGGGAGGCCGTCCGCTGCGCCGCCGGAAAGTACAAGAACGGTCTGTGGCTGTGCGCCACCGCGTCCCACATTCCCGTGGCCGACCGTTCATGCCGCCTGCTCACCAGTCTGTTTGCCCTGACCGTGCCGGAGGAATTTAAGCGCGTTCTGCGGCCGGAGGGGTACTTTCTTCAGGTTCTGGCGGCGGAAGACCATCTTCTGGGGTTAAAATCCATCATTTACGACCGTCTTATCGAAAAGCCCAAGGACACCGTCCCGGACGTGCCGGGCTTCACCCTTGTGAAATCCGTCCCCATCCGGTTTACCTTCACCGTGGAAGGGGAGCAGGTGGAAAATCTGCTTTCCATGACGCCCCACGTTTTCCGCATCGGCAAGGACGGCGCCCGGCGTCTGCGGGAAACCAAGTCCCTGACGGACACCGCCAGCTGCGTGCTTAATGTGTTCCGTCCCCAATAACATTCCCCCGGCAAGTGGATGTATGTCTGGAAAAAAGTCGAAAATAGGTGTTCTTCTGCCAGATTTGCCGATATTATATGTAATGGAGTAGCTATATGCTGGATAAACTACAGGCCATCTGCAACAAATACGAGGAGCTTTCCGCAAAGTCCGAGCAGCCGGATTTTTACGCCGACCCCCAGAAGGCGGCGAAGCTGCTCCGGGAAAAAAATGACCTGGAGCCCATCGTGGAGGCCTTTCACGCCTACAACCAGGCGCAGCAGGACATGGCGGACGCCCAGGAGCTGATGGCCGACCCGGAAATGAAGGAGCTTTGCCAGGAAACCTACGCCGCCGCCAAGGCGCAGAAGGAAGCCCTGGCCGAAAAAATCCAGATCCTGCTCCTTCCCAAAGACCCCAATGACGAAAAAAACGTCATCATGGAGATTCGCGGCGGCGTGGGCGGCGAGGAAAGCGCCCTGTTTGCCCACAGTCTTTTCCGGATGTACTCCATGTACGCCGCGAAAATGGGCTGGAGCATCGAGCTGATGAACCTGAACGAAACGGAGCTGGGGGGCGTCAGGGAAGCGGATTTCATCATCAGCGGCCGGGGCGCGTACTCCAGGCTCAAATATGAATCCGGCGTCCACCGGGTGCAGCGGGTTCCCGAAACGGAATCCGGCGGCCGCGTCCACACCTCCACCGCCACCGTCGCAGTCCTGCCGGAGATGGAGGAGGTGGACGTGCAGATCAACCCCGCCGACATTGAAATGCAGGTCTACCGTTCCAGCGGCGCGGGCGGTCAGCACATCAACAAAACCTCCTCCGCCGTGCGGCTGATCCACAAGCCCACGGGCATCGTGGTTGCCTGTCAGGAGGAACGCAGCCAGATCCAGAACCGGGAAAAATGTATGCGGATGCTGGCCAGCAAGCTCTACGAAATGGAACAGGAGCGCTTGGACAGTGAAGTCACCGGTCTGCGCCGCAGTCAGGTGGGAACGGGTATGCGCAACGAGCGCATCCGCACCTACAATTTTCCCCAGGGCCGCGTCACCGACCATCGGGTGGGGCTGACCCTGTACCGCATTGACGCGGTCATGGACGGCGACCTGGACGAGATCATCAACGCCCTCGCCACCGCCGATCAGGCGGAAAAGTTGAAGAGCGCCCACCAGTAAGGAAGCAATATCATGGAATTTATCACAAACTCCCCGGAGGAAACGGAAAAAATCGGCGCGGCGGTAGGGAAGATCATCCCCGCCGGGACGGTTCTTGCCTACCGGGGCGACCTTGGGGCGGGGAAGACCGCCTTCACCCGGGGACTTGCCCGGGGGCTGGGCTTCACGGAGGCCGTCACCAGCCCGACCTACACCATCGTCAACGAATACTTGGGTGGGCGGCTCCCTCTGTTTCATTTTGATATGTACCGCCTTTCCTCCGCCGACGATCTTTTTGACATCGGCTGGGAGGACTATCTCGACCGGGGCGGCGTGTGCGCCGTGGAGTGGAGCGAGAATGTGACCGAGGCCATGGAGGGCGCGGTCATCGTCACCATCGACGTTCTGGGGGAGAACACCCGGCGGATCACCATTTCGGGAGGGGATTTTCTTGCTGATCTTAGCCTTTGAAACCAGCGCGAAAGCCGCCTCCGCGGCGCTGCTGGAGGACGGAAAGCTCCTGGGGGAAAGCTACCAGAACACCGGCCTGACCCACAGCCAGACCCTGATGGTCATGGCGGAAAATCTGCTGCACCAGTGCGGCAAAACCGTAGCAGACGTCACCGCGGTGGCCGTGGCCGCAGGCCCCGGCTCCTTTACCGGCGTGCGCATCGGCGTCGCCGCCGCCAAGGGCTTCGCCTGGGGCAGGGAAGTGCCCTGCTGCGGCGTCAGCACCCTGGAAGCCATGGCGCTTTCCCTTGGCGAATATCAGGGCTATGTCTGTCCCGTGATGGACGCCCGGCGGAGTCAGGTGTATAACGCGCTGTTTTATGTAAACCACGGAAGCCTTGAACGGATCACCGAAGACCGTGCCATTGCTTTGGAGCAGCTGAAGCAGGAGCTTGCGCCCCTGACGGAACCCGTGTTTCTGGTGGGGGACGGCAGCGTCCTGACCTACAAGACCCTTTCCGGGGATATTCCCAACCTTATCATGCCTCCGGAGCACCGGATGCACCAGCGCGCCGCAGGGGTCGCCCTTCTGGCCGCGCAGAAAATCTCCGCCGGAGAGCCCGGCGACGGCGCCGCTCTGACCCCCAACTACCTGCGCTTAAGCCAGGCAGAGCGGGAGCGTCTTGAGCGGGAATCATCAAATTCATAAATCCGGGGCCGATTCATTCAACCCTGTAAATAGAAGGAGAAATATCATGGCAAACGTACACGTCCTCGATCATCCCCTGATCCAGCATAAGCTGGCCATTCTGCGCAACAAGAAGACCTCCGTCAAGGAATTTCGCGAGCTGGTCGGTGAAATTGCCGGTCTGATGTGCTATGAGGCCACCCGCAGCCTGCCCACCCGGGAGGTGGAGGTGCAGACCCCCGTCGCCACCGCCAAGTGCCGGATGCTGTCCGGCAAGAAGCTGGCCATCGTCCCCGTTCTCCGCGCCGGCCTCGGCATGGTGGACAACATGGTGGAGCTGATCCCCTCCGCCAAGATCGGCCACATCGGTCTGTACCGCGACCCCGAGACCCACAAGCCCGTGGAATACTACTGCAAGCTGCCGGAGGACATCTCCAACCGGGTGGTTTACGTGGTGGATCCCATGCTGGCCACCGGCGGAAGCGCCGTTGCCGCCATTGATTTTCTGAAAAGACACGGCTGCCGGAACATCATCATGATGAACATCATCGGCTGCCCCGAGGGCGTCAAGGCCGTTCAGGAAGCCCATCCCGACGTGGAAATGTTCCTGGCCGCCGTTGACGAGAAGCTCAATGAGAACGCCTACATTGTCCCCGGCCTGGGCGACGCGGGCGACCGTATCTTCGGTACCAAGTAAAAAGTTTTGAAAAAATGTGCATCTCCGAAAAGAGATGCACATTTTTTTCATTAAGGTTCCTATTTTAGCCGTTTTTCCAGCGTTGCGGCGTTGAGCGCCGTCAGATGCACCCGGGAAAAGCCGTATTCCGCCGTCAGAATAAAGGATTTGGGCAGATCGTCGCAGGGGATGACCTCGCCCTCCCGCTCTGCCCGGCTTAAGAACTCCCGGGTGCGCTTGGAGGTGGAGGTGTTGTCCAGGTCGAAAATGCCGATAATGCTCCTGTCCCGGACGGCCATGTCGTTGCCGATGGATAAAAACATGCTCTGCTCACTTCCGCTTCTTCCACTCGCTGACCGCCAGCTGGTCGCAGCGGTTGTTCTTCGGGTTCTCCCCGTGTCCCTTGACCCAGTGATAATGCACGTCGTGTCTTTGCGTCAGGGTCAGCAGGGTTTCCCAGAGGTCGGGATTCAGGGCGGGCTTTTTGTCGGACTTGACCCAACCCCGCTTTTTCCAGCCCCACGCCCAGCCCTTTTCCAGGGCGTCGATGACGTACCTGCTGTCGCTGTACAGCTCCACGGTGCAGCTTTCTTTCAGCGCCTGCAAGCCCCGGATGACCGCCGTCAGCTCCATGCGGTTGTTGGTGGTGCTGTCTTCCCCGCCGGAAAGCTCCTTTTCCACGCCGTTGTATTCCAGAATGGCGCCCCAGCCGCCGGGGCCGGGATTGCCGGAACAGGCGCCGTCGGTGTACAGGGTCACGGTTTTCATGATTGTTCTCCGGTCTCTTCCTCGTCCATCTTCTCGACACGCTCCAAAGAGACCACCTGGTTGCCGTCGTCAATGCGCATGACGATGACGCCCTGGACGTCCCGTTTGTAGACGTTGATGGAGGACGCGGGAATGCGGATGATCACGCCGCCGTTTTCGATGAGCATCACGTCGTCGTTCTCGCCCACCACACGGCAGCCGGCCACGTTGCCGGTCTTGGGGGTGATGTTGTAGTTCTTGAGGCCCTTGCCGCCCCGGCTCTGGGCCTGCTTTTCCCCGTTGGGGCCGGTGCGCAGGTACTCCGTCAGGGCGGTGCGCTTGCCATAGCCGTTCTGGGTGACGGTGAGCAGGGTCTTGCCCTCCTCGGCCTTCTCCGCGCCGACCACATAGTCCCCGTCGGTTAACAGAATACCGCGAACGCCCGCCGCGTCACGACCCATGATCCGCACGTCGTTTTCGTTGAAGCAAATGGCGTAGCCGAAGGCCGTGGCGAGAATGATATTGTCGTCGCCGCCCGTGCGGATAACGCTGATCAGGTGGTCGTCCTCGTCCAGGGTGATGGCGCGGATGCCCGCCTTGCGGTTGGTTTTCAGGGAAACGAAGGGAATCCGCTTGACGGTACCCTTCCGGGTGACCATCATCAAAAATTCATTTTCGTTAAACTCCCGGGTGATCACCATGGCGGTGACGGACTCGCCGGGATTCAGGGGCAGCACGTTGACAATGGCGGTGCCCCGGGCGGTGCGGCCTGCCTCGGGAATCTGGTAGCCCTTGCGGTGATGCACCCGTCCCTGATCGGTGAAGAAGAGCATGTGGTCATGGGTGGACGCGATGGTCAGACTCTTGACGTAGTCCTCTTCCTTCAGGTTCTGGGCGTTGACGCCCCGGCCGCCCCGGCTCTGGGTGCGGTAGGTGTCCACGGGCATTCTCTTGATGTAGCCCTGATTGGACAGCGTGAAGACGCAGGTCTCCTCCTCGATCAGATCTTCGATGTCGATTTCGTCCTCGATCTCCTGAATCTCGGTCTTCCGCTTGTCGCCGAACCTGTCCCGGATCTCGATCATCTCACTGCGCAGAACCGCCTTGAGCTTACTTTCGTCCGCCAGCAGCTCCAGATAATACTTGATCTTTTCCTCCAGCTCGTCGTATTCGCCCTGGAGCTTTTCCCGGTCAAGACCCTGCAGGGCTTTCAGCCGCATGTCCAGAATGGCCTGCGCCTGGACGTCGTCCAGGGCAAAGCGCTCCATCAGGCGCTGCTTGGCGTCGTCGTAGGCCGAACGGATGATGTGGATGACCTCGTCGATGTTGTCCTGGGCAATGAGCAGACCCTCCAGCAAATGCGCCCGCTCCTGGGCTTTTTTCAGGTCATACCGGGTGCGCCGGGTGAGGACTTCCTCCTGGTGCTTCAGGTACTCGTCGATGATCTGCCGCAGGGAAAGGATCTTCGGCTGCTTCTGATTGTCCACCAGCGCCAGCATGATGATGCCGAAGCTGGACTGCAAGGCCGTCTGCTTGAACAGATTGTTCAGCACGACCTGGGGGTTGGCGTCCTTTTTCAGCTCAATAACCACCCGCATACCGTTGCGGTCGGTCTCGTCCCGGAGGTCGGAAATGCCGTCCAGGCGCTTGTCCTTCACCTGCTCGGCAATGTTCTTGATCAGCTGACGCTTGTTGACCTGATAGGGAAGCTCGGTGACGATGATCCGCATCCGATCCTTGCCGTGCTCCTCAAACTCCGTCCGGGCGCGGACGACCACCTTGCCACGGCCGGTGGCATAAGCCGCGCGGATGCCGCTGCGTCCCATGATGATGCCGCCGGTAGGGAAGTCCGGGCCGGAAATATGATCCATCAGGTCTGCCAAAGTCGCTTCCGGGTCGTCCAGCACGCACACGCAGGCGTCGATGACCTCCGCTAAGTTGTGGGGCGGAATGTTGGTGGCCATGCCGACGGCGATACCGGAGGAACCGTTGACCAGCAGGTTGGGGAACCGGGAGGGGAGCACCCGGGGTTCCTTCCGGGTCTCGTCGAAGTTGGGATCCCAGTCCACGGTGTCCTTGTCGATGTCCCGAAGCATTTCGTTGGAAATTTTGCTTAAGCGGGCTTCGGTGTAACGGTAGGCCGCGGGGGGGTCGCCGTCCACGGAGCCGAAGTTGCCGTGGCCGTCCACCAGCAGATACCGCATGGAGAAGTCCTGGGCAAGACGCACCATGGCGTCGTAAACCGACGCGTCGCCGTGGGGATGGTATTTACCCAGCACGTCGCCCACGCAGGTGGCCGACTTCTTGAAGGGCTTGTCGGAAGTCAGGCCGCTTTCGTACATGGTGTACAAAATCCGGCGGTGAACGGGCTTCAGTCCGTCCCGGACGTCCGGCAATGCCCGCCCGACAATGACGGACATGGCATATTCAATATAGGATTTCTCCATTTCGTCCACCAGGTTGGACTGGGTGATCACCTGGTCGGGGAAGCGGATATCCTCGGGTTTATAACTGCGGTTATGTCCCATAAACGCACCTCCAGTTCGGGATTGCTATACTAAATGTCGATGTTGACTGCGTATCTCGCGTTCCGCTCGATCCAGTCCTTTCTCGGCTCCACCTGCTCGCCCATGAGAATGGTGAAGATCTCGTCGGCGCGGCAGGCGTCCTCCAGGGTGATGCGGCGCAGAGAACGCTTTTCCGGATCCATGGTGGTCTCCCACAGCTCGTGGGGGTCCATCTCGCCGAGACCCTTGAACCGGGAAATGTCGATCTTGGCGTTGGGGTTGTCGCTGCGCATCCGGGAGGAGATCGCGTCCCGTTCATCGTCGGAATAGGCGACCTTCACGCTCTTGCCCCGGGTCAGCTTGTACAGGGGCGGCACGGCGGAGTAAACGTAGCCGTGCTCAATCAGCGGCCGCATATACCGAAAGAAGAAGGTCAGCAGCAGCGTGCGGATATGGGCGCCGTCCACATCGGCATCGGCCATGATGATGACCTTGTGATACCGGAGCTTTTCAATGTCGAATTCGTCCCCGATGCCCGCGCCCAGCGCCACGATCAGGGGATAGAGCTTGTCGTTGCCGTAAATCTTGTCCGCCCGAGCCTTTTCCACGTTGAGCATCTTGCCCCACATGGCGAGGATGGCCTGGAACCGGGAGTCCCGCCCCTGAATGGCGGAACCGGCCGCGCTGTCGCCCTCCACGATGTAGATCTCGCAGAGGCTGGCGTCCCGTTCGTTGCAGTCCTGGAGCTTATCCGGCATCTGACCGGATTCCAGCCCTGTCTTGCGGCGGATGGATTCCCGGGCTTTCCGGGCGGCCTCCCGGGCGCGGTTGGCCATCATGGCCTTGTCCAGAATGGCTCTGGCCACGGCGGGGTGCTCCTCAAAATAGGTGGTCAGCTGGTCGTTCACCACCTGATCGACGAGGGTACGGATATAGGCGTTGCCCAGTTTGGCTTTGGTCTGCCCCTCGAACTGGGCGTCGGTGAGCTTGACGGAAATGATGGCGGTGATACCCTCCCGGCAGTCCTCGCCGGAAACCTTGTCGTCCCCCTTGATGATGCCGTTTTTCACGCCGTAGGCGTTGAGCACACGGGTCAGCGCGGTCTTGAAGCCGGTCTCGTGCATACCGCCCTCCGGCGTGCGCACGTCGTTGGCGAAGGACAGGAGAAATTCGTTGTAGCCGTCGTTGTACTGCACGGCGATCTCGGCGGAGGCGTCGCCCTTGCTGCCGCTCATATAGATAACGTCCTCGCACAGGGGCGTCTTGTTCCGGTTGCACCAGGCGGCAAACTCCCGGATACCGCCCTCGTAGCACATGGTCTCGCTGACCTGCTTTTCGTCGTCCCGGTCGTCGGTGATGGTGATGGTCAGCCCCGCGTTCAGGAAGGCCTCCTCCCGCATCCGCTCGTGGAGGACTTCGTAATCATAGACCAGGCTGTCGAACATCTCCGGGTCGGGCTGGAAGGTGACCTCCGTGCCGGTCTTGTCGGTTTTGCCCACAATGCGCATTTCCTGGGTGATGCTGCCCCGGGCAAATTTCATTTCGTAGATGCTGCCGTTTTTGTGGACTCGCACCCGCAGCCACTCGCTCAGAGCGTTGACGACGGACGCGCCCACGCCGTGCAGGCCGCCGGAAACCTTATAGCCCCCGCCGCCGAATTTGCCGCCGGCGTGGAGAACGGTGTACACGACCTCCAGGGCCGGACGCCCGGTCTGGGGCTGGATGTCCACGGGGATACCCCGGCCGTCGTCGGTGACGGTGATGGAGTTGCCGGGATTGATGGTCACGGTAATATGCTTACAATATCCGGCCAGCGCCTCGTCGATGGCGTTGTCCACGATCTCATAGACCAGGTGGTGCAGACCGGAGGAGGAGGTGGAACCGATATACATACCGGGCCGTTTGCGCACCGCTTCCAGACCCTCCAGAACCTGAATCTGCTCTGCGCCGTATTCCTGTGTTACTTTCGTTTCGTCAGACATATATGCCCTCCTGCGTGATATGCTTCGATTGTTCCTTATTCAACAATGCTTCCGTTTTCTACCTGAATCGTTCTTCCCAGTTTGGTGAACCGCCCCGGTTCGCAGCAGGTGATGAACACCTGCCCGGAGACGATTTTATTGAGTACAAAGTCCTGCCGCCCGGGGTCAAGCTCGGACAGCACATCGTCCAGCAGCAGAACCGGCTCCTCGCCCCATTCCCGCGCCATCAGCTCCCGCTGGGCAAGCTTTAAGCTGATAGCTGCCGTCCGGGTCTGCCCCTGAGAGCCGTAGGCTTTCAGATCGATGCCGGACAGGCTTACGGTAAAATCATCCTTGTGGGGGCCTGTCAGGCACTGCGCCGTTTCCAACTCCGCCCGGCTGTGGCTTTGCAGATGGTCGAGTAAATTTTGGGTCAGTTCCGGGATGGGCGCAAAGGGGTCAACCACCGTGGAGACGGTCTTGTAGCTTAAGACAAAGTCCTCCGCTCCCCCGGAAAACTGGTTGTGATAATTGGCCGCGGCCTTGCCCAGGCTGTCATAAAACCGCGCCCGGTAGGAGATCAGCAGCGCGCCCACCTGACACAATCTGGTATTGTATTCCGGCAAAATCTCCAGAATACCGGGATTTGCAAAATGGTCTTTCAGAATGCGGCTTTTCTGCTCCAGAATCCGGTTGTACTCCGTCAGTGCCGCGTCGTAGTTCGGCCGGAGGGCGCACAGCGCCAGATCGCCGAACCGCCGCCGCTGACTTGCGCCCATTTTCAGGATCATCAGATCCTCCGGACAGAACAGCACCGTGGGCAGCACCCCGGCAATTTCTCCGGCGGTTTTCTTCTTCGCCCCGTTCAGCCACAGCTGGCGGGGGCGGGAGCCGGGAAACAGAATCCAGCGGATGCTCTGCTGCCGCTCCTGAGAGAAAACCGACCCTTCGATTTCCCCGAAATCTCCCCCAAACCGCACCATTTCCGAGGTTTTCTGCGCCCGGAAGCTTTTCCCGCTGCCAAGATAGGATATAGCCTCCAGCAGGTTGGTTTTTCCCTGGGCATTGTCCCCCACGATCAGATTGACGCCGGGGTCGAAGCGCGCCGCGATTTTCCCATAATTTCGGAACGACCGGAGCTTCAGCTCATTCAGATTCATGGGTGATGATCTGATATGCTTGTCCGTCGCAGATGAACCGGTCGCCGGGGCGCAGCTTTTTGCCCCGCATCCGGCAGATCTCGCCGTTGACCAGGATCTGCCCCTCCTGGATCATCCGCTTTGCCTCGCCGCCGGTTTCGGCGGCGCTCGCCAGCTTCATGGCGTCCTGCAATTTGATATATTCCGTGGTGATCACCACGGGAATGGCGTTATCCTTCTTTTTGACGACTACCTTCATAGAAGACTCCTTTTTAGCCGTTCTTGATCCGGACGGGCAGCACCATGTAGGCAAAGTCCTCCTTCTCGTCCACGGGGGTCAGAACGATGGGGCTTAACCCGTTGGTCAGCTCCAGCGTGACCTCCTCCGAGGGGATCACCCGCAGGGCTTCCGCCAGATACCGGACGTTGAAGCCGATCTCCAGCTCCTTCCCGTCCCCGGCCAGGGAGCAGCGATCCTCCGCCGCGCCGATGGTGGTGCTGGTGCGCATCAGCAGTTCCTGATCGCCGAATACGCAGCGGAGGGGACTTTTGTACTTTTCGGACACGATCAGGCCGACGCGCTCCACGGAAGACGCCAGATCACAAACATTTGCCACCATTTTAATGGGACAGTTGGAGGGCACCACCCGCCGCCAGTCCAGAAATTCCCCTTCCAGCAGACGGCATACCAGCGTGGCGTTCCCCACCTGGAACAGAATGTGCTTCGTACCCAGGGTAAAGGCCGCGTTGTCCTCCACGTCCGTAAGAATCTTTTCCACTTCCTTCAGCCCCGCGGCGGGAACCACGAAGCTCAGCTCCCGACCGGTACCCTCCTCCGGGTGGAAGGTGCGCCGGGCAAGGCGGAACCCGTCCACGGCCACGGCGGTGATGGCGTCGTTCGTCACCTCAAATTTCACGCCGGTATGGATCGGCCGACCCTGATTTTCGCTGACGGCGAAAATGGTGCCGGAGATCATCTCCTTCAGCTTGTTCTGGGGGATATAGATCTCCCGTCCGTCGCCCACGTCCGGCAGCTCCGGATAATCCTCGGCGGACTCGGCGGAAATGGTAAAGGAGGCGTACCCCGCCCGGATGGAGACCTTATAGTTTTCGTCCACCACCACGGTCACCGGCCCCTCCGGCAGGCGGCGGATGATATCGCCGAACAGCTTCGCCGGGAGGATGCACTGACCCATGTCGGACACGTCCGCGTCGATCTCGTAGGTGATGGCGGTTTCCATATTATAACCGGTGAGGCTCAGTCCCTGTCCGGCCTTGCACAGGATTCCTTCGATGACGGAAAGACTGCTCTTCTGGGCGACGGTACGGCCCGCAATGTTCAGTCCCGTGACCAGCATGGTTTTTTCACAGGTAAAACGCATAGTCAAGATCCTTTCTTTCTGATTTTATATGATATATCTCTCTATCAATAGGGTTTGGTAGTAATAACAGTGGTAGTGCAAACTTATGTGGAAAAGTCCCTTTTTTCTTAGCGCCGCAATGGATTTTTATTCACAGGACAATGTGGATGATTCACCCCTTTTCCACAGGTGCCGTGAGGAGCCAAAACGGGTGCAGCTTATCCACAGCTGAAATTTCCACATTCCACAGGGGCTGTGGATAGATGTTACAGACAGGAATTGATGTTCGCGGTGATGTCCCGGATGTTGTTCTGCATGGTGGTGTCTCCGTTTTTCAGCGCGACTTCGACCTTCCGAATGGCGTACAATACCGTGGAGTGATCCCGGGCAAATTCCTTGCCGATGTCCGGCAGGCTCAGATTGGTGAGCTTGCGGATCAGATACATGGCGATCTGCCGGGCCTCGGCGGTGCCCTTATTTTTCTGGGTACCCCTCAGAACCACCTCGTCGATGGAATAGAACTTGCACACCTGACTGATAATAAGGCTGGGGGTAGGCAGGGCGTTGCCCTCGCTCTTGAACATGTCGTCGATGGCTCGGGAGATATTGGGAAGATCCAGGGGCATGTTGTTTAAGTCCCGGTAAGCCAGGATCTTCTTGACCGTACCCTCAATCTGCCGGACGTTGTTGGTGACGTTGATGGCAATATAGTTGCACACGTCGTCGGAAAGGTTCAGTCCCAGATTTTTGGCCTTGTTTTTCAGAATGGCCATACGGGTCTCATAATCCGGCGGCTGAATGTCCGCCAGCAAGCCCCACTCGAACCGGGTCTTCAGCCGGTCTTCCAGGGTCAGCATGTCGCTGGGCTTGCGGTCGGAGGTCATGACGATCTGCTTATGTTCCTCATAGAGCTTATTGAAGGTATGGAAAAATTCCTCCTGGGTGGATTCCTTACCGGCGATAAACTGCACGTCGTCGATCAGAAACAGGTCGGCTTCCCGGTATTTGCTGCGGAATTCGATGTTTTTGCCGTTCTGAATGGCGGCGATCAGCTCGTTGGTGAATTGGTCGCCTTTAATATAGACGATGTTGGCGTCAGGATTTTCCTTGCGGATGCCGTTGGCGATGGCGTACAGCAGGTGGGTCTTGCCCACGCCGGGAGGGCCATAAAGGAACAAAGGATTGTACACCTGCCCCGGCGTCTTGGAAACGGCGATGGCCGCGCTGTGGGCGAAGCGGTTGGAGGGGCCGACAACGAAGTTGTCAAAGGTAAACTGGGGATTGAAGTCCATGGAGGAGACGCTTTTCCCCTTCTGTTTGAAGGCTTCCAGCTCCTCGTCACCGAAGACCATCAGCTTCGCGTCGGAGTTGAACACTTCCTTCAGCGCATCCTGAATGTAATCGGTGCAGCGGCGGCGGATGATCTCCCGGCGGAAATCCGAGGGGGAGTACAGGATCAGATTGTTCTCGTTCAGCTCCACCACCTCGGCGTCGTCAAACCAGGCCGAAACGGTGACAGCCCCCAGCCGCTCTTCCATATGGCTTAAAACCTTTGCCCAGACATAGGCAGATGAATACATAGGGCAGCTCCTTTCCCGGGATGTATCTGAAAACTGTCAAAATGCCCAGACAGAAGCATTTTTTCCCTGTGCCGCACCATTTTTTCTTGAAATACAGCAAGTATTTCAAGAAAAAAATGGCTTACTCGGAACAAAATCCCTCGCTGCCGGTCATTTCGCCGGTTTTCAGATAATACCCTAACTCTTTTGAGGTAAAAACAGTAGAAATCGCTTGATTTTATCGCATATTCTCTCAACCTAAATTTTATCACATTTCCACAGAAAAAACAAGGATTTTTTGTTGAAAAACAATCATTTTCCGAAAGGGACACCGAAAAAATCAGAAAATGCAGAAGATACCTCCACTCCGCCGTCCAAAGGGGAAAATCCACCCATATCCGGTTTTCAAAGGAAGGGAAATTTTGCTTAAATATACCTTGACCCGTGGACAAATCTATGCTAAAATCGACAATTAAGAACCCGGCAATGGCCGTAGGATTCATAGGAGTTCTGTATGAAAAAGGTCTGGACATATCTTGTCATTGCCTTCATCGCGCTGCTGGCGTCCGTCAATTACGAGCTGTTCGTGTTTCCCAACCAGTTCGCCCCCTCCGGCATCAACGGTATCTGTACCATGATCCAGTACGTTACCGGCATCAGCGTGGGATATCTGAGCCTGCTGGTCAATATTCCTCTGGCGATCTGGTGCTATTTTGAGGTCAGTAAGCCTATGGCCGTCCGCAGTATGGTCTATGTGGTCACGTTTTCTCTGGGTCTGCTGATCCTGGACAAGGTGGATCTGTCCGCCTTTGCCTACGTCACGGAGAACGGCACCAGCAAAATTCTCGGCCCCATGGTCGCGGGCGTGATCTACGGTTTTGTGTATTCCGTTCTCATCAAGGCCAGCGCCTATACCGGCGGTACGGATTTTATTTCCGCCATCATCCATAAGCGCCACCCGGACCGGCCGTTTTTCGGCATGAACTTCTCTATCAATTCTGCCATTGCCGTCGCCAGCTATTTCGTCTACGGCTGCCAGATGGAGCCGGTGATATTGTGCATTCTCTATTGCTTCATGACCACAACGGTGGGCGACCGGCTGATGAAGTCCGGCCGGGAGGCCATCTGCTTTGAGATCATTACCAATTTTCCCCAGGAGGTTTCCAGGGAACTGATCGACCGGCTTCACCACACCGCGACCTTCATCCCCGCCAAGGGTATGTACTCCGGCCGGGATACCAGCGTGCTTCTGTGCGTGGTCAATAAGACCCAGGTGGCGCTGGTCAGTCAGATCGTCCACAAATACCCCCATACCTTCGCCATCGTCCACCCCGTGAGCGAGATCCTGGGCAATTTCAAGAATCTCAGCTCCTCCGGCAAGGAGGTCGTGGAGGTTCTGGACGCGGGGGACAGAAAAACCTTATAAGACAACACCGCGCAATTACCATAAGGAATTGCGCGGTGCAGCCATACATTTAGGGCCTATCTGAAAACCGTCAACACGCCCAAACAGCGGGTCTTTTTCGCCTGCTGTGCACCATTTTTCCTTGCAATACACAAGGTATTCACGCAGAAAAATGGCTTCATCAGGCGAAAAATCCCTTGCTGTTGGTCATATTTCCGGTTTTCAGTTAGACCCTAAGCAATCTATTTTACTATAGGAGGTCATACCCAATGGCGTATTACTACCCGGAACCCAGCCACACCTTCAGCGAGTATCTTCTGATCCCCGGCTACACCTCGGAAGACTGCGTTCCCAATAATGTCAGCCTGAAAACGCCCCTCGTCAGGTACCGCAAGGGCGCGGAAGAACCGGCGATTTCTCTGAACGTGCCGCTGACGTCCGCCGTCATGCAGTCCGTCTCCAACGACACCCTTGCCATCGCTCTGGCAAAGGAGGGCGGCATCAGCTTCATTTTCGGTTCTCAGTCCATTGAGAATCAGGCCGCCATGGTGGCGCGGGTAAAGGGCTATAAGGCTGGTTTCGTTACCTCCGCTTCCAATCTGACCCCGGAAGCCACCCTCGCCGACGTGCTGGCCCTGAAGCAGCGCAACGGCTTCTCCACCGTGGCCATCACCCAGGACGGCACCGCCAACGGTAAGCTTCTGGGCATCGTCACCAGCCGCGACTACCGCGTCAGCCGTATGGATCCTACCGACAAGGTCAGAGACTTTATGACCCCCCGCGAAAAGCTGGTCACCGCCCCTGCGGACACCACGCTGAAGGAAGCCAACGACATCATCTGGGAGCACAAGCTCAACAGCCTGCCCATCGTGGACGAAAATGACCACCTGCTGCATTTCGTGTTCCGGAAGGACTATTCCTCCCACAAGGACAATCCCCTGGAGCTGCTGGACAGCAAGAAGCGCTATCTGGTAGGCGCAGGCATCAATACCCGGGACTATGCCGCCCGTATTCCCGCCCTGCTGGAAGCCGGTGCGGACGTGCTGGTGATCGACTCCTCCGAGGGATACACCTGCTGGCAGGAAAAGACCATCAAGTGGGTGCGGGACACCTACGGCGACACCGTGAAGATCGGCGCGGGCAACGTGGTGGATAAGGACGGATTCCGCTTCCTGGCGGAAGCCGGAGCTGACTTTGTGAAGGTCGGCATCGGCGGCGGCTCCATCTGTATCACCCGGGAGACCAAGGGCATCGGCCGTGGTCAGGCTACCGCGCTGATCGAGGTCGCCGCGGCCCGTGACGCGTATTTCAAGGAGACGGGCATCTACGTGCCCATCTGCTCCGACGGCGGCATTGTCCACGACTACCACATGACTTTGGCACTGGCCATGGGCGCGGACTTCCTGATGCTGGGACGTTACTTCGCCCGCTTCGACGAAAGCCCCACGAGCAAGGTCATGGTCAACGGCGCGTACATGAAGGAATACTGGGGCGAAGGCTCCAACCGCGCCCGGAACTGGCAGCGCTACGACCTGGGCGGCTCCGCCAAGCTCAGCTTTGAGGAAGGCGTTGACTCCTACGTCACCTATGCCGGCCCCCTGCGGGACAACGTGGAAGCATCCTTGTACAAGGTCAAGTCCACCATGTGCAACGTAGGCGTGACGAACATCCCCGACCTCCAGCAGAACGCCAAGCTGACGCTGGTGTCCTCCGTGTCCATCGTCGAGGGCGGATATCACGACGTGACGCTGAGAAGCTCTTCTCCGGTGAAGTAAACGACAATCATATAAAAATTGCTGCCCGGCCATGGCCGGGCAGCAATTTTGACTTTTCAACATGATAGTTCACACAATTTGATTGATTCTTTGATTGATTCTTGCTATAATACAAAAAAAGGAGATGGTTCTATGCCGACAATTTCCATGTTCCGGGGCATCAAGATAACAATGTATTGGGCAGATCACATGCCGCCTCATTTCCACGCAACCTATGGCGGAGAAGAAGTAATCGTTTCCATTCACGACCTGGATGTGCTGGAAGGAAATTTCCCCAGCAAACAGTTGAAGATGCTCCTCGGCTGGGCAGCACTCCGGCAGGATCAGCTTATGGAAAACTGGGAACTGGCGGTAAATAAACAGGAACTATTTTCAATTGAACCGCTGAGATAATCCTCATAACGCGGAAAGGATGTGAGATTATGGGGAAAAGTGTAGAATATTATCTGTCCAAAGGATACGACCGGAAAATGGCAGAGTATTTTGCTTCCGGGCGCAAGCGTATCACCAAAGTCGTTCCCAGAAATGATTTCACATTGCTGCTGAGCTTTGATAATGGGGAAACTCGGCTGTACGATGCCCGTCCCTTGCTTCAGGCCGGAACCGTGTTTGCACCCTTCCGGGAATGGGACAATTTCCGCAGAGTGTATCTGGACGAAGACCACAGCGTCTGCTGGGATATTGACCCCAATGTTGACAGCAATGAGGTATGGAACAACAAGGTAGACTTGTGCCCGGACAGCTGCTATGTGGACAGCGTTCCTTTTCATTGACATTTTATGCTAAAATCCCGCTGCGTTGTAGCAGCGGGATTTACTTTCCCTTTTTCTCTTTTTGTTCCATGTACTTTCTCAGAATCAGGTTGATGTACTGGGACAAGGGACGGCAGTCCTCGTCCGCCTTTTCACGCAGCTTTTCCAGCAGGTCGCTGTCGATTGTGATGCTGATTTTCTCTTTTAACGGTCGCATGTATCTTATCACCTCAACGGAATTATAACATTTAGTATCATTTTATATTGACAAGTAGGCATAAGTAAGATACACTACTACCAATGAGGTGATATCATGATCATAGTATTAAACGACCGTCAATTCGGAAAAAACCTGCGATTCCTCCGCAGGCGGCACCGTTACAGCCGCTGGGAGCTGGCAAATCTCATCTGCTCTTACCCCAAGGTCATCCGGGATTGGGAGACCGGCAGGAGCTTTGACGTGGATTCTGCTTGTATGCTGAATATTGGGAAGCTGTTTGACGTTCCGGTCGAGTCCCTGATCGACGACGACCTCAGACGCGCTTATAAAGCCAGACCCCGATAAAATGACCCCCGCTGCATAAAGCAGCGGGGGTGTCGCTTATCTTATGAAGGATGTACTCAGATTGCAGCTCCAGCTTTCCCCCGGGTCCAGAATGGCGGCGGCGGGCTTTTCCTCCCAGCGGATGGAACCGTCCTCCGGGCTGGGAAGGCTGTGCCACGGCTCGATGCACACGAACCTCGGCTCTCCGCCGGGCATCGACCAGAGCAGCGTGTAGGGAAATTCCGAAATGTCGCACACCACAGCCCGGCCGGTGCCCTTCTCGTAAATCCCCAGCTTGCGGGATCGGAGGTTCACCATGCAGTGGCTGTCGTTGGCGAACAGATCCCGGGTGATGGGAAGGGCACGGATGTTGCTGCCCAGGGTGTAGAAATCCCCGTGAACCAGCCCCAGCGGCTGGCAGTTAATGCAGAGGGGGGACTCCGGCTCACTGAACCGAAGCTCGTAGTCCGACAGCGTATGCTCCTCGTCAAAGGGAACGGCGAAGGCGGGATGATAGCCGATGCCGAAATACAGCCTGTCGTCGTCCAGGTTCTCCACCGTCAGCTTGTGGTGCAGGGTGTCGCCCTCCAGGGTGAAGGTGGAAACCAGCCGGAACGCGTAGGGGAACATCCGCAGGGTCTCCTCATTGCTGGCCAGCTCCAGCACAAGGGTGTCCTCCGTCCGGCGCACCAGGGTATGCTCCATCAGCCGGGCAAAGCCGTGCAGCTTCGCCTGATACACCTCGCCCTTGGTTTCGATCAGACCGTCCACGACCCTTCCGGTGTGGGGGAACAGAATGGGCGCGTGATAGCCCCAGACGCTTTCGTCCGCCTGCCACATGTGCTCCACGTCGTCGAATTTCCGCACCACGCTTTTCACCTGGGCGCCCCAGGTGGTGACGGTGACGATCAGATATTCATTTTCAATGGCGTATTCCATAGCTTATTTCTGCTCCTTCAGCAGGTCGCGGATTTCCGTCAGAAGCACTTCCTCATTGCCGGGCTTGGGCGGCTCGGCGGGGGCGGCCTCTTCCTTTTTCTTGCCCAGCTCCGTCAGCTTGTTCAGGCTCTTCACAAGGAAGAACACCACCAGCGCCAGAATCAGAAAATTGATCACGGCGGAGATGAAGCTGCCGTAGTTCAGGGTGTTTAAGACCACGTTCCCGGCGTCGTCCACCACAGGCTCCCCAAACAGCCGGGGCAGAACGATCTTCATTTCCGAAAAATCGATGCCGCCCAGGAAGATGGACACGATGGGCATGATGATATCGTCGGTCAGGCTTTTGGTAATGGTGGAGAACGCCGCGCCGATGATGGTGCCCACGGCCAGCGCCATGGCGTTGCCCTTGATGGCGAAGGCGGCAAACTCGCCCCACCAGGAGGGCTTTTTCACGGGATTTTTCATGGCGCGTCTTCCTTATTTCTTCTCAATGACCTCAATGCCGCCCAGATATTTCCGCAGGACCTCGGGCACCACGACGGAACCGTCGGCTCTCTGGTTCTGCTCCACCATGGCGGGGAAAATGCGGGAGGTGGCGAGGCCGGACCCGTTCAGGGTGTGGACGAACTCGGGCTTGCCGGTGGCCTCCCGGCGGAAACGGATGTTGCCCCGGCGCGCCTGGTAATCCCGGGCGTTGGACACGGAGGAAACCTCCTTGTAGCCGTTCATGGAGGGAATCTGAATTTCAATGTCGTAAGTCCGTGCCATGGAAGCGGAGCAGTCCCCTGCGGCCAGCTTCACGGTGCGGAAGTGGAAGCCCAGACCCTTCACCAGATTTTCGGCCTTGCGCACCAGCTCGTCAAAGGCCGCGTCGGAATCCTCGGGGCGGGTGAACTGGAACATTTCCACCTTGTTGAACTGGTGGCCGCGCACCATGCCCCGTTCATCGGCGTGGCCGGAACCGGCTTCCCGGCGGAAGCAGGGGGTGTAGGCAAAGAACTTCCGGGGCAGCTCGGCTTCGGTGAGGATCTCGTCCCGGTAGATGGAGCACAGAGCGGCCTCCGCGGTGGGCAGCATATAGTGGACGCGGTCGTCGGTGGGGTTGGCGATTTTATAGACCTCGTCGGCAAACTTGGGGAACTGACCGGCGGTCTCGCCGCACTGGTACTCCAGCATGTGAGGCGGCAGGATGAACTCGTAGCCGTCGGCGATGTGGCAGTCGATGAAGTAGTTCAGCAGCGCCCATTCCAGGCGTGCGCCCATGCCCTTATACATCCAGAAGCCGGAACCCGCCAGCTTGACGCCCCGGTCGTAGTCGATCAGGCCCAGATTTTCGCACAGGTCGACATGGTGCTTGGGGGTGAAGTCAAACTTATGAGGCTGGCCAAAGTAGCGCAGGGGCTCGTTGTTTTCCTTTCCGCCGGGCTTCAGGTCGGGGTCGGGCAGGTTGGGCAGGCTCAGCATGGCGACGCGGTACTCGTCGCTGAGGGTCTTCAGCTCGGCCAGCTCCTGCTCGATGGCCTCGGCGATCTGCACGGACTGGGCGTTGTTGGCGGCGATGGTTGCGTCCAGCTCGGATACGTCCTTGCCTTCCTTCTCGGCCTTCTTCTTCATGCCGAAGAGCTTGCCGTTTTCCTTGGCCAGCTTGTTCTTCTGGGCGGTCTGGGTCTCGGTGTTGGTCTTCAGGGCGCGGATTTTTCCGTCCAGCTCCAGAATGCGGTCGACGGTGGCGTCGCAGTCCACTTCCTTCGCCCGCAGACCGGCCTTGACGGCGTCGGGATTTTCCTTGATTTTTTTGATGTCCAGCATGATGTTACCTCTCCTTAGAATGGGAATTTAGGAAGCTCTGAATAAATCGGCAAGAACTGTGAGCGAGAGATTTTTCGTCCAATCGAGGTATCGGAAAGGTCGGAATACTGTATGTATTTCCCGTTTTCGATACCGAAGAGTGGGCGGAAAAGATCCGCTCACAGTCGCAGACGATTTGTTCAGAGTTTCCTTTATTTATTATTTTTGTATTTTCATCAGGGCGTCCAGCAGATTCTGTAAATCTTCCTGCCCATAGAATTCCAGCTCAAAGCGCCCCTTGCGCTTGCCGTTGACGATCCTGACGCCCCGGCCAAGGTGCTTGCTCAGGGATTTTTCACATTCGGCCACGTAGTCCACCGCGAAAACTTCCTTTTTCTGGGGTGCAGGCTCCTTGCTCATGTTCTTGCACAGCAGCTCCGCCTGACGGACGGACAGACCCAGGGCGACGATCTTCTGGGCGGCCTCCTGCTGCTTCTTCTCGGATTTCAGCTGCAAAATTGCCCGGGCGTGACCGGCGGACAGCTCGCCCTTCCGGACGCGCTCCTGCACCTCGGAACACAGTCCCAGCAGCCGCAGAGCATTCGCCACGGCGGGGCGTGACTTCCCTACCCGACCGGCGGCCTCCTCCTGGGTCAGACCGTACTCGTTCATCAGCGTCTGATACCCCAGCGCTTCTTCCAGGGGGTTTAAGTCCTGACGCTGCAAATTCTCGATCAGCGCCAGCTCCATGGCCTTCTTGTCGTCGGCCTCAATAATGACCGCAGGCACGTCGCTTAAGTTCGCCATCCGGGCGGCACGCCAGCGCCGCTCACCGGCGATGATCTGATAGTAGCCGTTGGGCATTTCCCGCACCGTCAGGGGCTGAATGATGCCGTGGACGGTGATGGAGTCCGCCAGCGCCTGCAATTCTTCTTCATCGAAGTCCTGCCGGGGCTGATCGGGGTTGGGTTCTACCTTGTAGATCGGCAGCAGCTGGTACGCGCTTTTTTCCAGGGGTTCTTCACTGAAATCCCCCAGAAGCGCACCTAAGCCCTTGCCCAGTCCTTTCTGTGATGCCATCCTTGCTCCTTTCTCTTCTTTCACAGCTTTTGCTGAATTTCCTTTGCCATTGCCCGGTAGGCGGCGGCTCCCCGGCTGAACCGGTCGTAGGCGGTGATGGGAACGCCGTGGCTGGGCGCTTCTGCCAGCCGGATGTTCCGGGGAATGACCGTGGAGAATACCTTCCCGGGAAAATGCCGCCGAACCTCCTGGGAAACCTGTGCCGAGAAATTCGTCCGCCCGTCGAACATGGTCAGCGCCACGCCGAAGACCTCCAGCCGGGGATTCATCCGGCGCTTCACCGTGCGCAGCGTGGCCATCAGGTCACTGAGACCTTCCAGCGCAAAGTATTCGCACTGCACCGGTACCAGAATCCCGTCCGCCGCGCACAGGGCGTTCAGCGTCAGCAGCTCCAGGGACGGCGGGCAGTCCACGAAGATCAGATCGTAGCGCTCTTTAATTCCGTTCAGTGCCATGTCCAGCTGCCGCTCCCGGTGCTGGGCGGAGATCAGCTCCACGGTGGCGCCCGCCAGATCGGACGCGGACGGCAGCACGTCTCCGTAGGGCGTGGAGACAATGGCGTCCGCCGCCGGAACATTGTTGATGAGCACGTCGTAGACAGAGTATTTGCACTTGCGCTTGTCCAGCCCCAGACCGGAGGTGGCGTTTGCCTGAGGGTCAAAGTCGCACAGAAGAACGCGCAGTCCCAGATCGTGCAGTGCGGCGGTCAGATTCACGGCAGTGGTGGTTTTTCCCACGCCGCCCTTCTGATTCACCACGGCAATTATTTTCCCCATGTTTTATCCTCTATCTTTCTGATATGTCTGAATGTTTCACGTGAAACATCAGCTTCCCTCGGTGGCCGTGGAAGCGGGGACGGCGGAGTAATTCTGCCCCGGCAGTAGACGGCTTGCACTCATGTACCGGAACGTGACGACGGAAAGAACGATCAGCAGCACCACGCAGAGAGTTAAAAGGGCAGACAGCACCCGGATACGAACCCTCAGCGCTTTCAGCTGCTCCTCCGCCGCGGCCTTACGGCGGCGGGGATGGACCTTTCTGGAAACGGCGTCGCCTCCATGGGACGGAAGCAGCACAGGGGTACCGGGCTTGACCGGGTACTTTGCCATCTGCAAAAGACAGTCATGGCAGAAGACCTGACCCTCCTCTATTTCACGACCGCACCTCAGACAATTCAAACGTCTCACCCCCAAATAAGCAATATGGATATTGTACACCACATTTCCCCGTTCGTAAAGAGGAAAGTAAAGAAATTGAAAATGTTTTTGGACAAAGAGTCGTCAGGCACAAATGACCGAAAAAAGCCTCCGGAGAAGAACTCCGGAGGCGGATGGTCGAATTGATTATTTTGCGTATTCCACGGCCTTGGTCTCCCGGATGACGTTGACCTTGATCTGTCCGGGATATTCCAGCTCGGACTCGATCTTCTTGGCAACGTCCCGCGCCAGGAGGATCATATTGTCCTCGGACACAACCTCGGGCTTGACCATGATCCGCACTTCCCTGCCGGCCTGGATGGCGTAAGCCTTTTCGACGCCGGGGTAAGAACCGGTCAGCTCTTCCAGCTTTTGCAGGCGGCGGATATAGTTCTCCACGTTCTCGCGCCGCGCACCGGGACGGGCGGCGGAAATGGCATCGGCAGCCTGTACCAGAACCGCAATGACGGTCTTGGGCTCCACGTCGCCGTGGTGGGCTTCGATGGCGTTGACGATGACGGGATTTTCCTTGTACTTCCGGGCAAGATCGGCGCCCAGCTGCACATGGCTGCCCTCCACCTCGTGGTCGATGGACTTGCCCAGATCGTGGAGCAGGCCGGCGCGCTTCGCCATGGCCACGTCCACGCCAAGCTCCGCGGCCATCAGACCGGCGATATGGGCAACCTCAATGGAGTGGTTCAGGACGTTCTGGCCGTAAGAGGTACGGTACTTCTGACGACCCAGGATCTTCACCAGCTCGGGGTTCAGATTGTGAACGCCGGTCTCGTAGCAGGCGCGTTCGCCCTCCTCGCGGATGGTGCGGTCAACTTCCTTGCGCGCCTTTTCCACCATGTCCTCAATGCGGGTGGGATGAATGCGTCCGTCCACAATGAGCTTCTCCAGCGCCAGCCGGGCAATCTCCCGCCGGACGGGGTCAAAGCTGGAAACGGTGATGGTTTCGGGGGTATCGTCGATGATCAGGTCAACGCCGGTGATGGTCTCCAGCGTGCGGATGTTCCGGCCCTCCCGGCCGATGATGCGGCCCTTCATCTCGTCGTTGGGCAGCGTGACCACGGAAACGGTCAGCTCGGCGGCGTGATCGGCGGCGCAGCGCTGGATTGCGGTGGCGATGATCTCGCGGCCCTTTTCCTCGGCCTCGTCCTTCAGCTGCGACTCGATCTCCTTGATCTTCATGGCGGCCTCGTGACGAACCTCGTCCTCAATGCTGTGAAGCAGAACGTCCTTTGCCTGATCCTGTGTCAGACCGGAGATCTTTTCCAGCTCCGTCAGCTGCTGCTGCTTGAGCTGATCGGCTTGTGCCTGGGTGTCGGAGACCTTCTGGAGCCGTTTGTTAAGCTCCTCCTCCTTGCGCTCAAAGGCTTCGGTCTTCTTGTCAAGAGTGGATTCCTTCTGTTCCAGACGACGCTCCTGCTTGCTCAGCTCGGCGCGGCGCTCTTTGACTTCCTTGTCGTGTTCTGTGCGAGATTTATGGATTTCGTCCTTGGCTTCCAGAAGCATTTCCTTCTTACGGTTTTCACCGGAACGGATAGCCTCGTTGATCAGGCGGGTAGCCTCTGCCTCGGCAGAGCCGATCTCCCGCTCAGCGACCTTCTTGCGGTACCCGATGCCAAGGCCGAAGCCGACACCCAGTCCCACCAGAACACCAACGGCGATAATGAGAAAATGATACCATTCCATAAATTTGCAGCACACCTCCTTCTTAAAAAATAGGCGCAGAAGGGGTGGCGCATTGATCCCCATGTGAAATTAAGCATAACAGCCAGCCGGAAACACCGGCCGGCGATTTTCTGTGCAAAATCAGACGCCATGAGGCGCAAACGCATACCCCGGCTCCACCGCCGGTTATCAATGAAACGCAGCGCCCGGAAAAAGGCGCAGCGTACACCATACCGAATCTATTCTACTAGCATTGGGAGGGAATGTCAAGGATAAAAAGGAAAATAAACGGAACAAATTCCCGCACAAACCGATTTCTCGGGGCAGGGCAGGTAAAACAGGCCGAAAAAAAGAAAAATCAAGCGGATTGACATTGCCCTGCGTTCGTGCTAAGATAACCCGGAAAGCCGGGTGCGAAGCGGAAAGCATCCGTACCCGGCGAAAATAAGCGGGCATGATGGAATTGGCAGACATGCGAGATTTAGGTTCTCGTACAGAGATGTGTTGGGGTTCGAGTCCCCATGCCCGCACCAAGAACAGGGATACCCCGGTGGGGTGTCCCTGTTTTTATGTCCCGGTCAGGACTCGAACCCGTCTGAATGCAATGGTTCAGTGAACCATTGCCAAACGCCGGCTGGACGGCGTTTGCTCTTTAACGTAATCGAGTCCCCATGATCGCACCATGACGAGTGCTCTTATAGGATCTGATCCTCTGAGAACACTCGTCATTTTTATTGTCCGTTTTTACGCCGCTACGTGGCTGACATAGAACCTCTGCGGGTGTTGACGGCTACATCCGGCACGGGTATCCCTGCGGACGGCAGCCAGAAACATATCCGTGGAGACGGCACCACCATTGGACACCATCGAACATGATCCCTATGTACTGATTTCCATTCTCTCCGCGCTCCACGATGGACTCTTTACGATAGACCAAGGGAAGGACAGACGGCAAGCTATACCATCGAGATCTGGAAGCGATTCCGGAAATGGGGCGGGATGCCGACCGGGATCACCCAAAACGTCAAAGTGCGCCCAGATAGGGCACTGTGCGAAATATTCTGCCTTACCGACTAAGGAGAAATCCTTTACGGGAACAACGCATGGCAGAGAAAGGAATAGTCACCGAAAGACCTAGGTGCGACTGTTTCCTGATATTAAGAAGATATGAGGATAAGATCGGGCAGCTGCGGGGAGCGGGCTCCAACGAGCGGCTGACCGGGCAGATGCTTGCGGACACGGGCTATAAGG
>ERZ808240.184-NODE-184-length-85959-cov-5.530080_pt1 | contig 85959 bp, 67 predicted proteins | sample MGYA00521084_ERZ808240 | MGnify/ENA primary metagenome ERZ808240 (study PRJEB31516, sample SAMN03275571) | gut metagenome | biome: mammalia-associated habitat; material: feces | host: Papio cynocephalus | place: Kenya | collected 2012-08-06 ...
TCCTTTTCATCGGAACTCACAACCGAATCTGCGCAAGAAGACGGGCGTTATCCGCAACGATTATCGCGTCGGAGAGTTTCAAGTTTGTCGAGATATACGCTGATGCATTGGTCGTGTATCTGATAATAGCCGTCGCGTTGTTTGCACTATTCGCCGTGGCGGAGCGTGTGCTGAAGCGTCGCGTGCCGGTGCGGGCGTAAGGCCTGGGATGGAGGAAAACCCTCCAAACGAAAACCCTCCAAACAAAGTGTGGGACGAGAAAAGACGCAGGCTACAATCAAAGCGGCTAATCCAAAAGACGCGCGGTGCGATATTGTAAATGGCGACCGGGCGGAGGGTGAGACAAGCAGAATCGTCGCTTGACGGGCGGGAGCACCAAAGAGGGGGCAATAATGGCCAGCGTTGAATTTGACAGACGGACGGCGTTGAGTCGTTTGGGGTGGGCCGGCGGCCTGGGGTCGTTTCTCGGCTCGTCCGCCATCGTCGCTTTGTCGTCGACTCTCACCATGTGGCAGAGCGGTCTTGGCTTGGGGACATTTGAGATCGGTGCGCTTAGCGCGGTTTTGAATTTCGCCATCGCGGCCGGTTCGCTATCGGTGGGTGTGCTCTGCGCGAGATTCGGGATGACGCGTGTATTCAACTGGTCGAATCTTGTGGTCGCGTTGGGATTCCTGCTGTGTGCCCTTGCTGTCAATTTTCCGATGCTGTTGGCCGGCGTGGTACTCGCGGGGCTGGGAACCGGCGTTGATCTTCCCGTGTCTCTGTCTGCGTTGACCCGCGATGCGGAGGATCCGCAGGTTGGTTCGAAGCTTGTTGCAGCCACGCAGATCGGATGGCAGCTGGGCATGCTGGTGTCGGTGGTGCTTGCGTTCGTGGTTTCGCCACTGCGCGGTGCGATGGGAGGCCGGATCGTGTTCCTTGTCCTTGCCTCCGTGGCATTGGCATTGTGGTGGTGGCGCGTCCGTTCCAGCGAGTTTCGCGAACTTCACAGACTGGGGGAGAGCGGCTCTTCGAAGGCCTCGTCCGTGGACGGTGGATCCGAAACCGCGCCCGGAAAAGGAATCCGCGTGTTGTTTGCGGGCGTCGAAGGTCGCCGCTATCTCAGGCTGTTCGTCCTGCTGATGGTGTTCTACGTGTTCTGGAACCTTCTGGCCAACACATGGGCGCAGTTCCAGACTTATATGCTCGTCAACGCCAATGCTTCGCAGACATTGGCCACCGGTCTGGGCGTCGTCCTGTACGTGGTGATGCTTGGTTCGAATATGCTGGTCTCGGCCACGGTGAACACCAAATGGCGCAATCCCCTGTTCCTCGTCGGAGGCGTGTTGTCGTTGGCGGCCATGGTGATGATGGCGGTGGGCGGCGGCACCCTGGTCGTCACCGTCGTCGCGACCGGCATCATGTATCTGGGCATGCCACTCGCCGGCGAGGCGATCTGTAAGGTATGGACCCAGGAATCCTTCCCCGAATCGAATCGTGCGGCTGTCCAGGGAACGATTCTCGGCCTGTCTCGCATCATCTGCGCTTCCTTCGCGTTCGTGGCGCCCGCCCTGGTGCTTCCCGGGACTATCGGACCGACCCTCTGGTGCTTCGTCGGAGTGGTGGCAGTCTTCTTCGTCTCGGGTGTGGCCTTTATCAAGGCGAGGGGGGCACTTCTGTCCTGATGCCGCTGGCAGGCCAAGCATTGTATTTGGACGTATGGCGGGATGGCCCGTCGCTGGCGCGGTCAGCCGAACGTTAGGTATTCCTCGCGCTATGATGGTGCGTCTATGTCTGAAGCAATGCAATCTCAATCCTTTGACGATCTTGGCGTGCCGGGACCGATGACGCGTGCGCTGGCTCTTGAAGGCAAGGTGACGGCGTTTCCCATCCAGCAGGACACCTTGCCCGACTCATTGGCGGGGCGCGACATTCTGGGTCGTGGCCGCACCGGGTCGGGCAAAACGCTGGCGTTTGCGATTCCGATGGTTGCTCGTCTCGCCAGCCATGGTTCCGGAACTCGCGCCGCGGTGGAGGAATTCGAACGCGAAAAGAATCGGATCCAGCGTGAACGCGCAAGCGGGCGCAAGCCGTCTCGTCGCATGCCGCATCCCCGCGGGCTGATTCTCGCTCCGACCCGTGAACTCGCCAACCAGATCGACGAGGTGCTGGCGCCTCTCGCCCGCGCCATGCGTCTGACCACGGTCACCGTGTACGGCGGCGTGAAGCAGGGTCGACAGGTTGCCGGGCTGAACGCCGGCGCGGATATCGTGGTGGCGTGTCCGGGGCGTCTCGAGGACCTGCTTCGGCAGAACCTGTTGTCCTTGGAATCCGTTGAGGTCGCCGTGCTCGACGAAGCCGACGAAATGGCCGATATGGGTTTCCTTCCCGCGGTTGAGCGGCTGCTGGCGCAGATCTCCGACCGCGCCCAGTGCCTGCTGTTCTCCGCCACGCTTGATCACGGCGTGGATAAGCTCGTCAAACGATTCCTTCACGATCCCAAGATCCACAGTGTCGATGAGGCGACATCTCCGGTGGCGCTGATGACCCATCATGTGTTTCTCACCACGAGGGACGGGCGTTTCCCGCTGGTATGCGCCCTTGCCAAGGGCCAGGGCAAGCGCATTCTGTTTACCCGGACCAAGTTCCAGGCCGAGAAGTTGGCCAGGCGTCTGCGCTCCCACGATATTCCGGCAACCGATTTGCATGGCAATCTGAGCCAACGGCAGCGCGACCGCAATCTCGCGTTGTTCACCGATGGCGGGGTGAATGTGCTGGTCGCCACCGACGTGGCCGCACGTGGCATTGACGTTAGCGGCGTGGCGCTGGTGGTGCATGTCGACCCTCCGAACGATCCGAAGTCGTTCCTGCATCGTTCCGGCCGCACCGCCCGTGCCGGCCATGCGGGCGATGTGGTCACTCTGGTGATGCCGGATCAGCGTCGCGGTGCGTTGCGCGTGCTGCGCGAAGCCGGTATTCATGTCAAGCCGGTTTCCGTGCGCGAGGATTCGCCTGAAGTCGGCGAGCTGGTGGAGCGCGTCGAGCGGGAGGCGGAAGTCTGGCGACGGGAGTCGGAAGAGGCCCTCCACGCCGCCGAGGAGCGTGCCGCCGAGGAGCGTGCCGCCGAGGCAAAGCGTCAAATGCGTTTGGATCGTCATGACGATGACACTCCGGCGGGTATGGCGACAGGCAAGGCCTCGAGGAGGAAGGAACGGCAGCCTTCGGGGAAGGCCCCAAATGCCAATGGGCGCAATAAGCGCAATAAGCGCCGGAAGAAGACTTCCAATGCGCCTCGATTCGTGGAGGATTCCTCGCTGGCTGTGAACGCTCGCGGGGGCAGGCGCGTGCATCGCAAGCCGATTCGCGTCGTCGAGGATCTGCGGGGCGAGGACGCCAAACGCCATGATCGTCAGGTTGCCGCGCGGGCGGAGTTTCGAAGGAGTCCGGACCGGCATAAGCGGGGGAGGCGCGACTATCGCAATGGCAGGTAGACAGTAAGTAAGTAGGCGAGTGGGCAGTAGGCAGACAGCCTCCCCCCCCGGGCGTCATGCAATACGCAAACCGGAACGACCCGACTACAGTTGGCATCGTGAATGAGGCTCAACAGTCAGCATGGGTGCGGGAGACGCTTGGTCGGCTCGCGCAATCTCAATTCCGGACGAAATTCGCGTTGTCCGACAAGGACCGCGCCTACGCCCGAGCCAAGGGCAAGGCGGTGATCGGCCGTCATGCCCACGACATGCTGCGCGCCCGCGTGGGGGATGCGGAGCCTCGCAATGACGGCAGGCAGACGCCGTGGCGGGGCCACCCAGTGTTCACGGCCCAGCATGCCACCGCCACCTGCTGCAGGGGATGCATTGAGAAATGGCATCATATTCCCAAGGGCAGGGAGCTGAGCGATGAGGAGATCGATCGGCTTGCGTCGCTGGTGATGGCGTGGATCGAGCGGGATCTCGTGCGGCATCCGGCGCATCCCGCCGGATAGTCCGGCATGGCGATGGGGAGGCCCGGCGGATACCATGGGAGGCGGCGACCATGTCGACAGGAGGCGGCCGCGCGATGTCGACGGCGAATCCTCCGGAAGTGGTTCGCCGCGGAGGAACCCGCCGAGGAAAGGACGAATAATGACGAGTGGACTGCGCGCTCCAATGCTCATGTTGAACGATGCATCACATACCGAGATTCCGCAGATCGGTTTCGGGACCTTCCAGATTCCCGCCGACCAGACCCAGCGGGCCGTGGAGGAGGCGTTGGAGATCGGGTATCGTCACATCGACACCGCCGCGGCGTACTACAACGAGGAGGCGGTGGGCGCCGCGCTCAAGGCGACTGGCATGGCCGGTCAGGTGTTCGTCACCTCCAAACTGCGCAACTGCGATCAGGGCTACGACCAGACGCTGATCGCCTTCGAGGATTCGCGGCGCAAGCTCGGAGTGGACTGCGTCGACATGTACCTGATCCACTGGCCCATGCCGCGCATCGACGCGTACCGCCAGACATGGAAGGCGCTGCTCAAGCTGCGCGACGACGGCGAGATTCGCGTGCCGGCCGTGAGCAATTTCCTGCCCGAACACCTTGAGGCGCTGTATGAGGATTCCGGCGAGTATCCGGCCGTCAACCAGATCGAGAACCATCCGCGCTACAGCCAGCCCGAAACCCTGCGATTCTGCCGCGAGCACGGCATTGCGGTGGAGGCGTGGAGTCCGCTGGGCCATGGCGGCGACATGAATGCCGAGCCGGTGGTGGCCGCCGCCGAGGCCCATCACGTCACTCCGGCCGAGGTGGTGCTGCGTTGGCACACCCAGTCCGGTCGCATCGTCATCCCGAAGTCGAAGCATGCCGATCGCATGCGGCAGAATCTCGCTTCCGCCGGTTTTGATCTGACCGCGAGCGAGCTAGCCGCCATCGACGCGCTGAGCTCCCCGGAGGGGCGCATCGGCGCCGATCCGGTGACGTATGTGCAGTCGCAGTCCTGGGCCGATCAAAAGGCCCGCGGCAATGTGTGACCTCGGGGCTTTCTCGATAATCTGCCGGATGACGCGCCGGATATCTCAGCATGTGGGTTGAGACGCGGTCCGGCGGTCGTGCGGTCAGCGCGGGAACCTACACTGAGGAGCTATGAGCGAGAACATTATGCGAATCATCGACCTCCGTGGTCGCAAACTGTCCCGTGCCGAGCTGCTGGCCGCCATGCCACGCGCCGCCATGGGCACCTCCGAGGCGTCGGATCTGGTGCGTCCGATCCTCAAGGACGTGAAGGAGCGTGGCGCCGCCGCACTGCGCGATTTCGAAGAGAAGTTCGATCATGTGCGTCCCGAGCATCTGCGGGTGCCCGCCGAGGCGTTCGCGTCCGCTCTTGAGACGCTGGATCCCGAGGTCCGCTCCGCCATCGAGGAATCGGTGCGCCGCGCCCGCGCGGTGGCGGCCAACCAGGTGCCGAAGGACTTCCACACCGATCTCGCGTCCGGCGCCCGCGTCGCCGAACGTTGGATTCCGATTCAGCGTGTGGGCCTGTACGTGCCCGGGGGCAAGGCCGTATACCCCTCATCCGTGATCATGAACGTTGTGCCGGCTCAGGCCGCCGGCGTCGAATCCCTAGCCATCGCCACCCCGCCGGCGCGCGACAACGACGAGGGCCTGCCGAACAAGACCATTCTGGCAACCTGCGCCATTCTCGGCGTTGATGAGGTGTACGCGGTCGGCGGCGCCCAGGCCATCGCCATGTTCGCGTATGGCGCCAAGGGCGAGCTGCCGCAGGACGGCGATGTGCTGTGTGATCCTGTCGACAAGATCACCGGCCCGGGCAACATCTTCGTCGCCACCGCCAAGTCGCTGGTGTCCGGTTTCGTCGGCATCGACGCGGTTGCGGGCCCCACCGAAATCGGCATTATCGCAGACGGGAGCGCCACCCCGAAGTTCGTGGCGGCCGACCTGATCGGCCAGGCGGAGCACGATGAGCTCGCCGGTTCCGTGCTGTTCACCGATTCCACAGACATCGCCGACGCCGTGCAGGCCGAGCTGCTCAGGCGCGTGCCCCGCACCGAGCATGCCGAGCGCGTCCACACCTCCCTGTCCGGTCAGCAGTCGGCCATTGTGCTGACGGACGATCTCGACCAGTCCATCGACGCCGCCAATGCGTACGCCGCCGAGCATCTGGAGATCCAGACCGAGAACGCCGACGCCGTGGTCAAGCGCATCAGGAATGCCGGCGCGATTTTCCGCGGCCCGTTCTCCCCGGTGCCGCTGGGCGATTACATGTCCGGTTCCAACCACGTGCTGCCCACCGGCGGTACCGCCCGTTTCGCCGCGGGACTTGGCGTGCACACCTTCATGAAGCCCGTCGAGGTCATTGAATACGACGAGGAGGGCCTGAAGACCTTGGCCGCCCGCATCAACGCCTTCGCGGTGTCCGAGGATCTGCCGGGCCATGGAGAATGCGTGCTGACTCGTTTCGTCGACGATCCGTACGACAAGGCCACGCTCGACAAGCAGGAAATCAAGGCGGGTCTCAAGTGAGCTCCATTCCCTCCAATCTTCCCCTGCGCAACGATCTGGTCGGCGAGGAGCCCTATGGTGCTCCCCAGCTCGACGTGCCGGTGTGCCTGAACGTCAATGAGAACCCGTATGCGCCCGACCCCGCCGTCTGCGATTCGATCGCGCGTCGCGTGCGCGAGATCGCCCCGACGCTCAACCGTTATCCGGACCGCGAGCATGTCGAGCTTCGTCGGGCATTCTCCGACTACCTTGCCAGGGAGTCGGGCGTACGGCTCGACGTGGACGAGCTGTGGGGCGCCAACGGCTCCAACGAGATCATGCTCCAGCTCTTCCAGGCGTTCGGCGGTCCCGGCCGCACCGCCCTGGGCGCAGACCCGACCTATTCGATGTATCCCGAATACGCCCGTGACACGTTTACCGGCTGGGAGCTCGCTCACCGCAACGCCGATTTCACGTTGAACGTGGAGGCGGTGCTTGAGGCGATCGAGCGCGTGCGCCCGAGCATGGTGCTGCTGACCAGTCCGAACAATCCCACCGGCACGCCGCTGCCCATGGGTGACGTCGAGCGCATCCTCGCGGCATGCGAAACCGCTGGAGTCGCCGGCGCGCCCGAAGGCGTCCATCCGATTCTCGTGATTGACGAGGCGTATGTGGAATTCCGCGATCCCGGCCTGCCCTCCGCAGTCAGCCTGATCAAGGACCATCCGAATCTGGCCGTCAGCCGCACCATGAGCAAGGCCTTTGCCTTCGCCGGCGCGCGTGTGGGCTATCTGGCCGCCAGCCGCGGCATCATCGATTGCGTGCGCATCGTGCGCATGCCTTACCATCTGTCCGCCGTCACGCAGGCCGCGGCGCTCGCCGCGTTCGAGCACATCGACGAGCAGCTGAGCCGCGTCGGACATTTGCGTGAAACCCGCGAGGCCACCGCCGCATGGCTCAAACGGCAGACCTATCGGGGCAAACCGCTGGAAGTGGCGCAGTCGCAGTCGAACTTCCTGCTGTTCGGCGGTCATTTCGATGACCGCGAGCGGATCTTCGACGAACTCCTGAAGCGCGGCGTGCTGATCCGCGTGGTCGGCCCCGATGGCTGGCTGCGCGTCTGCATGGGCACCGACGGGGAGATGGAACGATTCCGCGAGGCGCTGGTCGAGGTGCTCCGTCTGGTCGAGGCGTAAACGTCCCCATACTTGCCGCGGTAGGCATAACGTCGATAATCAAGTGCAGACCGACACCGCATGCGCCAGTATGCAGGCCTGCAACAGGGAGAGGAAGCACATGGCACGTACCGCACACATCATTCGTGAAACCAGCGAATCGCATATCGATCTCGAACTCGATCTCGATGGCACCGGACAGACCGATATCGACACGTCCGTACCGTTTTACAACCATATGATGACGGCCCTGGGCAAACACTCGCTGATCGATCTCAAGATCAAGGCCTGGGGGGACACCGACATCGATGTGCATCATACGGTGGAGGACACCGCCATCGTGTTCGGCGAGGCGTTGAAGCAGGCGCTGGGCGACAAGCGTGGCATCCGCCGTTTCGCCGATGCCACCGTGCCTCTGGACGAGGCCCTGGCCAAGGCCGTGGTCGATATCTCCGGGCGTCCCTATGCGGTGTGCACCGGTGAGCCGGCCGGCTATGAATACTGTATGATGGGCGGTCATTTCACCGGTTCGCTGGTTCGCCACGTGATGGAATCCATTGCGCTGCATGCCGGCATCTGCCTGCATATGCAGGTGCTGGCGGGGCGTGACCCGCATCATATCGCCGAAGCCGAGTTCAAGGCGCTGGCCAGGGCCCTGCGTTTCGCCGTCGAACCCGATCCGCGCGTGCACGGCGTGCCGAGCACAAAGGGGAGTCTGTGATGGCGGAGGATTTCAACCCCGACGACGCGCACTTCTCCGACGAGGAGCTCGAAGCTGCGCTCGCCGGCTTCGAGAAGGAATTCAAGGAAGGTGACGCCGGCAAGAACGACGATGACGGCGGCCATGACGGAGGGGATCCGACGGCGGACTTCGACGAGGAACTTGAAGGGCTGCTGGGGGACAAGGCCAAAGTGGCCGTGATCATCACGCGTCTCGCCTCGGCCGAGCTGCTGGCCGCGTTCTGCCAAATTTCCGACATTTCGGCCGATTGCATCGCCTCGCAGGATGGGGCGGTGGCCGTGCTGTCCAATCTCGCCGGCGACGGTCCCGAAGCCGCGGCCAAAGACCTGACCACAGTGGTCAACGGCATGGCGGTTGTGCTGGCGGTGAATCGCGCCGACAAGCTCGAGGCCACCATGTACCTCAAGGGGCAGTCCGGTCAGACTTTCGCCCCGCCTGTGCTGTTCACCGCGACCGCGGGCTTCGTCGAGGACCTGATGCTCGGCATGACAACCGTCGACGCCCTGAAATCCCAAGGACTTACGATGGTGTCCACCTCCGCGTACGATCGCGAGGCCGCCATGAAGGTGATTGCCGAACACACGCGCTTTGGCCGTGGCGGCGCCACCCGCGGCTCGCGCGTGCAATAGCAAGAGCCCATCGCGCCAGTCCGTGGCGCAAGTCTGACATAGCAAGGAGCAACCAATGACCAGAGTCGTCGTCTTCGATTACGGGTTCGGCAATGTTCGTTCCATGGTGCGTGCGCTCGCCAATCTCGGCGTGGATGCCACACTCACCTCCGATTACCGGCAGGCGCTGGAAGCCGATGGCCTGGTGGTGCCCGGCGTCGGGGCGTTCGCGGCATGCGTGGACGGACTGCGGCAGGTGAGAGGCGACCGTGTGATATACGATCGGGTTCGTTCCGGCAGGCCTGTGCTGGGCGTGTGCGTCGGGCTTCAGATCATGTTCGAAACCGGCACCGAACATCAGGAGAACGCCCATGGACTTGGATTGATCGGTGGCAGCGTGGACCTTCTGGATGCCCCTGTGGTGCCGCATATGGGATGGGACACCGTTGACGCCGCCCCTGGCAGCACCCTGCTGCGCGGTGTTGAGGATGAGCGGTTCTACTTTGTGCACTCCTACGCCGCCATGAACGCCGCTCCCGCCGACCTGAGCCACGAACAGATCGATCTCGGCGATGCCGATGAGCGCATCACATGGTGCGATTACGGCTACAGCCATTTCGTCGCGGCCTATGAACGCGGCCCGATCTCGGCCACGCAGTTCCATCCTGAAAAATCCGGTGAGGCCGGCGCCAAGCTGCTCACCAATTGGATCGCTTCGTTCTGAAAGGAAATTCCATGTCGCTTACCCTGCTTCCCGCCGTTGATGTCCGTGATGGCAAAGCCGTGCGCCTGCGCCAAGGCGAATCCGGTTCCGAAACCGATTACGGCTCCCCGCTTGAGGCCGCCCGCACCTGGGTTGAGGCGGGCGCCGAATGGATCCATCTGGTCGATCTCGACGCCGCGTTCGGCACGGGCGACAACCGCGCCCAGCTCAAAGCCATCGTCGCCGAACTGGGGGATAAGGTCAATATTGAAATGTCCGGCGGCGTGCGCGACGACGAGTCGCTGGACGCCGCGCTGGAAGCCGGCGCCGCGCGGGTGAACATCGGCACCGCCGCGCTCGAGAACCCCGAATGGACCGCGTCGGTCATCACCAAATACGGAGACCGTGTCGCCGTGGGTCTTGACGTGCGCGGCCACACGCTTGCGGCCCGCGGATGGGTCAAGGAGGGCGGCGACCTGTTCGAGACGATGGCGTTCCTGGATTCGGTGGGATGCTCGCGCTACGTGGTTACCGACGTCGCCAGGGACGGCATGATGTCGGGGCCGAATATCACCCTGCTCAGGGAGGTCGCCGAACGCACCGACGCCAAGGTCACCGCTTCGGGCGGCATCGCCAGGCTGGATGACCTGCGGGCCATCAGGGAACTTGCCGATCTGGGTGTGGACGCCGCGATTCTGGGCAAGTCGCTGTATGCCCGAGCATTCACGCTCGAAGAGGCTCTCGAGGTTGCGCGCGGCTGATGAGCAAGACGTCGAACACAGTGAAGACAACGGTGAGCGCGGGCGGCGTCTCGGAATCCGCCGACCCGTCGACCGGGAGCGCCCGGCGATGGCCCCGCATCGACCTGCGCTCCTGGGTGGAGCATGAGGATCCACGCGACAGGGCCAAAGCCGGCATCGCCGCTCGTGTCAAGGCGCCCTTGGAAAGCCATGCCATATGGCAGGTGCGTGAGGGGCGTCGCGATGTGATCAGCCTGCTGGAGGAACAGTCGGCCGTGCGCGTGCCAGATCTGATTCCGTTGCGTTACGCCCGTATGAGTGTCAGCCCCTTCACCTTCTACCGCGGCACGGCCTTGATCATGGCGAACGATTTGGCCCGCACGCCGGTTACCGGCATCCCGGTGCAATGCGTGGGCGACGCCCATATCGGCAATTTCGGCATCTTCCGTTCGCCGTCCGCCCGTCTGGTGTTCGACATCAACGATTTCGACGAGACCGCCACCGGCCCGTGGGAGTGGGACATCAAACGTCTTGCGGTCAGCGTCGAGGTGTGCGGGCGCGCGAACGGCATCAAGGAAAAGGCCCGTCGCGCCTGCGTGGAGCGTTGCGTGCACACGTATCGCAACCGCATCGACCAGTTCTCCAAGATGGATTATCTTGAGGCGTGGTACGACCATCTTGATGTCGAGCAGACGCTTGATCGCTTCGAATCGACGCGCAACGGCGTGAAGAACCGCACTCTGCGCGCCGCCGCCATGAAGGCCGCGTTGAAGGACTCCGACGCCGCGGCCGCCAAACTCGCACATTGGGAGGGCGACAAGCTGCGCTTCAACTACGCCCCGCCGGAATTGGTGCCGATCAGCCGTCTGAAGCATTACGCCGATCTCGACGCGCTGCAGGCGCGCATCGACGCGCTGATGGCCAGCTACCGCGAGTCTCTGTACGATGACCGCCGTCATGTCTTCGATCATTACCGGTATCACGACGCCGCCCGCAAGGTCGTCGGCGTGGGATCCGTGGGCCAGCGTGCCTGGATCGCCATGTTCACCGGCCGCGACGTGGACGATCCGCTGATTCTGCAAATGAAGGAGGCCACCGATTCGGTGCTCGAGCGCTTCTGCGGCACCAGTCCGTACGCCACGCACGGCGAGCGTGTGGTGCAGGGGCAGAAGCTCATCCAGTCGACGGCCGACGTCATGCTCGGCTGGTCGTCGTTCATAGCCGATGACGGTCGGCCGCGTGACTATTACGTCCGGCAGCTTTGGAACGGCAAGGGATCCATCGACATCGATCATCTCAATGATCTGGCCCTGTCCGATCTGGGCCGCATGTGCGCGTGGTGCCTGGCCCACGCCCACGCGCGTACCGGCGATTCCACGGCCATAGCGAACTATCTGGGCGGCACCTCCGAGTTCGATGAGGCCGTGGCGTCTTTCGCCGTCAGCTATGCCGATCAGACCGAAGAGGATTACAAGGTATTCAAATCTTTGATCAAAAAGGGCGAGCTTCCCTGCAGCGCGAAATAGCCGGACGGCGATCGACGCCAGGTTTTGTGTTAACGAGTGCCGTAATAATAGCATGCGACCATGGTCCCTATGGATAAGCAGCAAGAGTTTGCACTGCGCACGGTCGAAGAACGCGACGTGCGCTTTATTCGTTTGTGGTTCACCGATGTTTTGGGAACGCTGAAGTCTGTGGCGATTGCTCCTGCGGAGCTGGAAGCGGCGTTTGAAGAGGGTTTGGGATTTGACGGTTCGGCGATCGAGGGCATGACCCGTATTTCCGAGGATGATATGATCGTCCACCCCGATCCCTCCACCTTCCAGATCCTGCCGTGGCGGGGTGGCCCTCAGGGTACCGCCCGCATGTTCTGCGACGTACTGACGCCCGAGGGGGAGCCGTCGCTGGGGGATCCGCGCCATGTGCTCAAGCGCGCGCTCGCCAAGGCGAAGGACCGTGGCTTCACGTTCTATGTGCATCCAGAAATCGAGTTCTACCTGTTCGAGAATCAGGAGGACTGGTCCCAAACGCCCAAGCCCATCGACGACGGCGGCTATTTCGACCATGTGCCGCGAAGCCCCGGGATGGATTTCCGCCGTGCCACGGTGAATATGCTTGAGCAGATGGGCATTTCGGTGGAGTATTCGCATCACGAGGCGGGTCCCGGCCAGAACGAGATCGATCTGCGCTATGCCGATGCGCTTACCACGGCCGACAACATCATGACGTTCCGTACGGTGGTCAAGGAGATTTCGCTTGAGCGTGGCATTCACGCCAGCTTCATGCCCAAGCCGTTCTCCGACAAGCCGGGATCCGGCATGCACACCCATTTGAGCTTGTTCGAGGGCGATTCCAACGCGTTCTACGAGGCTGGCCAGGAATTCAACATGTCGCTGACCGCGCGGCAGTTCGCAGCCGGCATTCTGTACCATGCCGCCGAGATCTGCGCGGTGACCTGCCAGTACGTGAATTCCTACAAGCGTCTGTGGGGCGGCAACGAGGCGCCGAGCTACATTTGCTGGGGCCATAACAATCGCTCCGCCCTGCTGCGTATTCCGCAGTACAAGCCCGGCAAGGGGAATTCCGCCCGTATGGAGTTCCGTGCGCTCGACCCGGTCGCCAACCCGTATCTCGCCTATTCGCTGCTGTTGGCCGCCGGTCTGGACGGCATCGACAAGCAGATGCAGCTTGACGAGCCGACCAGTGATGATGTGTGGGAGCTCACCGATCAGGAGCGCCAGGCCATGGGCATCAAGCCGTTGCCGAGTTCGCTGGACGAGGCGCTGAAGATCATGGAGCGCTCCGATTTTGTGGCCGACGTGCTTGGCGAGCATGCCTTCGAGTATTTCCTGCGCAATAAGCGTCAGGAGTGGGCCGAATACAACAGCCAGGTCACGCCGTACGAGTTGAGCAAGTATCTTCGTCGCCTGTAGCAGAATTGCGCAGTCGTATGGCGGTTGCAGTCCGCTGCATTGCGAACGGGGAGTTTATGACGGCACTCCGTCGATCGGGAAGGACTGGTCGAACTCGGGTCCGTCCGATCCCGACATCTGCATGCGCACCTGATCGGTGAGGTTGCGTAATTCGCAGGCGAATGTGACCGTGCCGGTAACGCCTGGCTGCAGGTACTGAAGCTGGGATGGGAAGTCATACAGATCGCTGTCGGACGAGAGGGAGGCCGTGCTCAGTTCCACGCCGTTCTGGAAGAATTTGGGGTAGCCGATCCGAGTGAAGTATATGGGGTGCTTGGATGTGTTCTCCCAATCGATGGTGATGACCGCCGTGTCGACATCCCGATCGCTTCTGCCCGCGTACGTTACGTCCCTGACCGTGAATGACAGGCTGTCCTGCACGCCGTTGCCTGACAAATATCCATCCCATGATTCGAACCATTGCGCGGTGTCGGTCGTCCCGGCGCCTTCGTCGGGCTCCAGTGCATTCGTGATGTCGGATGCTTGCAGACGGGTGAGATCGGTCCGATCCTGCGCCAGGGAGAATCCACCGCGGATGATGACGGGGTCGTTGCTGGACAGTTCGACCGCGATGTCGGATTCGTCCCGAAGCTCATATGCCTTGGTCACATCAAGGCTTGCCCCGTTCGCGATCTCCAGATTGGGGGATTGGTAGTCGTAATAGTCCAATCCGTCGGGGTCCTCCGCGGAATAGTTGCGATAGTCGGAGACTGATGTTTCATGAAGGCTTGCGCCATGCTGGTAGACGTTGTCGTGGATAACGCCGAACGACGTGTTGTTCGCCGCATGATTGGTGAACCGGTAGGTGACGATCACCGTTGGGTTGTCGGCATATGACCGCGGTCCGCGTCGCGCTGAGACGATGGCGACATCTCCGGAGGAACCCTCCGCCCAGGTCAGGCTGCCTTCGTCTTCCAGCACGGTCGGTTCAACGTCCTCGGGTTTGACCTTGGAATAGTCAGGCTCCTCCCTGTCGCTGGAGGAGGGGAGCGAGGTTTCTGCGGCGTATCTGCCGCGCCAGTCGCCCGTCCACGGATTGCCGCCAAGGGACATCAGGGTGATTGTCGAAAGCGTGGAAGACACTATGAGCCACACGGCAAGTACGAGCGCTGTAATGGCTCTGCCTTTGCCGGCCCATTGGTGGCGTGAGATGGCAATGAGTGCGGCAGCGGCCAATATCGCGGTGATCACGGACAGTGCGAGTCGCAGAATGGGGCTGAAATCGCACAAGAAGGCCAATACGGCGCATATGATCGCCGCCGTGGCCATCGTGCTGATGCGGCGGGATGTGTCGGCGTGGCGGGATGTGCTGCCTGCGCGGGTTTGGGATTGCCGCCGTCCGACGATTGGGTTCGATGTGGCCGCCATCGGTTTCGGCTCCGTTGTCCTGATCGGATTCGTAGCCGGTGCCGTGTCCGCGGCGGTGGCGGTGGCCGATACGCGGCTTTCCTGCGGCGTCCACGGTGGTCTTCTGGCCAGTTTGCTCTGCCTGTTGTCGGCATCCAGCACCTGTGACGGATCGACGTAATCCTGCGTCTCATCCGTGTCGAATGGCGAAACGTAGCCGTCGCCGTTGGCGTCCTTGCCGTTTCTGCTTGCGAACAGTCCCATGTTCGTTTCCCTTCGCGACGTCGTCCGAGACGGTCCGCTGAGCCGTTCCCTGAGTTCTTCTCGGACTCCTCCGGCCAGAAAAACCGCGTTTGGTTCGCACTTCGGTTCCATGACCATTCTATCGCCATGGCCGGTTGAAACACCATGGTCGGCGGGCGAAGTCAGCGGGTTCTGGAATCGGCGGGGATGATACAATGACCGCGGTTTCGGTCATGGGCCGTGCCCTGTGTCGTGAGGGGAAAGGGGCGAAGTTGACTGTGCGTCGTCGAGCTGATGAACGGCGATCCAAGGAGCGGTGCTCTGAGAAGGTTCGATCCGGTCGTTTCTTCACATTGCCGGTGATTACGCTGATCGCGCTGAATTTCATGCTGGGCATGAGCGAATTCGTGGTGGTGGGCATCCTGCCGGACATCGCGCATGGGCTTGGCGTTTCGGAGGTCACCGTCGGCAATCTGGTGGCGTTGTTCGCTGTTCTGTATGCGCCGTGCACGCCGTTGGGGTCGGCGCTTTCCGCCCGGTTCCCTCGATTCACCGCGCATGTCGCGCTGGCGGTTGTGTTCCTGGTCGGCAACGTGCTGTGTGCCGTCGCACCGAATTACCAGGTGCTGGTGGCGGCCCGGCTGATGATCGCGGCGGTGTCCGGCACGATCGTCTCGATTTCGATGACGTATGCGAATGATGTGACGTCATCCGCCAATCGCACGAAATTCATCGCATGGGTGTTTTCCGGTTTCTCCATCGCCTCGGTGGTGGGCGTGCCGGTCGGCACCGCGGTGGCGAACGCTTTCGGCTGGCGATGGGCGTTCTGGCTGGTGAATGCGCTGACGGTGGCGGTGCTGGCAATGATGCTGGTGTCGGTGCCTCGTCGCGACCCGCAACGGATCAAGATCGGGTTCCTCCGCCAGTTCCGCCTCTTCGCCGATCGCCGTATTCAGCTTGGCATGTGCGCCGTTGTGTGTGGAGCCGCGGCCACCTACGTGTTCTACACGTACCTGACGCCGATTATGCGCGACGAGCTTGGCTTTCCCGAAAGCCTGGTGAGCGCAGGTCTGATGGTGTACGGGCTTGCCTGCCTGTGGGGCAATCTGACGAGCGCCAAGTTTGCCGATCGCGGTACCGGCGTGGAGCCGTTGTCGGCGATCCGCCCGATCTATCTGATCCAGGCGCTGGCGCTTTGCGCGTTGGCGTTCGCGGGCGCGCTGCCGGCCGTGTATGGCGCCGTGGTGCTCATTGTTTTGGGATGCCTCATGTATCTGCAGAATTCGCCGTCGCAGATCCTCTATATGGATGTGGCGGGGCGGTCGCATCCCGGCTGTGTGAACCTTGCGTCGTCGTTGAACCCCATGTCGTTCAATATCGGCATTGCGGTGGGTTCCGCAGTCGGTGGTATCGTCAATGACGCTCTTGGTCTGGTGTGGCTTGGACCGGTGGGGGCGATCTTCTCACTGCTCGCCGCCCTTGTCGTCACCGCTTTGAGGAAACCCATGACAACGGATGCAAGGCGGGAGGCCGATGACGAATAAGCAGGACGAGACACTTGGTGAGACGCTGGACGATGGCACCAACGACGAGGTGGTGTTCGGCCCGTACGCTTTTTCCGTGGATTACCGGGGGTATTCACGCTGGTATGCTTCGCGTGGCAGAAAGGAACTGAAGAAGGGGTTCGCCATTCTCGTCGGATTCTCCACCGTGTTCATGCTGGCGGGAGCGGTGTGCCTGATATTGCTGCTGCTGGGGGTGATCGGCGCTTCGGAACGCGTTGCCGTATGGCTGCTGTTCGGATTCTGTCTGGTGCAATGGCTGCTGGCTCTGGTTGGCTTTGCGCACCCTCGTATGGTGCTTGCCTCACAGCGTTCCATGACCAAACGCTGGTTCGCCGCCCGTGGCGTGAACGTCGAGGCCATGGAGCTGGCGCAGCCCGACATTCGGCAGTGGAGCGTATTCGTGCGCTCGCTCGTCACCCCGATGGGCGTCGAAGAGCATCTGGCTGACGATTTCATGGTTCGCTTGCCGTTCGCCGTGCTGAACGCCGAGCCGGAGGTCATCGACGACGCGTTGTGCTACCGTGTCGCCTCCGACAAGGAAGCCGTTACACTGTGGACGCTGCTCGATAAGCAGATTCATTTTCCGCAAGGTCTGGTCAACGATACCGTGGTCATTCCGTTCAGCGCGTTCCGTGACGGTCAGGACGACATTGAATCATTCAGGCGAGATATGGCCTCGCGCATTCGAAGGCAGCGCGACGCCGTGATCGAGGAATCGGCGGCATCGGTGACGGGAACGCGTCACGGCACGCCGCTCACCGACGAGATCGTCGAGTGGGCGGCCTAATCGGATTTCCGCCGTCCGAGTCGCCATCCGACTGGGGAGGTCGTCTCGGACGGATCGCGGTCTCGCTCACTGAGAAACAGCCGCCTCGCGAATGTCAGTCACGGGGATTGCCGAACCATCCGGCGTAGATGATGGTGAAATTGCGGTTGCCATAACTGGAGCAGCTGTCTCCGGTCCCTGATCCCGCCGCCAGCGCCGCGGCATTGGGCTGGTATGGCGTGTAGATGTAGAGCAGCGTGGTCGCGTCGTTCTCGATGAAGACGTTGCCGGTGCCGCAGGCCGCGTTGGGATGGTATCGGATGGCGTTCACTTCGCCGGTGCGGATCTGATACTGCTTGGGATGTGCCAGATAGTATTTGAACCGTCGAGCCGCTCCGACCACCTGGTTGACGAAGCCGGCGTAGGCGGGGTCGCAGCTGGCGTCGTCCGGACAGCTCAAACCGGTCGCGGCCTTGTAGTTCCAATCGCTTGGCGGCGCCGCGGTAACCAGATGCTGTTCTTTTTGTATCAGCGTGAGCAGGACTTTTTGGCTGATGCCACAGGATTGCGACGCCTGATCGATGATCTGTGCGGCGGTGAGCGCGGTGCCGCCCGCGAATGCCGAGCACAGGTCGTCGGCGTCGCGCGGATCCGCGTCAAAGGTTTTGGACTTCAGGCATTGGTCCCCGGTGCAGGCCGACCCCTTGTCGTTGAGAAACGTCTGGATCTCGTCGGCGCTCATCGCATGCGGGTCGAAGAACTGCCTGTCGGAGATGATGTTGCCGGGGTTGAAATCATAGGTAAGCGTCCACTCCTGTTGATGCTCGCGGGTGGCGGCCACCAGGCGCTGGTACTGCACTACCCGCACCATGCCGAGCGTCAGTGCGACGACCACAATCGCCGCGACGACGGCCGAGCCCACGATGGCCGTGCGACGGGCCAATCCGGCGCGTTTCCAGGCGCGCTTCCATCGGGTGACGCATGAGGTGCGTTTGCGGCGTGCTGCTGATCTGGTCATTGCCACGTATTGTATCGTTCCTGTCTGAATCGCGGTGAGAACGTTCCTGGAGGGAAGGGCGTCACGCCACGGCCTTTTTCAGCCGTTGGAGGCTGACCGGTTTCGGCGTGCCCAGCTCCTGGGCCCACAAGGACACGTAGAACTCCTCCAACATCCACCGTGCCTCGGTGGCCTGCCGCATCAGCTCCTCATGGCGTGGGCCGGCCGGTTCCGCCTTGGCCCGGGACATTGCGGCGTCGGCCACCCGCCGCGCCTCATCCGCCTGCCACGCCCAGCGGACGTCGCGGTTCTTGTCGGTTTTGGCCTTGGCGAGCCGGCTCAGATCCGCGTGGAGGTACCGTTCGATATGACGGAGCGCATACGGCGGCGCCTTGCCGATGAACCCGGGAAACACCAATGTGGCGATATGTTCGCGAATCGACTGCAAAACCGACAGCATCGGCAGATCGGCCTTGCCTGATACGGCCTTATCCACTTCGGCATGGCGTTTGAGAATGGCGATCACATCCCTGGCCACGGCGTATACCGTGTCCTCGTACACCTGCTGCACGTCGAGCACGGCATTGGCCAGCGCCTCGTCGTCGGGAAGCTTGTCGACTTCGGGCAGGAGCCGTTTGACCGCCGCCAGCTGCAAGTCCTCCACCAGCGCCCTGGTGGACTGGTACGGTGCCGAGGCGAGCATCAATGCCTCCGTGCCGAGCCAACGGGACGAAACACGTTCCGAAGGCAGCCTGAGTGCATCCAGTGCGCCCCGCCACAGCATGGCGGCGCGGGACTCGGTGGTGGCGCCCGCCTTGTGCAGCAGATTCGCCTTCTCCACGAGCTTGCCCTGCTGGCCTGCGGCGCTGGCCTTGCGCTCGACCATACGTTGCGCGGCCGCCTCGGCTTGCGCGGCGAACCGGCGTTGCAGAGCGGCCAGATCCTTGCCGGTGCCAAGTGTCTTGACCGGTCCGCGACCGCCGTTGCGACGTTTGCCGTGGGCGTGCGCGGGGCGTGGTGCTGACTGCTCGATGGCGAAGGTGACTTTGAGATACGCGCTGAGCTTGTCCCACAGTTCCCCGTTAAGCACTTCGGGATGGATTTGCGCGCCAACTGTGGCGATGGCGGCCTGGGTGAATACATGGGCGAGGTCCGGCCATCGGGCCGGGGAACCGTCGGCTGGTGCCGGGGGCAGATTCGGATGCCGCGTCTCGCCGGAGCCCGGCAGATCGGGGTATCGTTCGTCGATCCATGCGCGAATGGTGCGGGCGGTGTCGGGGGCGGGCACGAACTGCACGCGAAGGGCCTTGGGCAGCGCCTTGATCATGCCGAGTATCAGCTCATCCAACAGGCCGGGCACGTTCCAGGTGAATTGTTCCGGCGTGAGTCGGGACAATACGGTCACCGGAACATGCACGGTCACGCCGTCCAGCGGATCATGCGGGTCGTACACATAGCTCAGTCGCAGATCGACAGGCGTGCCATCGGTGCCGAGCGTATGCCAGTGATCGGGGTAGTCGTCCAAGCTGACGGTATCCGCGTCGGCCAGACGCTCCACCTTGCTCGGGTCGAAATCCAACAGATCGGGGTGGGCGTCATGCTCGCCCTTCCACCATTTGGCCAGATCGGCCACACTGGTCACCTGCGGGGGGATCGCGGCGTTGTAGAAGTCGAACAGGTCCTCGTCGCTCACCGTTTCGGCCACTTGGCGGGTGCGGTTGGCGTCGTCGGCGGCGTCTTCGAGAATGTCGCGATTCCCTGCCACAAAATCGTCGTAGCTGAAGCGCTGCCGAATGTCACCTTCCACCAAGCCCTGACGCAGCAGAAAATCACGCGCCTCAACGGGATTGATGCGTCCCCATTGCACCGTGCGGTCCTGCACGATCGGCAGACCGTACAACAGCACTTTGGCGCTCGCGACGGCGGATCCCCGGGATCCCGACCAGTGGGGTTCGGCATAGGTCACGCGCGTCAGCGACCCGGCAAGCGGTTCGGCCCATGCCGGGTCGATGGCGGCGGAATACCGGGCCCAGAGGCGGCTGGTTTCCACAAGTTCGGTGCTCATCACCCACGGGGGAGTGGTTTTGGCGACAGCCGAAGCCGGGAACAGGGCGAAATGCGTGCCGCGCGCGCCAAGGTACTCGTTCCTGGACTGCTTCTGGGCGCGCTTCATGGCTCGGACGCGTGCCGCGCCGGACAAGCCCGCGAAATCCGAGGCCTTGGGTTCGCGAATCACCTGCATGCCCATATTCGACAGCAGTCCGGCTAGCATGGCGGTGTGAATACCGCGATCATCCCACGAGCAGCACATGCTGTGGGCGGCCTGCTGGTTGATCGGCAGCTGGCGCACGGTGAGATCGGGGCGTGATATGGGCTGCGGAGAACCGACCTTGAATTTGAGCTCGCGGCACATCTCGGTGAGCTGATTGACCAGATCCCTCCACTGGCGGATGCGCAGCCAGCTGAAGTATTCGGTTTTGCAGATGCGGCGCAGCGCCGAGTTGCTCGGCTCGCCGTCGGCTTGGAAGATGCGGTCCCAGATGTTAAGCGCGGTGAGGAAATCGGAGGACGCGTCCGCGTATCGGTTGTGGATGCGGTCGGCTTCCTCGCGGTTCTCGTCGGGTCGTTCGCGCGGATCCTGCAGGCTGAGGAACGCGACGACCACCAGCACTGCGGCAAGGGTGTCGGGCGTGGATTTGGCGGCTTCGATCACCATGCGCCCGAGACGCACGTCGATGGGGATGCGGGACAACTGGCGGCCGATATGCGTCAGCGTGACTTCCCCGTGCCTGCGTCCGATGGCCTTGAGTTCCGTCAACTCATTGAAGCCGTCGGACACGGCTTTCATATCCGGTGGGTCGATGAAGCCGAAATGCGTCACGTCTTCCGCGGTGCGCGCCACGCCCACCGACAGCATATGCAGCACCACCGCGCCCAACGAGGTGCGCAGGATTTCCGGCTCGGTGAAGCGGGGGCGGGTCTCGTAGTCCTCGCGACTGTACAGGCGGATCGCGATACCGTCGGCGATACGGCCGCATCGGCCGCTGCGCTGGTCGGCGCTGGCCTGGCTGATCGGCTCGATCGGCAGACGCTGCACCTTCGCGGTTTTCGAGTATCGGGAGATGCGGGCGGTTCCCGGGTCGACCACATACCGGATGCCGGGTACCGTCAACGATGTCTCGGCCACATTGGTGGCGATCACGATGCGCTGGTGGGAGTGAGGCTCGAAGACGCGATGCTGCTCCTTGTTCGACAGCCGCGCGAACAGCGGCATGATCTCAATGGCGTCCGGCCGGCGCATGTCGGCGGCCCTCGGACCATAGTGGTGGCGCAACGCGTTTTCGAAGTCATGGATATCGCGTTCACCGGAGGCGAAGACCAGGATGTCGCGGGCGCCGCGTTCATGCGAGGAATGAATGACCAATTCGGCGCAGGCGCGTGCCACGGCCGTGGCCATATCGGTGATCCCGCCGTCGTCGGAGTCCCGATGTCCGCCGCCTCGGGCGGACCGTGCGCCATGCGATTCGCCGTCGCCTGCAACGGCGGTGGACAGCTCCTCATAATCGGCGTCGCCGGGGCGGGCTCCGGTTGCGAATCCCGGCACCTCCCGCATGAGCGCCGGCGCGGTTCCCAAAGGCTCGTACAGTACCTGCACGGGGTAGGTGCGACCGGAAACCTCGATCACCGGTACCTTCGCCTTCAGAGCGTGTTCGAAATGCTCCTTGAATTTCACCGAATCGATGGTGGCGGAGGTGATGATGAGCTTGAGATCCCGGCGCCTGGGCAGCAGGGCGGTGAAATAGCCGAGCAGAAAGTCGATGTTGAGGCTGCGCTCATGGGCCTCGTCGATCACGATGGTGTCGTACTGGCTGAGATTGGGGTCGCGCTGGATCTGTGCGAGCAGAATGCCGTCGGTGACCACACGAAGGCGGGTTTTCGGCGAGCTTTCGTCCGTAAAACGAACTTGGAAGCCCACCTCGTCCCCGAGACGAACGCCCAGTTCGGTGGCTATGCGCTCGGCGACGGTTCGCGCGGCGAGCCGCCGCGGCTGGGTGTGCACTATTTGCCGGCCGTGGCTGCCGCGGCCCATTTCAAGTAGGATCTTGGGGATTTGCGTGGTTTTTCCCGAGCCCGTCTGGCCGGAGACGATAACGACCTGCGAGGTGCGTACGGCCTGCGAAATGTCGTTACGAGCGGCCGAAACCGGCAGCTCCGCGGGGTATTCGAAGTTCATTGCCTTTTCTCCTGCCCCCGTTTCCCTTGGGGGCTAACGCTGCTGTCGCAAAACCTCAATGATACGGTAGCCCTTGGAGCTTGCGTATTTGCCGACTGTGAATTCGTCGCCCAACGCTTCGGCGAGCCAGGGGATTAGTGAGTCGGCGCCGAGGTTCTTTTGCACCACCAGATAGGCGGCCCCCGTCGGATTGAGCCGGGGCAGCCAAGTCATCAGCAGGGTGTGAAGCACCGCCTTGCCCACTCGAATCGGCGGATTCGACCAGATCAGATCGAATGTCGCGTCGTCGTCCAATGGTTCGGTGATGTCGGAGATCTGGTCCGGAAGCGGCTTGCCGGATTCATCCACCTGGGTGGCGTGCACGTTGGCGCAGCCGTTCGCCGCGGCATTGCCTACGGTGAGTTCGAGTGCGCGTTCGTTCACGTCGATGGCGTGGACCCGGGCGTTGGGGGAGGCCTGGGCGAGTGCCAGGGTGATGGGGCCCCATCCACATCCGATGTCGAGGAACCTGCCGATCGCGGGCGGTTCCGGCGCGCCCCTGAGCAGCACGGACGTGCCGAGGTCCACTCGGTTGGCGGAGAATACGCCGTTGGACACCTGCACGCGCTGTTCGCGGCCGCGGATCGTCACCGTCATGGTGCGGCGCACGTCCGCCGACGAAGGGGAGGCGTTGAAATACTGCTCGTTGGGTTGGGGGTCGCTGGGTTGGGGCTGCCGCCGGTCCATCCGCTTGTTCCCGGGGCCGTGTGCGTTCCGTTGCGCGTTCATACCTATGATCCGCCTCTTCGATTCCGATTGGTCATGTCTTCTTCACTGATGATAATAAGGTGCTAATGGGAACCGGCATGGAATATGCTGATACGCGCGTTGAACGGCGCAGGATCAGCCTCTGGCCGTGTCGTGGAGTGAGAGTGGCTATTGCTGAGAGGTGCAGTTGAGTCCGAATGAATTCACCCCGGATGAGGGGGACGCCGGTGATGTCGATGTGCTCGGTGAGCATTCCGAGGTGCTGCTTGACGAAGGCGATGACGTCGCGGCGGCTCAACGGCACGACATTGCATGGCAGGAGCGCCAGCAGCGCAATGAGCTCAAGCATGTTGAGGGTTTGGGCGAGCTGCGGGACGTCACCGAGGTCGAATACCGCAAGGTGCGGCTTGAGCGCGTGGTGCTGGTGGGCGTGTGGTCGAGCGCGGTGACCACGCAGGCCAAGGCCGAGGAATCGCTCAGGGAGCTTGCGGCGTTGGCCGAAACCGCCGGCGCGGTGGTGTGCGACGGTTTGCTGCAGCATCGGCTGAAGCCCGATTCGGCCACGTACGTGGGTTCCGGCAAGGCGCGTCAGATCGCCGGCATTGTGGCGCAGCACGAGGCCGACACGATTGTGGTCGATGATGATCTCGCGCCCTCGCAGCGGCGTGCATTGGAGGATGTCGCCAAGGTGAAGGTGGTGGATCGTACCGCGGTGATTCTCGACATTTTCGCCCAGCATGCCACATCCCGGGAGGGCAAGGCCCAGGTGGAGCTGGCGCAGCTGGAGTACATGCTGCCTCGTCTGCGTGGCTGGGGCGGTTCGCTGTCCCGCCAGGCGGGCGGTCGCGCCGCGGGCGCCGATGCCGGCATCGGTTCGAGGGGGCCTGGCGAGACCAAGATCGAGATGGACAGGCGCGTGATCCGCTCGCGCATCGCCCGTCTGAAGCGTCAGATTCGCGATATGGCGCCGGCGCGCGAGGTGAAGCGCGGTTCGCGGCGCCGGTATGGGCTGCCCACGGTGGCCGTGGTCGGCTACACCAATGCCGGCAAGTCCTCGCTGACCAACCGGCTGACCGGTTCGGGGGAGTTGGTGGAGAACGCGCTGTTCGCCACCTTGGATACGGCTGTACGCCGTGCCACGGCTCGCGATGGCCGTCGCTACGCCTATGTGGATACCGTGGGGTTTGTGCGCAGGCTGCCCACGCAACTGGTCGAGGCGTTCAAATCCACCCTGGAGGAGGTCGCCGAGGCCGATGTCATCCTCCATGTGGTTGACGGCTCGCATCCCGACCCCTTCTCCCAGATCGACGCGGTGAACGCCGTGCTTGCCGATATTCCCGGTACCGAGGCGATTCCGCGCGTGATCGCTTTCAACAAGGCGGATCGCATTGACGAGGCGACCTATGGGCGTCTGCGCCGCCTGGAGCCGGAGGCGTATATCGTGTCCGCCTCGTCGGGGGAGGGGCTGGATGCGCTGAGGGCCGGCGTCGAGTCCCTGCTGCCGGTGCCGAATGTGCATGTTGAGGCGTTGCTGCCCTATAGTGCTGGGTCGTTGCTGTCGCGCGTGCGGGAGTATGGCCATGTCGATTCCATCGAATACGTCGCGGAAGGTGTGCGTGTCGAGGCCGATGTGAATGATCGCATGGCCGCGCAGATCGTCGACCGGTCGATCGGCTGATCGGTCTGCAGGCCGGGCGCACGGAGGATTCCCACCTTGGCGTGTGAGCGATAACAGGTGTTGAGAGCACTGGGATCTCGAATGTTACGGGATGATGTTTTTCTCGTCACCCTCTGTGATTAGAGTATGCCGAGGAATGGAAACATGTTGCGGCTCGCAGGGTCGGGTCGCGTGAGGAGAGGTGAGACACACTATGTCGAATTCGTCCAAGCCCACGAAGCTGGCCATTATTGGCGCGGGTGCCGTCGGTTCCACCATGGCTTTCGCAGCTGCCCAGCGTGGCGTTGCGCGTGAAATCGTGCTCGAGGACATTGCCAAGGACCGTGTGGAGGCCGAGGTGCTTGATATGCAGCACGGCTCCAGCTTCTATCCGACGGTCTCCATCGACGGTTCCGACGACCCGGAGATCTGCCGTGATGCGGATATGGTGGTCATCACCGCCGGCGCCCGACAGAAGCCCGGCCAGTCCCGCCTGGATCTTGCCGGCGCGACGATCAACATCATGAAGTCCATTATCCCGAATCTGGTGAAGGTCGCCCCGAACGCCATCTTCATGCTGGTCACCAATCCGGTTGACGTGGTGACCCATGTGTCCATGAAGCTTTCGGGCCTGCCGGCAAACCAGATCTTCGGCTCCGGCACCAACCTGGATTCCGCCCGTCTGCGCTTCCTGATCGCCCAGCAGACCGGTGTGAACGTCAAGAACGTGCATGCTTACATTGCCGGTGAGCACGGTGATTCCGAGGTGCCGCTGTGGGCTTCCGCCACCATCGGCGGCGTGCCGATGTGCGATTGGACTCCGCTGCCGGGCCATGATCCGCTGGATGCCGCCAAGCGCGAGGAGATCCACCAGGGTGTGAAGAACGCTGCGTACAAGATCATCGAGGGCAAGGGCGCGACCAACTACGCCATCGCCATGTCGGGCGTCGATATCATCGAGTCCATCCTCAACGACACCAACCGCATTCTGCCGGTGTCCTCGCTGCTGGACGACTTCCATGGCATCTCCGATGTGTGCATGTCGGTGCCGTCGCTGCTGAACCGCTCCGGTGTCAACACCCACATCAACACCCCGGTTTCCGATCATGAGCTGGCTATGCTGAAGCGTTCCGCCGAAACGCTGAAGGAGACCGCCGCCAAGTTCGGCTTCTGATAGGTGGCTGCTGGGCGCGTGCCTTGGTTGGGTTACGCGTTCTGCTGTGCACGTGTCTTCCCGTGACGTTTGCCTCGAATGCGGCAGGGCGTCACGGGTTTTCTTGTTCTGTTGGCGGTGTCCCGTGCGTGGGCTTGCGGGTTGTGGGCGGTCGCTGTATTTTCAATAAGGAATTTTTATTGAGAATTGAGGTGGCTGATGGTCGATCCGTGTGATCATGGTGAAGTGGCCGGAGGTGCCGGAGGGGGTTCCGGTGTGGATCATCAGCGACGCCTGATGATGACGTTGGGGTTAACCGGCGTGGTGTTTATGGCTGAGGTTGCGGGCGCCGCGCTGACTCAGTCGCTGGCCCTGTTGGTCGATGCCGGTCATATGCTCACCGATGTGTCCGTGCTGGTCGCTTCCGCGGTGACCGCGGTGCTGATGCGGCGCGAGCCTACTGCCGAGCGTACCTGGGGTTGGGCTCGTCTGGAGGTCATTACCGCCGCCGGCGGAGCGGTGGTGCTGCTTATTGTCGGTGTGTATGCGCTGGTGGAGGCGGGTATGCGCCTTGTCGGGCATGGCGCCGGTGGCGTGCGTGACGTCGGGTTGCTGCTGTGCTTTGGTGTGCTGGGGTTGGCGGCCAATGTCGGTTCCATTGGCATTCTCGCCTCGCAGCACAATGACAATATGAATATGCGCGCGGCATTCCTGGAGGTGTTGAACGACGCGCTGGGTTCGATTGCCGTGGTGATTTCGGCATTGGTGATGATGTCTACCGGTTGGGGAGGTTTTGACGCCGTTGCCGGTGGCGTGATCGCGCTGCTTATGATTCCGCGTGCCGTCAGACTGCTGCATAACGCGGTGAGGGTGTTGCTTGAGGAGACTCCCGAGGGATTGGACCTCGATGCCGTTCGCGCCCATTTGGAACGCGTGGATCATGTGGTGGCGGTTCATGATCTTCATGCCAGCACGGTGTCGACGGGGCTGCCGCGGTTGACCGCCCACGTGGTGGTCGAACGCGGCATGACCATGGATCAGGCCGTCGAAGTGCTCCGCGCATTGCAGGAATGCCTTAAGGATCATTTCCCCGTGGCTGTTGAGCATACGACGTTTCAGTTGGAGCCTGAGGGGTATCGGACTGCGGCAAGCGAGCCGCAGACTCACGCTTAGGTATGTTTCACGTTGCGGCCGTTGCCGCTGGCGTGCGGCGTCGGTCAGATTTTGCGCAGCACGGTGACGACCTTGCCCATGATTTCGGCGTGCGTGCCGTCGATGGGTGAATAGGAGGGGTTGTGTGGCATCAGCCAGACGTGCCCGTTCTCCTTGCGGAAGGTTTTGACGGTTGCCTCGTCGCCGAGCAGGGCTGCGACAATATCTCCGTTGACGGCCGAATGCTGTTCGCGCACCACCACGAAATCCCCGTCGCAGATGGCCGCGTCGATCATGGAGTCGCCGTGCACTTCCAGCATGAACAGATTACCGGTGCCGGTGAGTCGTTCCGGCAGCCGCATCACGTCGTCGACATGCTGCTCGGCGGTGATCGGCACGCCGGCGGCGATGCGGCCGACGAGCGGTATGTCGCGTGACTGGGCGATCGAGTCGGGTTCGTCCTCGGCGTGTTGGACGGGGAAGGGGAGGATCTTCGGCGAAGCGTGTTGGGGGGCGGGCTGTCCGGCGGGGGCTTCTATCAGTTCGATCGCCCGCCCCTTGTTGGCGTTCATGCGCAGGAGGCCCTTGTCGGCCAGCGCCTCCAGCTGATGCTTCACCGATGAGGGGCTTTTCAGTCCAGCGGCTTCGCCTATTTCTCGAAACGAAGGGGCGAATCCGTGTTCCCGAACATGAGCGCGAATGGCGTGAAGGACTTTGCGCTGCCTGTCGGTAAGCGTCTGATCGCCCGCGTTCGCGCCGACCTGCTCCGGTTTGAATGGGATCGTGCTCAAGATTGGCTCCTTTCGTCGTGATGTCCAGTGTAGCGTGGGCCGACCATAAAATCAAACATCTGTTCGATGTTGCATCGGCGTGTCGTCGAACAAATGTGTCATCATAGTACATACGTTCTATAGTACAGACGTTCGAATCTTGATGACGAAAGGGGTGGTCTGATGGTATGGGGAACAAGGGCCGCTGTAGGCACTGTGTCGCGTATCGCCGGAGTGACGAGGGGGCGAATGCGGCGGTGCGCCGATTGCGTCGCACCACGTCGCGTGGCGGTCGCGTGTATGGTCGCGGCGCTGTCGTGGTGCGCATATGCGGCCATCATGCCGAGCGCCGATCTCACGTCGGGATCAGAGGCAATGGTCACATATACCGTTCAACCGGGCGATACACTTTGGGGATATGCCGCCCACGCGACGCCAGCCGGCGGTGATGTGAATGATTCCATAGATGCTTTGATGAAGATCAACCATCTCGATTCGGTTGCCTTGTCCGTTGGCCAGCAGATCAAAGTGCCGGTTGATGGAGTGCGATCATGATGCCCAATGAGGCGGCAAACGCCCAAATCATCGTTCCTTGTGTCGAATGGAGCGGAGGATGGGATACTGTAGAAGTATGCATTGTCCCTTCTGCCAGAATCCTGACACCAAAGTCGTCGATACGCGCATCAGTGAGGATGGGCACGCGATTCGTAGGAGGCGTGAATGCCCGAAATGCGGCAAACGCTTCACCACAATGGAAACGTCCTCCCTGCTGGTGCTGAAACGCTCCGGTAACGCCGAGCCGTTCAGCCGTGACAAGGTGATTTCCGGCGTGCGCAAGGCCTGCCAAGGGCGGCCGATCCGGGAAGAGGACCTGAAACAGCTTGGACAGAAGGTGGAAGAGGATCTCCGATCTCGGGGTTTGGCCCAAATCGATTCAGACGAAGTGGGTCGCGCGATCCTGAAGCCTCTGCGAGATCTTGACGAAGTGGCATATCTGCGGTTCGCGTCGGTATATCAGAATTTCAACTCGCTCGCCGATTTCCAGACCGCCATTGACAGGTTGAAGCAGCGCGACGCATGAGCGTTTCATTGCCTGCGCGTTGATTGGCCATCGCGGTTGATGACCAATCAACGCGCCTTACCGGCATATTACATATCGGTAAGGCGCGCTCGTAATGCCGTCGTGAGTCATGGCTGATATACATTGCCCTTGCTCACGACACTTTGATCACGACAACAGGCGCTGCTATTCCACGATGCGCATCCTGATAGTGCCTTCAAGATGCGCTAGGGCGTCCAGCGTGGCATTCGACGGCAGCGTGGCCACATCGGTGACCACATATCCCAGCTCGCCTTCGGTGGCCAGCGATTGCGCGGTGATGTTGATGTTTTCTTCGCCGAGTACGTGGTTGACACGTGCAAGCACGCCAGGCAGGTTCTGATGCAGATGCGCGATGCGTGCCGAACCCGTGTGCGTGCCGAGATTCAGCTGCGGCAGATTCACGGAAAGCGAGGTGGAGCCCTTCTCGAAATAGTCCTCCAGCCGCTGGGAGACAAAATGTCCGATTGATTTCTGCGCCTCCAAGGTGGAGCCGCCGATATGCGGTGTGAGAATCATATTGTCCTCTTCAGCCAACGGGGTGGTGAAGGGATCTCCGCTCTTTTTCGGCTCGACGGGGAATACGTCAACCGCGGCTCCGGCAAGATGGCCTGAATCCAAATGGCGTTTCAGGGCGTCGAGATCGGCGACGAAGCCTCGCGACAGATTGATGAAGATCGCACCCTGCTTCATGTGGGCGAACTGATCCTCGCCGAAGAACCCCGTGTTGGACTTGCGGCCGTCCACATGCAACGTGACCACGTCGGACTGTTCAAGCAGTTCGTTCAGGGTGCTGCAGCGGACGGCGTTACCCAGTGCGAGCTTTTCCTCGATGTCGTAGAACACCACATGCATGCCGAGCGCCTCGGCGAGCACGGACAGCTGGGAACCTATGTTGCCATATCCGATGATGCCCAGGGTCTTGCCGCGCACCTCATGCGAGCCGGAGGCGGATTTGTCCCACATGCCATGCTTGATATGATGCGTGTGCGCGGGGATGCGACGGAGCAGGCAGATGATGTCGCCGACCACCAATTCCACCACCGAGCGGGTATTGGAATAGGGGGCGTTGAACACTGCGATGCCTCGTTTGCCTGCGTAGGCGAGATCTACCTGGTTGGTGCCGATGCAGAAGCATCCCACGGCGGTCAGGTTCGGCCTCGCGTCCAGCACTCGTGCGGTGACATTGGTTTTGGAGCGAACGCCAAGCACGTCAACGCCGTCCAGTGCGTCGATGAGCTCGTCTTCGGACAGGGCGCCCTTCAGGGCCTCGACTTCAAAGCCATGGTTGCGCAGGCTCTCGGCGGCGCAAGGATGGATGTTCTCCAACAATAATGCTTTAGGCATGTCTCTCACTTTAGTAGGACGGGCGGCTTTCCCGACACCGTTCGACGGAATGCCTCATTTTTTCGAATAAGGCGTCATGCGACGGGACCGTGCCGGGGCTGCGAAGGGGACGTCTTCAGTTTTGCAGCGGCAGGTCCTTGGCGTCGCGTTCGGTCCGCACTATGGTCAGGCGTTGGGTGGGCCGCGTCATCGCCACATAGAGATCCGATGCCGCCACCAGGCGCGACGCCGCATCGTTCTCGATTTCCCCGGGCTGCATCACCACCACCGCATCATATTCGAGGCCCTTCACCGCTTCGGTGTCGCATACCACAACCTGGCGGTCCCAATCGCTTTGCGATTCGAATCTGGCGGCATTGGTCTCGCCGAAAGTTTTGAGCAGGGACTTGGACACGGCTCGTTTCAGTGTCGCAAGTCGGCCGGTCGGGGCGATAACCGCCACACGTCCGGTCCCGTCGGAGGAGACGAACTCCTGCGCGAGCCGCGCCGCTGTTTTGGCCGTGCGGCGAATCAGGTCGTCGTCACTGCCCGCCAGCAGCTGCTGCACGGATCCGGGCACTTGGCGCACCGCGTTGACCGTCGAAATGTACAGGCCTTCGGCGGTGGCGAACGCAGCCGCCATATCCGACACCTCCTGGGGATTGCGGTAATTGATCGTCAACTCGTTGAGATCCCAGTTGTCGTGGCCGAAGAGCGGATTCAGCGTTTTGGCCCAGTGGCGGGTTCCTCCCAGCGCGGAGGTTTGCGCCACATCGCCCACGATGGTGAACGAACGGGACGGGCAGCGCCGGATCAGCATGCGCCAATCCATGGCCGTCAGCTCCTGCGCCTCGTCGACCACGATATGTCCGTAGGTCCATTCGCGGTCGGAGGCTGCGCGCTGGGCGGCCGTCTCGTCGTCCAGCCCGTTGATCTGGTCGACCAGCATCTGCGAGGTGACGATGCCGGAGCCGATGCCCGCCTGGGCGAGCGTATCTCGGGCGTACGCCTCCTCCTCGGCGCGTTGCGCGTCGGCCGCGGTATTGCGGGCGGCCAGCTTCGGGTCGGCACCCAGCAGCTCGAACGCCTCGTCAAGCAGGGGGACGTCCGAGCGGGTCAACGGCGCGCCTTTGGGGCGGGTGAGCGCGGCGACGTCGGCGTCCGACAGCCAGGGGGCGAATCGCTTCAGCCGCTTGGGCTTGGCGAACATATTGTCGATCAGCCAGGGGGCGGTCATCGGAAGCCATGCCAGATTCAAGGTCTTGCGCACCCTGTCGTTCATGCGCAGCAGCGAAGTGGTGCGATTCAGCTCCGACTGCTCGGGTGTGTAGTCAAGCTGTTCCGCGTATCGGGACGTCATGGCGCGCAGCATGGATTTGACGAAGGTTTCGCGCGCCTTGTTATGTGGTTGCCGGGTTCGTTTGGCATCCAGTTGCGCCTGCTCGATGTCGGTGGCGGTCATGGGCACCAGGAATCCGTTCACCGCCACCGTCGGCAGGTCTTTGGGCACGCGAATCCGCGCGGCGATCGCGTTGGCCACGGCCGAAGCCATGCGCTTGTCCCCCTTGAGCTGTGCCGCGCGGGGGGTGTCGGTCGCCGTGGCCTCGATGCCGGGAATCAGATCCGCGATGGTGCGTGACACTACGCCCGTCTCTCCCAGTGAGGGCAACACCTGATCGATGTAATGCAGGAATGCGGGAGACGGGCCGACCACCAGCACGCCGGAGTGTTCGAGCATGCGGCGGTGAGTATACAGCAGATAGGCGGCGCGATGCAGCGCCACAGCCGTTTTGCCGGTGCCGGGGCCTCCCTGCACCACCACGGCGCGATTGAGCTCGGTGCGGATGATGCGGTCCTGCTCGGCTTGGATCGTGGCGACGATATCGGTCATCTTGCCAGTTCGACGCGAACTCAGCGATGCCAGCAGCGCCCCCTCGCCCGTCAACGTACCGGCTTCGGAGGCCTCGCCCACACGATCGGCATGAACGTCGAGCACCTCATCTTCGACGCCGACGACTTTGCGGAAGCTGAGGGTGATGTGACGTCGCATCACAATGTCGCCATGGTGGGAGGGCGTCGCCTCATAGAACGGGCGGGCCGCATCGGCTCGCCAGTCGGTGAGGATCGGCTCGTGCTCTTCGCTCGACAGTCCGATACGCCCGATATACCGGCGCTCGCCGGCCGCGGTGTCAAGTCGGCCGAACACCAGACGATCCTCCACGGCGCGCAACTGCGTCAGACGATCCTCATACATCGTGGCGAAGGAATCGCGTTCGGTGCGCTGGGTGGGGGATCCGTGCGATCCCGCGACGCGAACCGCGTCCAACCGCTGTCTGGCTTGGGCCCGCAACCCGTCCAGCCGCTTGTATGCGCGGTCCACCGCCTGCTGCTCTTCGCTCATTTGGGACGCATAACCCGGCATGCTGTATTGCGCTCCTGTTCTGCTTGGTACACGAAAAACTAGGACAACCAATTTACTCCCATGGGTCTACCCAGCAGCGTCGCAGTTCCGGTGCCGAATTGAATTCTTGGTGAATTCGTCGGTTGATGCGTTGTCCGTTTTCGGCTTGCGGCGAAGACGTACTGCCCGGCTGGCTGCCCGGGTGCGGCGATGTGCAGGAAAAGGGAAGCTTTTACCAATTTGGTGGGGGATTTTGGTGAAGTGTGGAGTAAAGTGGGGGACGTTGCTCGAAGTGTGTGTGAATCAACCCGGGTGCAATAACAAAAAAGGAGGTGGAGGCCGTGGACGAACTGACGAATAATGGGGGGAATGACAGCAGCGCGTTCGGCGGTCTGCTGCCTCCGCTGCTGTTGGGTACCTACACTCCGAAAATCGACGCCAAGGGCCGCATGGCGCTGCCGGCTAAGTTCCGTTCCCAACTCGGCGATGGCCTGGTGATGGCCCGTGGCCAGGAGCGCTGCGTCTATGTGTTGCCCGTGAGCGAATTCCGTCGCGTGGCGGCTCAGATCCAGCGCACGTCCTTGGGCAACAAGGCCGCACGCGAGTATCTGCGAGTGTTTCTTTCCGGAGCAACCGATGAGGTGCCCGACAAACAGGGACGCGTGCTGGTGCCGCAGATGCTGCGCGACTATGCCAACCTGGGTAGCGACATTGTGGTGATCGGCGTTGGCACCCGTGCCGAAATCTGGAATAGGGACGCTTGGGAATCCTATCTCGAAACCAAGGAAGAGGCGTATTCCGATATCGCCGATGACGTATTGCCGGCGGTGGAGTTCTGATGGCCTATCGTACAACAGTTCCCGAATCAATTGATCTGGCGGCCATCCATCAGCCGGTGCTGCTGGATGATTGCGTGTCGCTTGTCACCCCGGCGCTGAATCACCCGAACGCCGTGGTGGTCGACTGCACGCTGGGGTTGGCCGGACATTCCACGGCCTTCCTGAAGGCGGCGCCCCAAGCGCGTCTTATTGGCATCGATCGTGATGCCGAGGCGCTGGGGCTTGCCACGCGGCGCATTGCCGAGGCCGGTTTTTCGGACCGGTTCACGCCGGTTCACGCGGCTTTCGATGCGTTGGCCGACGTGCTTGACAGTCGCGGCATCGAGCAGGTGGATGCCGTGTTCATGGATCTGGGCCTTTCGAGCCTGCAGATCGACGAAACGGACCGAGGCTTCTCATATTCCCATGACGCGCCGCTGGACATGCGTATGGATCCGACGCAATCCCTGACCGCAGCGGACGTGTTGGCCACCTATTCCGCGCAGGAGCTGACGCGCGTCTTCCGGGAATACGGCGAAGAACGCTTTGCGCGTCAGATCGCATCGCGCATCGTGCGCGATCGCGCCGACGAGCCGCTGACCACCTCCGGGCAGCTCAACCGTCTGGTGGATCGGGTGGTTCCGCAGGCGCATCGCCCTGCCGGCAATCCGGCCAAGCGGGTGTTCCAGGCTCTGCGCATTGAAGTCAATGGCGAACTGGACAAGCTGGCTAACACCCTGCCCCAGGCTGCCAGCCATCTCGCGGTGGGCGGCCGCATTGTGGTTGAGTCGTATCACTCGCTTGAGGACCGCACCGTCAAGCGTTTCATGGCCCAGGGGCTGAGGGTCGACGTTCCCGCCGGTCTGCCGGTCGTTCCCGAGGACGCGAAGCCGTTTTTCTCGGAGTTGACGAGAGGCGCGGTCAAAGCTGACGAAACGGAGATCGCCGCCAATCCCAGGTCGGCTTCCGTTCGGCTCAGGGGCGTCGAGCTTGTACGTCCCCTGCCCGAGCGCTGGCGCAGCGCCTTCACCCGAGAGGGGAGGGCCTGATGTCCACATCGTCGCGTTCCGCGCGCTCGGCGCGGTCGTCCCGCAGCGTATCCGCCGCATCCTCCCGTACGGTGAAAACCCGTCCCGACAACGGGGAAGCACCCGGCCCCGGCAAGAGGGCGGAGCGTCGTTCTGGCGTCTCGCACGATCGGAAGGGCAACGCCGTCTCACTGGCCGGTGGAGCGAGAACAATAGTGCTGTGGGTTATGAACCGGAGGTCGCCGTTCCTGCCCACGATCGTGGCCGCGCTGTTTCTGGTCGGCACGCTGTTGGGCACGCTGGCCTTGCGCACGTGGATGGTGGAGGACTCGTTCGAAGCCACGCGTCTGGCTCGTTCCATCAACAATCTCAAGCAGGATGCGCAGGAATATCAAAACCAGCTGGATCGTTTGGAGGCTCAGTTGCCGGCCAAGGCGCAGAAATTGGGAATGGTGCCGCAACAGGGGTCCATTGCCATTGACCTCAATGGGTATCAGCCCCCGGCGGATTCCCCGGAGCAGTCGAGCGCACAGGAACAGGAGGCACGATGATTGCGGCGTTCCGTCGTTTCCTGAACTCCCACACCCCTTTCTTCAACCGCGTGCTGGCCGTTTCGCTGGTGTTCGCAGTGGTGGCATGCGTGGCCTTCGGCCGCCTGGCATGCATCCAGTTGCTTGAGGGTGCGTCCACCGCGCAGGCGGCCACCGACAGCCGGACCACCAAGACCACGCTGTACGCCCAGCGTGGATCCATTGTAGACACCAATGGCACGGTGCTGGCCCAGAGCGTTGAGCGGTACACCATCATCGGAGATCCCCTGATGGCTTCGAGCTTCACGCCGATCGACTGCGGAACCAGTCAGGCGAAAGCGACCGGATACTGCCATAGTATCAACGGCCAGAATGTCGGCGAAACCGGTCCGGCTGCCGTCGCAAGGCTGCTGGCGCCGCTGCTTGGGCAGAACGCCATGGAGCTGGGGGCCAAATTAACCGGAACCTCGCGTTATGTGGTGCTTGCCAAAGACGTGGAGCCCTCGCTGAAGCGACAGATCGACGAGCTGCATCTTTCCAGCGTGATCAGTGCCCAAAACGCCTCGCAGCGCGTCTATCCCAATGGCACATTGCTGGGGTCGCTGCTGGGCGGCGTCGACGATTCCGGTTCCGGAGTGGCGGGCATCGAGCAGATGGAGAACCAGGCTCTGACCGGCACGGACGGTTACGAGATCTATCAGCAGGGCGATACCGGCCAGAAAATCCCCGGCACGCAGACCCAATCCGTCGCCCCAGTGAACGGTTCCACGGTCAAGCTCACCATAGACCGCGACGTGCAGTGGTATGTGGAGAAAACCATCAAGGAGGCCAAGGACCAGTACAAGGCCGCTTGGGGTCTCGCCGTGGTGTCAGATCTGAACGGCAACATCATCGCGCTGGCCGATTCCGATCAGTATGATGCGGGCAGTACCGAGGCCAAGATGCATGTGTCGCGTGTGGGAACCGAACTGTTCGATCCGGGCTCCACCGGCAAGGTCATCACGATGGCCGGGCTGCTGCAGGAGGGGCTGCACAAGGCGAGCGACAGGTTCTCGGTGCCGTCCACCATCACGGAGGACAACCAGACGTACAAGGATTCGCACGAGCATGGGACCAGCAAATGGACGCTGGCCGGTATTCTTGAGAATTCGTCGAATGTCGGCATGATCATGGCCTCCAAGGATTATTCGGACGGCAAGCGTTACGAGTACCTCACCAAATTCGGCGTGGGACAGTCCACCGGACTGAATCTGCCGGGCGAGTCGAGCGGTTCGCTGACCACCCCCGATCGCTGGGATCGCCGTACGCGCAATACCGTGCTCTTCGGCCAGGGATATTCGGTGACAGCCCTGCAGCTGACCAATATGGCCGTGACGATCGCCAACAAGGGCGTCAAACCGTCATTGAAGCTGGTGCAGTCGGTGACCGACGCCAACGGGCATCAGGTCTCCACGGCCGGTGATGCGGCCACCCGCGTGGTGGACGAGCAGGTGGCCGCCGATGTGCTCAATGCGATGGAATCCGTGGCGGTGAGCTACGAGAAAACCGTGTCGGTTCCCGGGTATCGCGTTGCCGCAAAAACCGGTACCGCCGAGGTCGCCGGCCCCTCGGGCGGGCTGACATCCATCGTGGCGGACTGGGTCGGCATTCTTCCCGCCGACAATCCGCAATATGTGGTTACCGTGGTGCTCAAGGATCCTACCGGCACGTATGGTGGTGTGACGGCGGGACCGGTTTTTGCGCAGATCGGCCAATTCCTGATGCAGAAGTACGAGGTGACGCCTTCCGCGCCACGGACCGATGCCATTGATACGGATTGGTGACGGGTTACGAAAGGTGGCGGGCAGTGGGCTCAGTGAGTGAATCGTTGACGCAGCGCATTACGCTGGAGTCGTTGGCGAGCAGATATGGGTTGTCGCTGGAACCGGCGTTTGCGGCTCCGGTGACGGTGACGTCCCTGACGGACGATCTTGATGATGTTCGTCCGGGCGCCCTGTACATGCCGCTTGATGAGACCCCCACCGCCAATCTGGTGGGGCGCGCGTTGGACCGTGGCGCATACGCCATGCTGGCGCCCGCTGCGTTGCGCGGCGGGTTTGGCGAGACGGACATCCCGGTGCTGTATGGTGATCTCACCGATGCCCAGGTGGGGCAACTCGCTTCGTGGGTGGCGGGCAATCCATCCGAATCCCTGGCCATGTTTGCGGTTTGCGGCCCGCAGGCCGCCGCCACGGTGACCGAGCTGGCCGATTTTCTGCATGTGCTGGGCAACCCCGTCACGCGCGTCAGCGTCCAGGGGTCGTACTGCTTGGACCGTAGGGTCGAATTGCGCTATCCACTGGATGCTTTGCAGGTCCAGCACGTCCTGTCGGTTGGCGCTGAGGATGGTGCGGCCGCGGCCGTTATCTGCCTGGATGACGCGACGCTGAAACGGGGGTCGGTCAGCGGGATGAGCTTCGATGTGCTGGCGGTGGCGGACGACACAAGGCTGACGGTGCCGACACAGCGAAAAATAGTGGAGTATGCGAGGCGGAACTACGGCTTTGCCCTTGACGACAACAGCCATGTCGCGTCTCGAACCAGCGATTCCGACGCCATGGCCCGGCAGGTCGACAGTATGGACGGAGAGGACCCCAGCGCCGTCAGCTGCCTGTCGACCGCCATCGCCATGGTGATGGCCGCAGGAGTCAAACGCAGCAATATCCGCAGCGCTTTGCGCGTTTCGAGAGAGTTGCGGTAGCGCGGGACGCCGCGTTCTGCAGAATGTAACAAATTGAGCGAACTATCGAAAGGCTGATAGAACCATCATGATGACCATGACCCTATCCGAAATTGCCGAGGCGGTCGGGGGCGACCTTGACTTGTCCGCCGTGGCGGGTGCCGCGCGGACGGCTCAGACGCCGCTTGCCACCACCGTGGTCAGCGATTCGCGACAGGTTGGCGAGGGATCCGTCTTCGTGGCCATCAAAGGCGAGCGGGTGGACGGTCATGACTTCGTCGCCGGTGTGGCCGGGGCCGGTGCGGTGGCGGCCATCGTCGAGCACAAGGTGCCCGAAGCCGCCATTGCGCAGATCGTCGTGGCCGACAGCGTGCGGGCTCTGGGCGCTTTGGCCCGACACAACATCGAACGTCGCAGGGCGTGCTCCGCACCGTTCACCATCGTCGGCATCACCGGCTCGGTGGGCAAAACCACCACCAAGGACCTGCTGAAGGCCATGCTGTCTCAGCTTGGTGGCACCGTGGCGCCGGTCGGCTCGTTCAACAACGACATCGGGCTGCCGCTGACGGCTCTGAAAGTCGACGGGTCCACCCGGTATTTCGTGGCGGAGATGGGCGCGAACCACGTCGGCGAGATCGCCTACCTGACCACGATCGCCCCGCCGGACATCGCGGTGGTGCTGAAGGTCGGTGTGGCGCATCTGGGCGAGTTCGGGTCGGTGGAGCGCATCGCACTGGCCAAGAGCGAGATCATTCGTGGGCTGGTGCCGCACGGGGTATCGGTACTCAACGCCGACGACGCGCATGTCGCGGCTATGGCCGGCATCGCACCGGGTGACGTGATCTGGTTCGGACGGGATGCGCATGCCGCGGACGGACGCATCCCGGTGCTTGAGGCGCGCGATGTGCATCACGACGAGCTTGATCACCCGTCGTTCGTCCTTGCCAAGGGAACGGAATCGGCTGAGGTGCATCTGGCGATTTGCGGCGACCACAATGTGATGAACGCCCTGGCAGCCGCCACGGTGGCCGATCATCTGGGCCTCGGGCTGGCCGACATAGCCCGCGTGCTTACCGACCAGCGCCATATCAGTCCCCATCGCATGGCGGTGAGCGAGGTGCGGCGCGACGACGTGACGTTCACGCTGATCGACGATTCGTTCAATGCCAATCCTGATTCCATGCGCGCCGGACTGGACGGTCTTGCCGCCTGGGGTGCGTCGCGTTCCCGCCAACCCAGCCGCATAGCCGTGCTGGGGGCGATGCTGGAGCTCGGCGACGACGAGCACGAACTTCATCGTTCCATCGGCGCGTACGCGGCCGGTCTGGGAGTGGACGCCCTGATCGCGGTCGGGTCGGAAACCGACGCCTCACTGGATGCGCTCGCCGCTGATATTGCGCGAGGAGCCCGGGAGACCGGTGATGCCGGGCTGACAGTAGAATTGGTGCATACCGCGGCGCAGGCCGATGCCTCGGTGCGCGCCATCGTGGCCCATGCCTGCGATCCGGTGGTGCTGCTGAAGGGATCGCATGCGTCCGGACTGAACGCCCTTGCCGATCAATGGGCTGTGCAGCTTCCGGCGCCCGCCGTCGGCGACGGCGGATCCGCAACGGGTCGTCGGGCGTCATGACGGTCGGAGAGAATCAAGAATCGGGAAACGCTGATATGAGGGGAAAGGACTGGCGGTGATCGCACTCATCATTGGCATGTTGGTATCGCTGATCGTCATCATGGTTGGCACGCCATTGCTTATTCGTCTGGTGCATAAGCTGCATTATGGCCAGTACATTCGTCAGGACGGGCCGAAGTCCCATCAGATCAAACGCGGCACGCCGACATTGGGCGGCGTGGTGATCAACCTGGCCATTGTGCTGGGATGGGGCAGTTCGGCGCTGTACCGGTATCTGCGTTCCGGGGACGTGCCGTCGTGGTCGGCGCTGCTGGTGCTCTTCGCGATGCTGTCGATGGGAGTGCTTGGCTTCATCGACGATTTCGCCAAGGTGCGCAAAAAGCAGAACGAGGGACTGACCGTGCGGGGCAAGTTCATCGGACAGTTTATTTTCGCCACCATCTATGCGGTGCTGGCGCTGATCCTGCCGACGAAATCCGGGTTTCCCAGTGCGCAGCCGGGTATCAGCTACATCGAGCAGCCGTTCTTCACATTCGATTTCGCAGGCCGTGCCGTGGCCATCGTGTTGTTCGTGATCTGGGTGAATCTGCTGCTGACCGCGTGGACCAATGCCGTCAATCTCACTGACGGCCTTGACGGTCTTGCCGCGGGAAGTTCGATGATCGCATTTGTCGGATACGCCGTCATCGCGTTTTGGGAGAGCTACCATATTCGTGGCGGAGGGCATCAGGGCTTCTCCTACGCGGTGTCCGATCCGCTTGATTTGACCATCATCGCGGTGTGCGCCGCCTGCGCATGCTGCGGTTTCCTGTGGTACAACAGCAATCCTGCGGAGATATTCATGGGGGATACCGGCTCGCTGGCACTTGGCGGCCTGTTCGCCGCACTGTCCATCGCCACGCATACCGAGTTCCTGGCGGTGGTTCTTGGCGGCCTGTTCGTCATCGAGGTCTGCTCCGACGTGATTCAGGTGAGCTATTTCAAGATGACGCATAAGCGCGTGTTCAAGATGGCGCCCATCCACCATCACTTTGAATTGTGCGGTTGGCCGGAAACCCGCGTTGTCGTGCGTTTCTGGATGATCGAGCTGATGTTCGTGCTCGTGGCGTTGGTGCTGTTCTACTGGGATTGGGCCTCGCGTTCGGGCCTGCTGTGGTAAAGGAGTTGGGTGATGATGACCGATTTTTCCGATAAGACCGTGCTGGTGGCCGGATTGGGCGTGTCCGGCCGCAGCGTGCGTGAGGTGCTGACGGGACGGGCTCGGCGTGTGCTGTGCGTCGACGAGAAACGCGACGACGCCGATCTGCACTCCTTTGACGAGGTGCCGTGGGACCAGGTCGATGTAGTGATGACTTCCCCGGTGTTCCGCCCGAATTCCCCGTTCATTCTCGAGGCTCAGCACCGCGGCATTCCGGTTGTCTCGGAGGTGGAACTTGCGTGGCGGCTGCGCGCGAGGAACCACGCGACCGGTCATCCTGCTGGGTGGATTGGCATTACCGGCACCAACGGCAAAACCTCCACCACCGAAATGACGTCGGCCATGCTGTGCGAATCAGGTCTGGATGCCCCGGCTGTGGGCAATATCGGCAAGGCGGTCTCCCATGCCGCCGTCGAATCCTCCCATGATGCGCTGTGCGTGGAGCTGAGTTCGTTCCAATTGCATTTCACCGAGTCTCTGGCATTGGATTGCGCCGCGATCACCAATCTCGCCGACGACCATCTTGACTGGCACGGCGGTTTCGCCAATTACGCGCACGATAAGTCCAAGGTCTATCGCGGCGTAAGACGCACGTTGGTATACAACGCCGACGACCGGCGCGTGACCGACTTGGCGTTGGCGGCGCATCCGGCCGAGGGGTGCCGGATGGTGGGCTTCACGCTGCATGCTCCCCAGGCCGGGCAGATTGGTGTGGACGACGGCTGGATCGTCGACCGTTCCGGCCTGACCGGGCGACCTGCCGGCGAGGCCGTGCGCATTGCCGAGGTACTGTCGTTCAAGCATCTCTGCGAGCCCGATGGGACCGTATACCCGCATCTGCTGGCTGATGGGTTGGCCGCGTTGGCGCTGGCCCTGGGCTATGGAGTTGCGGTGGAGCCTGCCGTCAAGGCGTTGCGCGGGTTTGCTCCCGGCGGTCATCGCATCGCCACCGTGGCCCGTTTGCAATCCTCGGGGAATCCGGCCGAGGATATCCGATTCGTTGATGATTCGAAGGCCACCAACGCCCATGCCGCTCATGCGTCGCTGGCGAGCTTTGCCCCCAAGTCCGTGGTGTGGATCGCCGGTGGGCTGGCAAAAGGCAGCCGTTTTGAGGATCTGGTGGCCGATCAGGCCCATACCATTGCCGCCGCGGTGGTTATCGGCAGGGATCAGCGTCCCATGCTTGACGCCTTCGCCTCCTCCGCGCCCGAGATTCCGTTGACTATGATCGACCCCGATGCCGACGGTGGCAGCGACACCGTGATGGACCGTGCGGTGAATGCGGCGGGGGCGTATGCCAGGCCGGGGTCCGTTGTGCTGATGGCGCCGGCGTGCGCTTCGATGGACCAGTTCAAGTCATATGCGGATCGTGGAGATCAGTTCGCGGCTGCGGCTGCCCGCTGGGTGCGTGAGCATGCCGAAACGCGCTAGATTGGATACCGGCAAGGTCAATAGACCGGCTCGGTCCTCCCGATCCTTTCGATCGGCTTCGTCGCCCCGGAGGCGGCGTTCGCAGACGGTGAAGTTGAAGCCCGACGGTCGGCGGTACCGTGGCTGGCGCGTGCTGCTGAATCCGCTGTGGTGCTACTGGGGATTCATCGTCTCGGTGATTGTGGTCACCATATTCGGTTTGCTGATGGTGTTTTCCAGCTCTACCGTCAGTTCGGTGTCCAAACAGGAGTCGCCGTGGAGCGAGTTGTTCAGTCAGGGAGTGTATTGCCTGATCGGCGTCGGGTTCGCCGTGGTGGCCATGCACCTGCCCAGGTCGCTGTACCAGCGGTTCGGCATCGTCACCGTGCTCATTGCATGGGTGTTGCAGGCCCTGACGTTTACGCCCCTGGGACGCGGCGCCGGCGGCAATAACGGTTGGCTGTATCTGTTCGGCGTGTCGCTGCAACCCGCAGAGGTGCTGAAACTTGCGCTGTGCATATATCTGCCGCGTTCGCTGATGCTCGCAAAGAGTCGGTACAGGGTGTTGCCGCTGTGGAAGGCCTATGCGCTTCCCCTTGGCATTTTCGTCGTGAGCTTCATGCTGGTGATCGGCGGCAAGGATCTCGGCACCGCCATGATCATCGTGCTCATCGGATTCTTCGCGTTCCTCGTCGGAGAATTTCCCCTGAAGATTCTTGGACTTGCGTCGGTGGTCGGGGCCATTGGCATTGTGTGCATGTTCGTGCTTGGGTCAGGCAACCGCATGTCCCGTATTCAGGCCACCTATGGTACGTGTACGGATACGCAGGGCGTGTGCTGGCAGATCACCCACGGCATGTACGCCATGGGATCCGGTGGTCTGCTGGGCGTGGGATTGGGCAATTCGCGTGAGAAGTGGGGGTATCTGCCCGCCGCCCATAATGATTTCATTTTCGCCATCATTGGCGAGGAACTTGGTTTTGTTGGGGCTGGGCTGCTGATCCTTGGCTTTGTGACGATGGGATGGTGTCTGGTCGTTGTGGCGTTGCAGGCCAGGGACGTGTACCCGCGCATGGTGCTGGTATGCATTGCCGGCTGGATTGTGGGTCAGGCTCTTATCAACATCTGCGTGGTGCTGAAGATACTGCCGGTGATCGGTTTGCCCATGCCATTCGTGTCGTCGGGTGGTTCGGCTCTCATCATGTGCCTGATCGCCGCTGGCGTGGCGGTGCAGATGATGAAGCAGCAGCCGGATGTCGCTGCCGGTTTGGCGAAGGCGTGACGGGCCGCTGTACGACGAATGTTTCGCTCGACAAGTGGACGAATATGCCGGCCATTACCTGCAGGTCGCCTGTTTTGCGATTAAGCTGGGCAACTATGAGTAGTAAGAGAGTGCATGTGGTACTGGCCGGCGGCGGCACGGCCGGTCACGTCAACCCGTTGCTGTCCGTGGCCGGAGCGATCCGCCAGTCCGATCCCGATGCGGTTGTCACGGTTATCGGGGGCAACACCGGGTTGGAAAACCAGTTGGTGCCGGCGGCGGGCTACGAGATGGACACCATCGACAAGGTACCGTTTCCCCGCTCCCTGAACGCGGATGCCTTCGCATTCCCCTTCCGCTGGGTGTCGGAGGTCAGAAGGGTCAAGGCGATTCTTGCTCGACGACAGGCTGACGTAGTGTGCGGGTTTGGCGGCTATGTGTCCGCTCCGGTGTATCGCGCCGCGAAAAAGATGGGTATCCCGCTGGCTTTCCACGAACAGAACGCCAGGGCTGGCATGGCCAATAAGCTGGGTGCCGGATGGGCTGATTTCATTGGCACGGCGTATGCGGACACGGGGTTGAAGCCCGGGGCGCGCACGCGCATGGAACGTGTCGGATTGCCGCTGCGGCCGGCGATTGCCGAACTCGCCGGGCATTTGGAGGAGAACCGTCAGTTGGCGCGCGTGGCGGCGGCTTCCGAGCTTGGCATTGATCCGACCCGCCCGTTGGTGCTCGTCACCGGCGGCTCATTGGGCGCACAGAGTCTGAACGAGGCTGTGGCGTCGTGCGCCGGACAGCTGCTGGAGCATGCCCAGATCATCCATTTGACCGGTAGGGGCAAATTGGCCGAGGTGCAGCGGCTGGTGACCCAGTCCGCCGGTGCCGACGCGCTCAATGGTCTGGGACTTGATACCGTGGGGCAGGGTGATTATCACGCGGTGGAGTATTTGGAGCGCATTGATCGTGCTTTTGCCTGCGCGGATCTGGTGATTTGCCGTTCCGGCGCTGGAACGGTGAGCGAATTGACCGCATTGGGACTGCCTGCCATTTACGTGCCGCTGCCGATCGGCAATGGCGAGCAGCGATTCAATGCACAGCCGGTGGTGGATGCGCATGGCGGTTTGATGGTTGCCGACGAGGATTTCACGTCGCACTGGGTCGCCGGTCATGTCCCTCAGATGCTGGCCGATGCCGAAGCCCTGATGGCTATGGGACGGGCCGCATGGGGATACGGTATTCGAAACGCCGCCCAGATAATGGCCGAACGTGTGTTGAATCTGGTGAAATGATGGTTCGCGCGACGTGATCCGTCGTGTCGCGCGACCATAATGGACGACGTTGTAATCCGTGTTTTTGTCCTCCCACAAGGAGTCTGTCGTGACCGAATCCGCCATTGTGCTTGATCCCACCCATGTGTCCTTCACTCCGGCCGATACCGTAGCCGGACTGGGAGTAACGCATTTTATCGGCATAGGCGGTTCCGGCATGAGCGTGCTTGCCGAGATGCTGCATGAGCAGGGCGTCGCGGTCACCGGCTCCGACCGTGAGGAGGGGGCCAAAACGCAGCGGTTGCGCGAATTGGGCGTCAACGTGTCGATCGGCCAGCGTGCCGACCATGTCGCCGGTGCCTCCACCGTGGTGTTCTCCAGCGCCATCAAGCCGGACAATCCGGAAATCGTGGCCGCTGCCGCCGCAGGCGCCCATATCGTGCATCGCAGCGATATCCTGGCATTGCTGCTGAACGCCAAACGGGGAGTGACGGTCGCCGGTGCGCATGGCAAAACCACCACCAGTGCGTTGCTGGCGCACATACTGTCCGTGGCGGGCACCGGCGCACTTGCCGACCCGAGCTATGCGATCGGTGGATCCATCCAGACGCCGGACGGTGGCGTCAAGGACGGCGGCCACGCGGGCAGCGGATCGGTATTGGTGGCGGAGGCCGACGAATCCGACGGTAGCTTTGAAAAATATCATCCCGAAATCGCCATCGTCACGAATGCCGAGCCGGATCATCTGGACCATTACGGCGACGCGGCGCATTATCACGCGGCATTCGTTGAACACGTACAGCATGCCACCGGGCATGTGATTCTGTGCGGCGACGACGAAGGCGCCGTGGACGTGCTTGAGGCCCTCCCGCAGGACACCGCTCGACGAACCGTCGTATATGGCGTTTCGGTGGCGTCGCTGCCGGAATCGGTGCGTGCCAAGGTGGGGGCACTGGTGACCATCGAATCCGAGGCGGAGACCAGGCAGTCCGGTAGCGAGACCTTTGTCCTTCATATTCCCGCGGGGTTGCTGGGGGAGCCCGCCGGAGAATCCCACGTGCACGTGAGGCTGGCCATTCCGGGGCTGCATAATGCCCGCAATGCCACGGCGGCCATTCTTGCGGCGGCGTTCCTGGGGTTGGATCCGTCCCGGGCCGCCGACGCGGCTTCGACGTTCCGTGGCGCGGCCCGCCGCTTCCAGATCCGCGGTTGCGTGGAGGGCGTCACCGTGGTCGACGATTATGCGCATCACCCCACCGAGATAGCGGCGCTGCTGGATGCCGCGCGTCGTCGCTATCCCGACTCGACGTTGCGCGTGCTGTTCCAGCCCCATCTGTTCTCGCGGACGCGCTTTTTCGCCAGGGAGTTTGCCGAGGCGCTCGCCAAAGCCGACGATGTGATCGTCACCTGCGTGTTCCCCGCCAGGGAAAAGGCGGCCGACTTCCCCGGAGTGGGCGCGCTGACGATTGTCGACGCCGCCGATGGAGTGTCGCATGATCCTGCTGACGGATGGATTATGGCCGTGCAGGATATGTGCCAGGCGGCCAAGATGCTGTGCATGCGCGCGCATCGCGGTGACGTGCTGTTCACCGTGGGGGCCGGCGACATCACGCAGATGTCCACTGTGATGCTGCGGGTGCTTGAGGCGCATCGTGAAATGCATCAGATTCGCAATGCGACCATGCCGGAGCGGCAATGACGGGTCGTGTCGTATCGTCCGCCGCCACTGTCCCGGGCAAGACCGATGAGTCTCAGCCGGTAAAACGCCGTACCGCCCGTTCGGTGGCATCGCAGGCGATGACCGCGTCGAAGCCGGGCGCGTTTGTCGATGCGCGCGACCTGCAATCCGACCAGGCGGTTTCGGACCGGATCGAGGCTTCGCAGACGCAGGGCCCTTTCCGCCGCCCCAAGATCATAGATTTCAAAGCCCGGGGCAGAGAGGAGCGTAAGGCGCAGGCCATCACCATTGCGCTTCGTGCGGGAATCGTCGCGCTTGTCGTGGCGGTATTGTCCGGCATGGTGTGGCTGCTGTTCTTCTCTCCGGTGCTCAAATTGGAGGCGTCTCACATTACGGTGAGCGGGGCCAACGAGTGGGTGAGCGCGGAGGAAGTCGCCACTGTGGCCGAACGCCAGGTGGGACGTTCGCTGCTGGTCGTGTCCACGAGCGGTATCGAGCAGGATCTCAAGGCTCTGCCCGGCGTCACGTCGGCGGAAGTCTCTCGACAGTGGCCCCACGGCGTCGCCATTAGCGTGGCGGCGCAAAAACCGGCCGCCGTGCTGCGATCCTCTGACGGGTCGCTGACCGCGGTGGACAGCCAGGCGCGCGTGCTGAATGCGGTGGGCGCTTCAGTTGACGGCATTCCCGTGGTGGATGTGGACAGCGTCGAGTCCGGTCTGGAATCGAAGGCGGTGCAGCAGACGCTGGAGGTTCTTGCGTCATTGCCGGAATCCTGGCGTCAGCGGATCACCAAAGTCACCGCCAAAACACAGGATTCGGTGACTACGGAGCTGGATAACGGCCAGATCGCGATTGTGTGGGGCGACGCGTCGCAGCTCGCGCTCAAAAAAGCCGAGGTTGATAAGATCATCAACGACCCCGCCGTAATCGGCGACAAGCATCATGTCAATGTGTCATCGCCGAAGAAGCCGATCATCAAATAGTCGCCGTGCCGCGCTCGGGTGATATCCGGCGTCCGGTGGTAACGGTGGCAACGGGCGACCAGGCGAAAGTTGCCGGTTGGCGGCCGTCTGGGTTTCGGCTAGCGCCCGGCGAGCAGGTCATCGGTGTCCAAGGTGATCGTTACCGGTCCGTCGTTAACCAGTCCCACGCGCATATGGGCGCCGAATCGCCCCTCCCTGACCGGAATGCCCGCGGATCGCAGCAGCTCGTTGAATCGGATCCACAGAACGTCCGCATGGTCGGGGGCGCCCGCGTCGGTGAAACTCGGGCGGTTGCCCCGGCGCACGTTGGCAAACAGCGTGAACTGCGAGATCGAGAGGATCTCCCCGCCGATATCCTGAATGGACTGGTTCATTTTGCCGCGTGCGTCTTCGAAAACCCGCAGATTGACGATTTTGTGGGCAAGCCACTGAATTTCGGCGTCGCCGTCCGTGTCGCTGACGCCCACCAGCAACACGTATCCGGGGCCGATCTGCTGTGGCTCAAAGGTGGGATCAGGTTCCCCCAGACCGTTGAGCACGTCAACGGAGGCTTCGGACACACGCTGCAATACGATTCTCATATCGTCCACCATAGTGGGCGGCATACAAAAAGACCCGCCGTTGCCGACGGGTCTCAAACAGTGGAGCTGCGGGGAATTGAACCCCGGTCCGATGGCCGAACCCTCAGTCTTCTACGTGCGTAGTCTGCTGGCCTTGTGGCAATTGTTCTGCCCCCATCTTTGTCGCAGACAACCGATGGCGGGCATATCTACAGAAAAAGTCCCGATGCCGCCCTGTGGCTCAGCAACATCAGCAAGTCTTCTTAACGACGCTCAGCATCCCCCCAAAGACGAGAGGGAGTGAACGGAGCGGCTGCTCGCTGGTTAATCCTGGCGCGAAGCTCAGGCAGCGAGAGCGAACTCAGTGCGGTTAGATTTAGCACTTATTCTTTTGCAGGGGACATCCACGAGCGGACCCTGCGTTCTCGGCACGCTTCCCTGCGACGAACAGGTCACCGTCGAAACCGATCAGCCCCAATCTTAAATTATCAATCACAGTCCGATGTTCAACCGGACTTTTCAGGATATACCCGTTGGTGCATTGTGCCAAATCCGTGGCGTGGTCAACTCCGTGTCTGTTGTTGCGTGTATGGCGCGCTAGCGTCCGGCTTCCGTCAGGTAATCGGGCATTCGCTCTGGGTACTGCGGCCAGGCGCCGCTCTGGGTGCATACGTAGGCGGCGGTGTTGACGGCTGCGCGGTGGGCTGTCTGCAGTGTGTCGCCCAGCAGAAGCCGGCTGGTGAAGGTGCCGGAGAACGAGTCGCCTGCGCCCACGGTGTCCACGACTTCGACGTGTGGTGTGCATAGGGTGGACGATTCGCCGTCTTTGGCCAGGATGGTGGAGAAGGAGGATCCGCCGGTGAGTATGGTGTAGTCGAGGTTGTATGTGTTCATGAACCAGCGGCAGGCGTCGTCGGCGGAGGTGTCGTGGATGTCGAACATGTCGCGAAGCAGCAACAGTTCGTCGTCATTGATTTTGAAGATGGTGGCGAAGTCCAGCAGCTCCTCGATGAGTTCTTTGGAGTGGTGGCCGCTGCGCAGGTTGATGTCGAAGAATTTCAATGCGTCTGGCTTGGAGCGCTTCAGCAGCTCGATGATGGTGTCGTGGGATTCGGGGGAGCGCAGGGCTAGTGTGCCGAAGCAGATGGCGTCGGCTCGTTCCGTCACTTCGATGAGTTGTCGGGTGAGCAGTATGTGATCCCATGCGACGTTCTCGACGATGGTGTATTCCGGGATGCCGTCCTTCAACGCGACCTTGACGGTGGAGGTGGGACGGGCGTTGCGCTGGATGATGGAATGGATGCCGGTTTTTTTCGTTTCAGAGAGTAGTTCGTCGCCAAGCTGGTCCTCGCCGACGGCCGAGATGGCCCAACCGTCGGCGCCGTTCATCATCGCATGGTATGCGAAGTTGACGGGGGCTCCTCCGGCGCGCTTGCCTGAGGGCAACATATCCCACAGCAGTTCTCCGAGGGAAAGGACGATTGGCTTGCTCATTGTGTCTCCTTGTTGGCGTGGACGGGGTGCCAGTGGTGCGTGAAGGCGTCGGGTCGTTCCGAACCTGGTTATCCGTGTCGACGAAATTAATGTTAACACGGTTAACTCTTTCGACTGCCGGTGCGTTGCGTCGAAGGTGCCGTCTTGGGGCGCGTGACGTTTGGCGATGCTGCGCATGTGTGGACACGCCAGAGGACGCTATTGATGATTTAGCGCTGTTAAACTATTATCGCTGTTAGCTCACGATGGGCGATGTGCTGAAGCTGGGGACGGGCAACGAATGCCTCTCCGGATTCTTGCAAATCGCCTCGCACGCAAAGATGCCGTCGGAGCTACCGAGAAACAACCACGTTGTTTACTGTGCGCATCATGCCGGCAAGGCTGCCGGCGCAAAGGAGGGCATATGCACAAGGGCACCAAAATCTCCGCGATCGTCTGCGCGGCCGCAACTGTCGTTTCCATGGCGGGATGCGGGGCGAACGGTGGTGACGCCGCTGAGGAGACGTTCGATCCGAATGTCAAAACCACCATCTCGGTATCCGGATGGACGTTGGAAGCGACTCCGGAATTCAATGCTCTGGCCGAGGCGTTTATGAAGAAGCATCCGAACGTGACGGTGGACATGCGCAACTATCAGGCCGGCGACGACTATGAGACGCAGCTGACCGCCGATCTCTCCAGCGGCACTGAGCCGAATGTCATCGCGATGCGCACGCTCAGCAAATACGCCTCGTATGCCGATTCCGGGCAGTTGGCTGATCTGAGCGACGTGGCGAAGTCCTTTGAGGCCGAAGGCGACAATCTGGATGTATCCGCCTACGAGTTGGACGGCAAATACTATTCGATCCCCTATAGGATCAATCCATACGTGCTGTTCTACAACAAAACCGCCTTTGACAAAGCCGGTGTCGCCATTCCTGACGGCACGTGGACCTGGGATGATTACATCGAGACCGCCCGTGAGCTTAAGCGGAAGTTGCCCGCCGCCGGATATGATGGAGTGTCGGTGTATCCCACTTACACACATTACTGGAATGAGATCGTGCAGGGATTCGCCTACGCGCAAACCGACGGAGCCGATTACTATTCCGGAGACTACGATTTCATGAAGCCGTACTATGAGACCTTTCTGAAGCTCCAGGATGAGGGTCTGACGCTGAACTTCTCCAGCGCCACAGCGACGAAGGCCTCATATCAGAGTCAGTTCTGCGCGGAACTGTCGATTATGTACCCGATCGGAACATGGGCGGTGGCCACGTTGATCCAGAATCAGAAATCCGGGGACGCGCACCAATTTGAATGGGGCATCGCGCCGCTGCCTCAGGACAGTTCGGATGACACGAAGTCCGGCAGTTACCGAACCGCAGGTCAGGTCACGGGCTTTGCAATGTCGAACAAGACTTCGGGTCAGGTGCGTGCCGCGGCCAAGGAATTCATCAAGTTCGCCGCAGGCGAGGAAGGTGCTTTGGCCGTCGCCGCCACGGGCACCCAGCCCGCCTACCGATCCGATAAGGTGACGGAGGCGTATTTCTCGCTGGACGGCATGCCTCAAGATGAACTGTCCAAGCAGGCGTGGGGCGATCAGAAGGTGTATTTCGCGCCACCTGCCAATAAGAATGCCGCCGAATTGGTCAGTATGCTCAACACCATGCATTCCTCGATCATGACCGAGACGAAGTCTGTCGACGAGGCTGTCGCAGCTACCTCCGAACAGATCAAAAGCCAGGGAATCCTGAAATAATCGGTCAAGGCAATCCTCTGCGGTTTTATGGAGAGCCGTCGTGAAGAATCTTGTCAGGTCCATCGCGACGGCAATACCGCAAACCCGCGGGTGATGGGTGAGACTTATGGGGGAGAGGGAAGGAACCGCCATGCAGCTTAAAATAGATAGACAACTTGATAAGTGTTTTCGATTCCGTCGAGATCGTATTGAGCCGTATATTGAGCGGACTGTGCTCGCCTGTACGGTCAGCGCATTCGAGCATTCCGGCGAGCCGGAGGACCCGTTGGATTTTGTACGACGAGCTGAAGAGGGAGGGGTGGAGTTCATTCCTGCACGCTTTGGCGAGCGGTGGGGAACCACATGGGGAACGACATGGTTTCGAATAGAGGGCGTTCTTGACCGCAGATCGCTGGATGATGCCAACAATGGCGGTGATCCTCTGGAATTGGTGGTCGACCTGGGATGGCTGGACCATGCCGTGGGCGGTCATATCGAAGGCATGGTGTATTGCCGCGACGGCACGGTGGTAAAGGCCGTGCATCCGCGTAATGGTTGGGTCCGTCTTGCCGGGCATGGCGCATTGCCCCATGTAGTCGACGACGATGGATCGTTCCGCCTGTATCTTGAGGCGGCGTGCAATCCGCTGCTGGTGCATTATCCGGGTCGAAGCACCGATTTGGGTGACGGTCCCACGACCACCCATGACTTGCCCTATCTGCTCAAGCGAATCGACGTGTGTGCATTTGACCGTGAGTTGTGGGCCTACTGGATGGATCTTGACGTCGTTTCCGGTCTTGTGGGGGAGTTGCCCGCCGATTCCATGAGGCGTCTCAAGCTCGCCAGGAGTCTGCAGCTTTCGTTGAACGCATACGATGACGATAACCGCCAGGTGACGCTGCCGGCGGCCCGAGCCGTGCTGAGGGATGTGCTGGGGAAACCTGCCGTGCCGACCACCCTGCACGAAAACGCCATCGGGCATGCGCATATTGATTCGGCATACCTGTGGCCCATCCGCGAAACTCGGCGCAAAGTTGCCCGCACGGTTTCGAATGTGCTCGCGCTGATGGATGACGATCCCCGGTTCCTTTATGCCATGAGCTCGGCCCAGCAGTATGAATGGTTGGAACAGGATCATCCCGATCTCTTCGCCCGCATGAAATCCCGCGTGGCGCAGGGCCGGTTCATTCCCGTGGGCGGCATGTGGGTGGAAGCCGACGGTATGATGCCCTGCGGCGAATCCCTTGTCCGGCAAATCAGCTTCGGCAAACGATATATGCGCGAGCATCTGGGAGTCGATCCTCAGGGGATCTGGCTGCCGGACAGTTTCGGCTATACGGGAGCGTATCCGCAGATCGCTCGCCGTGCCGGGTACCAGTGGTTTCTCACCCAGAAGATCTCGTGGGGCGACGCCACCAAATTCCCGCATCATTCCTTTATATGGGAGGGAATCGACGGCACGCAGATCTTCACGCACTTCCCTCCCACCGATACGTATGCGGCTGAGGTGACACCCAGGGAACTTACCTATGCGGAGAGGAATTTCAAGGACAAGGCCATCGCCGATCAGGCCTTGTTGCTGTACGGATATGGCGATGGGGGCGGCGGACCCACGCGTGAGATGGTCGGTCGCATCGCGCGCATGCATGATCTCGAAGGTGTGCCCACGGTGGAGCATGCCACCCCGGATGAGTTCTTCGCCAAGGCCCGCGTGCAGATAGTCAATCAGGCGCATGGGTTGACTGTGGATGAGATTCCGCATTGGAGTGGCGAGCTGTATCTGGAACTGCATCGCAAGACGCTGACCTCCCAGCAGGAAATGAAGCGGGGATGCCGCACGATGGAGGGCCTGCTGCGCACCGTGGAATATCTGGGCGTGGTGGCGAGTCTTAAGAACCCCGATTACGCGTATCCACGTGAACGGCTGGACCGGGTGTGGAAGACCCTGCTGCTCAATCAGTTCCACGATATTCTGCCCGGTTCCGCCCTGTCGTGGGTGCATCGCGAGGCACGGGAGGATTATCGCCGTGATGAGCGCGTGGTTCGGGAACTGATCGATCAGGCGATCGCCGCCATTCGGCAGGCTGAGCCCGAGTGCAAGACAATCGGTTCGGCCCGCATCTGTCAGAATGATTGGCGCGCGCATGCCGTGTGCGATACGGTGTCGTCGGTTGGCGAAGGTTTCGACGGATCGGCAACGGTCATGACGGCTCCGTCGCTGACGCGCTGTGATGAGGGCTTCGTACTGGACAATGGCCTGATTCGTGCCACGGTGTGCGACGACGGCACGGTGTCGTCGCTGGTGTTGGTCGAATCCGGTCGCGAAGTCGTGCCTCGGGGGGAGCGGCTGGGTCGATATCTGCTGCTGAATGACAAACCGTCGCGCTATGACTCCTGGGAGATTGAGCGCGATGCCTTCCTGAGTCCGTCCGACGCGTCGTATGACGTCGTCGTAACGCCGATTGCGGATATTTCGTCGGCCGGCGGACGTGCCGGGGATGGAGCCGGTTCGGTTGGCGTTGAAGTGCGGGCGCGCATCGGCCGGGCATCGTCGGTCGTCACCCGGATTGGTTTGGCCGTCGGGAGCGCCGGTCTGGACTTCCGCACTTCCGTCGATTGGAACGAGACCGATCGGCTGCTGAAGGTCGATCTTCCTCTGGCTGTCCAGGCCTCGCAGGCGGTATACGAATGCCAGTATGGTACGGTGAGCCGGCCGATCGCCAAAAACACCGAGGCGGATGAGGCGAAGTTCGAAAGCTGCACCCATCGCTTTGTTCATGTGGGGGAGGGTGGATTCGGTGTGGGTCTCGTCAATGCCTCCACGTACGGAGCCAGCGCTTTTCCTGTGTATGCCGATGGTGCGAGCGGCCGGACTCGTGGCGTGCGCATTGGCATGTCCCTGCTGTCCGCCGCCACCTATCCGGATCCCAAGGGTGACTGTGGCCGTGTGCACGCGTTCGCGTGGCAGGTGCTGCCGGGCGTCGATGTCGCCGCGACAGTGCGCGCCGCCAATGTGCTCAATGCCCCGGTGCTCGACGATGTTCCGTCGTTCGATCCGCCGATTGGCCTTGCCGTGACCAAGGGGGATGCTTTGATCGATTGGATCAAGCTTGCCGACGATGCGTCCGGTGACGTGATCGTGCGCGTGTACGAGCCGTGCGGCGGCAGGGCGGAGGCCTTGCTGCGGGTGGATGGTGCGTTGTTTGGCGATGCCCTGGTTCGTGAGACGGTGCTTACTGAAGACGGCCCGCTGCCTGCGGATGTGTCCCATGCGTTGTCCGCGGAGGGTCTGGGTCGGGTGGATGGCCCGCTGCCCGCCGATGGAGCCCGTTTGGTTTTGGGGCCCTACCAGTTCGCGACGTTGCGTCTTTCGCGACGCTGATGGATTACCATCGTGGTCATGGCGAGAAATATAGGAGTGCGCGCCGCCAATGTCGATGCGTTGACTGAATTCAATCGGTCCAAGGTCATCCAGGCCATCTACAGGAGGGGTGTGTGCTCCCGTGCGCAGATTGCCCGGGCAGTGGGCATGACCTCCGCCGGCATCACCAAGATCATCGCCCAACTGCTTGAATTGGGCATCGTCGTGGAGGACGGCGAATTGCGAGGGCTGGGCGGTCGGCGATCCATAGCCGTTCGACTCAATGCCGACCGCTATCGCGTGATCGGCGTCAAATTCGGTCGTGGACGTACCGAGATCGGCGTTTTCACGCTGATGGGCACGTTCGTGCGCAAGGAAAGCGACGGATATGTCTATTGGGATGTGCCGCTGGACGCCGATGTGGATGATATGGTGCGTCGCGTCAAGGATTGGATTCGCGCGCGTGTCGAGCGTGATCCCGCCATCGCGGCGATAGGCGTCGCCGTTCCCGGGCCATATCTCAAGCATGACGGCCATGCCGTTCTCGTGACCAATATGGAATCGTGGGCTCGCGTCAATTTCCGCGAGGAGTTTTGCGATGTCTTCGCCGTTCCGGCGTTTGTGGAGCAGGATGCGAGGGCCGGCGTGCTGGCCCAGTGGCTGCTGTCTCCCGGCAACGGTGGCGTGGATAACATGGCGTATTTCATGTTGGGCGAGGGGGTCGGCGTGGGTGTGCTCGATCATGGGGCATGTGTTGATGGCGCTCGCGGACTGGCCTCTGAAATCGGGCACGTGAGCATCGATGTGAACGGCAAGCCATGCGAGTGCCATAATCGCGGCTGCCTGGAACGGTATACGTCGATCGACGGTATGATCGAGCTTGCTGCGCAGATGCATCCGGATTTGCTGACCAGCGCGGGGGGAGTGAACCGCCGCGAGATGTGTGACCATATTTTTTCCGGCGCTCGCAATGGCGATGCCGCTTGCGTCGAGGTGGTCAAGCAGCTGGGGCGGTATGTAGGCTACGGTTGCCTGATCATTATGAATGCCTACGACCCGGAGCGTATCGTGATCGGCGATTTTATGTCGCATGGCGGAGTCATGTTGCTGGACGAGGTTAATCGGGTGGTGCGTGAGCGTTCGATTCCCGGTGGTGCCAAGGCCACGGCGATCGTGTTTAATGATCTCGACAATGACTCGGTGTTATTGGGGGCGGCGGCCGTGGCGACCGAAGAGTTGCTGCACGATCCCAAACTTTTTGCCGTGTCGGGAGCGAAATCGGCGGTGGCGTAGCGGCTATGCGCTATACTGGTTAATGCTGTTAATACATTAACGTTGACAATTGAATGGGATGTGCGAACCTCGCTGAGGAGTATTCGTCATCCTGGGCCGACTTCCGACCTCCAAGGAGCATTATGACCACAGCAACCGATGTCATGCAATACCGGTACGGCACCATCGCCAACAGGGTGCTGCTTGACCGTGAAACCACCGAGCTGTTGACCTTTGGACGCAATTTTCCCGCCCCTGGCGGCGGATCGGGGTGGCTGAACGCGGACGGTACCGTCGATCCGGCTCGGGGAGTGGAAACCTGGATCACCAGCCGCATGGCGCATGTGTACACCTTGGGTGTGTTGTATGGCTTCAATGGCGCTTCTGAGCTGGTGGATCAGGCTTTGAAGGGGCTTGCTGGGCCGCTGCGTGACGATGTGAACGGCGGGTGGTATTCCAAAATCAACGCGGACGGCACCCCTGTGCCGGGTAAGGTCTGCTATCAGCATGCGTTCGTTGTCCTCGCCGCGACATCCGCCACGTTGATTGGGCGTCCGGGCGCCAAAGAGCTGCTCGCCGAAGCGCTCGAAACCTATGACCGTCATTTCTGGGATGATAGGCAGGGTCTTGCCGTGGACACTTGGAACACCGAGTTCACCGAGCTGGAACCGTATCGCGGGCTGAATGCCAATATGCACACCACTGAAGCCTTCCTCGCCGTGGCTGACGTGACTGGCGACGAAAGCTATCGTGCCCGCGCCCGACGCATTGTCGATCATGTGGTTGGCTGGGCGGAGTGCAACAGTTGGCGCATCCCCGAGCATTTTCACGCTGACTGGTCACTTGATTTGGAATGCAATCGCGACAAGCCCGACGACCAGTTCAAGCCCTACGGCGCCACGCCGGGGCATGGCATCGAATGGGCGCGACTCATCGTCCAGTACGCGCTGAGCTCCGGGCGTTCGCAGGCTGAGATCGACCGGTATGTCGACGTGGCCGAGCACTTGTTTGCCCGCGCGCTGGAAGATGGATGGAACCGGCATGGCACCGTGGGTCTGGCTTATACCACCGACTGGAACGGCGAGCCCGTGGTCACCGACCGCATGCACTGGACGCTCGCCGAAGCCGTGAACACCTCCGCCGTGCTTGCCCGTGTCACCGGCAAGCAGGAATATAAAGACTGGTACGCCACATTCTGGCAGTACATCGATGAATACCTGATCGATCACAGGCTCGGCTCCTGGTTCCACCAGCTCGATGAAAACAACCATGTCATCGGCACTGTCTGGCCGGGCAAGTCGGATTTGTACCATGCCGCCCAGGCCACATTGATCGCGCGTTACGATCCTTCGCTGTCCATCGCCCCGGCAATGAAGGCCGCCCGCGCCTGAGGTGGTCGGGCGGCCGTTGCAGCGACCGTCGCCGGATTGTCGTCGAAGCCGTCGAACAGGAGAAAACGGATATGAATCGTATCGACATGCTTGCGCATATGGGATCGCTGCAACAGGCGGCCTATGCACGTCCCGTCGAATATCGGGAGGGCCGCGCCCATGGCCTGAAGGCTATTGAGGTGAAGAACGGTCCGTTGCGTTTTGTCGCTATGGAAGACAAGGCGCTGGACGTGAGCGAAGTGGAATACCGAGGGGAAAACCTCACATTCCTTTCCAAGCCCGGTCTCAATGGCCGCAATCAGTTCGACACGAACGGCGGGGAGGCGCGGCGATCCATCATGGGCGGTCTGTTCTTCACCTGCGGATTTGAAAACATTGGCGCACCGGTCGCCACTGACGGACACGGTCGGTACCCCGCCGGCGATTTTCCGATGCATGGTCGCATCCGCACCACGCCTGCCGAACATGTGTGCTCCGATGTGCATTGGGAGGGCGGCGAGTATGTGATCGAACTGTCCGGCGAGATGCGCGAGGCGGAGCTGTTTGGCGAGAATCTGGTGCTGCGGCGCCGTATCCGCACAGTGTATGGCACACGGACCATCACCGTGAACGACGAGGTGGCCAACGAGACGTTTCGCGATGAGCCGCTGATGTGGATGTACCACTGCAATATCGGCTGGCCTCTGTTGGCCGAAGGAGCCCAAGTGGTGATCCCGAGTCGTCACATCCAGCCGCGCAATGCCGACGCGCTCAAGGATGTCGATCATTATTCGGAAATCGACGCCCCGGTGGATAACCTGCCGGAAAGCGTGCTGCTGCACGATCTTGCCGACGATGACCGGGGCGGTACTTTTGCCGCTGTCGTGAACCGCGACCTTGGGCTTGGCCTGTTGATTGAATTCAATAAGGCTGACTTCCCGTATTTCATGCAATGGAAATCCATGGCCGCGGGCGATTATGTCGTCGGACTGGAACCTGCGAATTCGTTGGTGCATGGCCGCGCCTGGCACGAGGAGCGCGGCGATCTGCACATGATCGCCCCGGGGGCGGTTGAGCGCAAACAGCTGTCGTTCACCGTGCTGGATGGCGACAAGGACATTGACGCCGTGCTGACTCGACGAGAGGCGTTGCTTTCGTAGCGGTCGTGGAGGCGGCGGCGCGTGAATGTACGATCAGTCGGCGAATACGTTGGTACGAACTTGCCGACTGATCATTTCGCCCACGCCTAATAGTTCGGCCTTATGGCCAAGTTTGGTTTTGACGATGTCGAGTTGTCCGGGAATTCGGCCTATGAGTCGTTGCTTGATCTTGTCGATCACGATACCGGTTGCTGAATCGTCATTAAGCCGTAGTACCACTTTCGCTGGGTCGATGGCCACACTGATGTTGGCGATGGCCAAGGCAAGCAAATCGATAAAGCGCTGACCGGTTTCCGTTTCCGCGCCAACGAGCAGCTCTTCGAGGTCTCCCGTATGGGTATGAAGCCTATCCAATGCGTCCGGGGATGCGAGCATATAGCCGATTTCGCCTGCGCCGCCTCGTGCGCCCCGCAGGATGTCGCCATTGCACACGGCACCGGCGCCTACGCCGTTTTGTTCTTGAATGCAGCCGATCAACGGTTCCTGGCCTTGTCCTGCTCCTCTGATCCATTCGCCGTAGGTAAAGGCGTTGGCGTTGTTCTCTGCTAAAAGCGGCTTGTGGAATACGGAATCGAGTATGGGCGTCAGGGGAATGTTGGTCCACTCAAGCTGCGAGGAATATTCTATGGTGCCGTCTAGTCGTATGATGCCGGGAACGGAAACGCCGATGCCATGAATCGGAATATTACGTGTATCGGCAAAAGAATGTAACTTCTGGGCAAAATCGGTGAGGGCTTTGACCAGTTGATCGGGGCCGCATGTCCCCTCGGGGAATGGTTCGCTGCGTTCTTCGAGTACCGTGCCGTTGAGTCCCATCACAATGCCGTCAAAACCTTGGTCGCGTATGTTCATGGCGATCACGGCATGTGACGAGGCGTTGAAGCTCAGTAGCTGTGACGGTCTTCCCCGTCCGTCGCGTTTTTCCTCGGTGACGATGATGAGCCCTTCGCCTTCCAGCTGGGTGCATAGACGGTGCACAGTGGACAGTGAAATGCCGGTGCGTTCTGCGATTTCACTGCGGGAAAGCCGGTCTTGGTGGCATAAGAGTTCCAGGATGGCGCCGCGATTGCTGGTTACCAAAATAGGTGAGCCGTTGATGGGCCCGCTGGCCATGGTGCTCCTTTACATTGATGAGTATTGAACGTTGCCACCCATCATAGGGATGACGGCAAACTCTCGACAGCGCTATGTCTTGGAATGTGTGGTTATTTGAGTTCATCGACAAGGGCGAGTGCGAGTTGTGGTCGCCCTTGTCAATCGAAGTGATGGATGTGATCAGATAAAATATTCTATACGCGCTTTCGCTTTGTGGCAGTTATAGTCACAATTGCGATTATTGCGATGATGACGGTGACAGCGCCAATAACAGGCAATATATGAGATTGTTCTTGTTCATTGGCTGCAGAAGATTCACTGGCTATGACTACTTCGGGTGCTTTGGCATCTTCCACGTTGATCACTTCACCTTGGGTGTCGAGCGTGACTTTGGAGCTCAGGGCCTTGGCAAGGTCGATTCGTTGCCATCCTTTGGATGATGCGTCAAATGCGTAGCCAGAGTCGATGGCCGTGGCGCTAAGCACTGTGTTACGCTGCTCGTTGGTTAGGGTTGGGTAGGCGTAAGAGAGCAAAAGTGCAGCTTCGTCGGGGGCGGTGAAAGATTGTCCGGCTTCTCCTACTTGGCTGAATCCGTAAGTCATTCGTGCGCGATAGGCCTTCAGAGCTGAAGTTCTGTCTGTCACCGGCTCGGTGGAAACGATGTCGGTGAAGTCATTACTGTATCCCCTGTCGTCATCTGCGCCGGTGTTGGAAATGCATTGTGCGAGCGTATCTCCATATCCATCTTCTTTGCATCGAAAGGAAAGATAGGATTGCAGTTCGGCTGAGGCTTCTTTGACTATTGCTTCGTTTGCTTTCCAATAAGTTGCATACGATGCCATGCCTCCAATGCGACCTGCCATGACGTCGAGGGGATAGTGAACGCCAAGGACTATTCGATTATTGCCGGCTTCTGATGTTCGTGCGAGAATTTCGGGTGCAAGCTGAGGAATCATGGTGGCAAGTACAACGCCTCTTGAATATGCTTTATTGGTATGTCCCGATGGGAATGATCCCTCATATGAGTTTTTTGGATAGCTCGCGCTGTGTGTTTTGCCGTCGGAGCCTTCTGCATCCGGTACTTGGTAGATATTCAATGTGGCTGAAAGGTCGCCCATGTCATTAGAGCCTGCAGTGAGATAGTCTTTGGAAGGCAGCCAAGTGTCACGTTGGGTGTAGGGGCGAGGATATTGGTTGACCTCTTTTGACGGATTGCCGCTCCATCCGTTGGACTCCATGACTTCTTTGACCTTATCAAGATCTCCGTTATTGTAGCCTTCTTCGAAATATTCGCCGAGTATTGGCCCAAAGCCGTCTTTGAATTCGTGCGCCACGTCTTTGTCGGCATCTCGGTCGCTGAGAGCTCTCCGCTGTTGGCTGGTGGGTGAGTCTGCGGTTGCTCCTATCGCGGCTGCTTGGTTGATGGCTTGAATGATGCGATCATTATCGGCGAGTACTTTACTGTTCAGAACTTTTCCACCTGCACCAGTGCCGTCATACGGTTCGGATGGTGCTTGCCAATATTGGCTGAATTCCGTTAGGTAGTCATTAAGGGGGTTGGGCTCAGCAGCATTTGCGGCTGGTGTCAGGGATACTACTATTGCCGCTGAAACGGATGCAGCAAAAAGACGTCTTAACATGTGGTTTTGCTTCATGGATCCTCCAATATTGATGTTTGTAGTCGTCGATGACTACGTAGTCAGAGTAACAAATTACATCAATTGACGATGTACGAATATATGGCAAGGCATCGGAGGATAGTTTATTCTCAATTTAAGATATTGTGTCTTGTGAAAGACAATTCTGTGTCTTTAGCGCATGCGGATGCGGAAAACCACGGGGGCGGTGCTGGTTGATGGCGTCGCCTGGAGCGTAAGTGCCGTGCTGTCGCGAGTAAAGGGGAGTGATGCATGGTTGTTGTTCTCGACGCCGAGCTGCGTGATGGTGTCGATATCGCCGTGGAATGTCGTCAAATGTTCGGCGTCGCCTTGGTTGAGCAGTGTGAATCGGTAGATGCCGTCTGCCGCGCCTCGCATGGCGATGGCATACAATGAATCTCCGTTGATGGTGTATCGAATGTCGTGACTGGTGAATGTGATGGCGGAGGAATCGGCGAATTGGCCTTCTGCGACCGTGGTGGGGCCTTCTCCGAAGCGGCGCCAGGGTTTTGACCCGTATATCGCCTCGCCGTTGATGGCGAGCCAGCGACCGATGGATTCGAGTACCGTACGATCTTCATCCGCGATGGTGCCGTCGGCTTTGGGGCCCACATTGAGCAATAGGTTGCCGTTCTTGGCGACGATGTCCACCAGATTCTGCGCCAGCTCCTGCCATGGCTTGAAAGTGTTGTTTTCGGTGTAGCACCATGAATTGCGGGCAATGGCTGTGTCGGACTGCCAATGGTAGGGTGCGGCGCTGGCAAGTTGTCCGCGTTCTATGTCGGGGGTTCCGGTTCCGAACATCAGCGCGTCGTGTTTGTAACAGACGGTTACCGTGCGGCCCCACTGCTCGGCCCGGTTGTAATAGTAGGCGATGATGCGCTTGAGGTATGGTTCTGCGGCTGTCTGGATGATCCACCAGTCGAAATACAGTATGGCGGGTTTGTATTGATCGATGATCTCCACGGTTCGCGCCTGCCAGTCCTCAAGAAATTCCTGGCTTGGTTCCGGGCTTGCGTGGATGTCGAACATGTCGGATGGGTCTGGCATGGAAGGCCAGTACAGGTCTCCTCGTTGGAGAGGTTCGTGGATGTCGGAGTCGAAACGTCTGCCGTTACCCATAAAGAACCAGTGCTCAATGCGGTGCGAGCTGACCCCCATGGTGATGCCCTTCGCCGAGAATGCCGCGCCGAGCTCTCCGAGAACATCGCGATGCGGCCCTATGTCAAAGGAGTTCCAGCGGGAGATGCCGCTGCGATACATTTGGAAGCCGTCGTGGTGTTCGGCTACCGGTATCACGTATCGTGCTCCGGCTCGGGCGAACAGGTCCGCCCAATCGTCGGGGTCGAACCGTGGGGCGGTGAACATGGGGATGAAATCTTTGTATCCGAAGTCTTTATGGGGACCGTACGTTGCGATGTGATGATTGTATTCCGGTGAGCCGGGGATGTACATGTTGCGTGCGTACCATTCCGATCCGAATGCCGGTACGGAGTAAATGCCCCAGTGCACGAACAAGCCGAATTTTGCATTGTCGAACCATTGTGGTGGTCTCCACTGTTGTAGTGAGTTCCAGTTGTCTTTGAATCGACCGTTGGCAATGACATGGTTGATGCGGTCGGTGTACTGTTCGAGATTCTGCATGGAATCCAGTGTGCCATCATCGGAGAGTGGCCCGCCTTGTATTATTCTCATAGCGATATATAATGATGATTAGAAATTGATGATAGAGCTTGTGGAGGCTGCGATGGGGCAACAAAATGTCAGGCTTGGCATAGATGTCGGCGGTACGAAGATTGAGGGCGTTGCACTTGGTCCTCGCTGCGAAATCCTAGCTCAAATGCGTATTTCCACACGTCGCGGACCGCAGTGCGTGGTTGATGACATTGTGTCGGTAGCCGAATCCCTGTGTGACCGAGTCAGAGCTCTTAAAAAATATCAAACCGATATAATGTTTACTTCCCTGGGGGTGGGAATTCCCGGTCGAGTGGACAGTGAGGCCGGTGTGGTCCTTGATGCGGTCAATTTGTCCGTTGAATGTCTTGAATTGGCGGACGAAGTGCACAGTCGCACGGGGCTGCCTGTTCATGTGGAAAACGATGTCAACGTCGCCGCGTTGGGGGCGGTATACGCCGATAATGCTGGGCTGCCTGCTGAGGGAACGGTCGCTTTGATCAACCTTGGTACCGGGGTTGCCGTTGGAGTGGTCCGCCATGGGCGCATTGACCACGGTGCGCATGGTGTCGCCGGCGAAATCGGTCATATTGCGGTTGAGTCACATGGATTTGCGTGCGTGTGCGGACAGCGCGGGTGTTTGGAGACCGTGGCGAGCGGCGGCGCCGTTGATCGGTTGTGGCCTCATGGCAATCCGGCGATGCCCGATCTTATTGCGGCGGCCGAGCGGGGGGACGATCATGCCGAGCAGGTGCTGGATATGGTGATCGGTGGAATTTGCGACGTGATTGACATCGTGGCTCTTACCGTCGATCCGTCGCAGATGTTTATCGCCGGCGGTGTGGCGAAAACAGGTGAACGACTATTGCGGCTGATCCGGACTGAGCTTGACCATCGTGCTCAATCCAGTCCATTTCTCGCATCACTGGCCATCTCTCGATCGGTTCGACTGGCGCCTTCGCATATGTCCATCGGCGCTGTCGGGGCGGCGCTGTCGATGTCGTAGTCGTTCTTCGGCGCTGGTCCTCCCGTGAAAACTGTTATTACCAACCAATCAAGTCGCGGTTCATTGCCGTGCGATACAGAGAAAGGAATCTCCATGGCGGAGATCATCATTGTGAACAACGAGGCTGAGGCCGGCGAATTATATGGTCGCTGCGTGGCGGATCTGATCAAGACCAAGCCGAATGCCGTGCTTGGTCTGGCTACGGGTTCAAGTCCTCTGTCGGCTTATCGGGCGCTTGCCGCGATTGTGAAGAAGGAGTCCGTTGACGTCTCGCAGGTGCGAGGTTTTGCTTTGGATGAGTATATCGGTTTGCCGCTTACACATCCCGAGTCCTACCATGCCACCATTCGTCGCACGGTTGTTGAGCCGCTTGGTCTTGATCCCGCGCTGGTGCATGTACCGGGTGATGCATTGGATGGCGCGCCGCTATCGGACGGCGAAAAAGTCGCCGGAGCCGGGGCTGCATATGATGCTGCAATCGAAGCTGCCGGCGGCGTGGACGTGCAGATTCTGGGCATTGGCACCGACGGCCATGTGGGTTTCAATGAGCCTGGCTCGTCACTGGTTTCGGGCACGCGCGTAAAGACGCTGACGGAACAGACCCGTGTGGATAACCGGCGGTTCTTTGACAATGACCTCAGTCAGGTGCCCACTCATTGCATTACGCAGGGTATTGGCACGATCATGAAGGCCCGTCATCTTATCCTGTTGGCTTTTGGGGAGGGCAAGGCCGAGGCGATCGCTGAAACCGTGGAGGGTGGCGTCAGCGCTTTCTGTCCCGCATCTGCCTTGCAGATGCACCCGCACGCCACCATTATTGTGGATGAAGCCGCGGCGTCGCGTCTGCGGGCCAAGGATTATTACCGCTATTCCTTCGAGCATAAGCCGAGCTGGCAGGGTCTGTGAGTGCCTGTCGAAACGCTGTTGCGATAAGGGGTGAGACGATGATTGATGCGGATCTTATGGCTCGGTCACAGCGAATCGCATGCGACTTGACCGCTCCCGCCGGACGGTTTGTGATTCGTCGCGCCACGCGTGTCGACGCTCGTGGCGCGACGGGACAGTCGTGGGTGTATGTGGCCGACAGCAAGATCGAGGCCGTAGGCGTGGGCGATGCGGATTGCGATGCCTGTATAGCCGGCTTCGGCGGTGTGGAGGATGTCGATGTCATCGATGCCTCCGGTCTGCTGCTGACCCCCGGATATGTGGACATCCACGCTCATGGTGGCTGGGGATGTTCATTTGACGATGGTCCGAAGGCGATTTCAGTGGCGCGTGCGTGCCATATGACCCACGGAACCACTCGACAGGTGTTGTCGATGATCACGAACCCTCTGGATGTCATGACTGAGAACCTAGCCTCGGTGAAGACCGTTATGCAGGGGCGTCCGGATGTGCTCGGCTCGCATTTGGAGGGGCCGTTTCTCGCTTTGTCCCGTAGGGGGGCCCATGACCCGGCTTGCTTGGTCGATCCCGCGCCGGAACGTGTGAATCGGTTGCTGGAGGCGGCGGATGGGTCGTTGCGGCAGATCACCATGGCTCCGGAACTTCCGGATGCCATGGAGGCGATTCGACGCATGGCCTCAGCCGGGGTTGTGGCTGCGGTGGGGCATTGCGATGCCGACTATCATACGGCCCGTCGGGCGTTTGACTGTGGCGCGAGATTGCTGACGCATATGTTTAATGCCATGAATGGTGTGAAGCATCGTGATCCTGGTCCCATTCCCGCGGCTGTGGAGGATCCTCGAGTCACGCTGGAATTGATTTGCGATGGATTCCATGTGACGGATCCCGTGCTGCGTCTGGCGATGGAATTGGCTCCGCATCGCATTGCGTTCGTCACCGATGCAATGGCTGCAACAGGCTGTCCGGACGGGCCGTACCGCTTGGGCTCGCTGGATGTGAATGTTGTCGACGGGCATGCCCGGTTGGTGTCTGATGGCGCCATCGCCGGCTCGACGCTGGTACTGGAGGAGGCGGTGCGGCGTGCCGTGCAATGCCTGGGTATGGGTTTGGCCGATGCGGTGGGCGCCGCGACGCTTGTTCCCGCCAGAGCATTGGGACTGGACCGTCCCAACACGGTTACGGACCTGCCGCTGGGGTTGGTTGCACCCGGCTATGCAGCGGATCTGCTACTCACTGATCCCGGCACGATGACGGTGCGGCGGGTTTGGTGCGCCGGTCGTTCGATCGCGTGATTCGTTATAGTCAGTTGGGCTGGAACGCGGAGGGATGCTCGAGGAAGTGCGCGGTGGCCACCGCCGCCGCGCCGCTCAATGTGGGATCAGTATCCAATGCGGATAGCTGGATCTGTGTGCGGGCCATGACCTCGGGAATGACGCGCATGCGCACTATGCGGGTGACCTCGTCCAACAGGGGTTTGCCGGCTTCGGCGAGCATGCCGCCAAGCACGATTTGCTCGGAGTTGTAGGCGTTGATGATGATCACGCATCCGTATCCGATGTATCGGGCGAGATCGCGCACAAGGTGCATCGCGTTCTCGTCATTCTGCCGCGCAAGATCGAATATTGCGCGGCATGCCTGCTCATGCGTCATGTTCTCCGAGCTCTCAATGAGTTTCGATTCGTTGATAAGCCTGTGAAATGCGATTGCGGAGCAATAGTTTTCCAGGCAACCCCTATTGCCGCATCCGCAGGGTTCGCCGTCTACATTGAGGCTGATGTGTCCTATCTCGGTGGCTGCGCCCATGGTGCCGTTTACCAGTTCACCGTGATCGATCACACCTGCGCCGATGCCTTCGCCCAGCAGATAATATGTCATGTTTTTGCTGGTGACCGTGTGATCGAATAGGCTTTCGGCCATGGCGCTGGCGCGAGCGTCTTGTTCGATGAATACCGGGACGTCGAATGCGTCTGAGAACTCGGTGATGAAATTGATTGTTGTCCACCATTCAGATGATGCGATTTTGGCGGTATGTCCTTCGGGGCGTAGATATGGTCCCGGCGTGGTCATGCCGATGGCGACGACTGATGGATGGGCGTTGAGCATCTTCCGAACGTGCCGGCGAACGGTCTCTAAGGTCTGTGGAATGATGGTTTTTCCAAATGAGGGAAGTTCGTCGTGTGACAACTGGGTCCCGCCAATGTCAAACAGTCCGATGCTGATGTTTGAACGATCGAATTTGACGCCGATGACCAGATAATCTGAAGCGTTGACCTCAAGTCCAATGGATCGTCTGTTTTTCTTACCTGTGAGGTCTCCGGTCTCTTGCACAATGCCCAGTTCGATCAGTTTGCCTGTGATTTTGGTGATGGCGGCTGGTGTTAGGCTCAGCGCTTTGGCTATTTGCGCGCGTGACGAAACACCGTTGCTGTAGAGGTATTGCACCACGCGCGCTCGGTTCAGTTCTGACATTGATGCCGGGGTGCTGCCTGGGGTAATTGCTGGCATGACTGGTCCTTCGTCTGGGTTGGTCGTCAACGTCGAAACAGTAACTTTTATAATTAATATATTTATGACGTTAATTAATATAAGAATATCACGTGCTGGACGTGGGGAAAGAGGTCTTCAGACGGTGTCTCACTGCGACGCCATGGCAGGGCGTCGTCATTTGCGTGCCGGCTCTGCTGCCCGCCTGATTTTCGGCGTAAGCTTCCCGGCTACCGTGAGTGCCCCGTCGACGGGATCTCCGTCGAGGATCCGCATAGTCAGGGCGCCGGCTGTTCTGCCATTCAGGGTTGTCGCGATGCGCTGGGCGAACGAAGGCTGATGCGTGATGACTCCGCCTGCTGCTACGACTGTTTCCCCAATGGCTCCGCGCGATTTCACGGACAGTATCGATTCGACGATATGATCGATGCTTGTGCCGATGATTTCTTCAGCGATGGGGGATTTCGCGTCGTGTGCATCGAACAGTATCGGCGCCAGAGAACCCCATGCGGTTTCTCCGGCTGATGCCGTGAAGGCCAGTGCTAGGTCGATGATGGAATGCGTGTGAAAATGGCTGGCGAGCAGACGGTATAGGGGATCTCGTTCCGCGTTATCTTCGCCGTCCGTGATGGCGTGGTGCATCAGGGCGGTTACGGCGTCGCGGATCAGGGCCGGCGCGCTCCCGTAGTCGCCGAGTAGCCATCCGTATCCATCGGCGCGCAGAAATTCGTCGTTTTTGGTTCTGCCCACGGAGACGGCGCCGGTGCCTAGGATCAGGCTGATGCTGTGTTCGAGTCCGGCGGCGTGGCCTACCAGCTCGGCATCGTTGATGGCGAGTGCGGTACCGTTGATTCTTGAGGCGAGCCAATGGTTGGCGTTGCGCAATTGCTGTTCGGTGTCGCAGCCGTGCATGCCTAGGCAAACGGCTGCCTTGTGCGAGGGCGTGATATGCTCATTGACGAGCCTTGCCAGCCGGGCCATGTCTTCTTCGAGGATGTCGTCTAGATGGCTGCGCCAAGTGCTAGTGGGGATAATGTCGTCGTTGCGCCCGCCGTGTGCGACCGTGGCGATATGTGTTTTTGTGCCGCCGATGTCGACGCCGATACGTACGGTGGCTCCGCTGCCTGTACGAGGGGAGGTTGCCGGGGCAGGTGTGGACGATGTGGCCCTGCCGTGCTGTCGTCGCAACGTTGTGGATGCTTGCAGCCTGATGGACGTCCTTGTCATGGCTTTCCTTAGGGTCGTGATTGTTGCTTATGCTTGTTTCTTTATTATTACATTGATAAAAAATTTTTGCAACAAATAGTAGTAGAGTGCGGTGCGTTGTAGAAATGGCGATTGAGCGTGTTGCGTTGAAAAACCAAGGGAGTATGAATGTTTTCACTGGTGAATATTAGTTAACAATGTAAATCCATTTGCGGAATTAATCCTTATAGGATATAGTAATAATCACTTCGATACTTTTTGTATTGAGAGAAAACCAGTTCACTGCAATGATGAGTGAGGTGCAACGATGCAGACGACAATCAGGACTTTTGGTGCTGCCGGACTTGCGGCAGCCATGCTGTTCTCCATGGGGGCCTGTGGCGCAGGCGGCGATTCCGCCGGCGGATCCGATTACACTGGCGGTGTGAAGGATGACGGTGTTGTCAAGTTCATTATGGCCGATGACCAGAATGGCGCCTTTGCAGACGCCGCTAAGAAGTACGAGCAGGAGACCGGTGTCAAAGTCGAAGTCTCTGAAGTGGCGTATTCCGATCTTCGTACCAAGCTGGCCAACGGTGCGCAGGCCAACGATCTGCCTGATACCGCACGAGTTGACCAGCTTAACCCGGTGTGGAGCGATCAGCTGGTCGATCTGACCGATCTGGCGAGTTCCGCTAAGGTTCTGGACAACATGGTGGTGAAGAACAGCGATAACAAGGTGCTCACCCTGCCCTCTGATCTGACTGCCGTCGGACTGTTCATCAACAAGTCTCTCTTTGATCAGGCCGGTGTTTCGTATCCGACCGACGAGAGCAACATCTGGACTTGGGATGAATTCATTGACGCGATCAAGCAGGTCAAAGCGAAAACCGGTGCCAAGTACGGCATGGTGATGGATGCCTCCACTCATCGCGAGCGTGCGATGATGTACCAGTTCGGTTCCCAGGATGTGCAGCAGGTCGGCGACGAGTGGAAGCTGGACCAAGGAGCCAAGGACGCTCTGGAGTATCTCAACAAGATCAACGACGACGACATCATGCCGCGTTCCGTCTGGCTGAGCAAGGACGATCCATCCGCGCTCTTCAAGTCCGGGCAGGTTGCCGCCTACTATTCAGGCAACTGGCAAATCGCCGACTTTGTCAATTCGATCACCGATTTTGAATGGCAGGCCGTATACATGCCGTATCAGACCACGCGTGCCACGAATCTCGGCAATGGCTGGATGGTCGCTTTCTCCGCGGAAGGTAAGAAGTTCCTCGACTGGTTCTATCAGTCCGACAACTATAAGGCCTTCTGTGAGCAGGGGTCCTATCTGCCCGCCGTCAACGATCTGACGCCGGAATACAGTCAGCGCAACGAGGATTTCCAGATCTTCAACGATGAGATCGCTGCCTCCGATCCGATCTCCTCGCATCAGAACGTCTCCCAGCTTGAAATGGCTCTCAAGGGTGCAATTCTGAGCGAGGACCCGATGAAGCTGGAAACCGTCAAGTATCTTTCCGGCGAAGAGGATGTGGATACCGCCATCTCCAACATGGAGGCCGGTTTCACCAAGTACTACTCGGATACCGACGAGTGACGTCGATCCGTTCCTGATCACCATTTACGGTTCGGGGCGCCGCGGTGTCTGCCACCCCGAACCATACAACCTGAACATGCCTAAGACCTGTGAGGTAGACCATGGCAAAGAAAACAGGCAAATCCAATAAAAAGAACGCGTTGCGCATTCCGAATCGCGTGCCGTTGGCGTTTCTCGCCGTCACGATGGTGCTGTACGCCATCTTCTTCATCTGGCCCGCAGCCCGTGGCTTCATGTACTCCTTCACCAATTACAAGGGGACGAGCAAATACAAGTTCGTTGGCGTGAAGAACTATACCGAGCTGCTTAGCGACCCGGATTTCTGGCAGTCGTTGCTGCGCACCTTCCAGTACATCATTTGCTCGGTTCCGCTGGTATGCGCCGTTTCGCTGTTCATTGCGGTGCTCGTCACCAATAAGAACGCCAGGGGATCGGCTCTGGCACGAGTGCTTTTCTTCATCCCATGGCTGGTCTCCCCGATTATCGCCGGCGTGATCTGGCGCTGGATGTTCGGAGAGAGCTTTGGCATCGTCAATCAGGTCCTTGAGATGTTTGGCGGTCAGCCGATGCAATGGCAGACCAACTCCAATCTTGCGTTCATCGTGCTGCTGTTCGCCACCATGTGGGCGCAGACCGCATTCAACATGCTGCTGTTCATGACCGCATTGAAGAATGTGCCCGACTCTCTGTATGAGGCGGCGGACCTGGACGGCGCCAACTTCTGGCAGAAGTTCTGGCATATTACTTTTCCGGCGATTGCGCCGACCACTTTCATGGTTGTGTTGCTGCAGACCATCGGCAACGTCAAGGAGTTCGCTATGGTTCAGGCGCTGAATGGCGGTGGCCCCGGTACTTCGAATCGATTGATCGTGCAGTACATCTATGAGACCGGCTTCAACCAGTCCCGAATCGGATACGCTTCCGCGGCGTCCATGGTGCTTTTGGTCATCCTGGTCATAGTCGCGCTCATTCAGCAGGCATTCAATAAGAGGACGGCACAATGACAAGCGCAATCAAAACCAATATAGTTTCCGAGAAACCGAGCGGTGCCACCTTCAAGAAGGTGCTGCGTTCCGCGCCGGCCACCATCATGCTCTGGATCATGGTATGCGTATACGCCTTCCCGGTGCTGTGGCTGCTGTTGTCGTCGTTCAAAGGCGCCGGCGAGCTGTTCCGTGTGCCATTGACTTTCCTGCCTGAGAACTGGGATTTCTCCGGCTACGCCCGTGCGTGGGAGCAGGTGGACTTCGCTCTCTACTTCCGCAACACCGCGATTGTCGCCGTGATTACTACGATCCTCACCGTGTGCGTCAGCTGTGTGACCGGCTATGCGCTGGCCAAGTATGACCGCTGGTGGGTGCGCGCTTTCTTCATGGCCTTGTTGCTGACCACCATGTTGCCCACCGAAGTCATCATGTCGCCCGCTTTCCTGGTGGTGCGCGACCTGGGTCTGTACAACAGTCTGCCCGGCATCATCGTTCCGTCGATTATCACTGCAACCGGTATCTTCATGTTCCGCCAGTTCTTCATGACGGTGCCCGATGACATGCTGCAGGCCGCCCGTATCGATGGCGCGTCCGAACTGCAGCTGTTCATGCGCATCATGGTGCCGATTTCCAGGCCGATTGCCGTCACCCTCGCCATCTTCTCGTTCCAGTGGCGCTGGAACGATTATATCTGGCCGCTGCTAATCCTCAACGATCCCAAGCAGTACACCCTCCAGGTTGCATTGCGTGCCCTTGTCGGCGCCGAACAGACCGACTGGACCGTGCTGCTGCCGGCCTCGGTGATCTCGATGATTCCGCTGGTATTGATTTTCATCGTCTTCCAGCGGTATATCACCAACGCCAATATGGATGCGGGCTTTAAGGGCTGATCCATGCTGGCGCGACGGTACGGCGGGTCGTGTCTCTCTCTCCGGTCCGGCCCGCCGCATACGTCGCATACTGTTGCAATGCCACTGCAAAGAAGGAGCGTATATGACCACGGACGACGCATATCGAAACGTATTGATCGAATCGTCCCGGACTTATCTGTTGAGTGACCGGCGGGCCGTGCTGCTTGATCCCGCGCGTATCGCAACGTTGTCGCATCGCCCGACGATGGAGCTTGTCAAAGGCGTTGTGGCGCTGACCACGGCGGATCCGACCATAATGAATGATGACGACGCTGCCGCGGTTCTGGTGGACGGCGCCAAGAGCCTGATGGCTCATCTCGATGCTTTGCAGGGGCAGACGGGGTTGTTTGACGGAGGTGACAATCTCGTTTCGCCGCCGGATACGTCCTTCACCATCAATGACGTGTGCCTGACGCTGGAAATCCTGTCTCAAGGAGCTACGCCATCGCCAGTCGTCAATGCAGTCCGCCCTGATTTGCTGAATATTGCGTTGAGGGTGGCGCCGGCACTCAAGGTGGGTGGCATCCACACGCCTAATCACCGCTGGGAAATCGCTAGTGCGTTGAGCGGCCTTGCCGTGGTGCTGTCCGATCTTCAGGCCCGTGAACGCGCCGAGGAATGGCTGGCCGAAGGTCTTGATATTCAGCCGGATGGCCTCTATAGCGAGCGAAGCCCCAACTACGCCGCGTATGTGTCGAATTGCGCGCTCATCTCCATGGCCCGGCGTCTGGACCGCCCCGACATGCTTGACATAGTGCACCGGGCTATGCGGGCCATCGTTGGACTCATTCAACCGGACGATGACGTGGAAACCGTGCAGTCTCGCAGACAGGACCAGTTCACTGATTTTGACCCTGAGCCTTTCCTGTCGCAGGCGCGTTTGATTGCCAATGTGTTTGGCGATGACGATGTGGCGGCTGTTGCCCGGCGTCTCGCAAAGCGCAAACTCGCTGATCCCTGTCGCCATCTGGCTGAGATTCTGATTGATCCGAGAGTTGGAGAGACTCTGCCGGAAGCGTCTGTTCCCATTCCCGCAGATAAGCCGGTTGTCACTGACTATCGAACGACCCGACTGTCGCGCGTGCGTTTTGGCGGTACGGCGGCTCAGCCCATTGCCGCAGCATCGGTGTACGCCGGATCCGATTTTCCATTCACCGGTCGTATCGCCTCCGGCTTGGCGAATAATCCAACCATTGTCGATTATGCGGTGTCTGGGTTGGCTGTTGCCGGTGTGCGCTTGTCACCTGATTTCTTCGATCTGGGTCCCGTTCGTCCGACATCGATCAGTCGCGAGGGGCTGACTTATACACTGGTCGAAACGCGAGCCAGCGGGTATTATCAGCCGTTGCCCAAAGGGCTGCGTCGCTCGGACGGGGTGTATCCGATGAGCGACGAAGGTCGATTCTTCGCCTGTATGGCGTTTGATGAGCGACAGCGCGACGACATGACCTTGACCACTGTGCTGGAGGTGGCGGTGCGTGATGATGGATTTGATCTGACGGCTCGGTTTGACGGGCCCCGCACCCGGTATGCCTGCCGCCTTGGCCTGGTTGGTAAGGGTTTGCGCATCGAAGGTGCCAGTCGTTTTGGTGAGGATTGGCTCGCCGGTGAGAAGACGGCTGTGACGGCTTCGGCCAATGGGCGCAAACTGGTGATTGAACATGAGTGCGAGCCTCTGCCGGAACCGGTGCGGTATGATCCAGGCGAGGCGGTGTCGTATACCGGTGGCAATGACAGACTGCGTGGGGAATACGTGCTGATCTGTGGCGCCACCTCCGCGCCGCTTAAGCTTTCGGTGCGGTTTCTCTAATTCCTTTCATGCTTGTGGTGGGCCGATGAATTGTCCGTCTCGGTGAGAACGGGCGCGGCGAAGCGATATTCGTTGCGCCCGTTTCGTCTGCTCGTCCGGCCTGCGATTCCTGTGGCTCCAATAGCTGCAACAATTTCGATGACGAAAGATGACTTCCATGAATATTGTGATTGGGCTGATGCCGGCTCTGTTTTGGGGAGTGCTGCCCCTCTGGCTGCGTCGTTTCACCGGCGGGGGGTTTCGCAGCCAGTTGCTCGGCACGGCTCTTGGCATTATGTTGGTGGCTGCCTGCATCCATATGGTGCAGGGGTATAGTCTGCCGTTCAAAACCTGGGGGCTGTTCCTGCTGTCCGGGTTCTGCTGGAGCTTTGGCCAGGCCGGGCAGTACTACTGTTACGAAAAGCTTGGCGTTTCCGTTACGATGCCGTTGTCCACCGCGTTGCAGGTTGTCGGCAATTCGCTGATCGGAGGCTTGTTCTTCGGGGAGTGGTCGGGCGCGAGCGCGATTCTCTCCTCGCTGGCGGCCATGGTCATCATCGTTATCGGAGTGTTTTTGACCAATGGCAAAGGACTGAAAGGCGGCAAGGGGCGTCCGCGGGATTATCTGGTATTGCTGGTGTCCACGGTGGGCTATTGGGGCTATTCGGCGTTCCCCCTCATGGTGACGAATGTCGAGTCCAAGCTCGAGGGTTTTTTGCCCCAATCCGTCGGCATGGTGATCGCCGCGATCCTGATCGGGCTGAGTGCGCGTCATGAGATTGTGGATGGGGCCACCATGCGCAATATCAGCGGTGGCTTCATCTTCTCCGTGGCGGCTGCGACCTACCTTATTTCCATGTCCATGAACGGCATGGTCAATGCATTCGTGCTGTCCCAGCTCAATGTGCTTGTTTCGACGCTTTCCGGGGCGATTGTGCTCAAGGAGCTTCCCAAGGACGGGGTGCCCCGAGTCGTGCTGGGGTTGATCGTGCTAATAGTGGGAGCTGCCTTGATGGTGATGTAGTGAAGTGCGTGGTTGCCGTATTCACTTCAGAGGTAATGTGTTCCGCGGAATGAGTTTTTTGCCGCCAATCGCGCCGGTCGTGATTGGCGGCATTGTAATAGTGCTTTGGCCTGCGACTTGGGGTTGCTTCTACGTCCTCAAAGAATGATCGATGTTGACATATTAAAAACCTTAAGATATTATTTTCTTTAACGAGATAGACGGCTTGCACCCCTGCCTATCTCGTCGCATTGATCCGAAAGCAGGGAGAGAACAATGAAGTTCGCATCAAAAATCAAGGCAGCTGCGGCAACCGTATGCACTGCAGCCCTGGCGCTGTCTGGTTGCGGCGCGGTCTCGGGGAATGCCGCCGAGAGCATGACCGCATCTGGCGAGGATGTGACGATCAGTATCTTCTGGTGGGGGTCAGATGCTCGCATCAAGAAAACGCAGGAAGTGATCAAGGCTTTCGAAGCGAAGCACCCCACTATCACGGTCGAGGCAACCTATGCCGATTGGTCGGGTTACCGAGACAAGCTTGCCACCATGGTGGCGGGAGGCAATGCACCCGACGTAATGCAAATGGATGAGTTGTTTTTGGCGTCATATGCATCACAGGGGTCGTTGCTTGACTTGTCTGCAGCTTCTAAATTCCTCAACTTGGATTCCATGGCGCGGTCGGTTCGGGACATGGGCAAATATGATGGCGTGCAGTATGCGGCGCCGACGGGAACTGCGCCCCTTGGCGTGGCTGTGAACATGGATATTCTCGAGAGCCTTGGGCTGAGTTTGCCGGACAATACCGATACTTGGACCTGGAATGATTTCGAACAATTTGAACTTGAAATCGTAAAACGCTCAAATGGTGAAATCATCGGTGCGGGCACATTGCCGAGCGGCGACGGCTTGAGCCTATGGTCCCGCCAGCATGGCGCTGACCTGTTCGCCGACGGCAGAGTCTCCATCTCGCAGGATGCGTTGTCCGCGTGGCTTGACAAAACCCGCGAATATACGCAGAACGGCATCTTGGGAACAGCTGATCGCTGGGCGGAGGATCTGACTGCAACTACCGAACAGTGCGAATTCGGAACCGGACGTCAGGCGATGAAGTTTATGACCGCCACCCAGACGACTCAGTATGCCAAGGCGCTCGGCACCGAGAACCTAGTCATGGTGCCGCTGCCATCCAATTCGACCTCTCGGTACATGTATATGAAGCCTAATATGTATTGGTCTGTGGCCTCGACCAGCCAACATCCGGCGGAAGCCGCCATGCTTATTGACTACTTTATTAACGATGCGGATGCCGTGGGAACTCAAGGTACCGATCGCGGCATTCCTTCCAATAACAAGATTCGCGAATCCATGGGTGCCGCCGCTTCAGGTCTCGACAAGCTCGCTTTTGAATACACCGATAAGATGACGGCGGAGCTGGCCGATAATGCCCCTTCTATCACTCCCAACGGAGGCAGCGATGTGCAGAACATCGGAAAGCGATATCAGCAGGATGTGGTGTTTGGCAAACAAAGTGCACAGGATGCGGCCAAGGCTATGATCATCGAAATACAGAACGCCATTGATGTTGCCTGACCATGGTGCAAGGGCGGGTTGGCAGCGGCGGGAACCGTTGTGTCGCCCTTGCGCCGTAACTACCCACTATTGGCTAGTCCATCCAGACAATGCAAGTTTCATCATAAAGGAGTGCCAATGATTGTCAACGCGTTTGAGCGCTATAGCGACGACATGACCATTGCTCAAATCACCGAGCTGATTCAGAATGCCATTGATTCTGTTGCCGACCATGGTGGTGGTGCGGTTAGGGTGCAGGCGAAGCCAGGCGAATACGTCGTCAACGGATTACGGCTCCGCTCCAACATAACGTTTGAAGTGTGTGAGGGCATCACACTGAAGTCCAGCGGAGATGAAAACACCTTCGTGCAGCGTCCCGGGCCATTTGAGTTCAAAGCGGCGCACACGCCGATCTGCGCATTCATCCATACTGAGGGCTGTCACGACGTGACCATTTGTGGTGAGGGTGCGATTGACGGCAACTACCGGCTGTTCATTCCCGAAGAACAGGAGGATCCTACGCATCTTAGCTTTTTCAAATATCCTCGCCCGATGCTTTGCTATTTTGAGGACTGTCGCAATGTGCGTATCGAAGGCATTACTTTGAAGAACACCCCGTTTTGGACCGTGCATCTGGTGGGATGCCGAGATACCACCGTGAGTGGCGTGACTATCGACAACGATATGGCCATGCCCAACACTGACGGCATCGATATTGACCGCTGCTCAAACACCCTCATTGAGAACTGTCATATTTCCGGTGGCGACGATGGTGTGTGTCTGAAATGCACCGAGGAAACTGAGCGATATGGCAATTGCGTCAATGTGCATGTGCGCAATTGCGAGATCCATTCTACGTCCGCCGCCATCAAATTCGGTTCTTCCAGTTTCGCCGATTTTGAAAACTGCCTGTTTGAGGATCTGACAATTCGAAAAACCAATCGCGCGCTGGGATTGCAGCTTCGTGACGGTGGCAGTGTGCGAAATATTGTGTTCAAAAATATTTCATTGGCCACCAAAGACGCCGGCCCTCGTTGGTGGGGTGCTGGTGAGCCGATCTACATTACGCTGATCCCGCGCACTGACAGCGGAGATGTCTCCAAAGGCATGATTGAGAATCTGGTGTTCGAAAATGTCTCGGGTGATGTGGAAAACGGCATCATCGTGTATGCGCAGCATCCAGAGCAAGTGCGCAATATTGCGATGAGGAACGTGCGGCTGACCATTCATCATGACGTTACCAAGCCCCTGGCCTTTGATATGCGCCCATGCCCTGAATACAAACGGGATCATCTGGTGGATTGCGGCATCTATCTCAAGACCAATATCGAGACCAATGGAACATCTGTGATGTGTCAGAACGTGACGACCAGTATCGTCAGGTAGGTAGACCATCGCGACACGGTAGAATAAGGTCGTCGGCAGATTGTCGTCGGCCTTTGGAGGGAGTGCGTCGATGGCTTCTATGAGTAGCGGAGGTGCGAGTGCCGCCACGCTAAGCGAGTTCAACCGCTCCCAGATCATGCGTGTGCTGTATCGCAGTGAGGTATGTTCTCGGGCGCATATTGCCCGTGAACTGGGATTGACCCCGGCTTCTATTACGCAAATTGTTGCCCAGCTCATTGAACTTGGGCTGGTCAGGGAATCCGGCAATCTCAAAGGGCGTGCTCGGAGTCGTGCCATTGGCGTCGCCATTGCCGCCGACAGGTTTCGGGTGTTGGCGGTGAAATTTGGACGTGGTCGTACCGAGGCGGGGGTGTTCGATCTGTCGGGTGTATTGGCGTACAAGACTCACGAATACATTCATTGGGATTATGAGTTGGACGCTGATTCGTCCGAGATCATTGCGTCGTTGAAAAACTGGATCGAGAGCCATTTGCTGTCGGATCCCTCGATTGTCGCTATTGGCATGGCAGTGCCTGGCCCATATCTAAGAGATGAGGGGCGCATGGCTGATATTGTGCCTGGCGTGTGGAACGGTGTGAATTTCATCGATGAATTTCGCGCTGCGTTCAATGTGCCGGTGTTTATTGAACAGGACGCGCGTGCAGGAGTGCTTGCCCAGTATATGTTTTCTTCCATTGGTGGGAAGGAGAAGGGCCTTGCCTATATGCTATTGGGCGAAGGCGTCGGCATTGGCGTGATGGAAGGCGATGTCATCATCAATGGCGTCTCTGGACTTGCTACGGAAATTGGCCATATGAGTATTGACGTTCATGGGCGTGCGTGTCCGTGTGGCGGTGTGGGATGTTTGGAACAGTATTGTTCCATGCATGCGATGCTTGAACAGGTGGCGGATGATATGCCTGAATTGCTGAAGGGGTTGGATCCGCGTGAGCGGTCGTATCGTCGTAGCATTTGCCTGAAAGTATTCGAACTTGCGGATCAGGGAGATGTACGTGCCGGGAAAATCGTCGACGATATCGCGGTCTATGTAGGTCATGCGTGTGTGATGGCGATTAATGCGTATGACCCTGGTGTCGTGGTTCTAGGCGACGTGATGGTGCACGGTGGTCGACGGCTTCTCGAACGAGTTCGCGCCGTGGTTTCGACCTACGGTATGAGGGGCGTGTCTGGAGTAACGCGCATTATTCTGAATGAGTTGCCTATCGACCCGGTGCTGTGTGGCGCGGCGGCCGTGGCGATCCAAGCGTTTCTGGATAAGCCCACTCGTTTTGCCGAGCTGCGCATGGCTGCGGAAGGTCATCGTCATCGTATTTAGCATGCTTGTCGGCATGCCTTGGGCGGTCTCTTATCTCACCTATCTTGTTGGCGTCTTGGAAGACGCTTTTCCCGGAAGACGAAGGGTCGGGCGAGATTGGTTGTTGCTGGACAAATATCCGTTTCTGTGTACACTCAGGGAGTGTGCTTCGAGGATGAATGCGCATGAGAGGGGCAGTTATGAATGGGGACGATCGTTGGAGCGATGTGCAGGCCCAATATAGTGGGGCGTTGCCACGCGTGGAAATAATTGTGCAAGATGTCAATGGTGCGAAAATCGCGCGTGAAGAAGGCGCGGATCGTGTCGAACTATGCACCGCGATGGGCGCGACAGGTGGCATCACACCTAGTTTTGGCCTGGTTCAGTTGTGCTCTCATGTGGGTATCCGGCTGGGGGTGCAGGCGCGTATCCGCTCGCGTGGCGGCAATTACGTGTACGACGAGGAGGAAAGGCGCGTGATGCTTGCCGATGTCCGTTCGTCGATTCTTGCGGGGGCTTCGGGGGTGGTGGTGGGCGCCCTTGACCGGTATGGCCGCGTTGATCTTGATTTCGCCAAACGGCTTTATGGAGCAGCCAAGGACGAGGGGGCCCGTTGCGCTCGCAATGTGTCGGTTACCTTCAACCGTGCTTTTGACATGGTTGACGATCAGTTCAAGGCTTTGGACCAGCTTCTTGACATCGGCTATACCCGTGTGCTCACTTCGGGTGGCGCCGACAATGTGGAAGACGGGCTTGGGCGTCTGCGTGACTTGGTGGGACATGCCTCTGGTCGGATTGATGTGATGGCCTGCGGCCGTATCACGCCGGAACTGGTTCGTCCGGTGCTCGATACTGGCGTGCCTTCCATTCATCTGTCTGCACGGTGCATCATTTCCTCGGATGGTGGCCCCGGCGGCTCCGGTGATGATCCGGTGATTGAGCGGACGGACCGCGATTGGGTTCGTGCCGTGGTTCGTGCTGTTCGCAGCTGAAGTCTGGCCGTCGGGGTTTTGATGGGGTGTGGGAAAATCTATTTTAGATTCTTTCACACCTCGGCGTGATAAAGCCCGTTGCTGTAACGTTGTATCGGTCCCATGGAGAGGCGCTCACATTCCTGGCGTCCGGAAAAATGTGAAAGAATCCGAAATATATCGATGCTCGCTGCTCAGCAGTTAGTCAAATCCCCGGGGCTGGGCTTACGAGAGCGTGGATGGTGAATGGGGTCCGTATACGGATGCTTCGCGCCGGCGCGCTTTACGCAATTCTCGTATACCGAGCGCTGATGTAGTATGGACGCCGGCGTGTCGGTTATGCCTCGCGAACGTGGTATGCCGGCGTGCCCATACGACAAAGGAGTGCGGATATGAACGGCATGTACATGAGATTCCCCGGCGGCAAAGAGAAGGCCTTCACATTGAGTTACGACGACGGCGTGTATCAGGATCGCAGGCTGTTGGACGTGGTTCGTGCGCATGATCTCAAGTGCTCGTTCTATCTCAATAGCGGCCGCTTCTCCATCAACGGCAAGAAGTTCGCGCCGGATGAGCATCAGAAGATGAGTCGGGATGATGCCAGGGAGTTTTACGGCGATAGCGGCATGGAAGTTGGCATGCATGGGCTTACCCATGCCATGTACGAGGCTTTGCCAGACAACCTGTGCATTGAGGAGATTGCCCGCGACCGCGCGAATCTCGAGGGGCTATTTGACCGTTTGGTGCGTGGCATGGCATATCCGAGCGGATCAGTGACGCAATCGGCGGTGGCGGCGGCTCGCATGTGCGGAATCCTCTATGCCCGTACTGTGCAATCGACCCACACATTCGAATTGCCCCCCGATTGGTTGCGGCTCAACCCGACCTGTCATCATACAGAGCCGGAACTCATGGATCTGGCCGAGCAATTCCTCGCCGCGCAGCAGCCGCATAATCCGCTGATGTTCTACGTATGGGGCCATGCGTGGGAATACGAGGAGCAGAACAACTGGGATATTCTGGAGCGCCTGTGCGATGCGGTGGCTGGGCGTGACGAGATTTGGTATGCCACCAGCGCCGAGATCGCCTCATATGCCACGGCATTCAAACGGTTGGAATTCTCCATGGACCGGACGATTGTTCGTAATCCGACGTCATATGAGCTGTGGTTCCATGTGGACGGTCATGTGTATGGCGTCAAGGCGGGCCAGACGTTGCGTCTCGCTCACCCGTATGCCTCGCTTGAGGCTTTGGGCAGGGGTGAATGAGGTTGTTCGGACGGTTTTGCTTGTCGGCATGGGGCTTCGGGTGAATTTGCTGGCGACGGCATATTGGCAACTAATGGCAATAAATTCATGGACGGATGTCGCTGGGCTTTAATGAAAAGAACAGCGTAACGGTATCAGTGATGATGGCGGTGCGATGAGATGCCCGAGTGACATTGGGTATTCCGATTGGATGTTGAAAGCTATGAGGCTTTCAGCGTAACGAAGGAGAGACGCATGATGATCAAACGTAACGCGAAGATCGCCGTGGCTGCCATTGCGGCTTCCACCATGGCGCTCGCAGGGTGCGGCGGCGGCAGCGGCAACGCTGCAAGCGGCGACAAGCCGACCCTATCCAGCGACCCCGTCACCATCCAGTTGAACTGGTGGGGCGGCGATGCGCGTATCAAGAACACCAATGCCATCATCGAGAAGTTTGAGGCCGCCAACCCGAATATCAAGGTCGAGGGGATCAACGCCGACTGGTCCGGCTACTGGGACAAGCTCGCCACCTCCATGGCCGGTGGCAATGCCCCCGACGTCATCCAGATGGATGAGCTGTACCTCGCATCCTATGCGGCGAACGGTTCTCTGTATGACCTCGGTAAGGTCTCCGACTATCTGGATCTCAGCCAGATGAGCTCCTCGCTGAAGGGCATGGGACTGTATAACGGCGTTCAATATGCTGCGCCGGTTTCCCAGACCCCGTTCGGTGTGCTGGTCAACAATGATATCCTCGAGAAGCTCGGCTTGACCCTTCCGGACACCTCCAACTGGTCCTGGGATGATCTGGTTGACTTCGCCAAGCAGATCACCGAGAAGTCCAATGGCGAAATTACCGGCATCGCCCCGATGAACAACGGCATGTCGCTGCAGCTGTGGGCCCGCCAGAACAATGCGGCCCTGTTCAAGGACGGCAAGGTCGCCATCCCTGAGGATGTGCTGACGTCCTATCTGCAGATGGCCTATGACTGGACCCATGGCGATCAGATCGCCGGCACTCCGGACTTCTGGGCCGAGGGCGCCTCCGCCACCATCGAGCAGGGCTCCATCGCCACCGGCAAGGCCGCGATGACCTTCACCCAGGCTCCGCAGATCACCGCCTACTCCAAGGCTGCTGGCACCGAGAACATGTCCCTGGTCCCGATGCCCACCACCGGCAAGAACGACAAGTACGGCTACCTCAAGCCCGGCATGTACTTCGCCATTTCCTCCACCAGCGAGCATCCGGCCGAGGCGGCCAAGCTGATTGACTTCATCATCAACAGCAACGAGTCCGCTGAAATCGGTGGCACCGAGCGTGGTCTTCCGGGCAACACCAAGATCAGCGAGAGCTTGGCCGAGACCGCTACCGGCACCAACAAGAAGGCTCTTGAGTTCGCCGATCAGATCGCCGACACCCTCGGTGACGCTCCGGAGATCACTCCGAACGGCGCCTCCGACCTCGACAAGATCATTCAGCGCTACCAGCAGGATGTGGTCTTCGGCAAGCAGCAGCCCGCTGATGCCGCCAAGGCCATGATTACCGAGCTCAACAACGCCATCACCACTGCGTGATGACGGCTCGGATAAAGCGGAGCAAGGCATAAGATGCTTCGTCGAGACGCTCGATAGAGACAATAACGGTGGGTCCGTCTTAACCGGGCCCACCGTTATTGTTCATGACGGAGCTCAATGGGCAAAGTCCGGCGGTGAAAAAGCCACTTGGCGCTCGATTTGTGAGACAATGAACGATTGCAGGGCGCGGATGCGGGCTCTGCGCGGATTCGCGGAAAGGATATATCAATGGGGATGTTCGACAGGTTCTACAATCCTCCCGAGGCGGAGGAGCGTGAATCGGACGCGGAGAAGATCACCGGTGCCAGACTGGTGGCGCATGTGGCGTTTTCCCAAATCTGGGCGCTGATCAAGCTCAACGTGCTGTTTGTGTTTTCATGCCTGCCCGTGGTGACGATTCCGATGTCATGCGCCGCCGCATCGTCGGTATGCGTCATGTTGCTCGAACGCAGGCCGGTGTTCGTCTGGCATGATTTTTGGAAGGCGTTCGCGGCGAATTGGAAGCGTGCGGCGGCGGCCGGGTGGGCGCTGCTGGCGGTGGTCGTGCTGGGTGTGATCGGCACCTGGTTCTATTCCTCGTCCAACATTCCTGGGGGGTACATACTCGCGGGTCTGGCTGGTGCCTTTGGCATCTGGGCCTTCGTGGCGGCCACCTACGTGTTTCCCATGGTATTGTCCACGGATTTGGGGATTAAGGATCTCATTCGCAATTCAGCGCTGCTGGTTCCAATGCGATTCCCGCAGAATCTGGCGCTGATGGTCTTCGATCTGCTGATGATCGGCATCGGCGTGCTGTTGATCCCCTACACCATCTGGTTCCTGCCGTTGATCGGCTGCATGCTGATCGCTCTGGTTGGCACATGGAATGCCGGTGTGGGCATCGCGAAGGTGGTCGTCGAATAGCGGTGTGGTTGCCAGTGTGGTGATTGCATGGTCTGGACCATGTTGCGTGCTTATTGTCTGAAACCTTACCGTTCCATATCGATATGCCGCCGTAGCGCAGCTTCAAAGTATTCTGCATCCAACGGCAACGTGATGTGCTGGTTTTGCCAGGCCGACAGATATGCGGCGTCCGCCAGCTCAAGCGACAGCATTCCCTCTCGCCCGTCCGCCAAAGGATGTCGCGTATTCGCGGGGGCAAGCGCCGCCTGCGCGAAATCCTCGAAAAGCGCCCAATAGTGGTCCATGCTGTGGGGGTTTCCGATGCGTTCCTCACGATAGCTCATCGTCAGTTGTCCGGCGTCGCGGCATTGCGCCGATGCATGATAGATTTTCGTGTCCTGACCGAACAACCAGATGCGCAGCAGATCCCCCTCCATAAGCAACCGTCCGCTGCTGCCACGGATGTCAAGTCTTGTCTCTGGCACCGCTTCTCCGGTGGAGATGATGAAGGTGCCGGTCATGCCATTAGGGTAGGTCATTACCAGTGTCGCTTCGTCATCCACTGCAAAATCATTGTATTTGCCGAAGGGAATGACGGCGCTGATGGTTGAGGGCATGCCGAACAGCCATTGCCACAGATCGAGAAGATGAGGTCCTTGCGCGATGAGCACGCCGCCGCCTTCTCCGTGCCAGTTTGAACGCCATGGGGCGGTGCGGTGGTAGAAATGCGTGCGGAAATACTGTGAATCGGTCAGCTGGACGCGTTTGACGGTCCCCAATGCCCCTGAGTCGAGAATCTGCTTGATGCGTTGGTGGCGAGCGTAGAAACGTTGCTGAAAGATCATGCCGAAGGCTAGGTCCGGGTGTGCGCTTGCCGCCTTGAGCATGGGGGCCGCATGCCCCACTGACATGCCCGCGGGCTTGTCGCATAGCACGTGCTTGCCGTGATCGAATGCCTGCGACACCATGGCTGGATGCGTGGCTTGCGGCGTGACGACCAATGTCGCGTCGAAGGCGCTGCCGCCCAGTGCATACAGCTCGTCGGCGCTGTTGTAGATGATGATGTCTGGATAGTGCTCGCATAGCCAGTTGCGTGCCGGTTCGTGTCTGGCGACCGCCGCGCTCAGGCAGATTGGCCCGTCCGCATGCTCTTGCAGCATGCGGATATAGTTGTGTCCCATATGTCCCGTGCCGATGAGTGCCATGCGCAGTTGCTCGTCTGCCATGGTGTGCTCCTCCTTGAGCGGTTGTGTTCATTCTATTGCAATATTGTATGGGTCTGACGTTTTGCATCCAACCAGTGGCGCAAAAGACCGATGGCGGGGCTGATGTTGCGATGTGGAAGAATCTATTTTTGATTCTTCCACATTTGCCGTTGAAAAGACAGCGCGATTTCTCTTTCCAAAGGGTGGTCCAACGTTGTACAACAGCGCTACAACGGTTTAAAAACATGTATGGGACAGATGGAATGTGAAAAAATCACAAATATGATTCGCCTATGTCCGCATGTGGCTGATGCGGATCGATAATGCGTCGATTATTGGTTCCACGGCTGTGGCTTGGAGACGATTGTCGTGCCAGGTCGGCCGCAGGCTCGAGCGAGCAGTATGGACAGGTAGGAATCCTGCAACGCATCGGCTAGCGGATAGAGCTCGACGCCGCTGTCGAGATAGGCCTCCATGGAATCCATGATGGTGGCGATGGCGGTTTCGTCGTCCCGTAGGCCACTGCATGGAAACGGGCTACGGTACAGTGCGTTGGTTCCGGCTGTAACCGATACGGTTGTTTCGCTGATACTGGACCGCTGCGGAATGAGATTCATCGAGACGGGTTCGTCATTGGCGTTCAACATGCGGATCCGTCGATCGGAGGTCTCTCCGCGGAGGTCGCGAATCGTCAGATGCTGGTTGAACAGGAACGACCGGTATTGGAAATCGGTGAAATCGTGTATTGCGCGTTTTCTGTCCGCAAATTCAAGCAATGCCAGGCGCTGCGTGCGCTCGCCGAGATGAGGGGGCGTGACCGGGCCTTGACGGGAATCGGTTTCGGCAAGCGAATGCCGCCATGAGGTGCCGGTGATGCGGACGGGACTATGTCCCACGTCAAGTGCTTTGCGAATTAGGCTGAGTCCGTGGTAGTCGTGCGCCTGCGATTCCATTACGTAATCGGGGGCTCCCAGCCACCCGGCCCGCACGACATTCAGCATGGCCGAGAGCATGGGCTGCAGCCAATATTGCTCGGCCACCTGCAATCTCAATCCCAGCCGGTGCGTTGCGTCCCATAGCAGGCGGAGTTCCTCGACGGAGCCTCCCGCCGGGGTTTCCGCCAGAACGGGCATTCCGCGTTGCATCCTGAAGTGGCCTGATTTTTGTTCCGCCTTTATAGTGAGGCGGCTTGTGCCGCTTGA
>ERZ808240.185-NODE-185-length-85694-cov-19.342110_pt1 | contig 85694 bp, 78 predicted proteins | sample MGYA00521084_ERZ808240 | MGnify/ENA primary metagenome ERZ808240 (study PRJEB31516, sample SAMN03275571) | gut metagenome | biome: mammalia-associated habitat; material: feces | host: Papio cynocephalus | place: Kenya | collected 2012-08-06 ...
TGGCGCCATGGAAGACATTGTAACGGGGTGGGAGGGGAGAAAGCAACAGTGGGCGCGCTGCGCTGCGCTGCGCCACAGGGGCTGCAATGACAGTATTGCTTCCGCACTTGCGGGTTGTGCCCGGCTTGACCAGTCACTCCGCTCACACGCGCCACCCCCGTCTGGAGACTGCAGGCAGTGGCGCGTCTCGTCAGATGACGAGGGCACTGATCTTTATTAGCTCATCGCCGACTACGTCTGCGTCGGCTGACGTCAGCCTGGTAGACGACATGACTGCGTCCCACGCCTTGCAGTCGCAGTCAGACAGCCGCAAAGCGTCATCGATCGCAGGCAACTGCAGACCACAGCTGACGGACACTCGCTTGCCGTCGACCACTGTTTCTGTGACGACGTAGAACGGTTCGACTCCGGTCTCCGACACGCTGGACTGGAAGCCGTCTTCGACCATAGACATGCCGTCGACGCATGATCACCCGATCTCGCCGAACTGGAGATCAGAGCGTGCTACCTTGAACACAGACAGCTTGTCTGCAGTCGCGTCATAAGCCCTGCTGACGGTATCACGCAGCTCACTGAGTTTTTCGTCAGACCATCCATCGCCTAGTCCACCATACTGGACTAAGAAGCCGTATACTGAATCTATGAGCTCAGTGTCTGCGAGAGGAGCAGTTGTCGGCATAATGATCTCATCCTTGAATGGAGTGCTTATGTTCGTCGTATGCAAATGTGCACCATCCAGATCTCAGACACGCCGTGATAGCGGCGGGCGAGCAGCCGTGACTCACTGTCCGCTGCTGAACCCAGCGCAGTCACGCTACCGTTGACGGCAGTATTTGCTTCCGCACTTGCGGGGTCTAGCCGCGCTGATTCTCCTCGATTTTGATTCTGTCCGCAGACCGATCACTGTGATCGCAGACTTGACGCTACAGGAGGAGTCTGTCAGAGACATGAGCAGGCTATGTCCTAGGACCGCAGTAAGCCGACCATAGACCGGCGAACACGGCAGCCGGGATTAGTTTATCGTGGCCAGCCCAGCCTCGCTTAGAGTGCGCATAGCTGCAGCCTCAGAGCCGCGTGGCGATAGTCAGCATGAATCAGGTCTTCGCAAGCCGCGGTGGCAGGTCTGACGTGGCCTGGAGCACTGAGGCAGGGGAGCAGACGAAGCGTCAGCGCGCGGCGGACGGCCGAAGGGAGGGCATCGGGGGCCCGGCGTAGCCAGGCGGTGCTCAGCGCTAGCTGCAATAACAGTATTGCTTCCGCACTTACGGGGTGCAGAGAGCACAGCAGATCAGAATGCTGGCGATGAGGGCCGACTGGTGGCAGTCTGATGTCTCGCTGACAGTATTGCGCTTGCAGTGGCCCAGATCAATGATCTTCGTTTCGTCTTGGATAGGCTGAGAATCGATTGCCTCTAGACCCAAAGAACGTACTGCAGGTCTCGAGGCAATCTTTTTATCAACATCGTAGAAAAGCCGTACTCGGTATGGTTTCATCACCTGTAGCCACGATCGGGCTAAGAATCGGCTAGAGCCCGATTCTGCAATCATCTCAGACACATGATCTGACCCGTAAGCGCGGAAGCCTCAGACACCAGTGCTAACAAGGCGATGTTGATGAGACCCGTAGTCTTTTCTTGCTTTGCCTTATGCCAAAGGGGTGGTAGACGACGGAGGTCTGCAGTCTGTCTGCTGGCGTCCGTCGCCAGCTTGCGACCCGTAAGTACGGAAGCAATACTGTCATTGCGGCGTGAGCAGCAGCTACCACCGCCGTGCGACCACGCCCAGCTGCGTCTGCAGCCTCAGAGCAAGTGCAGACCAGACGCAGTAGCGGTCTGACGAGGCTGGAGCGCCCTGCGTCTGCGAGCGCCCTGTAGCCAGCATGATTCTCACAGTATGGCTCTGAGGCTGCAGCTATACGCCCGACCTGCGAGGCTGACGCTACCATGATGGATTTATCCCGGTCACCGGGTTCGCCGGTCTATGGTCGGCTTACTGCGGTCCCAGGGCATGGTCTGAGATCATGCCCAGCGTCAGGGGAGACAGTCAGCGTCTTGTACGAGACTCATAGCAGACGAGGCAGAATCATGGCGTGTCTCGACTATGGACCGCGTACTATGGTGAATGCACAACGAGGACATGGAGGGCAGTCATGCAGGCGACTACGAAGACTAAAACGAACGAGGGCATCAAGATCGGAGACGTGTTCCATAGTGGACATGGCTGGAATGGGTCCATGACCCACAAGTTCTACGTGGTCACTGCACTGAATGGCCGCACGCAAGCTACGCTGACTGAGTTCGAGCCAGAGCACCCAGTGCCAACTGCCAAGCAGCGCGCTAAACTCGGCCCCTATGACTCCCTCGTCAAAGCCGGCAGCCTCGCTGGTGGCCGCGCCATGCTTGGCTCTCACCGTAAGACTATAGTCAGATCAGTAGTCCCCTCGCGGTTCGAGGGCGACCCCACTGCTGGCGTGCGCTACGCTGTCCGCATCAACGACTACGAGACGGCTGGCTTGCTCGAAGACACAGAGCGCGTGTTCGTAGAGCGCTACTGAGCGTTCCCTATCAGTACAAGAACAGCCCACGGCCTAGCATACAGGTCGTGGGCTGTTCTAATCTACGCTGTCTGAAAGCAGACGTCCCCTCAGACTCGTAGCCATGAGGAAGACTCGCCACCTGCTCAGCGGCGGGGACGGAAAGCGTCCACGCTAGCGCGGAACACCGCTAAGAGCCCGATGACTGCGAACACTCCGGTGATGACCTTGAACGCGAGCCTGACTCCAGCACGCTTGCCAGTCTTAGCGTCATTGACGACAGTAGGCTGAGGCCTACCAAGGACACCATCCAGGAAAGACCCGGCGACTCCCCTGACTCCTTTCACTACAGTCACTGGAGACAGCAGCTGCGCCGGAGCCGTAGTCCGCGTCGTGACTGGAGACTGTTCTCCAGCAACTGCGCCGGTAGCGACTGGGGCCGCGTTGCGGACTGTTTCCTGCGTGGCAGTAGTGTCAGCAGTCGCCTCCGGCTGGCGCACGTCCTCAGTGTACTCGTCCCACCCCTTGTGGATGCTTGAGAACAGGGAAGACAGGGAGCTTTTAGCCTTAGCTGCGGCCGCGCCAGCTGCGTCTGCGATCGCCTTAGCGTCAGTAGTGATCGGGTCAGCAGTGCTGCCAGTTGCGCTGGCGTCTACAGCGTCCCCGTCATCGACGTCGGTAGTAGTCTCATCGGCGTCGCGTGCAGTCTCGGTCTCCTCAGGAGCCGCGGCGTCTTGGACTTCTTCTTTAGGCTTCTTGGTTCCTTCAGCGCTCATGCTGTCCTCCCATGGGTCGTTTAGCGTCTTGACTACGAGCTTAGACATGACTTGCGATCTAGCTTCTCGTGCTGTCTACCATAGTATCAAACCATGCGTCGATCCGCAAAATAGACACGGAGACCACGGTCTGCGTTCTCGGTGAGTACTATGGCGCTGGTATGAGTCCAAGCCCGATCTCATGGATAGGGGCTTAGCCGGCTATGAGGCTGGAGAGGGGAGAGACGCAGTTGGCAAGCACCACGCCTACATCGCCATCGTCGCCGTTCGACGAGTTGTTCAGGAACCGCATCATCTTCTTAGGCAAGGAGGTGGATGACGAGATAGCTAACGAGCTGGTGGCTAAGATGACCGTGCTAGACGGGCAGTCGCACGATCCCATCTGGCTGTACATCAACTCGCCTGGAGGCAGCATCACAGCAGGCATGGCTATCTATGACCAGATGAAAGCATGCGCGTCTCCAGTGTACACTGCTTGCAAGGGAGAAGCCGCCAGCATGGGGCAGTTCCTATTGTCGAGCGGAGAGCCAGGCAAGCGCTTCGTGTTCCCGCACGCTAGGATACTGATGCATCAGCCGTCTGGAGGCGTGGGAGGCAAGGAGACTGACGTCCGAATCACAGCTGAGCTCATCAAGTCGATGAAGACTCAGATGGCTGAGATGACAGCAGAGCAGACTGGCCACACCGTCGAGGAGATCTACCGCGACAACGAGTACGATCACTGGTACACTGCTGCGGAGGCGCTAGAATACGGTTTCGTCGACCACGTCGTCAGCACGGACTCGGAGATGGCTGAGATCGCCGCTGGCCGAGAGCATGGATCCACGTCTGCGAGCACTGCCGGGGATAGCGCTAAGCCTAGATCTGGGAGGCCTCGCAAGCGGGAGACTGCAGTAGACCATAAGAAGGAGGCGTGACATGAGCGCATACGGGTTGGGACCAAGCATCATCGAAGACGACCCACGGTATGGCCGCAGGGCTGTCGACGTGTATTCTCGCTTGCTGGAAGACAGGATAGTGTACATCGGTGGGGCTATCACTGATGACGAGGCTGATGACGTGGTAGCGCAGTTGATCGTGCTCGCTAACATGGATCCAAACAGGGACGTGACTGTCTACGTGAACAGCCCAGGTGGAAGCATGAGCGCGCTCACTGCTATCATCGACGCTATGGACCTCGTGTCTTGCGACGTGAGCACCCTATGCGTCGGGCAGGCTATAGGCGCCGCGGCGGCTATAGTGGCCGCGGGGACTGCAGGCAAGCGAGCGCTGTTGCCGAACAGTACCCTGGTCTTGCATCAGCCTACTATGAGTGGGTCTTGGGGGAAGGCTACGGAGATCGAGATACGGGCTAACGAGATGGCCCGCAAGAGGGACTGGCTCGAAGACTTGCTGGCAGCCAGAACAGGCAAAGACAAGGCTGCCCTGCATAGAGACCTGGAGAACGACACTTACCTGTCAGCGGACCAGGCGCTCGAGTACGGTCTGGCTGACAGCATCGTGACAGCGCAGCCTAAGGAGACGCAGGGCACCCTCATGTGAGCAGCGCAGTATCACTGACCAGACAAAGGAGGCGGCTGCGAGACTTTGACTAGTCTCGCAGCCGCCTCCTGCATTCAGTGACTATGGCGCTAACAGCCAGATCTCAAGATAGCGTCTCCCACATCTTAGACCTCGTGATCATAGGCTTCCTGCCAGAATCAGCAGGAGGCAGCGGTGGGAGCGCCTCTCGTACAGACCAGGACAGCGCAGCGCGCGCACCAGGGTCTACCCTGAGCTTGTCTTCGACTGCCCTCACGTAGTCTCCATACGAGGCGGCAGTGAAAGGCTCGTCTCCCATCACGCTGTCATAAGACAAGTCTGGACGCTTAGCAGCCAGACCCTCGAGGGCCAGGTTCTTCTCCCTGTTCGTGAGACCTGGCAGGAAGCCTGCGAGCACTACCTTGCCTCCAGCGTTAGACATCACTGTGATCGCCCTGTCGCCAGCGCCATTGATCTGGCCTTGCGTCGGTGGGAGCGGTGGGAGGGCTACACTACTCGCGAACGCCTCGCGCGCCGCTACGGCCATCCCCTTGCCCGACTCTGCACTGGCTGCTATCTCAACGCGGCTCATGCTCTTCTTAGGTGAGTGAGCCGCGGCTGGTCGAGGTGGCGATGGCACGCTGCTGGCGATCTGACTACTGGCCGACCGCGGTGGAAGCGGGGGCTTCAGCACGGGCATAGGCTTGCTGACAGCGCCATCGCCGTATTTCCGGGAGAGAGAGTTCAATGGCCTGTCAGCCTCGTCTTCGATTTTGCGGAAACGCAGCTCGTTAGCCTTCTCTGAGGCTTCCCACGCCTCAGCGTAGCTAGAGTAATGATGCTTCTCGTCATAGCCAAGAGGGCACTTGCCCTTAGCTACGCACACGCCAGGCTCGTTAGAGCCTTTCTTCAAATGCCATCTGGCCATATCACTGCCCATCCCCTTGACGGTCCCCGTATTGCACTAGAACAGAATCTAACACGCGCAGTCACCCGCTATCCGAGATGGTGAACAACTATAGTGAATGAGCAGCTCCGGCTAGCGCATCAACGCATACTAAGCCGTGAGTCGTCTTGTTGTCTGCACCGCACAGCTTGCCATGATCATGCTAGAATCAACCCAGTATGATACTCTTACAGTGCAGACAGGAGGCTATCGTGGCGTTGTATAAGCTAGAAGACGCTTTCACAGCAGACTCTATAGAAACGACTGGCGATCACCGTGTGGTCACCAGGGTAGGCAAGAAGTTCAGAGACTTAGGGGAGGGAGACCACGTCATCACGTTCGACGCTGATGACGGTCTGGACGACGTAGTCTTTGATGGCAGCGACTCTATTCTGGACAGCACAGTAGACGGTGTCTCGTTCATCAGCCCGCGATGGAAGTGCGTGTGGGGAATAGCCTTCCCTAAAGACAGTGAGCTCATCACAGATCTGAGCGAGTACTCCCTCAAGGAGAACGACTCTGCTGTCATCTGGTATGAGGATGCAGACGGCGGCTTGGCTCGCAGTGACTACGCCTATTCTAACGTAGTAGAATCTAAGGTAGTAGCCTTCAACGTGTCTTCAGTGTCTAATGACACGGGATTCTTGACCCTGAACAGCGACACTGCTATCAGTCATGATCCATACCGCAGGTCTTTCGTCCTCGGTGGACCTGACGTCCGCGTACGAAAAGCGTACCTCGTCCACAAGCCTGAGGCGATCAGAGACGTAGAGCCACTTACGAACTGAAATCAGTCTAGGGCTATTAGACGCAGCATGCTGACTACTGCTATCAGCATGCTGTCCGTGACTTAGGGAGAAGACGACGGGAGCCCGGTCTCATCATAGAAGACCGGGCTCCTACTGTACATGATCAGGTCACTGTCAGTAGTGCATGTACTCGAAGCGCTCCGGGTTCCCTATGATCCGGCTGAAGTGGCCCCCGTCGTAAGACGCGCCAGACTCGCTCGTCTTGATGTACGTCTTCCCCTCGTACTCGAACACGTTCTCTACGATCGCCACATGCCCATAGTACGGGTCACTGCCCATCGAGCCGGCAGGGAAACTCATAGCGTCACCGATGTGAGGCGTGTTGTCTACCCAGTAGCCCAGACTCTTGCCTGTGCCCGTCCACATGCGGCCGTCGCCCATGTGAGAACCTGCTGGCAGGCCCAGCTCATGCCTGCGCTTGTAAGCCCACCATGTGCACTGGCTGAACGAGTAAGCGTTGCCTTCGTCGCCAGTCGCGTGATTCGGATCCCAGCCCTCTGGTTCCCGGCCCTCGTACTGCTTGTTCAACTCTTTCACCACATCAGCGGTCAGCGTCAATGGACCATTCTCTATGAACGAGCCCTCACCGTTCTCCTTGAGCTCTTCTATGTCTTTCGCGGTCTGTTCTGACATGAGGTCTTGAGCCTTCTCCGCCGGAGACTTAGAATACGGCACCTCGAGGTCTTCGTCGGATAGCGCCCAGACGCCATCGCCAGCGTCAACGCTCACCCCTACGCTTGGGGCTGCTGGTGATGACGCGACCTCGTTCGATGATTCAGCGAGTGGAGTCCTCGCTTCGGATCGGCTCGCCGCCATAGCAGGCATAGTAGACAATGACGAGGCTGCCCTGCCTGGTGTTGCGCCTGTCATCGTCGCAGCTGCAGTCATGAGGCTGAACACTGTAGCTGACACGAGCGCAGACGCCATGACGAGCGGTCTCCTAGTGCCGGTGGTAGTGCTCAGTGCATGCTTGCCTGCAGTCGGGCGCACTGCGTCAGTCTTCCTAGTTTTGTTCTTCTTATGTTGAGCACCACTGGTCTTAGACGCCATGCGCACATTCGGGGACGACTGCTCCCAGTGCCATCAGGCACCTGGCCGATTCCCCGGCTCCTTTCAAGTCGATTGTCTGAGCGAAGCCCTCATAAAGCGGCCTCTGCATTCCTAGCATTCATCATATCACAAAATCTTGGTCAGCGGGTGGCTGCGCCATCTACTCGCCCTGGACAGGCAGCCAGACACGTCGGCAGCGTTGACAGCACGTATTCTAGCACTTAGAATCAGATCGTAGAGGGCTATCAGTAGACAAGCGTCGACACGGAGATTGGAGCAGGCCATGAGTTCACTCAACTCAGACAAGACTATCAGCGAGATCGCAGCAGCAGCTAAAGCGCTCGAGCAAGAGTATGACGAGAAGATCCCGCCAACTGGCTACGTCATCATCCGCATAGATGGTCGCGCGTTCCACACGTTGACGAAGGACATGGACAAACCGTTCGACAGCATGTTCGTCGAGGCTATGGACCGTGCAGCGCTCACAGCGCTAAACGAGATGGACGCAGTCCTCGCGTACGTCCAGTCAGACGAGATCACCGTCGTGCTAAGCCCATGCGGTCGCAGACAAGACTCGTTGCCGTTCAATGGACGAGTCGAGAAGCTCACTACCCTCGCTGCGAGCGCTGCTACCACTGGCTTCGTCAGCGCCTATGCTGTAGCATTGATGAACGTGTTCGCGGAGGCCGCTATAGACAGTTTCCAGCATAGGGGCGACCCATCATATGACGTTGGCGACGAGGCTGTCAAGAGAGTCGGTAAGGTGATCGACGCAGCGCCCACTTTCGACGCTCGGGCTATCCATGTAGACTCGCTGTCTGACGTAGCTGACAACCTGCTATGGCGCAGGGTAGACTGCCGTAAGAACGCGGTGTCGTCGATGGCTGTGTCTGAGTTCAGCGCGCGAGGACTGCATGGGAAGTCTACTATGGAGCGCTGGCAGATGCTGGCTGACGCTCACGGCGGAGACTACAAGATCAATGATGGTCTCTACTGGGGCCGGCTGCATTACAAGGAGACAGTCATCGTAGAAGACGAGGAGTATGGCGAGGTCACGCGCCGCGTGACTAAGACCGTAGCCGCTACTAAGGAGAATGCAGACATGGTGCTCTCAGCGCTGGAGGCAGAGGTAGAAGCCTGCCTGGCAGCCAGGGAGTCCCCCTCATGGGATGATGCTGCCTTGCCTCCAAGCGCAGACGATGATCTGTGATCACATGGCCCTGAGGCTGCAGCTATACGCCCTCTAAGCGAGGCTTGGGCAGCCATGATAAACTAATCCCGGCTTGGTGGTTCGCCGGTCTATGGCCGGCTTACTGCGGTTCCAGGGCATAGTCTATTATTAAGCGTCGTAGCGTGGCTCTAGAACACGTTTAGGACAGTCTGCAGATGACGTTATTGACTGCAGGCATGGAGATGGCCCGCACTGGACTTGCATGTCTAGTGCGGGCCATCTGTTTGTCGCCAGCAGTCAGTCAGGCTGCTAGCGAGTGGACGCTCAGTCCCTCTTGCTGGTCTTGCGCAGGGTCACGCCAGCTCCAGCGAGAGCAGCAGTCACAGCCGCGATGACGCCGACAGCAGCGCCAGTCGACGCGAGGCCGTCTCCAGACTTCTTGTCAGCTGCGCCGTCCTTGTTAGAATCGGTAGCCTTCTTGTCGTCTGCGACCTTGTCGTCAGCCTGGTCCTTGTCCTCAGGCGTTCTGTTGCTGTCGCCGTTCTCACCATTCTCAGCAGCCTTGAACGTGTAGACGCGGGTCGTCTTTCCATCAGTGACAGTGTAGACAGCCGTGTCAGCCTTAGAGGCTTCTTCGACAGCCTTACCGTCAGCAGTGTAGGCGATCTTAGTGTCCAAGCCATCAGTAGCCAGGCTCACCTTGTCTAGGGTGACGCCATCAGGCAGCGTGTACTCGCCATCCTTAGAAGCGTCGAAGCCTTCGACGTCAACAGTCTTGCCGTCAGCGTCAGTGTACGTCGCCTTCACGTTAGCGAAAGCGTCCGTCTCAGGCTTGTCTGGCTTATCCGTGTCTTCAGCCTTGTTGACTACGATGTCGACACTGTCTGCGACCTTGTCGTTCTCAGTGGAAGCAGCCGTGATCTTCACGTTGCCTTCCTTGAGTGCAGTCACGTCGCCGTTAGCGTCAACAGTTGCGACGGACTCGTCAGACGAAGTCCACTTCACGTCCTGGTGAGCTAGCGCAGGGGTGACGGCAGCAGTCAGCTGGAACTTGTCTCCGACCTTGACGGTAGCCGGGTCAAAGCCCTCGGGGGCAGTGACGGCGATCTTCGTTGCAGCCGGAGCCTTCACAGCCACGTTCACGCGGGCCTGGATGGTGCCGTCTACAGTGCTGACTGCAGTCACCGTAGTGGTGCCCTCAGTCTCATGAGGCGTCACGACGCCAGTCTTAGCGTCAACGTCAGCGACGGTAGCGTCGCCGGTGATCCAGTAGACGCTGTCAGAGGCGTACTTCGGGGAAGCGGCCACATCCAAGTCGACCGGGGTGTTCTCCTCGCCGAGGGTAAAAGAGAGCTCCTTGACTGGGGTCTTCTTAGCGTCGCCAGCCTTGTAAGCAGTGAGGCCGGCCAGCTTAGGACGGACCACGTTCACTGCCGTGCTGCCTACGACCGGAGCCTTGTCAGCGCCAGCGCCATGAGTAGAAGTCGCGGTGAACACGACGAGTCCTGGCTCGCCGGTGAACTTCACGTTGCCAGCCTCGTCAACAGTGGCGACCTTAGTGTTGCTGGAGGCCCAGGTGAGGGCCGGGTTAGCGAACTCCGGGGACACGGTAGCCTTCAGGGAGACGCCCTTCTCAGTCGCGTCGCCGAGGGTGATCTCGCCGTTCTTGAGACCGGAGTCTACGGTCACAGACTTGACGTATGGACGACGGACAGTCACCTCTACAGTGAACGTCTTCGGTTCCTCGCCCATCGTAGTCTTCGCCGTGCCGGTGATCGTCACAGTCTTAGAGTCCTCGTTACCGAGGCCTTCGACGTGAGCAGTCAGGTTGCCGTCGCCGTCGACAGTCAATGTCTTCTCGTCGCTAGACTTGAAGTCGATGTCCTGGTTAGCAGTGTCAGCCGGTAGGACAGTCGCAGTGACCTTGTTCTTTCCCTTAGAGCCGAGCACGATCTCAGACGGGGCCTTGATAGACGCCTCGTCGAAGCCAGCAGCGGAATGGTACTGCGACACGTAGTTCAACGAGTCTTCGACTGTCTTCCCCTCGGGGACGTCGACAGCCTTAGCGGTCACCTTAGCACTACCGACAGTGAGGCCCTTCACGTAGAAGCCCTCGCCAGCATCGTTCTTGTCGACAGACACGACAGCCGGGTTGTCAGAAGACGCAACGACGTCCTGCTTAGCAGCCTCGTAGCCTACGATGTTGCCGTCAGCGTCCTTGATCGGCGTGCGACCCTGGACGTGACCACTGAACAGCTTGCCCTTGCCGCCGTTAGCAGTGTCTCCAATGAACAGCGTCTGGTCTCCAGACGCTGCCAGGACCACCTTGCCAGCGTAATCCCAGGAGTTGAAGTTCTGCTCGAGGACGACCTGCTTGTCGCCGGTTCCATCTTCGTTCTTAGCCTTCACGACGTCGTTCGTGATAGTGACTGGCAGGTCAACGCCCGAAGTAGAGTGCTTGACGGTGAGAGTCCAGTGAGTCGTGCCATCAGCGTCAGTCTTGCCCTGCTCGACGTCGAACGCAGACGGAGCATCCACGACGTAATGGACATCAGCGTCAGCTGGGGTCACCTTAGTGGTGAACTTGTGCTCTTCTCCGACGTGAGTGTCGTGGACTTCCTCGAGGTCCTTGTTGACTTCGAAGCGGTCGGCGAACACAGTCGCCGCGCTCACGGAGAAGTCTGCGACGCCAGCCACGTCTGCAGCAGTCGGGGCATTCGCACCCGTGGCAGTGCTCTCAGTCTTGTTCACGAGCACGCGGACATAACGAGCCTTCGCGACGTCGCCCCCTGCGGTCTTCGTGAATTCTCCAGTCTGGCCGTCTAGCTCAGCGAAATCAGTCCACTGAGAATCAGCGCCAGGGTTCTCAGCGTTCGAGTACTGGATGAAGCCAGTCACCTTAGCGTTCGCGAGGAACTTCACGGTGACGTTAGTCAGACTGCGAGCCTTGCCCAGGTCTACCTGGACCCAGTAAGAGTCAGCAGTGGCAGACTTGTAGCTGGTCTCAGCCTTGCCGTCAGTCAAAGCAGTCTTGTCTACCTCGCCGGTAGAAGCAGTGAACACACCATCCCTCGCAGCGTAGTCCTGAGAGGGGGCCGTGCCAGCTACAGTCGTAGCGCCACCAGGCGCCTCGACCTTGTCCGCCCCATCGCCGGTGACAGCGAAAGCTGCAGTACCGGCGATAGTGCCAATTCCCAAGGAAGCAGCAGCCACCAGAAGAGCAACAGTCTTCTTGCTGGCTAAGCTGATCGTCTTGTTAGTCATAGATCTCCTTATAGTTGATCTCATACCTGTACGTACAGGGCCTGCGTGAGAGCAAGCGCTCTATTCCCGGCTATCAAGCCGCGTGAGACTATCATATCAAGACGGGGCGTTCCAGCAGCCTGTCTAAAAGAGAAAGCTAAAGAGCCTGCAGGCTAAGCGCGTCGTTGCGCTATGCTTGCAGGCTCCGCGATTGTCTACAGCGTGTCGTAGTGAAGAGGGTCCTCAGTCTACGTGACCGCTACTAACGTCAATCCCACATAGCAGGCAGCCATTCTCCGATCCAAGCCCAAGTCTTCTTGAACTCAGCCTCGAGCATCTGACTGCGCCTGTCTGCTTCTGCCCGCCCATACAAGTCGACGTCCTTAGACCAATGGTTGAACACGTCGCTGACAGACTCAGCGTACTGGTCTAGGACCTGGCTAGCGTGGTCTAAGTCTTGCATCCAAGCAGACGCGCCGACGCCATACTCTTCTACTGTCTCGTTGAACGCCTCGTCGAGACTGATCTCCTCGCCATAGCGCTCGTCAAGATCGCGCGTGACGCGGGCAGCAGTGCGAGCAGCGCTATGCAGCCACTTCTCATAGTCTTCGCCATCATGCTTCACAAGCCACCTGTCTCGAGACTCCTCGTAGTCTCCAGGGTAACCATGGCCTGTAGCAGACAGCTCTGCAAGCATGCCAGACATGTACTTCAACAGCACATAATCCAGATTCCACATGTCTCTCTCAGACCAGCCTCGCTTAGAGCGCTGCATCGCGTACTTAGCCTCATGAGCGTTCTTCCTGACATTAGCTGCAAGCCTGACTGCCAGCGTCTTACTATCCTCCAGAACCTTAGACAAGAACAGTCTCGTGTGCTTAGCAGCATCGTATGCAAGTGTTTCGAACTTGCCTGCGTCTGCAGGCAGACTGTCTTTGTCTCCCGCTGCGGCTGACAGTTCTCGCTTCACTGCGCTGACTGGGCTGGAGTGGACCACGGACGGGGGTTTGCTCGCCGTTGCGCCGGGGGCAGTGGCCTCGACGTAGTCGTCTGCGTCGAATCGTCCAGCCGCAGAGTCGTCAGGCAGTCTGCTATCACCATGAGACTCTGGATCAATAGCAGAATCAGTGGAGTCCGCGGACTCACTGCCGGCTTCTTCGAGGCCGTTGAGTAGAAGCAAATCAGGGTCAGTAGCGTCTTGAGACCCTCCCCTCGCAGCCCTCACTAAGACTTCACCATTCTTCACCATGCTAACCGTCACGTCGACCGGTTCAGCCCCATATGTCTTCACCCTGATAGCCTGGCCGCGACGAGGCTTAGAGCTCAACTTAGACGCAGGGAAGCGTCCCCTGCCGGTCTCGGGGTCAAAAGACCACTCTGGTTTCTTCAACGTGACGACCATCACGCTATCACGTCTGGCGTCATTGGACACTGCCATCTGCGTCTCCTTCGCGTCCCCCGAGAATCTAAGAATGAGCAGCGTCTACCGCCAGCAGGAATATGCTGGCGACACTGCTATGAGACGATAATATCATCTGTAGCCTATCATCGCAGTAGCATGGCGTCTCACTCACGTTAGACTCATTGGCCTCAACGCAAGAGGCTGACTGCAAGCAGTCTGCCTGCAGTCAGCCTCTATCAGAACCAGCTTTGCCTATACTGCTGCACTGTCATAGCAGCTGCATAGTGTTCTCAGAGTCCCAGCCTTCGATCTTGATGACCTTAGACCCATCGACCGTCTCGCCGTTCACGTCTACGAACTTGTCTACGCCACCGTGGATAGTCTCACGGCACACTAGCGTGGCCTCGAGCGCAGCCAGCTCAGCTACTGTCATCGGGTTGCCCCAGGCAGCAGTCTTCATGGCCTGGATCGTGAGGTTGCTGTTAGCAGCGTCGCCGACTGAGTTCCAGGAGCTCATGGAGACGTCAAGGTCAAGCCAGATGATCTCGCCGGTCTCCAAGTCGAACATGAACGGGGTAGCGTTCGTGCACTCGTGAGTGAGGTCAAACTTCTGCTTGACAGTGCGCGCGTCAAAGATCTCGCCTTCCCGACCGAGCTTGCCGCGGAGCATGAGGCCAGCCGCTGCTTCGGGCACCTTGTCGAACGTCTGACGACTGTAAGAGTACACTGACATGGCGACGTAACGGTATCCCTTAGCCAGCAAGTCAGCAGCCTTAGCGTCAATGAACTCCGCAGCGCCATCAGGAGCGCTCGTGATGTCTCCAGAGTGCATGATAGTGTTAGACCCCGTACGCAGGAGGCCATACCAGCACTTGTCAGCCTTAGTGAAGTCTGCAGTCACAGCGACAGCAGACAGATCCAAGTCGACGCGGTCTCTGTACTCGTCGCCCGGCAAGTCGTGCCAGTGCATGAACAAGCGGATGACGCTACTTGCCTTGTCATAGCCTTCGACTTTGATGCGCGAGCCACGGGCAGCGATCCTAGTACCCTTAGACGCTGAGCGCGTTCCAAGGGGAACAGCGTACTCAGTAGAGTGCTCGCCTAGCTCCACGTACAGGTCATCCTTGCGGCCGATGAGCGCCGCTTCGATCACGGAGATGATCTGCTTAGCCTCCTGCTCTGACACGTCTCGCATGACTCGGTTTTCGACCACGTCAGTCTTAGCCCCCTTAGGGGTCTTGACGACGATGACTCGAGTCTCCGGGACCCCTGCAGTCTCGTCGGCAGGGAACTGCATCAGGTTCCATAATTGCACGAGAACAGGAGTGCTCACGTCGCCTGCTACGGCCCTGAAAGCGTCTAGAATGACGCCGTGCTGAGAGGCGCCAGTCTTACGGTATAGTTCCACGATTCGGCGGGCAAACGAGCCAGGACGCTTAGACAAGAGGGTGAGCAGGACGCGGAGCGGCTCGTCATCAGAATAAGACAACTCGCTGAAAGCCTCTTCGACTCGTGAGTCAAACGAGCGCACAGCGCCATTCATCGTCTTGCTCAGCCACTTCTCAGCCTCGCGTGACAGCTTGCCCTTACTGGCGAGCTCATGCGGATGCAAGATCCTAGCGACCTGCTTCCACTCCTCAGCGTGGCGCGCGAACTGGTCACTCAGATCTAAGTCACGATCAGACATAGCGTCAACAGCGTGATTCAACGCTGACGCTACTTCTCGGCGCTGAGCCCGAGAGAGATGGAACTTAGTGAGCTCAGCGAGAGACTCGTCGCCTCCGGAGAGCTTAGCAGCGTAACGGAGCGCATCAGTAGGCAGCGAGAACTGGCTGATAGCCCAAGAATGCAGCGCGCCATCGAACTCTCCAGCGACCCACACGAAGTTCTCGCGGATCTTCGTCGTAGTCTCCCCCAGTTCGGCGCTGTCTTCAACTAGGCTGCGGATGCCGGAGTCTCCCAGGAGCGTTTTCAAGTCGTCCTTGTCCTGATCGGACAAGACCTGGCCCGCACTAAGCAACTTCAACGCTACGCCAGCGAGATCTCCGGCTGAGGCGACGCCAAGCTTCTCGAACTCGATGCTCTGGCTCAGAGGCAGACGAGGGCTCGGCTTGTAGTCAGGCATGACTCGCAGACCGAACAAGTCTCCAGTGTAGTGAGCGAGAGCATTAGTGATGAGCTCTCGAGCAGTAGCGTCTTCGACTTGCTTCGGGAAGTCTGGGTACATAGGCTTGTAGTCCCAGTCAGCTCCCCTGGTAGACTGCAGTGCACTCAAGACTGCCTTCATAGCCCACGGCGCGACTCCAGTGAGCGCATCGACAGCGTCTCGGGAGAGGGCGTACCCGAGGCTGAGCGCATCAGCGGCGAGCGCGAGCGCGTAGTTGTACTGCTCATCGGGGTCAGAACCATAGACGGAGAAGAGGGCATCAGCGTACACAGCCTGCAGTCGACGGACGCTCACATCGTTCAAGGCGACGTACTCCTTGACCCGTGCAGAACGCTTAGCCTCGTTAGCGTCGATAGCAGCGCTCAACGCAGACTGCGCTGCAGCCAGCTTAGCCTCAGACTGGTCCTTGAAGAACGACGATCCACGCAGAGCGGTGCCAGCAGTCACCGTGAAACCTGGATGTTCGACGTGAGCCCCGGCTTCTCGCTCCAGATCTGTCTCCCCCGCGATAGGCAAGTCGACGTGGAGGTCCGAGACTTCCTCTCCACGAGAACCGTCAGTTCCCTCATTAAGCGTCTCATTGTCCTCTATAGACGTCTCATGCAGTTTGCTGATAGAGGTGACCTTCACCTGCTTCTCCTTCCACGCCAGCGCTACGGGACGTCCCAGCCTCGATCGGAGTCTCCGAGTGGACTGACAGATGGTCAGACTGACCATCTCCGCCGTCATGCGCTATTGACTGACGGTTCTAATCTTACATACTGCCAGCGATTCTGTCAACTCAACACCGACGCCTGGTGTTGTCTCTAACGCTTAGAGCAAGTCCAGAGCATTCTTTCCTGCGCCATGATACTTGTGAGCTCGACGAGAGACTAAGTGGGTCTCACTGTTGCTCATAAGCCAGACGCGACATATTGTGTTTTTTGAATGAGACGTTAGAAGACCATGCTGGGCATGATCCTGACTCAGTGTCGTGACCGGTCGGAGGGAACAGATGGATGACTCTGAAGACAAGCTGATCATTAGTCTCGCTAACGCGGGGGCTACGGTCAGCAAGATCGCCAAGATCTTGAAAGCCGGCGTAGATGACGTGAAAGCGAAACTGACCGAGCTGAACGTAGAAGCAGTAGACGACACTATCACAGACAAGGCCAGCACCGAGGCTCTGAACAACGACAGCACTAAAGACTTAGATTCCGAGTTCGACGCTATCATGGCAGGCGCAGGCTTAGATGACTCGGCGCTGTATCCTGATGGCGCTAAAGTCGTGTACGTGGTGGAGACAGTGTGCCCAGGCCATGATGGTTTAGAGCCAGTCCGCTGCACTGGCAAGCTCAGTGAGGCTAAGACTAAAATGTTCGAAGAGGCGATCAAAGACGTGAGGGACAACAATGGTCTCAAACTGCGTCAGGGACCGTTGAACTTGCAGGTAGGCTGCCTCAAGATCGACTTAGCGCAGCAGTCTCATTCTGTAGCCCAGCAGTTGATCGCGAGCATCGGCTTCCAGCCCGCATGGTTCGCGGAGAAGGCTACTGTCCCGTTGACTGAGGCTGAGAAAGCTGCGGCTACTGCGCTGCTCACTGGAATAAGAGACGGAGACAAGAAGGCGCTCGCGTTCATGTACGCTGCTCCCGTGACCCTGCCAGATATGGTAGACTTCAACAAGGGCGAGTACATCGGAGACGACGATTTCATGTGATCGAAGCACCCACTGTCAGCACTGATATTGAGGTAGCCCCTCGAGCTGGATACTGAGCTCGAGGGGCTACCTCATGTGCGCAGTGATGTAGACAGCGATCTCGCTACGACAGAGTCGCTGGAAACTACGAAAGACGATTCCAGGTCTAGGTCACTAGTATGCGCATGGACAAAACTGCATGTTCTTCCAGAACTTAGCCTTTGCCTCTGTTAGCAGGCCATCTACAGTGTCTCCTTCTTCCACATAGCCAGTCAAGCCTAGTCTCTCCACAGCGCCAGACTCACGGAGTGGTTTAGGCAACTGCGCGACCACAGCCTTAGGCAATGACTGGCCTTCAGCGTCTGCGGCCGCCGCCAGTCTCACCATGAGCTGCATAGGCTCGCTGCTCGCTGCCCTCTCAGCGAAAGACTTGCCCTTGTCGTGAGCTTGCGCACTGAGACCTAGCGCCCGCACCCAACGCCTGCGTTCATGATACCGGTTAGCTTCAGTCTTCACAGTGTTGGGCTGGATCTTGCCTGCCCTGGCCATCAGCCTGTCAGCAGTCCACTCAGCGTCAGCATGATGAGCAGCAGCGTGCTCTGCCAGTCTACGGCGCTTGCTTAGATCGGTCACAGCTGCGAGGTCTGCAGGCACCTCTGTGATCGGGGTCGACTCCACCAGGGCTTCCATGATCGGCCTATGCTTGCTCATAGCCTCCCTGAGCGCAGCGTCACCATGCTCAGCCCTATAGTCACATGGGTCTTTGCCGTCAGCGAATGGTTCGATCACGTCGATGGCAGCGTTAGGGAAGCGTCTGGCTACAGCCAGCATGCCGGCCCTCCCAGCGTCGTCATTGTCTAGGCTGATGATCACCTTGCCCTTGCCTCCCATGAGGGCTAAGCAAGCGTCCAGGTTAGCCTGATAGAAGTCAGTGCAGCCTGCAGCGCACACCGTGTTCTCCACGCCCCCATAATAGCACGCTAGGGCGTCGAACTGGCCCTCCACTACGTAGAGCTCCCCCGTCTCACGAGCCTTTTCAGCAGCCCGATCAGCCAAGAACAATGGCTTAGCGTATGGGGCAAGATACAAGTTAGTATCGGGATCGCGCTCAGGCAACGCATACGCTGGTGGTCTCGAAGACACATACTTCAAGCCACTGGTCAACGGGGCAGCAGTCTCCCCGACTTTAGCTGGCGCGCTGGCGGTTTTCGCGTAAGACCTCGCGTAGAACACTGTAGGCTTGCCAGTCTCACTGTCCATCACTGCCAGCGTCAGCCTATTGTGAGCGTAGAACTGCAATGCAGTGCTGTTCCTCTTAATGTCGGCTATGCCAGCTTCCAGCATGTCTTGTGTTGTGGCTCCAGCTGCTTCCAGTTGCTTTAGGGCAGCCTTGCGAGATGGGATCCAGCCCAGACATGGGTCGCTTACTGGTATGCGGCGGCGAGCCAGATCCCTAGCAGCCGCGCAGCGGGGGTGCTCTGCTACCAGTCTCACTAAGTTCTCATGGAACAGGCTGGCTGCTATGCTTAGGGTAGCCTGCTCACCTGCCTTGTCTCGCTTCTCCGCGAAAGTGAGAGACGCGGCCTTGTATCTGCAGTTGCTTGGACTCACGCAGCGTCTCATCACACCGTCTGGAGACATGTGCATGCTGCGAGACTGCCCTGAGCCCCAGATCCTGCTGTCTGCCATGTCGTCCTCCTTAGCTTCGTTCCAGATATTCCATGTCGTCCTCCCACGTGTAGATAGCCTCATTCCCCAGCGCACTGACACTGTCTATCGTCTTGTTCATCTGTAGACCATCGCATGTAGTCGACCTGAAAAAACGAAGAGAGGGGCATGGATTTCGCTCCATGCCCCTCTCAACTGTAAGGAAAACCATCTAGATCAAGAGGTTCTAGGTCTCAGACGACTTGCAGCGCTAAGCACTCGATAGTCATGCGCGCTGCAGTCGTCTCATACTCCTCGGGTCGACCAGTTCTGAGGCGAGTTCATCACAAGCTCACTTAGCCTGAGTGGTCTTGCCCTTGTTCTTACCGAGATTGAACACCTTCACGACGTCGGAGACGAACACACGCTGCAGGCCATTTCGACCAACCAGAGAACGGACGTGGCCCTTCTTCACATGATAGCGGATAGTGTCAGTCGACTTGCCAGCCCACTTCGCGGCGCCGGAGACAGTCACAGTGTGAGTGGTGACCGGCTTGTTCTTGGACTTGAACGCGCGAATGAACTTGTTGCCCTCAGCGACCGGGATGATGAGGCGACGAGACTCGTTCTTAGTCACGTTCTTGATGACGCCGTTGTCGATAGCGTTACGGACGACCTCAGTAGTAGTGCCAGCCTTCTCAGCCAGGGTCTTAGTGGTGTAGAACTTGATGGACTTAGCAGCCATATTGATCTCCTTCAGATCTCGGACAGTTTCTAACGCTTGCTGGGCTGTCCTCATCCCCAGCGTTTCAACAATCCATACTATACAATGCTGACATGACAAAAAGCAAACGAACTCACGTCACGGCGTGTCTCATTAGATCTCAACGGTTCTCAGGTCACTCTTGGATGAAGACTGCAAACCGCCATCTTGAAAATCCATCAGTCAGCGAGGTTGTCTTCGGCTACGATCTACAATAGGGAAGAAACGAAGACTGCCCTCACTTAGTGGGCACTAAGCAAGGGCAGTTCAAGACGAGGAAGCAGCCTATTGATCAAGACAGTGGACCGGTTTCAAGGCCAAGATAGCCTCTACTGCGTTCTACGCCGATGTACGCTCTGGCGAACAAGATCCCAGCGATCATAGCCAGCAGCGTCACACCATAGCTGGGAGCCAGGACTACAAGTAAGAACGGCAGCGCGATGACAGCGCAAGTCTTCCAGAGGCCATGCTCTGCTACTGGTTCGTCTCCCAACAACCACACTGCTGCCAGTAGATACAGGCCCATTCCCACGTAGAACACGTTGCGCACATACTCGTGGCTGATCGTGTGACTTCCGACCTGCCAGAACGTCGCAGTCATAATGGCGGCCATCGCCAGTTGGAACCACGTCATAGCCGTGGGACTCAAGCACGTCTTAGCAGCACGCCACCAACCCCACTTACCATCAGTCTCGTTCAACGCAGTCATGTCTGACTCCTATCTGTGAATCTACGTCGATTCTATTCTAACCAGAATCAGTCTCAAAGCAAAATGACGCATGAGAATAGAACTAGCGCCTGCTAAGACATATGACACGCCATGCCATAGTAGCCGTCTGAGCCTAAAATGAGGTAAGATAGACCAGCCATAACAGGATCGTTCTGGAAGGAGCGTGTTCACCATGAACGTTACAGTCACAGCACAGGGGATGACCTTGCCTATCGGCTTCAAGGATGACGCTGAGGGACATGTCAGCAGACTGGAGAAGACGGCTCCGGCTGACGCTGTCTTCAACGTGGTACTGAAAGGGCGGGGCAATCCATCTCGAGGCCGGGACGCTAGCTACAAGGTGACAGCGAGGGTCGTAGGCAAGGGCATCGACGAGACTGTGTCTTACGAGGGCCGCACACCTACGGCTGCGCTCGACAAGGCTATTGATGTACTAGCACGCCAGTTGCGTCAGGCTAAGGAGAAGAGGGTCTCGTCTCAAGCTATCCCGATGAACGAGTTCGCAGAGTCTCTAGGAGAAGAGACCGCCACCAGACTGTGAACTGGGGAAGCTCCGGCTAATCGGGAGCCGCTGCCAGCATAGTAAGAGCCCATGGAACCATCCAGAATCTATGGGCTCTTACTATGACATAGATCGAGTAGATACTGAGAGCACCTGTTCCCAGGGCATCAAAGCATCCACTCGATCTCGCGGATCATAAGGCGAACGTAGGCTTAGTCGCCGCCAGACCCAAGGACCATGTCTACGAGCTTAGGCGCAGCGTCATCCGCAGTAGCGGTGACCTTCTCCCACGCTGCAGGCTTGACGCCTTCTATGTTCACTACGCCAGTAGACACGACACGAACAGTCTTGCCTAGAGAAACTGCCATCCGGGGAAGATCGGCAGCCGGGTGCACTTCTAGACTCGCGCCGACGCACCATAACTCATCCGCGTAGAACAATGCGCTGCGTGCATTAGACCACGCTTTCCTGTCAATGCCCTCGCCATAGAACACGACGCATGGCTTGATGACGCCTCCACAGGGCTTGCTTTTCTTAGCGTTCCACTGCTGGCAATGCAAGACGTGAGCGTCTACCTCTGCCAGCGTCTTGCCTCCAGTCCAAGACCATTCTCTTTGACCGTATAGTGCATCTAGAATCTCACGGGTAGGTCGCTCATGCTCACAACGATCGCAGACAGTCTCGCCAGCAGACCCGTGGACCTGCCAGACCTTGAGGGGAGACACGCCGGCTTCCTGCTCTGGAGAATCGATGTTCTGCGTGAGGACACCAAGTAGACTGCCCGCCTCGTCTAGCCGGGCAAGAGCCTCATGCGCTATCGTCGGCTCCCTATGACTGAAGTCAGCGGAACGCAGCCGATCCCACACGATCTTCCTAGCTTTCGGTCTGCCCATGTACTCGTTGATCTGCAGCGCTGACTGCAAATCCATGCCAGCCTGCCAGTCTCCGTCATCAGTCCTGAACGTGGGGATTCCAGAACCAGCAGACAAGCCTACGCCGACCAGGACTAGGATCTTCTTCACCATGAGAAACTCACCATTAACGCAAATCACCTGATCAATGAGGGCGTCTCAACATAGTGTCAGGACTCACACAACGTCGTATGGGGATCCCTGTGACCATCAGTGGATGACGCTATCATTGGACGCAAGCGAAGGGCTACTTGCTTGCACTGACAGACGCTTCTGATAGACTACTATTTCTAGCGTCGCTAGCATTATCTGCGTCTAACCTAGCCCTCTGCTCTAACAGCGTTCTGGCTTCTATCGTTGACCTGGCGTCTAGCCTCGCCATAGCGTCATCAACAGTGTCGTTAGCCTGTTTAGTAGCAGCTTCGATCACGGTAGTCTGCTCGGCCATTAGCCTCGCTTTAGTAGTCGCCAAATCGTTTAGCCTATCCTGCTCTGACTGTTCTCTAAGACTGTAGTCAGATAGGTTTCTTAGCCTGGCGTCCGATGTAGCGGATTTGCGTATAACTGCAGTAACCTGCCTCTCAAGACCGCGGGTGTCTACCAGCATGTCGATCGTGGACTCTACTGTCCTCACTGTGCTGGCGTCTGGAGCAGCAGTGGGAAGTTGCATCAGAAAATCAACCAGATGCCTCGCCTGCTCTACTGTCTCCCCGTCGAGCTTCAAGACTGCCATACCGTCTTTGCCTAATAGGCAGGAATCATCGACTAGCCTTAGCAGCTTTGACCCCGTGCACTCAGAGATCCAAGCCGGGGCTACATTCTGTAGGACAGTCTTCAAATCGCTGAGGCTCCAACCGTTCTCACTAGCTGCCAGCATAGCGAGCCTGAGATCATTGCCCCTCACAGTGCTGGCAGCCTTGCCCACAGCGTCATCGAACAGACCGAGCGATACGAGAGTAGAAGCGCCCAGAACTGGTATCAGGCAACCGAGTATCAGCAATGCTGTCGAGATCGGGGAACCGGCAACTATCGGCGACCCCGAGGACACGCCAGTAGAAGACACGAACATCAACCCACTGAAAGCCAGCAAACTGACGGAAGTCAGAGCACTCAGGACGGAGACAACAGTGTTAGCTATCTTTGTCTTCTCCACGAAACCACGGAGAGACTTCGGTATGCCACGATCCATTCGACCAGCATAGCCTGCTTTCTCGTCTCGCTTGAATAGATTCACGTCAAGCCGTCTCGCCGTTCATGCTCGCTTTCTTGAGACCCCGCTGCCTGTCAGCGAACAGCCTGCATACAGTCCTCACTACTGTCCTACGGATGAGCTTCTCCATGTCTAAGAACGAAGCATACCCGTCCCTCTGGTATTCTACAATGGGATCACGCTGTCCCATTCCACGCAAGCCGATGCCAGTCTTCAGGTAGTCCATCTCATACAAGTGCTTGCGCCAGCATTCGTCTATCACCGCCCTCGTGACTTTGCTGATAGTCCTCTTGAACTCAGTCTCACCGAACAAGCCCACCCAATCGTCGAGCCTGGAGAGGGCAGCACTGGTGAGCGCATCTTTCAATCCCTGCACGTTCTCCTTGAGAGACTGCTTCCTGATGTGCTCTGCCAGCAAGTCTGCAGGCACAGTCTCCACGTGGAACACTTCCACATATTCTGTCAGCATCTCGTCTAACCGCCAGTCAACAGGCTTCACTAGCTTGCCCTCGATAGCGTTCCCATCAGAGTCTGGCTTGCATACACCAGAGTCTACGATCTCAGACACTACCTCTTTCACGTAGCCTCGTATGTCTGCCGTCAAGTCCGCGCCATCCATAGCAAGCTGCCTGTCAGCGTACACGACGATCCGCTGCTTGTTCATCACGTCATCGTACTTGAGGACATTCTTGCGGATCTCATAGTTCTGGGACTCTCTTGCTTTCTGGGCTTTCCTAACGCCCCTCGTGACCATATTAGACTCGATCGGAGTGCCCTCAGGCAAACCAGACTGCATCATCCTAGCCACGAGCTGAGTGTTGAACAGTCTCATGAGGTCATCTTCTAGAGACAGGTAGAACCGAGACTCACCTGGGTCTCCCTGCCTGCCAGCGCGGCCACGGAGCTGGTTGTCTATGCGGCGAGACTCATGGCGTTCTGTTCCAAGCACATACAAGCCACCAAGCCGCTTGACTTCCTCGTGCTCTGCTTCCACCTGTTCTCGGGCTGCAGCCAGCGCCATGGGGTACTTCTCGTCATACTCGTCAGGTGTAGACTCAGAGTCTAAGCCATATTCTTCGTGCATCATCTCGTCAGCTATGAACTCTACGTTGCCTCCGAGCATGATGTCTGTGCCACGCCCGGCCATGTTCGTAGCCACTGTGACAGCGCCCTTGCGGCCAGCCATAGCTACGACTGCGGCCTCAGCCTTGTCCTGCTTAGCGTTCAGTACCTGGTGCTCGATTCCAGCGATGTCCAGCAGCTGATGCAAGAGCTCACTGTCTTCTACGCTGGCTGTCCCCACAAGCACCGGCTGGCCTTTCTTGTGCCTGGCTGCGATCTCCTTGACTACAGCTGCCAGCTTGTCTCTCTTCGTGAGATACACGAGATCATCCCTGTCGATGCGCTGCACTGGCTTGTTCGTGGGGATAGGGATGACGCTGAGCTTGTACGTGTTCATGAACTCAGCCGCCTCAGTCTCCGCTGTTCCAGTCATGCCAGCCAGCTTGTCATACATACGGAAGTAGTTCTGCAGGGTCACAGTAGCGTAAGTCTGGTTCTCAGGCTGCACTTCGACGCCTTCCTTAGCCTCGATCGCCTGATGCAGACCGTCAGAGTACCTGCGACCATCCAGAACGCGGCCCGTGTGCTCGTCAACGATCAGCACTTCGCCGTCTCTCACCATGTAGTCGCGGTCGCGCAAGTATAGTTCCCTAGCTTTGATAGCGTTGTCTAGACAGCCCACGAGCATCGTGTTCTCGCTAGTGTACAGTTGCTTGACGCCAAGCCACTCTTCGACTCGGGCTACGCCATCGTCCGTGATAGACACAGTCTTCTTCTTCTCGTCTATCACGTAGTCTCGATTCCTCTGCAGCGTCTTCACGAGCTTAGCGAACACGGAGTACCAACGGCTGGCTTCGCCTTCTGCTGGCCCGGCTATGATGAGTGGAGTCCTAGCCTCGTCGATGAGGATAGAATCCACCTCGTCCAAGATAGCGTAGTGATGGCCTCGCTGCACCATGCCGTCACTGTCAGCAGCCATGTTGTCTCTCAGGTAGTCGAACCCGAACTCCGTGTTCGTGCCGTACGTGACGTCAGCTTCGTACTGCTTCTTGCGCTCGGCTGGCTCCTGGCCGTCTACGACGCAGCCTGTAGTCAGTCCAAGGAAACGGTACACTCGGCTCATCTGCTCTGCGCCATACTGCGCTAGGTAGTCATTCACAGTGACTATGTGGACTCCCCTGCCTTCGAGCGCGTTCAGATAGCCTGGAAGCACGCAGACTAGAGACTTGCCTTCGCCAGTCTTCATCTCAGCGATGCTGCCCTGATGCAAGGCTGCTCCGCCCATGATCTGAACTGGGAACGGTTTGAGACCAAGTGTCCTCCATGCAGCCTCCCTGGCCGTAGCGAACGCCTCGACCATGACGTCGTCTAGCGTCTCGCCACCAGCGAGACGTCTCTTGAACTCCGCTGTCTTCCTTCTCAGCTCGGTGTCTGTCAGACGAGACCACTTGCCGTCCAGAGCGCAGACTGCGTCAGCTATCTGCTTTAGTTTCTTCAACTGGCCAGCTTCGCCGATCCTCAGAGCTTTGTCAAGAATGTTAGCCATGCGTTCAGTCCTTGCTTTCCTTCTCCAGCGTCTTCTTGAGGTCTAAGCCGGCTGCCTTCTCAGCAGCAGGCAGCATGCCCGTGTACTCCCATTGCTCTGACTGGGCTTTCACCTGCCGTAGCGTGTCTAAGCCGACGTTAGCGATGATGAGCACAGTAGTACCGCCGAATGGTAGGCTAGCGCCCACGCCGAGCGTGACTGCCAGCACAGTAGGCACCAGCGCTACGACGAGCAGGTAGATGGCCCCGGCTGAGTTCAGCCTGTTCATCAGGTATTGCAGATACTTGACTGTAGGCGTTCCCATCGTCACCCCGGGGACGAAGCCTCCAGACTGCTTCATGTTGTCTACAGTCTCCTCCGGGTCGGACTGCACTCCAGCGTAATAGAAGCAGAAGAACACTAACAGCACAGAGTAGATCCCGATGTACCAGAGGCTCGTAGAGTCAGCCAGGTTCGCGTTGATCCACTTAGCAGCTGGGTTCTGAGCGTCTAAGAACTGGGTCGCTATAGTCGGGATAGCCAACAGTGACGACGCGAAGATCGGAGGCATCACGCCACTAATGTTGATCTTCATAGGCATGTACGTCTTATCGCTAGAACCGGGGGCTGTCCCAGGCGCATGCTTAGTGTACTGCACTGGCACCCGGCGCTGGCATAGCTCGACGTAGTCTACGACGAGGAACACTACTAGCAACGTGGCCACTACGACGCCGAACGCGAGCCAATTACCGTCTTCCCAGCCGATCGACCAGATCTTCGGCAAGAAGCCAGAGCAGATGCTCATGAAGATGAGCACGCTCATGCCCTGGCCTACTCCCTTGTCTGTCACCAGCTCAGCCATCCACATGACTAAGCCAGTGCCACCAGTCATCACTAAGGTCATGACTGCGAGCGTCGCCGGGTCATCGCTCTTGAGCACGCTACCGCACGCGCCACCGAACAACGCGCCAGACCGCGCTGAGAGCACGATGACAGCAGACTGCACGACAGCCAGCCCGATCGTGAGGTAACGGGTGTACTCTGTGAGCTTAGCCTCTCCAGACTGACCTTCTTTGTGCAGTTCCATGAACCGTGGGATGACGATCTTCAATAGCTGTATGACGATGCTCGCAGTGATGTAAGGGGTGACTCCCAGCGCGAACACAGACAACTGCAGCATAGCGCCGCCTGAGAACATGTTCACGTAGCCTATGAAGTCTTCGTTGCCGGAGCCGATCTTAGCGAGACAGTCGCTCACGGCTTTGTAGTTGACTCCAGGGGTAGGCAAGAACGAGCCGATCCTGTACACTATGAGCATCCCCAGCGTGAACAGGATCTTGTTCCTGAGCCTAGCGGTCTTGAAAGCGTCTACCAGGGTCTTCATCTTCTCCTATGTCAGCCTTCCTGCCAGCCTCAGATGAGACCTAGCGCGATGATCGTCACTGTCCAGACGAGAGCGACGCCTACAGTCCACCTGTTCAAGTTCTTCTCAGCCACGCCGCTTGAGCCCGCGTTCTGGGTCACTCTGCTGAACATGTCTGACAGTCCGCCGCCTTTCCCCTTGTGCATGAGGATGAGTGCAGTTAGCGCTAGGCTGAGCGCACTGACTACTACCATGAGTACGGTCCTGACTACGTTCACTTCGATCCCCCGAACACTTGCAGGGTGAGCCAGCCTAATCCGGCGTCTAACCCCGTGACGATCAGCATGAGCGACAGCACGAACACGAAGCATGCTATAGCCCATCCCGCTAGCTGCCTCCCCGTGGGGGCTACAGTCTTCTTGAGTTCACTGTAGACTTGCCTGCAGAACAAGCCTATGGTTATGATCGGATTGTGCATCTATGTCTCCTAGTCTACAGTCCGGCGACTGTCTCCTCACGTCCCGCCTTCCAGTGAGCGGCGCCAGCCGGAAGGCGTCTCATTAGGCTCATGTCTTCTACTGACGGTATAGTACCGCGTGAGACAGCGCCCCGTGTGACGGTCTGCGGCGTCTGGCAACTGCCAGCACGCTGTCTATGACAACATCACGCCACGTAGATATGGCGCAACCACAGGCTATTACTGACTATTGTTAGCAGTTTCTACGGCCTATGAATGCAAGCGATCGAGTAAGGGGAACGGGAGAACAGTCTCATGACTTATTTCCAGTATGACGAGAATTTCACGCCTACAGACATGAGCGTGCTATCAGTCACCCTAGCGTCCTGCGCTACGGATAGGCGCGATAGCCAGCCCTCACAGTCTACACGTCCACCAACTTGCTGTGAGTCTTCTCAACATAGCCGATCAAATCGGCTCATTCTATCAAGACCCCGCTCTTATGGAACACATGTCAGAGTATCCTGCTCTCCTATCTATCGAGAAAGCCGGGCACCCCCGCTCCATGCGCAGCGTCCTCGACACTGACTACCTGGCTTAGGGCACCCGGCTTAGGGGGGGTGACACTACTTGCTATCAGACTGCCTTGCCAGCAGAACCAAGCAAGCCAGCGACCTCCTTCACATGCTGGGCCATGCCAGCGCGGCCCTCAGCATCCCACTTACGGGGGTCGAACCACTTCTTGCCTTTCTTGTGAGACAGCACAGCAGTCACCTCACCGCCCTCGCCATCGTCTACCATGGGGGCTGCAGACAAGAACTCGTAGACGCCCTTAGTGTAAGCGTACTGAGTGTCAGTGTCCACGTTCATCTTCACTACCCCGTTAGCGACAGCTGCCTTCACGTCGCAAGCAGGCGAGCCAGAGCCACCATGGAACACGTACAGGTTCTCCTGCCCCGTCGCTCCTGCGATCTCAGACAGCAAGCCCGGCTTCAAGTCTGGGACGACAGCTGTGCCATGAGCGTTGCCGAAGGCGACTGCGAGCAGGTAGTCTCCAGTCTTCCATCCAGACGCAGCCATAGCAGTCTGGATAGTCGCCACGTCAGCAGGCGTAGAATACTTAGCGCCACCTCCGACTCCATCTTCAGAACCACCCCAAGCCCCGCCAGCTTCGACTTCGAGGACTCCGTCTACAGCCTTCACGAGCGGCGCTAGCTCCCTGATCGTAGCAGCGTTCGTCTGGATGTCCGTGGTGCTGCCGTCATACATGAACGAGTCAAAGATCTTCTCCTCTCCCGCGTCATACAGTCCACGGAGACGCTTGAGCAGGGGCTCGAGGTAGTGCCCTACCATGTCGTGATGGCAGTGGTCAGTATGCAAGATGACAGGCACTGTGAACTGCTTGCGCAAGTCTCGCAGGAGCCTGCCAAGCACGATAGCCCCTTCGACGGGGTCTCCCGTGTAGCTGGCAGTCTTAGCGGCTCCGATGCTCACCTGGACGAAGCCCGGCGAGTCAGCCTCCTGCAGCCCCTCCATAGCAGCCATAGCCGTGCCCAGGCTGCTCACGTTGATAGCAGGCATAGCCCACTTGCCTGCGTGAGCTCCGTTGATGACCTTGATGACATCTGCTCGTTCCATGACGTCTCCTATCTGTTGGTTCCGAGCTAACGTTTCCTAGTATAGACTATACATGAGCCCATGTACGTAAGGGGAGCGTCTCCTAGTCAGTCAGCGTGTCTTCAGATCCGGCTGCGCCTGAAGACGCGTCTCCCGACCGACAGTCTTCACCACTGTCCAAGTCACCTACGCTATCGCTGCTCGCATGGCCGCTGACGATAGCGTCGCCCACCGTGTCTGCGTCGTCGACCGGCTTCGATTCTTCTAGCTTGCTCAACGCTGCTTGGAACGCTGCTATCACTGCTAATGGGACGTCTTCCCTCTCCATCATCGCAGCCCTGCCGCTCTTCGACAAGTGATGGTAGCTAGCCAACCAGGCACTGTCAGGCTTAGCCCTAGCGCTATCGAGGCTCGCAGCCTTAGCTAAGTCCTCTGGGAAATCCCTCATCTCGAGCCAGCTCGGCGCCCCTGCCTCCCTCAGCTCGTTCACAGCTGCCCACAGCCATGGGTCTGCCCATATTTCGTCTGGCACGCTATTCCGCTGCATAGCCAGCATGAAATGCTGTATGTGCTTCCGTGCTTCTCTAGCGTCTCCGTCTTTCAAGAACTTGAGACCCTGCTTGAACGCTGATGGGTGGTGCGACGCTAAGTCTACAGCCTCAGTGTTCACAGTAGACGTGTCTCGTTGAGACGTGAGATGCCAGCCAGAGCAGTACTGGCAGTAGTACGCCCTAGACTCTATGCGCGCGTAGCCTTTGCTGGTCCTTATAGTCACGGCGTCTACCAGTGCTTTCAAAGCTGAGTCTTCGTCTTCGAAGCGGACTTTCCCAGTGAGATAGCATGTGCTCGTCCTAAGCTTAGGCAATTTCTTCAACTGCCCATGCTTCTTCAGATGCTTGACGCTGCCACGTATCCACTCAGACTTGCTCTTGCCCCTGAGAGGCTGGTCAGAATCTCCAGGCTTGCCTCGCTTCTTCCTCCTGGTGTTACTCACAGTTGACTCCAATCTGCTGGCTATGACGCCATAGCCTATGACGCTACTAGTGCCTGCGCGATGCACTCGGGCTATCGATGGCTGCGCAGCTACCACAGTATGCTATGCTCTACCAGCGAGTCATCGCTGGCGCCTGTAGCCTATCATTGGAGTCTTGTTCATGCTGACAGCACCATGGATCGTCAGGTCTGCAGTCTTAGACTCCCACTCTCCATCATGATCGTCGTCTGACAGCACGCCGACTTTGAACTTAGCGTCGCCTCTCACTATCTTAGGCCATTCGCTTATCCAGATCACGTCTGAAGCCTCTTCTCGCAGGGACTTCTTCACGTCATTGATCACTGGGTCAACAGCCGGCTTAGAACGCAGCATAGTCGACACGATCACCGGCACGTCGTAGCGCTTCGCCAATCTGCGCAAGGAGACGACGAAGTCTTTCTCGTCCTTAGACTTCATCCCCTTGCATGGCGCGTCGAACATCATGAGACTGGCTGAGCCAGACGCTGCCAGCGCCTCCATGTTGTCTAGCATCGCCCTGCCATTCGCAGTAGCCTTAGCGGAGTGGCCCGCGACCATCACGCGGTGGTCAGGGAACTGGATAGACAGCCATAAGCCAGTAGTGCAATCATACGTGACGGTATCCACGTCGATGCCCAGGCTGACGCAGATGCTGGCGATCCTAGCCTTCACCTCCGCGTAATCAATGCATGGCGCGTACAGCACGCAGTCTACGCCCGTCTTAGCGGCTACTGCGAGCATCGCCATCGTCTTGCCTGTGCCCCTCCTGCCCGTTACTGCAGTCAATCCGCCTACGGCCAGACCGCCGTCTAGCAGACTGTCGATAGCTGCCACGTTAGTACTCAGTCTCCTGTCCATGCTCATGCTCCCTTGCTGATAGCCGTTTCTTGTCTTCATAGCAGCGATATGCGTCCACTGCACTATGAGACTATGGTAACACGACGAAGAGCAGACATGCTGTAGGCCGCCAGTTCTGGCCTATAGCGGTCATCGATCACCGACGGGGGACTAATAGTCAGTCCCGACTCGTGCCACGGCATTGTCAAGCGTCCGTTTTAAGATCAAGTCAGAACAGGATGCTCGTAGACGGAAGTAGAAGACATGGCAGACAGGAAGACACTGGTCTTAGGCAACTGGAAGATGAACTCGCTCGAGTTAGACCTCGCGAGCGCTTGGACTAGGATGACCCTCACAGAGGATGATGGGTCGCCGTCAACTGTAGACAGGGACGCTGTGAGCCTCTGGGTGGAGGCATGGGCATCACTGCCTGAAGTTGACGCTACGGTTGGCATAGCACCATCATTCACGAGCATCGATGAAGCCCGACGCGCTATAACGTCGCAGTCAGTCAGCCTACTCGTAGGCGCTCAGACTGCTATAGCTGCTGACTATGGAGCCTACACTGGAGACGTGAGCCCGGCTATGCTCGCTCAGATGGGCTGCGGTTTCGTGATACTCGGTCACTCCGAGCAACGACGCTACCACCCCGAGGACGATGACGAGATCGCCGCTAAGGCTAAGGCAGTCATCAAGGCTGGCATGACTCCGGTAATCTGCATAGGAGAGACTGCTATGGGGCGCGTCGAGGGGATCGGCGTAGACTATGCTCTCAGCCAGCTAGCAGACGCTATGAGCATGCTTGACTGCCATGAAGCCAGTCAAGTCGTCATAGCCTACGAGCCCGTGTGGGCTATAGGCACAGGCAAGGCTCCAGAGCCAAGCGTAGTAGAGGCTGCCCTCGCTGACGTCAGAGACTTCGTGAACGCCGGATTCGGAGCTGACGTGGCTGCCAGCGTCAGGTTGCTGTACGGTGGCTCTGTGAACGAGGAGAACGCTGCTGGGCTAGCGCAACTGCATGACGTCGATGGGTTCCTAGTAGGTGGAGCTTCCCTGTCGCCGTACTCGTTCCACAAGGCGTGCGAAGCCGCTGTCAGCGCTACGAGCCTCCCCCGGCCTACCGGTGGCCTGAGCGCAGTAGCGCCAGAAGCTATAGACGTTGACCCGGTAGACGAGGGCTTAGCCCGCGAGACTGAGCGCAGGGCAGACACCACCGCATGGAGGCTGCAGCTTGCCCTCGCAGCCTACAGGGTCATGGGATTCCAATGGCTGGAGGCTCAAGCAGCAGGCAAGGTAGAGGCTGGCTGCGTGCCCGAGAACTATCCTGACCTGCTGAGAGACGAGATCTGGGAGCATAGGCTGACTGTCGTCCAGCGTCTGCTCAGCGTCATCAGAGAAGGACGGGTGCGGGGTGTCTCCAGCGCGGGAGAATGGTTGGTAGCGACTGACGATTCGCTCACAGGAGACGACAAATGCCATGCTCTCGCTATGGAGAGGGCTAAAGCTGCTGCTGACAGGTACTGGTCAGGGAAGAAAGCTGACTTAGAGAAGATCGCATCCGGCGAGACTGAGATCCCATCAAGCGTGCTGCCTTCATCGACAACAGAATCGCCATCGATCATCCCCAGTCAAACGACTGGCGAGATGAAGCAGTCAGCCGCCATGAGGCTGGCGGAGATGCTGGTAGGCGACAAAGGCGCTGAGAGAACAGTCAAAGGGCTGTTCATCGAGGGCTACATGGCTGCTGACGCTGACACCCGCAACCGCCATTGGATGCGCCGTGGAGTAGACAAGACCGCTACTGGGCGAAAATAGGCAGGCGCTGTAGACGCGATTGGACTGTTGACGACAACATGAGCCTGGGTGATCGTTTAGACACGCGGGCTCATGTTGGGTCTGTACAGGGTCAGCATTAGTATAGTCTCATACACGAAGCATGTTAGCAGTCTTCTTGTAGACTGCTTGCAGACAGCGAGGAGAACGACATGGCTATGGGAGAGATCTGGTTGTTGAGGCACGGGCAGACACCGTGGGCTCTGAGTGGCCAGCACACTGGTCGCACTGACGTGGGCCTAACGGACGAGGGCGTAGCGCAAGCGTTAGACGCTGGCAAGCGTCTAACTGCTGCTCGCGATCTGCGCAAGTTCGAGGAAGTCGTCTCGAGTCCATTGAGCCGCGCTCGCGACACGGCTATACTCGCGTCTAAGGGTCTCGTCGGGGGAGACGGAGAAGTCATCGTTGACGACAAACTCCTAGAATGGGACTATGGCGCGGCTGAGGGCCGCACGCGCTCTGAGATAGCGAGCCTCGTCAAAGAAGCTAACGCTAATGAGACTGGCTGGTCTGAGACTACCCTTGATGGCGAGACAGTGCCCTATGACGATGGGGTCGCTAAGCCCACTGATTGGGATCTCTGGGGAGATGGCCCGCAAGCGTTGCCAGCGTCCATGCGAGGAGACGAGACTATGACCGTGGCTGGCAAGGAGGTCACCGTGAGACGTGGCCGTGGCGAGTCTCTGAGCGCGCTCCGCCGCCGCGTGGAGACCGTCATCAAAGAAGTCTCGCCTGTGATCGAAGACGGAGGCGACGTGCTGTTGGTCGCCCACTCGCATGTACTCAGGGAGCTCACAGTAGCTTGGCTGGGGCTGCCTGCTGAGGCTGGCCGTTCATTCGAACTCGGCACAGCCCGTTACGCTGTGCTCGGAGACCACAAGGGCGACCACGTGGTCCGTGGCTGGGGACTGTGAGCCCCAGGGAAGGAGACTTGCTGACACGATGACTGACGCTTCTAGAGATGATGAGAGCACATGGCCTACTATCAAGCACGTGAGCCGCAAACTGCATGTCCGCGCTTACTGCGATGACCTCGAAAGCGGTGTGACTGTGACTGCTCGCAAGACTATCATCTTAGAGCAGTTCCAGTGCAGAGACTTTGTCCGGAGGGTAGAAGGCTGCCAGTTCTTCCCCACTAACGCCGATGGTCTCCGCAGGGCGCTCGGTCGCCTTGACTTGCATGCTACAGCCTCGCTGCAATGGGTGAGTCCGAGTCTATGGCGCGCCACAGGCTTCCAGGACGCTACCGGATTAGCCCTACCTGAGCTCGAACAGCACTCGGGCCACCTCGAGTACAAGGTCTATTTTGACTTCGAGCCGAACCTGTTGATCGTCGAAGACTCTAAGATAGTAGGCAAGCCTGACCGCAGGCGCAAGAAGCAAGCAGTGTGGCTGCAAGACGAGCCTGACGCCGTAGAACTCTGGAACGATCCCATCGACAGGATGCTCGAACTCGCCGACGCCGACGCTAAGAGGAAGAGCCTCATGGAGTTCCGCATCAACGAGACTCCTGCTGACCTCAGGGTAGAGCGCTCAGCAAGTCGATCAATTCTGACGTCACGTGAGTCTTGAGGATAGACTCCATGCGCTTGCCTGGCCTGTGGGCGTGAAGTTGACGCAGCTAAGGAAGTTGCGCTCTCCAGCAACGCCATCTCGCGTCTCGCCTGAGCAAGCGAGCGCGCCACGTTCTATCGCCAGCGCATCTTGCAGCCGTCATAGAAAACAGCCGCGTCTCACATGGGTCTAGAACCGCAGTAAACGCCCCTCTAAGGTGGTCAAGCCCGGCCATGACAGATTCATCATGGCCGGGCCCCAGTCTTGTCTAAGGGCGGTTTACTGCCGTCTCAGGGCATGTTCTGCGGTCAGCTGTGGACATCACTCGTCTCTGATCGTCTTAGCTCCAGCCCTGACTGCCACCATGCCACCTGGCATCGCACTCGCCACGCCTACCAGTACCGTGGCTATCACTAGCCAGGACTCTAAAACCCATGTAGTCGGGTCTATAGTAGTCATCCCCATCTTAGACCCGACCAGTATGCCGAGCACGCTGCCGACCACTACGCCATGGACTCCACTCACCAGCGAAAGTATGCCAGCTTCAGTCCATAGGGAGCCTTTCAACTGCTTGCTGCTCATGCCGGCTGCTGAGAGCAAGCCAAGTTCTCTCTTGCGCTGCATGACAGCCAGCGTCATCATAGTGAACAGGCCGAACACACTCACCGTGATCACGAGGCTGCCAGCGCCATAGTAGACGAGCAGCGAGTACAAGGCTTCGAGCCCGCCTTTCTTCACGATGAACTCGCGATCGAAGAAGTAGTAGTCTGGGTGCTCGTCTTCCAGACGCTTGTTGAACTCGCGGTTAGTCATCTCCTCGCGGGCTGCGTCGGTCATCGTGACGTAAGCGCTGGTCACCGTGCGATAGTCAGAATCATCCCATGGGACCATGATCCCAGAACGCAGGAACGACTCGTGAGTCACAGCGCCAACAGTGTAGTCAAAGTCTTCGTCTGGATGCTTCACGCTAGGTATCGAGAACTTAGACCCCACGTTGAGACCATACTTCTCAGCCGTGTCTGAACCAACTACAGCGTACCCCTCGTTCCACGCTCTGCTGGCTTCTTCGTCTTCTACTACTGACGTGAACGGGTCTCCTTTTATCGTGTACGTCAGCACGTCATAGTTCTTCCCTTTCTTCGCAGTCAGGCCTTTGACGCCCCTTCCCGCGAACAAGACTACTGACTTCACGTCAGGGTCTCTAGCCCAAGTCTCAGCGTCAGCCTCGCTGATGAAGTCTCCAACGCCCGTGCCTGCCTTCAAGCGGACTTGACTGTCAGCCTTGTAAGACACGCCGTATTCTATCTGATCGTGGTTCGACTGCCAGTTGCCTACCATCGTCACGCCGGACAAGAACAGCAAGCCGACCATGAACGCTGCGCCCACGCTGACTCCAGCTGTTGGCCTGCGAGTCAGAGACCGGAACGCTATAGCCCAACCCGGGCTCTTCCTGACGTGGGGAATCAGATTCAAGGACTTCTCTAACAGGAGTACGGCCCACTTGAACAGCGCTGGCCACGCAGCGTACAAGCCTATGACTAGGAGGGAGCATTCAGCTATGACAGTAGTCCAATCTGCGGTACCACGGGTAGTCCAAGTGAATGCTGTCATGATCACGCCAACGACGAAGCAGCCAAGGCCTATGACTGTGAGGAACCGCCGCCTGCTTACTGTCTTAGTCCCCATACTGCTGGCGGACTGCATCCCCGCAGCTTCCCTGGCGGGCTTCACTGCTGCTATCACTGCCGTGATGACTCCTCCGACCACCACAGCAGTGATAGCTAATGGATTCGCCTCAGCACGGATCGTATCGAACCCACCGATGTTCTGACCAGCCAGCAATGGAACTAAGCCTAACGCTACTAGCCAGCCGACGAACGCGCCACCGATAGACCCGGCTAACGACGCTACAGCCGTCTGCCCTATGACTACCCTCGTGACTGTGCTGGGCGAGAAACCACTAGCAAGCAGCAACTGGTAGTCTTGACGGGCCTCCATAGCCGCCACTTGCACTGCTTGCTGTATCGTCACCATGCCTACGACTAAGCACGCGAACGCAGCGAACTGCAAGCTATACGTGAACTGGTCATCAGCCCCAGTCACGCTCAACGCGGCCGCGGCGGCTGCGACGCCGAAGAACGTGCTCGACACGATGCTCAAGAACCTGGCCTTGCTGCGCCACATCTGTCTAGCCGTGACGAGAAGCGTGAACTCCCATTTAGGGCCACAGCGATGGGGGTCCTTCTCCTCTCGACGGGCTAGCAGTCTCCCATCAACGTCGATCTTCACTCTGCATCACCACTTGCAGTGGTGCTGTCAGTGCTCACAGCAGACTCTAAGTCTGCCCTGCTCACAGCACTCATAGGAGAATCTAAGATCACAGAGCCATCACTCAGGGCGATCACGTGATCAGCCAGCATAGCAGCACTGATGTTATGCGTCACCATGACTACGGTTATGCCAAGTTCTCTGACGATCTTGTCTCGCAGTAGGCTGAGTACCATGTCGCTGCTCTTCACGTCTAAACTTCCCGTAGGCTCATCCGCGAACACTACTTTAGGCCTCTGGAGGAGCACCCTTGCTACCGCCACTTTCTGCCGTTGGCCTCCAGACAACTGGCTGGGCATGTGCTCTAACCGGCTCGCGAGGTCTAGCTCTCTGACGATAGCGTCGAACTCGTCCCAATCAGGGTCAGCGCCAGCCAGCCTGTATGGCAGCAAGATGTTCTCCCGGGCAGTCAAGATCGGGATGAGGCCATGCTGCTGGAACACGAAGCCTATCGCACTCCTACGGAACTCGGGTATGCGCTTGGCAGGCATAGTCTGCACTTGCTCTCCAGCTACCGTCGAAGAGCCAGACGTCGGAGAGTCGAAGCCTGCTATGCAGTGCATCAGTGTGCTCTTCCCAGAGCCAGACGCGCCTATGACCGTCGTCATAGCGCCTGCTGGCAACTGCAGGCTCACATTCCTCAACGCTTGGACTGCGGCTTCTCCCTCCCCGTATGTCTTGCATAGACGCGAGCATGAGACAGTCTTGTCAACGTCGCCCATGAATAGCTCCTAACCACGATCAACTATGTCAAGAAGATATTTCATAGGCAGCCTCACGACGACCAGACACGAGAACAGCCAGACCTACGTGTCTGCAGGCTGGCTGTCTACTGGTTACGGGGCAAGGGCTAAGAAGCTCAACGTCTCCGGAGGAATGGGTTAGCTGGGATCTTAGGAGCGTCAGCAGCACTCAGAGCCGGGACGCTCAAGCCACGTGCAGGCTGTTCTTCTACCGTCTTCGACTTGCCAGCGAGATCTGCCAGCTGCTCGATAGCAGTCCTGCTGTCGCCTGTCTGAGCGGAAGCGCCTACTGTCTCAGGAGACTCATCATTGCCGGCATCGTCTCCGCCAGACATAGTCTCCCCGTCATCGACGCTTCGCGAGTCTGCCGTCTCCGGATCGACAGTCAGGGAAAGGTCGACTGTAGGAGTTGTCCGCACCGGCATTCTCGATTGGCTGTGTCCAGCAGTCTCAGAAGCTAATGGATCTATGGCAGGCTTGCGCTCAGCGTCAGCGTCGTCTGTAGCCCCTACCGTCTTGATGGCAGTCTCCCCAGCGTCATGCTGACCACTCAGATCAATGATCTCTTCGACTGTGTCTACATGAGCGCCAGTCGTCGAAGGCAAGCCTACGTCTAGCAAGCCGCCGGGTTCTCCCCCGTCCGGCTGCCCGTGATCGTGAGCGTCAGTCTCATCACCAGTCTCCATGGCGTCGTCAGCACTCAGACCACCATGGACCGACTCCCACCATTCTAGCGTGGCTTTCACTTTGTCTAACGCGTCATCCACTTGCTTAGCGTTGTACCATACCCTACGCTTGTCATGGAATCTCAGATTCTCCACGTCTCTGCTCGTGTAGAGTCCCACTGGCATGCCTGGAACGCGGGGAGTGTCTCCTCCGACTATCACAGGCTCGTTCTTCTTGCCCCATAGACCAAACATGACACTATCATACCATGGCCCATCACCATACCGCAACTTTAGGTATTTACAGGCTGCAGGTGATCGTCAGTCTGACAGCAGATGCGCGCTACGCAGAGGCAAGGCTTGAGCCTTGAGCACAGCGACTACGCTGTCTACTGGTATCGTGCCGTCTACTGCGTCCATGTGGAAACGACTGTCTGCACTGTCCCCACGGTTGTCTCCGAGCACGAACAGTCTGCCCTCTGGCACTTCTACGTCAACGTAGACCCCAGGGTCGACCGGGTCCACGTCATCAGGCAGGTAGTCTTCCCTCAGCCTCTCGCCATTCACGTACACTCCAGTTAGCGTCACCTGCACATGGTCTCCTGGAAGACCGACCACACGCTTCACTATCAGACCGCCCTCTGTCGGCGAACCGTCCATCCAACCCATCTCGTCTCGGAAGACAGTGATGTCCCCACGTTCTACGTGACCGGCCCAACCGCTGATCTTCTCGCCGATGTACGTGTCTCCTACTTCCAGCGTGGGAGACATGCTCGCCGACGGCACCTTGTAGAAACCGAACACGGTCGAGAACGCTACAGACAGAACAATAGCATACACGACCCAGTCGATTTGCAGCCAGCAGCGCCGCCAGCGGGTCAGATGACAAGGGAAATAGTCTGCGGTGACCCTCTCAGGAGAACCAGAACCATGAGCGCAGCCGGCTGTAGACGATACTACTGCACGCGAGTGCTTGCCTCTAGGCTGTTCTCCCCACATGAGACTCCAAACCAGCGCGAGTCCTCCCTCACGCACGAACTAACTGACTACGGTCTAGTTTACCGCACGCGCTGGACTGACACTGGTCATCCCGCGAGATCGTCACTCGTCACTACGTCCATCTCGTAGTCTATGATGCCCTCCTCAGCTACTGGACGAGGCTTGCGTGGCGCCGGCTTCTTGCCTGTAGACTGGGACTGCTTCGAGCCCCCTGTCTTAGTGAGGGACGGCGTCTTCTTGTTGAGGGCAGCAGACGCGAGCTTCTTCTCCTGTCTCTCGCCTCCACCACTGGTAGGCTGTTTCTTGCCTGAGTTCTGTCTGCTATGCGGCTTTTCCACCGTTCTCTGCCCATCAGCAGCAGTCTCTACAATAGACTGCTCCCCCGTAGAGTCCCCAGCAGATTCGTCTCCAGCTATTCCAGGCGCAGCGCCAGCATCGTCAGAACCAGGTTCTTCTAACGCGAAGTCTACCACGTCTAAGCCTGTAGACAACTGCTGGTCGGCTAGTATGAGCGTCTCCAGACCCGCGTCTCCACCATCAGCAGGCAACGCATCAAGCTTACCATAGAGCGCGCTCCACATCGCGGCTATGAAACCAAGCTGCCTGTCTACACTACTGCCGGCGAGCTCTGAGAGGACTTCTGCTTCGACTGTCTTCTCGTCTCCTACCCTGCTCAGCGCCTCAGACCACATGCTGCCTTCACTGACTGCAGCCCACACGCCGACGCTCAATAGCTCTTCGAGCCATCTCTGCCTCAGCCTCCAATCGATTCTACTGGGGGCAGACCATCTGCTCACAGTCTCATAGAACTCGTCGGCTCCAGGAGTGCCTACTGGAATCTTCCCTATGTTGTCAGCCAGGCCGCCAGTCAACGTGGAGAACACGCTGCTAGCGAGCTCTGGCTGGACTACGCCTATCCTAGCACGGATCCTGCGCCATGCCAGCCAAGCGTTAGACGGCAAGCCTGACTGCTTTAGCTCTGGCTCCCAAGACTCCCAGTCGCCGCGACCGCCGTCGACTATGCTCAAGTCTGACAGTTTAGGCTGCCCATACGTCTTCACTGTAGCTGCGCCTATCGCGTCTAAACCATACTGCTGTGGGTCAACCAGGGAATAGTCTCTGATCATAGCTTCGAACAACCGGCTACTGCTCATCTTCTTAGACTTGCCTGCCGTCACCATGTCTACACTGACCGCAGCTACGTAGAACATAGCAGCGTCGATGCCGGCGATTTCGACTACGTTCTTGAAATTCCCCCATAGCTTAGCCTCGATGCTGGACTTACTGCCCAGGGGCCACGCAGACATGACAGCATGCAAGACCGAACGCCAACTGACAGACCATCTGCCTTCCAGTTCTAACGGCGTCTGGCTATCGCTGACCGTCATCTTAGCGTCTAAGAAGAACAACTGACGAGAATCATCCCACTGGCATAACGCTGGCAGTGATGGCGTCCCGAGCGTCTCGTCTTGCGAGCCATCAGACTGTTTAGAGACTGCTGTCATCTTGCCTGTCATAGCGTCGACGCCATAGTCAAAACCATGCGTCGGCGGCTGCAAGCCCACCAGCACGTGAGCTGGCCTCGAACCAATCACCCTGTACACCAAGATCTCTTCCAATCACATGAACGGCTTCATAGCCGTGCTCCATCCATCTACTGCAAGTCAGATATGGCCTGACATGCCAGTGCCAGCATGTCAGCAGACAGGGCGTCAGACTGCGTAGATCGCCGCTTCCAGGCCTTTAAGAGTCAGTTTAGCGTCATCAGTGCCGGTAACTTCTAATCGCTCTGTAGCGTCCCCCACTGCCTTGCTGACGACGTCCACAGGCGCAGCTGATCCAGTTCTATCATCAACACTTGCTTCTTCCCACTTCTCGCAATAGCGCACAGCCCGGTCTAGGATAGCTGACGCGGCTGCTGTCACTGCCGGCTTATAGCTGCCATGCATGACCTCGTGGGCTAAGTCACGGCAAGCGCTCACGTCTGCAGACCAGCGCGTGAGTGATGCTAGAGACAAGACGGGATCGTCGTCTAACACATAGGAGAACGCGCCAGCGCCACTTCGCATCAAGACAGCAGCGTATTCGGAGAGCATGCCAGCAGCTGTCGCCGTGACCTCGTCTCCATCATGGCCGTCCACGGTCGTCACCCAGGCTGTAGCGGTCTCCCCAGTCTCCCTGTCATCACTGACTGCTACCATGCGGGCAGTCAGCATCGACTCTATGACCTGGCTGTGCTCTGCCTCCAGGTGCTCGATCTGCTCACGCATGAGAGACTGCCTCAACTGCGCAGCGTGAGTCGACGTCGCCCCAGGCTCGTCAACAGTGCTGTAGACCGCCGTCAAGTCTGCGTCTACTACGTCTGGAGACGAGACTACGCGCAAGCACAAGAAGCCATCCGCTACGGCGCGGTGGAACAAGGTCTCACGAGCCCAGCCAGCCGAGTCTAAGACGGCCATAGCCTCCCTCACCGCCGCCGACACGGCTTTCTTAGAACCGGCACCGAACCAAGACCATCTGTTTGCTTTCACGCGAGTCCTCGCGGACGCCAGCGTCTTGCAAGCTTCTACTGAGTCCATTCTGTTCCCCTGCGATTCAATGTCTGTATCTAAGTCAGACTGACTGCCTTATTGCTACGGGGTTCGCAGTCTGTCTACGATCCCTGCTTTATTCTACGTGGCATGTCGACCCACAGCAACACGCAGACTAAGATGAGCGGCGGACTACAGGTGCTAGATGAGAGCATGACAAGTCCGGCAGGTAGCCTGTAGACACGCCATGTTGACAGGAGACAGACTATTTTGTATTGTATGAGCAAGCACGAAGCCAATGGATCCCACCATCAAGCAGACGCTAACACAATCAGACCCGTGGAGCAGTTCCGGTTAGGACTCCACGGGTCGACTCAATTCTATCTGATCGTGCACTGCGTTAGCCACCAGCACACTATCGGCATGAGACAGCAAGCGACATGAGACTCTCGTCTGTCTTCTATCCTCTGTGCTTCCTGACGTACGTGGCCACAGCTGCCAGCACTAATGATGCGCAGGCTGCGAGCTGCAACACGCCGAGCAGCCTGCTACTGTGCTTGCCCCTGCCTTCGTTGCCTGACACGACGCTATCAGGTAGAGCATCACTGTCACTGACGTTGTCTGGCAGGCTGGACCATGCGCCCCCTGTCTGCGTAGTGGAAACAGGCTTACTGTCGAGTCTAGACTTCTCTCTCAGTTCGCGGCGCTTCTCTAGGATCTCCGCTGATGGGGTCAGCGTCGCCCCTCCCAGCCATCTCCCATCAGACGTTTCGATCTGGAGCGTCAACGGGTCGCCTGCCACCCAATCTTCGTCAGCAGTCTCGTCATACTCGTCCGGGTTGTTGAACAAGGTCATCTTCTGCAATGCACCGATCTCGCCTGCTCCTACTCTGACTCCAGCCAGGTCTACGAGTGTCCTAGGCAACAGTCTGTCGTCGAACGCTGTAGTGATGATGACGAAATTGACCTTGTTCTCCGCATTAGACAAATACCGTTCAATGAGTTTGACCACGATGCGCCAGTCATCTACGACGTCTCCGTCAGTGTCATCATCAATAGTGCAGTCATCTAAGATCTGAGAGTAATAGGGGACATCTACGTCAATGATGAACAAGTCTCCGTCCTCAGCATCTGCCAGCAGCGAGGTCAGGGCGTGGACGTCAGACGCCATCTCGGGAGCGCCCTGCTTGAACTCGCCACGATAAGCGCGATCGCAGACAGTGCCCTCAGCCATGTGGGCGATCGAATCAATGAACTGCGTGCGCTTCTGCCCTGGCTCGACGCAAGCCAGCATCAACCGTCCGGCTACCTGACCGCAGTCATAGCTCATCAGATCGCGCCTTGCCGATGGCGCCCATCTCATGACGTCAGGCAGTAGAGGCTCGTCCGCATTGCCTACGATCTCAAACGACAGTGGCTTGCTGGCGTGAATCCCGTTCTCACCGAGTCCAGACCAATTGCTACCGTGTTCGAATACGTCGCCTGTTTCGCTGAGACTATCGCTATCACTGCGACTCATCTACGCCCTCCATCGCCTTAGGCTTCAAAGACTCGATCCCGTCGTCTACAGGGCAGATATTCAGTTCACCGTCGACTACTGCGACCCGCACGAACGTGCGCTTGTCTACAGTCCGAGTGAAGCCCCCTCCAGACTGTTTTTCAGGTTGATCAGCAGGCCCATCGCACACGACTGCACGCATAGAGCCCGGCAACGCTGATAGCCTAGCAGCAGTGCTGGCTTCTCCTGACTGCTTCCCGACAGCTGGCGTCTTGCGTGCAGGCTTCGACTCTTCCTCGTCCAGGATGAGATCAGACAACGGGTCGACCAGCCGCTCTTCGATGAGGCGGTCTAATGGCCTAGCACCATAGTTGTCTGCTTTCGCTTTAGACACGAACCAGCGTGGAACGCCACTGCTCAACTGCACGTCTAGCCCATGGAGCTTAGCCTTCGAATCCACGATGCCCCATTTGAGCTCAAAGATGCGCTCTAGAGAAGTCAGGGTCAACGGCTTGTAGACTATGATCTTGCCGAACCGGTTGCGGATCTCCGTACGGAACTCTTTCTTGATAGCGCTCTGCACGTCTGCCTCCAGTGTCGACTCCACGTCGACTGGCCCACCGAAGCCGAGTTTGCTCATCCCCTTAGCCGACATCGACTGAGCACCAAGGTTCGACGTCATGATGACGATGAGCTTCGTGCAGTCGACGTCCATCACCTGAGTGCATTTGACTTTCCTCTTAGATCCATCTGGCGCGGTGGCCTCAGTGTCAAAGCGCACGGGGCCACTCAGGACGCCATAGTCTAAGAGTGGGAGCAGGATGCTGTCATAGATGACTGGGTTAGCCTTCTCGATCTCGTCTAACAGCAAGACCCCCCGCTTGTGCTTGTACACCCAGTTCAGGAGGTCGCCGCCATCATCGTAGCCTACGTATCCCTGGCTAGACCCTATGAGCCGGTTCACTGAAGCGCTGTCATGCAGCTCAGAGCAATCGATCCTCTTAAGGCACTCCTCACTGCCGAAGCACGCTGTAGCCAACGCCTTAGCAGTCTCAGTCTTCCCTACTCCAGAGGGGCCTGCCAACAGCATGCTGGCTATAGGCTTCTTATCATCGGCCAGGCCAGCTTTCCGTCGCACGATCGGTCGTACGACAGCGTCAATAGCAGCGTCTTGGCCGATGACTTTAGACTTGAGGGCCTTGACCAGCTCGTCCCTAGTCCGGAACAAGAACAACGGCTCTCCAGTCTTGCCTCTAGGTGGGAGAGGTGGCGCTGGCGGCCCCCCAGCTGCCGGGTGCCGGCTCTTAGCCATAGCCCTGGCTTTCATCGCAGCGTCAGTCTGAGCCTTCGACTCTGCTTCGATCTCAGCGGCAGTCTTGAACTTCACTGGAGAGCAGAGCGCCTCTGCTGCCATGCCGTGTGGGCCATACTTGTCCAGTAACCATTCTCTGGCTGTCTTAGGGGAAGTCTTAACCCCATTGAAGCTGCAGTCAGCGCAATAATCGGTCACGAGCTCGATGACAGACTTCGGGTCATAGTCTTCCAGCGAGCACCAGCTGGCTGTCGAACGGGTCATCACGAGGATGACGCCTGGAGTCACCTTGCAGCCGAACCTGTCAGCCCAGTATGCGCTGGACGCTAGCTTACGACTCAAGAACCTAGCGTCTAAGTCTGCTGACGCACTAGGCTGCATGTCGTAGCATTGAGACTCGTCTTCGAACAAGAAAGCGTTGCTGTCTATGCTATGCGCGACGCCCCTGTCAGTCTTAGCCATCACCACGCATGGCGTCATCATCGGCTTAGCGCTCATGAGAGACTCAAGGCAACTTGGCTCTTCGAACAACAGGATGCTGTCACCGTCATCAAAACACGAGTACAGGCTGCTCCATAGCCTGTATGCTCCCTCTGGAGTCATGCAGTCGAACGCTTCTTCTTGCGTCATGCCTTCAGGCAAGAGACCGCCGCAGGCTACGTCAGGGTCAGCGTAGTCGACAGTCACTTTCTTGAGCGTGCGTCCACTCAGGAACAATGGGACCCTACCATCAGAGCAACGCTGGGTGATAGCAGACAGTGTCTCGTCTTCGCCTATGGCAGTCTTAGACTGCAGGACTACCAATGGCTCTGGGGCTGCTGCCATCCTTCGCACGACTGCCCTCGCGTTGCTGTCTAGCCAGTTCCGCGCATCGTCGTCGAACGTCCTCAAGTCTCGAGACGCTGCCTTCACGGAGATTGGCTCTGAGAACTGCCGGATGAGCGCTCGCGCAGCTGCACGGCATTCTTCTAATGGCGAGAGCAGACTGCAGTCAGTCTTAGGCTCTAGCATAGCCAGCACGCCACTCGGAGCGCAATATGACTCTCCAGACAATTCGCTGGCTACTGCTTTCACGAGCCTGGTCACAGCCTCAGTGAAATGAGAATACTTCCCTGGCGCTTCTCCACGAGTGCTGTCAGGCTTCAAGGCTGCCCTGGTGATCTTCTTCTTGACGGCCATCTAATCCTCCTATTGATGAACAGGCAGACTGCGCGTCCGCCTCATAGCAGTCTGCCTGCTAATGCCCTCAGGCTACTCTCATAGCATGCAGGTGACGCCTCAGACTCACGAGCATGATCTCAGTGTCTTGCAGCCCAAGATGCCTCTCGTTCTCGTCTGCTGAGAGAGCGCCCCATCGCCGGGCGTAAGACTGCAGTTTGTTGTCAGTCTTCCCATCGTATGGGTCTAGACGCTGGCTGATTTTCCTTGAGTCAATGATCTTGATGAGACCGTCTCGCTTAGCCTCAGCGTACCCGTCGACGCACTGACGGAACCAGGAGTCTTCGAAGGGCGCGTTATGGGCTACGAATGGGGCTGACTCGAGGGCGTCTAGCAACTGGCCCTGAGCAGCCGAGTCAGCCTCTAACGGCATCAGGCCACGGAGATCGGTGGTCTTGATTCCAGAGATGCTCTCAGTCGGATTGCCTAGCTCCATCCGAGTCTCGCTCACACCGTAACTGCGGGTAGACTCGCCATGCAGCGTCTCAGACTCGTCATGCAGGTCAGCCCAAGCCCAGCCAGCGTTGATGCACCAGTCTCGCATCGGATGCAGCCCGGTCGTCTCCAGGTCGATTCCGATGACGTCTCCCACGCAGGGATTCCTCAGATATGAGTCGATCAGCACGTCTCTCAAGATTTCATGGTGCATGTGATCGCTGACAGAAGGCAGCCTCGTCTCCCTAGACTGCACTTCTCCCCATACTTTCGATTCTAAGTAACCAAGATCGGACATCGGGCGCCCCTGCAAGACTAAGACGTCACGGCAGACTCTGGCTACGCCATTGTCAGTGAGCTCATAGTCTGTGAACGATGGCGGGAGCGGCCTGGCAGACGCAGTCTCAGTCTTGCAGTCAGTGCTCTGAGAACCCGTGACGCCAGTAGACTCGAGCCAGTCGATCTCGTCTTGCAAGTTCTTGCACCACCAGCCGATAGCCCTCACTGGAGCATACGGCAGACGGGCAGTGACGTAGTCGGGGTCGTAGAAGAACCTGCGAGACAACGCTTTAGCTGCTGCTTCGATCTGACGGCGTTTCTCATAATAGCCGTCTAGAACCTCCACGGGGGTCTGCGACACGCCTATAGCCCAGTCACCGTACTCTCCCTGCACTGTCTGCTGCGAGGGTTCGAGAACGTAGTCTAGCAAGCCAGCGTCGCCAGTCTTGTCGAGTAGCGTCTTCCATGCAGACAATGAATCTGCGGCCTGAGCTCTTAGCTTAGCGGGCAGGTCGATGCGGTCGTCGAACTGCCCCATGCTCACTTCTCCTCCCCAGCGTCGCCGGTGGGCTCATCGGCGGCGAGGAGGGTCTCATCGAACAAGACTGACTCGGTGATGATAGCCTCTCGGTTGTCTACAGCCCACTCGTCGAACGTGGCCTCAGCAGGCACTTCCCTCTCGAACTGTTCAGCCAGCTCAGCCAAGCCTGGGACACGGAACTCGCCAGACGCCTGCATGTTGACAGCACTGTCTCCATCAATGAACAGTCGACGCAAGTCAGAGCCAAGCATCTGCTTGCCGGTCTTCTGATCTACCAAGTCCTGGCTATCCAGCAAGCCGTCGACGACTGCTAGCTTACTGCTCACCTCCTCAGCCTCAGTGTAGGAGAGCTCAGGCTTCACATACCCCTCACGGGCAGGCTCGACCTGCTTGTTCTCCTTGACGAGCTTGATAGCGCTCGCTACGGCCGTAGCAAGCAAGCCAGCCGCCGCGGCTACCGTGAAAGCGAGCAGCGCGTTCTGGACTTTGTTCTTGTTGGTCATGGTTACCCCCATCTGATAGCCGGCGTCTGACGCTGGCTTGTTGTCTGAGTCCATTGACGATTCTAACAACAGTGCTCGCACTATAGCAATGGTGCTGTCATGCTGCCTGGAACGTCAGTCTTCCTGCTTGTCGATAGTTCCGTCAATCTCCAGACCATACTCTTGGTCTTTCACTGCCCCGACCATGATGAGGGCCGGGTTCACCGGATAGTTCTTCCGGTTCTCCCAGAACTGGCGTTCGTATTCTTCCCCCATCGGGGTGCTGACATGCCCCTTGTACATGATGCTCCTCCCTGTAGCCAGCGTCTGCCTCCATAGTATACTGGCAGTTCGCCTTCACACAATTATACATCAAGATCACAGTAGTCGGGAGGTGAGAGGCTAACCCTTGCTTGCGATGACGCAACGGTGCGTCGGTGCTACGAGCGTGCTAGGATCGACTAGACGAAAACGCGAGATCAAAACAAAAAGAAAACAATGGGTCACTCAGTACAACTCAAGAACTCAGCTGACGTCAAGTCTTACATGGCCGGGGAAGAGAAGCGGGCAGCTTGCAAGAACAAGCACTCAGATGCGATCAACGGTGCGCTGGAGTGGATTGATTGAGTTGAAGAAGTTCGTACGTGAGAACATGGCCCTCCTCGCCCCGAGCGTGGTGATGAGCGCTGTTGACGGTGAAACTGGCTATTGTGATGATCATGGTGGCGAGGTAGGCTCGTCGGCGCTGGTCATCGACGCAAATGAGGCGAAGACAGAACAGCGTGCTGTCGTGTCTGAGATCATGGAGATCCTGCGCCACGCCGCCAGTACTGGCGCGCTCCCTGGCTATTCTGAGATCACCAAGACTGATAGCGGCCGTGCGGACAGCTACTGGACTTGGGAGATCAAGCGAGCGCTCGTTGCCATCAGTCGTAGCATGAGTCAGATTCGACCCCTCAGACAGTCCGAGCATCCATCCCCTATAAAGCCTTAGAATCGAATGCCGCGAGATCGCAAGTATGTTCGCTCGGTCTCGCGGTACTCTTCCTGCTGACACCGTAGGAAAGCCGTACTCGGTATAGTACATCACCCGTAGCCGGGATCGGCCTGAGAATCGATCAGAGCCCGATTCTGCTATCATCAGGCGAACGGCTACTACCCCGTAAGCTCGGAAGCCTGAGAACGCCGTCTAACGCTAATGACCGATGGCCACTGTCTGGCCATGCCTGTGAGAGGAAGGGGTGCAGTCTCGTAGTAGTGAGGCTGTCTCGCCAGTCGCGGCAGACGTCAGGCACCCGTAAGTACGGAAGCAATACTGTTATTGCGTAGCAGACGCGGTCTACTGCCGGCGTCGCCTGAACGGGTTGACAGGCGTCGCGCTGCTGCCCGCCTGACCGTCGCCTGTTCCATCCCCGCTGCCTGCGTCTGCGCTGCTGCCTGCTTTGCTGTCTGCTTTCGACTCGCTGGCTGACCGTGAGTCCGCAGTAGACTTCCCTGCGGGCAGTGACGCTGCATGACTGCCTGCGCCTCCCGCCGGGTGAGTCACCTGCGGCCACTCGTATGATGGCTCGCCAGCGTCAGTTGCAGTCTCATCGTCAGCAGTGAACGTCCATGGGCCATTCTGCTGCGTCGGTGACGAAGAGGACGTGACTGGACTCGGCGAGGCAGCTGTCAGTAGACTACCGAACGGGGAGGCTTGCCCGTCGACTGCGTCAATGAGCTTACTGGCCGACTCGAGGGAGTCCTCCCACCTGGACAACGCTGCTGTGAGTCGTCTGGCAGCATCCACGTCTACGACAGACCCATCGGTCATGAGTCCTCTAGCCTTGCCTGCAGTCTTCAAAGCGTCAGCAGCGACGCAGACAGCGTCAACAGACTGCGCGGAGTCACTGGCTACGCTCTTAGACATGAGGAGCCGGGCTAACGTCTCCACCTTGCTGACCATCTCGTCTAACTCTATTATCGGGTCAGTCGCCTGCAAGGCTGACTGCTCGGGGTCTGAGTCTACTGCTACGCTGCTTGACGTCGCTTCCATAGCCGCCATAGCCCTCTTCACGGCACCATCAGCCGTCCATTCTCCCATGCTCACAGCGTCTGGCCTGCCAGACGGGATAGCAGCGTCTCCAACCGTGCTCATGATGACTGTAGGCTTGTCCTTGCCGTACTCGCGGCCAGGCAGACCAGACTCGTTAGACTGGTGCCTCACGTAGAGGGACAAGTACTGCTCTGCCTGATAGGGGCTCAACTCGCATTGCGCGTCTGAGAGCTTCACGTCGCTTCTGAGCCACGTGAGCCTGCCATCGCCGCTGACAGCAGTGTCCACGACCATCGGAGACACTGGGCTGCCAGCGTACTTCTTCAGAATCCAGTCGTCCACCTGCTTGCGGGCGTTAGCAGCCAGCCACTTCTGCTTCTCCTCCTGGCTCATGCCTGCTGTAGGCCAATCGTACTGCCAGACCAGCCAACCGCCGGTAGTCTCCAGTATGTAACCAGGGCGTGCCATCTCAGACATAGCCTTAGCCCGCTTCTTCTTCCATCTGGTCCCCTTCACGACCTCGACGGCAGCGTCAGCGACGGTGAACGCTGCCAGCGTAGCCAGCACACCGCCGCCGAGCAATAGCACACCACCGGCAGCGAGGACAGCCCAGAACGGGGAGTCAGTAGGCCTGGCAGGGAAGTCTTCGTCAGTGGTCTTCTCAGACATCCACTCTGAGTCGAATGGCGTCACATGATAGGGATCATCAGTGCACAAGGCTGTCAGCTTGACCGGGTCTATTCTCTTAGCTGGAGAATACGACAAACCGAACGTCTGGCAGTTCCCTGAACGCCAGTCGATAGTGGACACCCTGTCAGCAGTCACAGCGTCAGCCCAGTCAGGGTGACCGTTACTGCGCATAGAGTCTGCTATCTTAGACAGTATAGTCGACTGCTCTGCGCCAAGCACGTCCGCTTGGTAACCATACGGTGCTTGGATGTACAACGCTGCCAGGGACCCGTCAACGTTCGTATCAGCAGTCCAGCTGATGGCAGCAGCGTCGAGAGACTCCTGATCGTAGTCCCAGAATGGTCTCCAGCCGGAGTCTCCGTCGCCCCCGAACTGCTTGGCCACTTCGACCCTGGGGGCTAAGCCATCGTCTGACGCGGCATCAACTGTCGTGTCTGGCTCAGCCTCTCCATCTACAATGGTGCTCTCACCGATCAGCCTGTCCTCATCGCCGCCTTCGCCATCTCCAGCGATGGGATCGCTGACGTCTACTGTCGTGTACTGCTCGTCTGGCATCATGTCTCCTACCCTGTCGTCGACCCGACATGTCTCGTTGCGTGCATGCTGACATAGTCTCAGCCCGCCCAGAAAACTCTGGAGTAGGCCGAGACGACGATCCACTGTCTGCTGTAAGCAGTCTGGAATTGCCTACGACTGCTTGCGAACCGCGAAAGCGTCAGAAGCTGGTAGCGCCTTTCTTGAGCGCCGCTGGACCATTCGGCCCAGCGAGACGCGCTTTGCCGTTGTCTATCATGATGCTCCCGTCAGTCTCCATACTAGACCCAGTGACCCTGTACGTGACCGGGTACACGCCGTTCTTCAAGTCGTCTACCTTGAAGCCAGTGCCGTCTTTGTCGAGCAGCGCAGAATCGAACCTCTTGCCTGCTCGGATGCTCACGATGTCGTACTTGTCTACGAACTGCTGGAACTCCAGGTGAGACTGCCCGACTCGCGGGAAGAACATGAGTGCTAGCAGTGTGACGAGCACGCAGACTGCGAACGTGATGACGTTCCTGCGCCGCGTAGCGCCAGCTTCTGCAGCGTCCATCATCCTAGCCTTGCCTGCGAGGTCCCACTTAGAGAACGTGGCTTTGTCTACGATCTTCAATAGACCAGTCCAGTCTAGCACTGCTATCAGGGCTACACCGGTGATGATCGCCAGTACTGCTATCACTATCGTCTTCACGCCGCCGGTCTGCACGACGACCGGCCAGTCGATCTTAGTGGCTTCCAATTCAGCTCTCCTCGTCTAGCGTCTAGCGTCTACTCGCAGCAGCCCAGCGCTAGCCAGCAAGCCAGACTGCCACTCAGACAGTGAGATATGCCTTCAGTCGCGCCGCGCGTATGACGCTTCACGGGGGATCCAGCGCCATGAGCCGATTCCCCAGTCATCAGTCTTACCGTAGTCGACCATCACCATGTCACGGTTCACCATGCTCGCGCAAGCAGCCAGCACGCCACTACGGTCAGGCTCGCTCAGCCAGATAGGTGTCCAAACCTTCCTGTGATGCCCCATGAGGCGTCGCATGAGGCCTTCTAAGCCACCAGCCGCCTCACTATAGCCTAACGTGACTGAGTCTACTTCTCCTTCGAGTGACCTCAGATCCCATCCGGCCTGCTCCCTGCGCCCTATCTCGTCGAACACGGGAGCCCAAGAATAGCATGCCCTTGAGGGCAGCCATGAAGACAGCCAGCGCACGAAGCCAGACTCGTCACCTATGACAGCGTGCCTGCTCACGAGCTCTTCAGAGCAACCATAGATGACGCTGGCAGCCTGCCAAGCGCACTTGAAGTTCACACTGTCTACGTCGACCCTGCTGAGAGAGCCGATCTTCCTCGTAGGCATCGACAAGTCTATGACCCTAGCAGGCATACCGTTCGGCTCCGGGTCATCCCACGAGGCTACGAGTGCTAGCCAACTGCTCACTGGCGCGAACAAGCGTCGGCGGTCGAGATCCCACGAGTATCCCCTGTCATTGTTCAAGAACGGCTTGTTAGAGCGCACGATCCTGATGTCTGCCAGTAGTAGCGAGCTGAGCACGCAGTCGAACGCGAGGCATCGCTTCTGGTCGTTGCTCATGTTAGGGCACTGGTACGACCACGTAGAAGAGTCTAACTCTCTTGGCAGCATCCTGTCTCTCGCTACCATGCCTGCCACTGTCACCGCGAGATACCACCAGTAGTCGACAGCGCGCAGTGCAGCGCCGCCCGCGGTCAACGAGCCGATCGTCGTAGCCGCGTTAGACTCATAGCCCATCCAAGAGTAGTCTAGCGCGTCAGAGTACAAGTGCTCCTCGTAGAACCTGGAGTCTCCGGGTCCGGTAGCCACTACGGCGTCTGCTTCGTTCTTAGTCCACACTATGGGCCCACCGGTCGCCTCAGAGAAATTAGACACTATGAACCTTGGGACCACGTGCTGGCACCTGCACTTAGGGGCAGTCCCCCTCGCTGCGTCTACCATCTTGATGCACTCCGATCCTGCAGGCTATCTCCTCAGCCTGCCTATGACGCTTCTCCCATGCCATACGTCTGATAGAACTGTCATCGCACGCTATCAGCGTGACTGCTAGTCATAGCCAGCATAGCGGGCGATCCCGAAATCCGGCGCTCTGGCGTCTTGTTCTTCTTCCTCGCGTTCCTAGCCAGCCTCCGGTTGATCTCGCGCCGCCGTATGTCGTCTTGCACCTTCTTCAGGTTAGCGGCTGGGTCATCGACCTTCTTGAGGACCCGTTCTTTCTTAGCGTCCCGATCGTAGTTCCAGTCAGCTGCCAGTCTCACAAGCACGGAGTCTGGAACCCATTCTCCGTCTTCTCCCAGCTTAGCGCCAGCCTCCACGTAGCCGCCAAGAGACCACAAGATCTTAGACTCTGTCCGCTTCTGCTTGACTGACGTGGCTTTGACCACCAGGCAAGACCGGACTGCCGACACAGCGCCAGCAGTGAGCCTGCCATCAGCGCCAGTGAGTGTGATCACACTCCCATCGTTCTCCAGGTGACGGGGGAAGCCTGCTGTCTCGTCGTCCTCGACCTCAGGCTCGAGTGTGATCACGCCATCATTCTGCCGTCGCAGCCCTCCGACGAGATCCTGTCCATCGACCATTCGGACCAACGCGGCTTCCCCGACGAATGCGCTCAAGTCCATGCCGATCACCTCAGCCTCCGCTGCCGCGTCGGCTGCCTCATGGCTCAACGCAGTGTGGTCAAAGCCCTCCACCTGATCGTAGTTAGCCCCCATGCCCTAATCCTCCTGACTCGATTGCGCTGCGAGACGACAGGGCACAACGCGTCTGACTGCACTCACAGCTTTTTCATCTTCAGAACAACTCTAACCCGACTATCGACATGACACGCCGTTAGAACGTGTTTTCTCATAAGGTATCGGGGCAAGTCTGGCAGGGGGGGGCAGCAGACATATCTCACTGACGCTTAGATCAATAGCGAGGCGGCGACGACAGCGTGTGATCGCGTCATAGACTGGAGGAAAGATGACTGAAGTCAACGAACGGGACTTCGTAGCAAGCAAACAGGGAGAGGCGTTGAGGCTCCTCAGAGACGGCGATGTAGACGCAGCGTTCGACTGCTATGACAAGCTGCGGTTGAACGAGGACGCAGACACGCTCGCCGACCCCGAACTGCTCGCAGACTTCTTTGAACTCACTGACCACATCGATGGCCTCACTGAACGCCAGAGGGCAACGGCAGCAGTATTCAAGTCTACTTGGGCGAAAGCGTACGATGACGCTAAGAACGCCTTGAAGGCGGAGAATGAAGACTGCGAGCCTGTCGAAGCCCCCATAGCAGACTCTGCTAACCTAGACTGGCGCTACTCGCCTGCTGGCGACCTCGTAGGCAAGCCTGCTCACGTCACGCTCAAGAGCTTTGGATTCGAGAAGTACGGGGTGATCTCCGGCGAGCTCGGACTAGACGAGGCTACTGGAGACATGGTCATCTACCCTGACGAGGCTGACGGATTCCCGTCTGGCGCTTATTTCCCAGTAGGCAAGGTGAACGAGAGGGGATACTTGAAGAAATACGGCCTCGTCCAGACGCTGGAAGTGTGGGATCACGAGCCTGAGGGATTCCACTTGGCGTTAGACGTGTCTCCAGTCCCAGAAGACAAGATCATGGTAGGAGAGAAGTACGATGGGGTCGTCAGTTCTGAGGACCCCGACCTGCCAGCGTTCGACAGTGTGGACACTGGCTATGAGCCTGACGGCGCTGGTCTGGCTACATCGGTGAAAGCAGGAGACGTAGACGACCCTGGCCTAGCAGACCTGCTCCGACGCCACGAGTACTTTGACTCGCTGCCGTTGAACCAGCCAGACCACGAGCCTCTGACTGATGACGAGATCACGGGAGTCATGCAGACTCTGGCTGTAGACCCCGAGGTGCAGAGGGGACTAGAAGAACTCGAGGCTAAGGCAGCAGCGCTGCATGAGAAGATGTCTGCGGGGAGCGGTGAGACCGCCGGTAGCGACGCCACGGTCGACGACGCTACTGGTGGCATCGCAGGCAATGGAGACAAGCCTGCAGATGATGATGGAGGAGGGCATAGTGCCACTGGGGGACTCGTTGAGCCTTCGACTCGTCCGATCGGCTGGCTCGCGTCGTCTGAGACGCCAGACGGCAGTGTAGACTGCACGCAGGCAGGATTGATCGCGTCCGCGGCAGGCTTGCCGCTGGTAGTCATCGACGCTGCCGGCTGCGTGAGGGAGTGGTCTCCTAGGAAGGTCAGTGGCAGATCGTCCTCATTGGCGGCTATCCAGTCATGGGAACTAGACTTGCTGTCAGGGCACGCTGTGCTCGCTGTGACTGGTCTGACCGCAGGGCGCAGTGATGGAGACCAGCTGGCTGCACGCAGACTACTGAGAAACGGGGTCATCACATGGGAAGATGGTCGCAGCGTCTCAGTACCGACCAGTGTGATGACGTTCGCCCTAGTGAAGCCTGGAGAACTCGAAGCAGTGAAGACTGCCGTCGAGTCAGTGGAAAAGCAAGCAGAATGACCCACAGCGAGTCTACCAGCTGGAAGCAATAGGAAGAGGCACTATGAACGAATGGGATCCACAGTCAGACGGCCCGATGGACATGCTTGCGATAGATCACCTGGGCGACGCTTTCAAAGCGCTCATAAGCAACGTCTCGTTGGCCAGCGCTGCTGATGCGCTGGCAGCAGCACTGCGAGAACTGTCAGGCGGGGACCAGAGCCTCGAGTTCTACCGACGGCAGGTCAACGGTTACTTGTACCTGTCTACAGCTGGAGACATTGATCTGACTGATGAGGGCAGCGCGGAACCAGCTGCCTCCAGGGAGAACAGCAGCGTAGCGTCTCCCGTGTCCACGGACAACAGCAGCACTGCTTCCATGCTCGCTACGCAAGACACCAAGAAGCCTGTCGTTGTGAGAGCGCACCACGACATCATAGAGTCAGTGATAGAGGTCAGGTTAGACGCTCCCAGAGAATTAGACGCCCACGCTGTCCACGCTGTGCCAACTGAAGACGCCGGATCTGATTACGTCAGGGCCGACAAGATAGTGATGGCGGTGACTGAGACCGACGATCCGGCGATCGAGCAGAACCGATCCACAGTAGACGAAGTGTACATCTATCTTGGTGACGCGATCGTAGCCCTCGGGGAGACAGTCCCGGCGTCTGTCTCTACCCCTGCCAGAATGCTAGACGCGCTCAACGACGGCAAGCCAGTCGAATGGGATTGGGACCAGAACCAGTAGTGGTTCTGGTCTGAGCAGACGGGAGGCAATGAAGATGACGACGCTATGGCTGACGCCTGCTATCATCGGTCTGGTGCTGATGTGCTTGTCGATACTGGGGTCAGACTTGAGTTTTGACCTGAACTTCGGCAGCGATCTGAGCGGGCACGCTATGACAGCAGTAGTCGGGGCGTTCTTAGGAGTCGGCGGTGGCGCGGGGCTCATAGCCAGTGGTCTTGGCTTGAGCCTGACGCCTGCTTGCGCTGTAGCAGGGCTGGCTGGTTTCGTGTCAGCGTGGGCTGCTGGCAAGCTGACAGCGTTCCTAGCGAACGCGTCCAGCGATGGTGGAGACTCTTCGATCATGGACGCTGTCAACCAGGTGATCACAACGTCTGAGGACATGGCTGCTGGCTCTATCGGAGCGACGGAGATCAAGATAGGCGGAGACTCGCAGAAGCTCTACTACAAGACTGAGACTGCAGTCAAGAAAGGCGACAGGCTAAGGGTGGCTGGCGTGAACTTCGAGAACAATGTGCTCATGGTGGAGCCCGTCGGGTTCACCGTGGAGGATGACCTGGTCCCGTCAGCCTCGTCTACCAGTCTAAGAGAAGCCCAACGTAGGGCTAAGATGGAGGCAGAGGCTCGGAACGACGAAGCGTCTTGGACTAGCCTCATGTCGTCTCAAGCCAACAAGTCAGAGCAAGAGGCCAAAGACCCCAAGGACTGACTTAGCCCGGAAGTCTGCGTGGACAGAGACACGGCGCAGAATCATAGCGAAGCCACGGTACTATCCCCTCAAGGCGCCACAGCCAGTAGCGCACATGTAGAAGGGATAGATGATGGACGGTTTTCCATTATTCGGGACGATCATCGGGATCGTCGTCATCGTAGCAGCAGTTCTGTCACTGCTGAGCCTCATCGCTAACCTGTATAAGACGCCGAAGACTAACGAGGCTATCGTCGTCTCCGGGTCTACTAATAAGACTGACAGGGGTCTGCGAGTCTTGACTACCCGCGGTGGCATCGTGTGGCCGATCGTGAACAAGGCTGTCAGCATCTCGTTGAAGTCTCACCAGATCGCGACAGAGTGCCGAGCCGTGTCTCAGAACAAGATCGAAGTCTTGCTCCGCGTCGTAGCCACGTTCAAGGTCGGTGGCACTGACGAGGAGATCAGGAAGGCCGCACAGCGGTTCGCCCAGCAGGAGGACAAGATCGATGGCTTCGTGAAGGAGACCATCGAAGGCAGCATGCGCGCTATCGTCGGCAACATGACTGTCGAGTCCTTGTTGTCTGACCGCAAGAAGCTCTCCGACGAGCTGCGCGAGGAGATCAGCGAGTCGATGATGCCGCAGGGCCTTGCGCTCGACACGCTCCAGATCCAAGACATCTCAGACGAGAAGCAGTACATCATCAACTTGGGCAAGCCTGAAGAAGCCAGAGTCAAGCAGCTGGCAGCTGTAGCCGAGGCGGAAGCCGACAAGACTGCCCGTCAGGCTCAGATCGAAGCGCAGAAGCAGGTCGCGATCAGCGAGAAGGAGTACAAGCTCCAGCAGGCTGCTATCAACGAGGAGACGAGCCGCCGCGAGGCTGAGGCTAACGCTGCTAAGCCTATCGCAGAAGCCGAGCAGCAGAAGAACATCGCTGCCGCGCAGCGCGAGGTCGAGCTCGCTAACGTGGAGGTCACGAAGGCTAAGCTGCAGTCTGAGGTGAACGCGAAGGCTGACGCTGACAAGTACAAGCGCACGGTCGACGCTCAGGCTGAGGCCGCTGCTCACGTGGAGACTGCTAAGGGCCAGGCTACCGCGCAGGCAGAGGCTGCTAAGGGCGCTGCCGCGGCTCAGGAGGAGACTGCTCGGGGCAACGCTGAAGCCCGTAAGCTGAACGCTGACGGTGACGCTATCGCCATCCAGAAGACTGCTGAGGCTGAGGCTAAGGCGACTGAGGCTAAGGCTGCCGCGGCTGCTAAGGCGATCGAGCTAGAAGGCGCCGCTAAGGCTGCTGCCATCAAGGCGCAAGGCCTCGCAGAGGCAGAAGCCATGCAGAAGAAGGCTGACGCTTACAAGCAGTACGGTCAGGCTGCGCTCCAGTCTCTGATCATCGAGAAACTGCCTGCTATCGCTGACAGCGTGAGCAAGCACCTAGAGGGCGCTAAGATCACCGCTGTGAACACTGACGCCACGGACCAGATCACGGGGCTCACAGGCAATGTGGCTGCTAAGGTGCCTGAGATCGTGAAGACGCTCACTGGCCTCGACATCGCTAAGTCTCTCCGCGGTCTCGCTGGGGACACAGCTGATGGCGACGGAGACGCTGCTGAGACTGTGACGGCTGAAGTCGTGCCTGACGCAACAGCTAGGAAGACTACGACTGCTGGCCACCACACTGCAGGCAAGACCGGCACTGGTCAGAGCCATGGGACTGGCAAGTGACTGTCGTAGCTGAGCAATGCTCAGTCAGCCTGCCTGTCTGGTAGTCTGGCCAGAACTGACTGGAGAGCCCACATAGTCGATAAGGACTATGTGGGCTCTCCTCATGTCTGCAGACAGTCGACTTCTCATTATGGTGGCCATGATCAGGTGGGTCTTCTGCGTGGGGGCAGTCTAGTGTGAGCATCAATGGCCAGAACCACTCCCTAGGGCAATGGCAGCAAGCCCAGTACATCAACGGGAAGCCTTATGGTCCGGATGACGGCAAGAGCTATTTCCAGACCTGTGGCCCCGACGGTGAGGTGTATACTACGCCCCGATGTGATGACTTCTTCTCCTGCCAGCAGTGACGAATGAGCATACTGCTGGCCGTTTATGAAAGCAGCCCGCGTCTCGTCTCGTGCTGACGCGGGCTGCTTTTGCGTCGGAGAACGTCTACGACGCATATCTCATGCGCTAAGAGATGATTCTTGATACTATCAGCTTATGATCACGCTGATGGCGTCTTGATAGGAGGCATGAAGATGGCTATAGACTACCAGGGACCGGAAGACAGCGTCAAGTATGACCCGCCAGAGCCAGCGTCTGAGAACACTGGAAGTCAGGGGACTGCGGCGTCAGCAGCGCAGCCCGCGCCCAGCGGTCCGTATGCCCAGCAGCCCGCGTACCCACCGCAGAGCGTGCTCTATGGGCAGCAGCCGACGGGATGGCAGACGGCACCGTATGCCCCGAGTCCATATGCGCCACAGCGACCGCCTATGGCTGCGCCACAGACTCCTGGCTATGCTACGCCGTACGCGCAGCAAGCTGAGCCTATGCGAGCGTTCCCTCAAGCGCAGCAGTACGGGAACCCCTACGTGAACATGAACAGCGGTATGCAGTATGGGTGGCAACAGCAGCAGACGCAATCGACTGCCGCGTACTCTAGGAAGTCAAAGACTACTGCTGGGATACTAGGCTTGCTGCTTGGGTCTATAGGCGCTCACAACTTCTACATCGGTAGGACTGGACGTGGTATAGCGCAATTGCTCATCACGTTGCTGAGTGGTGGTTTGCTCGCGTTCATCCCAGCCGTGTGGGGTGCTGTAGAGGGAGTCAGCATCCTAGCCAGTCAGCCTGGCTCAATGTGGTCTAAGGACGCTAACGGCCAAGATCTGATTCCATGATGATGGCACCTGGACATTCATCGCAGGACATGCCCTGAGACTGCAGTAAACCGACCATAGACGCTGTTTAGCCCCAGCCATGATAGTTTAATCATGGTTGGGGCTTCCTCGTTTAGAGGGCGTATAGCTGCTGTTCTAGCGGTATGCTTGCTGTCAGCCTGCTGAACGCGTCCTATGATCGCAGTCAGCGTCTTAGACCTCCACGATCACTCTCCGTGAGGAAAACATGCAGATCGCAGGCATAGCGAATAGCTGCACCGACAGGCGGTACTATCTCACCATGGCAGACGCAATAGACGAGAACGACAGCACAGACCTAGCCTCATGGGACCTCACAGACCAGCAATGCGAGAACTTAGCGCTCTTGCATGACACTGCACGCAAGGCTATGAGCGACGTCACCGGCGTCAGTAGAATAGAAGAGGGCAGGCTCATCGCGGCTCTCACGAGAATAGCATTAACGGGAACTGCTAAAGCTGTCGACTCTGCAGCGGCTATCACACCGAGGCTATACCAGTGCGTGGGAGGAGACGCGGTGAGACTGGCTATGAGCAGAGCCGGTGGCGCGCTACGTGGCCTCAAACGAGACTGGGACGACAAGGCTGTCGAGAAGAGGGGAACAAAGACGGTCGGCAGGCGGGTGACAGAGGAAGACGGTCTCACGGAGAAGCAGGCGATATGCGAGACGCTCAGACTGTTGGGCGCGAAGCCAGCCGGGCATGGCTGCGTGACTGTAGACAGCGTCGTAGAACGAAGGGTGTCTACCCTCAGTGAGACCACTGCTCACAGACTCATGATGGGCGTGTCTTACTGCGATTACCGTGGTTCTCGTAGCCTGAAAGACGCTGTCCGCGTAGCGCTCAGGAAGGCTACTGACGCAGATGACGACAAAGCTTCTAGGTTCATAGCCGACTTCCTGTGCGCGCTCGCCTGCTATGACGAGACTGTGCTGGACGCCAGATTCCCCGTTGAGTCAGTGACAGCAGACTGGCTCCTAAAGCAAGCGTCAAGCAAGACCTTGAAGTCTCTCGCGATCGACTGGGCGATCGACCCAGAGTCAGTGTTCCCGTCAACCAAGCAGGCCTGACTGCGTCAACAGTATAGACGACACTGAGAACATGATTCTGATAAGCAGATGAGACGATAGACTCTAACTGGAGTCATGCCCCGTCAGCTGACGAGACTCCTCACGAACGAGAAAAGCGAGAAGCGGCTATGGTCCTCGATCAGAACCATAGCCGCTTCTATCTATCCCATCAAGCTTGCGACGTCTTCTCTGCCTTAGCCGCTACGTCAGCCATCACGAGACGACGCACGTACTCACTCATGCTGATCTGCTGGCGGGCCGCTGTCACCTTAGCTGCTTTCACCGTGTCCTTCGGCCAGCGCATGCTCACCATCTGGGGATTCTCGAGGGTGCTGGGCCGGCCGACCTTGCCGTTGCGCACTTTCACTCGGATCTTGCCGTCAACCATCTTAGAGCCGTTCATCTTCAGACCTTTCTCTGAACCAGCAGCGTTCGCCGCCATCATCCTTTATGTTTATACAATACATTCCCGGCTGCGTTCTCGCAATCCGACACGCCGTGGCATCGCGAGAACGCGAGTCTTCACAGTCTGCTCAACTTGTCTTCAAAACCGTCAGTGACAGACTTGAACGTGAGCTTGAGCCGAGACTGAGCAGCGACGAGCGGCGCGATCTGCTTAGTCACAGTCTGCAGCGACTTGCGCGTCTTCAACCATTCCCCCTGCAGCCTCCGGAGCTCACTCAGCGCTGGGCTCTTCTGGTCACCAGTCAACTTCATCGACAGCACATCATCGACGTCGAGCTTCTTCACACCGTCTCCTCTGACAGCGACGATAGCCGTGAGGCCGCCCCCCGGCGTCTCCTGGACGTCGATGATGAACACTGGAGACAAGACAGTCTTCGATCCCTTCAAATGGACCTTCACGAGGTCTCCAGGCTGCACCCCGTCGAAGGCAGTGCCCGCAGTCAGCTCCGGGCTGATAGTCTTCCTGTATTTCACTGGTCTCTTGCCTGTGTCACTGTAAGCCATGAACCGATCTCCTAGTCCTAACCCTGAATCGTCACGACAGTATTGTACATCGGTTAGCCAGCTCATGTCAACAGATAGCAGAGACCACGCAAGGCGGGATGCTGTCAGCGATCAGACTGGCCACGGGTAGGCTGCGCCCATTCGCCTGCGCCCGGATACTCGTCTAGCAGCCTGGAGGCGTGCAAGCTGCACAGGCCATCATGCAAGAACGCTAGGGTCTCAGGGTCATGCAAGACTGGCAGCATGTGGTCATAGAACGACTCCCAGCCATCTAGCACATACGTGTCGTAGTAGGCTTTCTGCCTAGCCTCTAAGTTGACGACGCCGCCAGCCTCACATACTGGGCACTCACCACTCACGGGACACATCGGTCTCCCCGTGTAGGACTTGTCTTCTACTGCGTCCATTAGACGCCTCCTTACTAGCGATAGTCCTCCTCAACGTGATGATTCCAGCGGGAGACGAGCAGTCGTCCACTACGCTGCTGCCGTCATCGCCTTCGATGGCAGCCTCCCTCACATGCTGCCATTGAGACAGCAGCGAGTAAGACAAGGCTGCCTCCACGTAGCCCTTCAAGAGGGCAGTAGACCCGAAAGACGCTACTGGGGCAGTAGTCCTCCACGCTGGCGAGACCAGACTATTCGCCAGCCCATGACCATAGAGCCGAACAGTCCAACGCCAACCAACGGGCAAGCCGCCGGGGAAAGAGTCTAAGCCCACGCCATCGAACGCAGCTGGGAACAATGGGCTATCGACTACAGTCTTGTAAGACCCATCTGCTTGCTTGGATACGGCTACGCCTACGTTGTTCCCTACAGCGTCCAGCAGTCTGACTACAGCGAGAGTCTGAGTCTTCAACCCCAGTCTGTATTCTGGCGCTCCGTCTAGTATCCAGAGGCTATCGCTACTGGGAACGCCAGCCTCCCATACGTAGCTGCATCTCATGATAGACCACCGGCGTGGGTCAACGATCTTCGATGGGTCGCCTGCGGACTGACCGGCAGGCTTAGGCACGACTAAGACTGCGCCAGCGTCCGTCGCCCACGCAGTCCAGTCTATGATGTGATCTAATCCACTATCCATGTCCATAGCAGTCATCAGTCAAAACTCACAGTAGGGGCTTGCTCTGCGCCCGGGGTCGTAGCCTTGTACTGGTCGATCTTCCCGAAGCCCATCTGGCTTGCAGTGATGCTGGCGGGGAACGAGGTGACCTTCTTGTTGTATTCGCTCACTGCGTCGATGTAGCGCCTGCGCTCTACGCTTATCCTGTTCTCAGAGCCTTCAAGCTGGGTCATGAGCGTCTGGACAGACTCGCTGCTCGCGAGCTCTGGGTAGTTCTCAGTGACAGCGTTCACTAAGACCCGGGTGTTCTCCTTGAGATCGTCGTCAGCAGCCAGTTTCTCGTTCGGGGTCGTAGCCTTAGACCAAGCGTCGCGAGCGCTTGTCACAGCGTCGATGATCTTCTCCTCGTGGCTCATCTGGCCTTTCACTGTGGACACGAGATTCGGGACGAGGTCAGCACGGCGCTGCATCACGTTCTCGACTTGCGCCCACTGGGCCTCCACGTCGTTCTTCTTCGAGTTCAACGAGTTCCAGGTGGCACCATACATGGCTACGATCACCAGTACGACTGCTACGGCGACTCCGATCACAGCGATAGTCTTCTTCAAGATCTCTCCTCTTTCAGTAAAGCATGACCATGAGCCAGGCTATGTCTCTATTGCACGTCATATTATAAGACAGCTCATGAATGACTGCAAAAGAAGCTCCCATGCCGGACGCTTCTCCTTACTTGACACTATGACGATTGACGAAAAGACGTCAGTCCACCTTCTCTAACGCGGTCGTCTCAGCGCCAACAGAATGCACTTGGACGCCCTCACCGTCGTCACTGGTCAACTGCAGCGTCAGTGCGCCTCCATCATCGTCTACTCCGACGCCCATAGCCACGCTCCCCTCGCTTAGCCTGATGGTCTCACCGTCTGGAGAACGCAAGGCCACGTTCGAGAGACCATAGTCTTCCTCTAGCTCGTCAGCAGTGACAGTGACACTGTGGGCAATAGTCTCGTCATCTGTGGTGCTATAGCCAGCAGTGGGTCCAGGTTCGACTGGGGCTGGCCCCATGCTCGCGGTGGGAGTAGGCTCAGCGTCTCTGTCTACAGCATGGTAGCATGCGACGCCACCGGCAGCCAACATTACTGCGACGCATGCTACTGTGACTACGCCTGCGATTCTAGCATGAGACACGCCGATCAGCGAACTCGCTGTCGTTGACGACCAGTAGGCAGCTGCGAGGCGTGCGAGTGCTAGCGACTGATGACAGCACTCATAGCGTCGTCAGCAAACACAAAGTTAGACTCTGTGTCTACTGGCGACCATGCTTGCATCACAGAGTCTCCGTTCTCGTCAGTCACGCCAGTCCATGAGTCGCCAGTCGACGACTGCGCTGACCAGTAGACTGACTTCACTGCGCTATCTGCGGGAGCAGCAGTGAGCACGACAGTCGACTGAGAGTCTAAACCAGTCTCGCCAAGCAGCGTCACTATCGCCTTGCAAGCGGCTGTAGACAGAATCGCGCCCACGCGGTCTGGGTCTAGGACCATGAGATCGTGGCAGTGGCTCACCCCGTCTGCGTCGACAGACCAACCAGTGACCATGCGCTTAGACATCAGAGACCGCAGATGATTCTCTACACGATAGACTACCACCATCATGCGCTTAGACCATGAGGCGCCTGACATCGTGCTCAGAGCCATAGACAGCAACGCGAACAACGCTATGCTGGCGATCATAAATGCAGTCATGCTCACTCCCTGTTACCGAGACAATAAGAGTCTCTGTTGACTCCCGGTGAATCAACTATGAGAGTGATCATACGCAGCCAGCGCATGGACCGCAATAGTCTGAGTCCAGAGCAGGCGTGGCGTCTGTCTTAGACGCCTGTCACTCGCCAGCAGCCTCAGCCTGCTCCGCGTAGGCTTCGAATCTTGGGTCGGCTCCCATCCTCACTAGCGCCTTCACCCTGTCGATAGTCGGCGGGTGACTGGCCATAGCGCTCTTTGGCCCCCAGAACGCCATGTCTCCCACAGTCTTATAGAACTTGCGGCTCGTAGCAGACTGCAGTCTGTCTACTCCACCGTCGCTTCGGACAGAAGCGTCTTGTATCGACAATAGCGCTTTAGCTAACGCGTTCGGGTTGCGGGTCAATCTCACGCTCGTAGCGTCAGCCTGAGACTCCCTCTCCCTGCTCATGAACTGCCTGGCTATCACTGACAGCAATGGGGCTGCGAGCAGGAGGACGAACGACACTATGAGTAGAACGACCGCGACGGGGTTCACGCCACGGTCGTCTCCTTCCTCGCTACGGCCTCCCATGAAGTCAGTGGCTATTCCTGCTATCAGGCTGACTGTGCTTGTGAGGCCGACCAGCTTCGTCATCACCTGGCAGTCTTCCATGATGATGTGGCCGATCTCATGGCCGACTACGCCTTTCAGTTCCTCCCTGCTGACACGCTGCAGCAAGGGCCGTGTGAGCACGACGCAGTACTCCTTGCCATCACTCATAGCGTAAGCGTTCACAGCGTCAGTGTCAGCGATGTAGACACGGGGCATCGGGTTCAGCCGGGCAGCGAGACTCATCTCCTTCACGACGTCCCACACTACGCCGTCAGTGACTTCCTCCATCCCCTCGCAAGACCGGCTCAGCACGAGCTTGGGCGCCATAGCCCCCACTATGAGCATAGCGACGCTCGCGACGACAGCAGCGACGGGGACAGTGAACAGTAAGAAGCCGGCGATCTGCCCGTTAGTTGACCTCACGCTCAAGAACAGCCAGATGAGTGCAGCCTCGCTCACGACGAACATGGCACCCCAGTTAGCCGCCCATGCTACCCTGCAGCCCCTCTTCAGACGCTCGAGGCTCGCCTTGTAAGACTCCCTCTTATTGACAGCCATTGATCATCGACCTCCAAAGAACGCTCGACCGAACGCTGATGACGCGGTGAGAACTCAGACCAGCCAGAACCAGACGCGCGTCACTGCTGGCCAGCCGTCTCCACGTCTGCTGACGGTCCCGGTGCTAACGTGACGCATCTCCCAGACTCAGTGCACGCTTTCCCCGTGTCCTGGATCTCATCCCAATGCATGAACAAGAACACAGCGCCGGCGCTTATAGCGACTGCGAGCACTACTGTGACCACCCTAGACAGTATGGACGCGCGCTTCCTGCCTTCTTGCCTCGCTTCTGCGCGCTTCTGCTCGTCTACCATCTCAGACTCCATCTACTACCAGCAGGCGTCTGCCTGCTATCAACTGATAGACAATAAATATTCGACGAAGCCTATTCGTCTACCACACGGCGCAAGCCACAGATCACCGATGGAGAGAAGCGCATGACTATAGCTCGCGCCTACGCCAGTGCCCACAGCCGACGACGCGAGAGTCATTAGGCTGTTCATGAGAGCGTAGCGCCGCATTCCCTCGGGTCAACGGCTACCGGCTGGAACAAGTCTTGCGGATCTGCTGTAGACTCGCTGCCGAGCATGAAGCCTACGAAGTCTGACAACTGCCAACCATGGACAGCCCAGGTGCCTTCGACTCCAGTACCATCCCTGCCATGCAAGACCAGACTCAACTGCATGTCTCCGTCATCGCCGACACTGTAATCGTCCCATAGGTCATCGACCTCTGAGAACGACACTCCATCATCAGAGTCAGTCTCCGCCAGCGCGTTAGCAGTCTCAGTGAACAGGCTGCCTGCAGTCTCCCTCATCAGATCTAAGTCTCTCATGCTCGTCTCCATGAGTAGATCGTACCACTCAGAACGCTTAGCATGCCGTCTATGACCGGCAGTGGAGACATGAGGCTGCATCAGAATAGTCGCGTCTCGCAGTCAGGGAGGGCGGGCCACAGGACTGCCAGAATCGGCCTCTAACCGATTCTAAGCCCGATGCCGGCTACGGGTGATGTGCCATACCGAGTACGGCTATTCTGACGGCTCGTCATTAGGAGCACCGCGAGACAGACAGTACGTTCACCCAGTCTCGCGGTATTCGATTCTAAGCCGTCTGCGCACCGAGTGCTGAAGCAGTCTGAGAGCGCTATCTACCGTAAGACGGAGGTCTGGGAGGCAGACCGGGGTTGACTACTGGCCTGACCATCTTAGGCTTAGGCCTCGGAGGCGACGGTGGCGTCAACGGACGCGGTGGTAGTTCTACCCCATTCGCTCTTGGCGTCGGAGGCCTGCTTGGCGTTGGTCTCGGTGGCAGGTCTGGCTTCGCCGACGTTGGTCTCGGTGGCAATCCAGGATTCTTAGCATGCGGGTTGCGGAACCCATCCAACACGGCTATAGCCCTCACGCTAGAGCCGTCTGGCTCGCCTTGCCTGTAGCGAGCGTCAGCTACTGCTATCACAGCGTCCACGTTCTTAGCGAGCGTCTTGCGGTCATAGCGGGCAGCCCCCTCTACTACAGCTACCCTGTCTTCAGGCTAGCTTACGCTCATCATGCTCATCATCTTGTCGACGGACTGCATGCCACCATCACCAGCGTGCCTTCCCACGCTGAAAGCGTCATCTATCTGCCTGCCTGCTAGAGAAGCCCACCCTGCCCTGATAGCCTCGCCGCTACCATTGATTCCCCTGCCCATCCACGTGAGCCCAAGCGTGACACCATGCTCGGGGTGTCCTGGTAGCCGACTTGCGTCTTCTCCACGCCTAAGCCGCCATGCGAGTCCATGATAGCGTGGGCTGCCTCATGCAGGGCAGTCTGCTTACTGGCTTTGACGCGGCCCCTCTCAGCGTCATAGTCTGGGTCGTCTAAGACGTTGTCGAAGCCAGCCCAGATCTGCGTCTTGCGGACAGCCTGCCCCCATCCGTCGTCTTCCCTCACGCGCTCGGAGGCTGCCTCCCGGTCAGCGTGGACAGCCTGCTCCGCTGACTCGGGGGCTGGCGCGAACTGACTGGAAGCAGTGAGGGACTGCTTCTTCTCGCAAGCTTTAGACAAGGCGCTAGCGTGATTCTCCCTGGCAGACTGGTCTTCAGCGTCAGCCAGGGCAGCGGGGCCGTCCATGCAGTGCTTGAGTGGCTTGCCGCCAGCGCCCCGGTGGTACGGACAGTTCGACGGGTCTTCAGCCCGGCATGTCTTCAGCGTGCCGTTGACCCAAACCCTCGCAGACATCTGCATTCGCCTCGCTGACCTTCGTCAAGAGACTACCGTCACGTCAACTGTCTATCCTATCTGACGCAGACAGTAGGCTGCCTCCGCGCCGTAGAACTGAAGACATGCAGTCATGCGTCACAGTCACCAGCCATGGCCGAACTTGTCTAAGAGCACTTGCACTGACATGTCGAGGTCCATCTTATTGAGCGTGCCGATCGTAGCCTCGCCAGTCTCGACGTCGATGAACTTGCATAAGCCCATGGCCTTAGCCCACCTCAGGCCATCTTCTACAGCCTCGATCTTAGACCAGTCTACCCCCGTGTCAAACGACTGCTCCATCTTGAATGTTCTCTGCTCGAGGCTGGACATAGACACGTCGTGCATGAAGCCATGCAGTATGGACGTCGGCTTCATCCCCCTCGTGTCTTTGATGAGTCTACCCACGTCTGGACGCAGACCAGGCAACTGGATGACAGCGTACTCTCGAGCAGATCCAGTCTTGCTGTCTTCTATGCTGACGTGTTCGATGACGTCATCTACCTCTAGAGAACCGGAGACTATCTTAGACCATTGATCAACTGTGATAGAATCTACAGGCACCTTGTCTTCTTCCATGGTAGACATAGCCCGCAATGCCCGGAGAGAGTCTTTTAGAAGACCCGCGTTGTCTATGACCGGATGTTTCACTGCGATCGTCTTGCCATTGGCCCTATGGCTGGTCACACGCTCACGAAAACCAATGGTCTTCAGGGCCGAATGCACGTCTTTCCCTCTCCCAACAGCATTGAACATGGTGTATTCTACGCCGGTCTTCATTTCGGTCGAATCTACGGTGAGTAATTTATCGACTAACTCGGGCCATTCTGAGCACAGACAACTCGCCGCGCTTGCAAGTCCAGACATCGAGCAGTCAGAGTCCCCGTCCACTCCATCACGCATAGTCTGGAAGAACTCGCCGTTCCTGTCATGCCATAGTAGCAATCCCCTATAGAACATCACTGAGTACGCTTCCCTGCTGGCTACCAGTTCATACAATGGCCTGTCTTCCGTGTCCCAATCAATCGGGGCTGTCCAATCTTCCCTGAGCAGGCTGTTCTTCAAGGATATGGAGACGCGCCGTCTCTTCACGGCGTCGATTTCTGGCAGATCAATCGACACGTTTCCGGCGAACCATAACGCTAATTTCACCGTGACCCACCTGTACACGCCCCCACCGTACCTAGCCGCCTGATTAGAGCCACTGCTGAGCTCATTCAAAGCCACTACTGCTTTAGGCGTTATAGCGCTTATCTCGTCCTGGATGGCTATCTTCTTGCCTTCGAGCTGCGTCACTGCCATTCCATGCTCGAAACCGGTCTTCGTGAGCGCCTCTAACCTCAATGATTTAGTCGTTATAGGCGCCGCGAATTTCGCCAGGCCATCTAGCAGAGTGCTCTTGCCAGATCCACCTTCGTCTGACATAGTGAAATAATGAGGAGTGCCATTTATGCTTGCGACAGAGTAGAACACACCCATGCAGTAATTGTCATAGTCTTCCTGAGACGAGAAGACTGCGCTTCCCATGAACTCGTCGAACCTGGCTTTGAACTCATCGGTGATGCCGTTAGTCGTTACCCTCATCAATGGAATGTCTTCAGTCTTTGCGTTAGACACGAAGAAGCCTGCGTTAGAGTCATCAGAGACAACAAGACAATCATCTAATTCGACTATGTCTGGTCTAACAAAGTAGCCCATACCCAGTTCTCTCATCAACATGAGCGCTAATTGGATGAAGCTGATGTCTACGTGATCCGTCGCCCGAAAAGTAGAAGACGTCTTGTACCCGTCATTTATGACTTTGCTAAGAGGCACGGGCGCTAGACTGCCATCTGTAGATCTCCTGTAGATGACATAATCCGTAGATTTGTCTGCTGAACCATCGTCCTGCAGATTGTAATAGTAAGCTCCGATCATCACCTTGCCTATCAAATTGATAGACATGACGCCATATGTCTTGACTACCATGGTCGGGACGTTGATCTTCCAGTCAAAATCAATGTCTATACTGGTTTGATCATCAAATCCCGACTTGTCCCCTATGCGCGCTATCTGCAGAGTCATGAGATCTCGATAGTAGGTCATTGGCACTGCTATCTTCTGGAATGGGTTGCGCTGGGCGATGCTGCGCAGGTCATCAGCGCGATCTGCGAACTGTATGAAGCTTCCGTCACTATGGGCGCGTGGGCCAGGGCATCTGCTCAACACGTCATTTCTATAGGTGCTATTGCGATCCGTTGGTCGTGATGATATAATCTCTTTTAGAGAGGTCAGGTTATTCATCTTATCTTCCTTCTCGTGATGGTCGCCTATTCACTATTCATCGTAGGCGGCCATTTCTTATTTATCTAATCGTTAGAATCCTCGTTCTGTTCAACAATCGCGTTTCTTGTTGAGTCCTTGCTTTCTTTTATAGCATTCAACTTCAACGCTTCATGCCCTATGCGGGATAGTTCTTTGAAGGCTGCCGTTCTTGGAATCTCATTGCGCTTAGCGTAGTCATCAATGATGCGCAAGAGACCGGCGTCTACCTTGAGCTGAACTAACGTCTTATGCCTATTTGCTTTGACCTCATCGATCACTTTAGTCAGATCAGTCATGCTCGACTCCTATCAGCGTTCAGATCGATTCAGTATCTTGATCATACTTATATGAGTCGGGCTCGCGCGACGTCGCGTCTTCTACCGTTAGCTAAATCGCTAAATCGGCTAAATCGTGATTTCGTTGAAAAATTTGGAGAACCTTCATGAAGAAACACAGAAGTAGAAAAAACCAAAAACAACTGCTTATTATTCGATTTAGCCAATTTAGGTATAGTTATGTACGTCTAAACGTTGCTATCTCAATCTTTTGTCTTTGAATGTCCTGAGTCAACTGTCTGATTTAGCCAGAATTTAGCCATTTTAGACTTAGTCAAGAACAACGACAGGGCAAGATCAAAGGTTAGACGGGAGATAGATCTTGGCACTATTAGTGAGAAAACGGGAAATGAGCACGATCTCATGGATCATAGCGTCATCGATGACAGATGTCCCGCTATTCATTGATGTTCTGACGGTCTTCGGAGATCAGAGACTTTCAGACCTAAATCATAGATCCGTCATAGACGCCTTTTCTCCAACATAGACCGGGCTTAGACGAACATAGACGACCAGTCAGTCCACGACTATAGCAGAGGCTATACCCCTATAAGCCTTCTATGCCCGTTCTATGACGGTAGTCTTGACTTCTATGATCATAGACGTTAGCATAGAACCAGTAGAGCAATACACCAGACCATCAGTCACAGTGAGACGATGGAGCATAGCAGTAGGAGGGCAGCTTGTCAAAGGCATCTAACCACAGTGGAGAGAAGACGGACGGCACGGCAGGCAGGGGACCATTGCCAGGAGGCCTATGGCCTTGGGTGCTGCAAGGCAAGAAGACTACTGAGGCGCTCCAGATCGCGCTGGCAGCCTTCGACGCTGGAGTCCCCGTCATGCTCGTGAGCTCTCCAGGCAAAGGCAAGACTGCCACTATCGAAGCCCTCTTCCAGACACTCGGCTGGAGGACGCAGTATCTGTCCATGGCGTCCCTGTCGTTCGATGACGTGAGCGGCAACCCGCGGGCAGTAGACTACGATGGCCCCGCTAATACGGGAGACGCAGAGCAAGACAAACAGACAGTGTACGCTATGCCGAGCTGGCAATGGCGCCTGCTAGAGCAAGACTATGGTGGGCCTAAGACTGCGCTCGTCGTAGACGAGCTGAACACCGCGAACCGCGCTACCCTGAAGACGTTCCTCCCGATCTTCCAGTCTAAAGCCGTGCCAGCCGGCCGCAAGTTCAAAGCAGACACCCCTATCATCGGGGCGTTGAACCCCGCAGACCAGTCAGACGGCTATGAGCTTAGCATGGCCATGCAGAACCGCATACTCTGGCTTCCCTGGGAGCCAGACTCTAAGGAGGTCGGCGATGGTTTCGAAGCCCGCTGGGTGAGCAAGGAGAAGATGAGCCTGCCGATCACACTAGACAAGGATGATGACGCTGTTGAGATCATGCGCAGAGAACAGAAGTACGCTAAGATCGCCCGGCAGTACCGTGACGACGTGATGGGAGGAGACTTTGATCACGCCCCAGGGGCTAACGAGACTCGAGATGACGGGTTAGACGAGGCTAACGCTTTCATCGACTCGCAAGCTTGGTCTAGTGGCCGTAGCTGGGACAACCTCGTACGCATACTAGCGCGCATCCCCGTAGGGGCAGTCACGAGCAGTCTCATCGACACGCTCGTGTTCGGCACTATCGGTAGGCGATGGGGCAACGCTTTCGCTGCTGTCCTGCGAGGCGAGTTCAATGGTCAGACTGTGAGCATGATCAAATACAGTGAAGCGCTCAACGACTTCGATTCTATCGACTGGTCTACGATGAACCCCACCGATCTCGGTCTCATCCGTTCTGGAGTCACCTCTGACGCTGTGAGCGGCGACGCTGACCGCATCACACGGGCTATCAGCCTGCTCATCAAGATTCACGACGCTAACGCTGCGTTGGACGACTCTACAGTCATCAGGTCAGTAGGCGACGACCTGGAAGCATGGAAGCTGGCAGCTTCTAAAGACAGGACTCTCCGGCCCGCGTTCACGGCGCGGTTCGACGAGGTCTTGGGCTCGTGACAGCGTCGTAGACGGGAGCGCCAGCCAGCATAACACACAGCCAGAAGCAAAGACGCCGCGAGCCCAGTGAGACTGGAGCTAACGGTGAGACGCGGGACGATAGGAGACGATAGACGACATGGTAGACTTGAATGGCATGAGCATACCACAGCGGTCAGCAGCAGCAGCCAGTCTCATGGCGGCTGACAGCACGCTCACCCTCAAGCAAGCTTACGAGAGGCTCGCAGGAGAATCTACTCCTGAGACCCGGTTCTTCACTGACGGGGAGCGGGCAGTATGGTCAGCAGCGTTGTCAGCAGCCACAGACCAAGCGTTGTCTATCAGCCCATTCTTGAGCCTCCTGCGACCAGTGTACACAGACACGATCGCAGGCTTAGCGGTAGACGACGGTTATAGGCTGATGGTCGGGCCATGGTTCTTCGACAAGGCTACGAAGACGATACGGCCCACGTTGCTGCTGCATGAGGTTCTCCACCCCATGCTAGGCCACAAGCAATCCAGACTGCATGAGGAGACTGCGCTCATAGCTGGAGACTGCCAGATCAACCAGGGTCTGCGCTGGAACCCATGGCTAGACTGGCCGCGCCGCCCTGACTGGACTGTAGAAGCCGTGTTCCCAGAGGACGTGAAGACGCCCAGCTACCCTGATGGCTTGCCGGAGAAGCATAACTTCGAATGGTATTGCAACGAGTTGAGCAGTCTGTCTCCAGACGCTAGGAGAGCAGTCTCAGACAGCGTGGGAGACGACGCTTGCGATGGCCCGCTCTCGCCGGGGCAGTCTGCTGCTATGGACACGTTAGGCGTAGCGCCCGCAGTGGAATCAGAGGTAGAACTCACGCGCCAGAGGGCACGCGAGGTCGCCAGCAACGCTTCTATGCGAGGAATCGGCAGGGGCCGGGGTGGACAGTGGGATGATTGGACTCGCGAGCAGTTGAAGCCCAGCCGAGAACCATGGCAGCGCACGATCGCCCGCCAATCACGGAGACTGATAGACAATGCGCTCGAGGCGGGAACAGAGGAGAAGAGCGCTCGTAGGGCAGACCGCCGCGAATGGGAGGACGACCCCAGCATGATCCGTCGTGGCTGGGTGGATCCCCAGGTGAACGTAGCCGTAGTGCTAGACGTGAGCGGCAGCATGGACGCTGACATGCTCACAGCGCTCAGCGAACTCGAAGCAGCGCTGAAAGCATGCGATGGCGCTAGGGTCACCATAGTCACGGCTGACGATGGCGTCACTGAGGTGAAGACAGTGACTACTGCGCGCAAGATGGGTAGAATGAGGCATGGCGGTGGCACAGCGCTCGCCCCAGGGGTCGGCTGGCTGGCTGCTAACCTAGACCCAAAGCCTACCCTCGTCATCATCATCACTGACGGCGGGCTGTCAGACTGGTCTGACATGCTCGACGAGATCGCGCATGGCGCGTTGTCTGAGACTACCAGGTTCCTCTTCGTCATCACGAGTAGCTGGGGAGAGGACATACCGCCAGCAGTGCTCTCACTAAGCAACGTGGAAGCATGGACTATCAGAGACGACGCTGCCGAGCACGTCAGCGCCCCGAAGAGAGGTGACCTCATCGACTGGAATCTGAGAGAACTTGGCTTAGACGAGTAGACGTTGGCTGCAGGCAGACCAGAAGGGCTTAGCTACGGCTCTGAAACCCTAGCCCGTGATAGCGTTCTGAGGGTAATCAGCCCGGCTCGCCTCACTCAGCCTGCTCTGACGAGCCCACACTATCAGAGACGATCTTGTTCAGGGCTAACATGGCCTTAGTAGGAGTCTTAGTTACGATGACGTCAGACTCCCAGCCCATCGACACCGCAGCAGTGTCTTGACTGTTCCACTTACTGTTCACGACGAGCAGTAGACTGTCTTCAGCGTCATGCCTCGCAGTGCCGTCCATGATTGACTGCAGTGAGACTACTCTAGCGCCATACTCGCTGAGATCGGCCAGTTTAGTCCGAGCCCCAGTAGACTTCACCGCTACCACCAGATGCCCCAGCAGTGAGGACAGACTGCTATCATCATCCACATAGCCAGATGGCTTGACCCCCTGCCTCCAGTCGCCATCTACTATCGACCATTTGCTCCCACCTAGCAGAATGAGCCTATCATTCGCGAGTACAGCTTTGCCACGCAAGAACTTGTAGACAGCCTCTCCTGCGTCTCCAGTAGACAGCGAGTCGAGCACAGCCGTCCGCAGCGCGTCTCTGACGTCAGCCTCCTGCAGTCCCCTCACAGCCGCTGTCTTCCTCAAGAAACCGTCACGCTCATACCTAGACACGATCTCGTCAGCTGCCTCATCGAAGCCAGATCGCCTGTCCTCAGCCTGCTCACGGGCAGACAGAAGCTTAGCCCTCCAGTCACGTGGATCTGGAATAGTAGACGCCCTGCCCGGATCACTGTCGAATGTGCGGGCAGCGCCATGCTTGCCGGGATTAGAGGGCTTCTTCCTGCCCTTGTCTTGCGAGACTACCCTGAGCTTAGCCTTGCCCGTCTCAGCCAGTATGCGGTTGATCTGCTCGTTAGCGGCATACTGGGCGTCACTGATAGCGTCTACCAGCGCCGGAACGTCAAGCTGCAGGCAGGCTGCGAACGATCTGCGCATAGACAGCAACGAGCACAGTGACTCTAAGTCATTCAACGTGGGCTCGCATGGGTCTGCTATCGTCTCGTCGACCAGTCCCCGTATGCTGTCAGGAGTCAGCAGTCTCGCCTTGTCTCCATGCAGGTAGTAGTCTCGGCATAGTCTACGCCATTCGTTCAATTGGCCGCGGCTAGAGGGAGTCACGTTAGTCCTCAGCGCATCTAGTTCTTCTGATCTGGTCAAAGGCGCTAACGCCCTGTAGGAGGCTGCTTGGGCTGCTGACGTCACGTCGTCTAGCTCGTACGCTAACTCTAGTCTCGTGCGCGTGCGGCCGCTATGGCCGATGCTCACGCCACTCATAGCGTCAGCTGAGAACAACGGCCTCAAATCGCATTGTCCCCATCGTTCTAAGAGGCTGGTCAAGTCTTCGTCAGAGTTCTCTAGCAGATTCATGGGCGCGTTCACGTAGACGACCGGATCTATGTGCTCTACAGTAGTGAGCGCTGTCTTCACCCTACGCAGATCTTGCTTAGAGAGGGCAGTCACGTAGCCCTCGTCTACTATGCCGTACCTGCCAGCGCGACCAGCGATCTGCTTGATAGCCGAACAGTTCAATGGCGTAGCTTTACGGGCTGCGGGGTCGTACTTGAGCAGCGTGGTGAACACGACCCTGTGCACCGGCAAGTTCAAGCCCATGCCTATCGCGTCTGTAGCCACGACCACGTCAGACTCGCCAGACAGGAACTTGTGAGCTTCTTCTTGCCTGACTTCCCATGGCAGCGCGCCGTACACTACACTCACCTTGTGACCGAGCTCTTCCAGACTAGCGGCAGTCTCCAGCACGCTGGCCTTGTTGAACGCTATGTAAGCGTCACCAGGCTCAGTGTCAGTCAGACTGATGGTCTCGTCCATGACGATGAGTGGAGACTTACGCTCATGATGGACGACAGTCCACGAGTCGCCACAGTCTCTGATCACCGCTTCGACGGCTTTGAGCGCATCCATGGGCAAGCACACATGTATGCTGCGGGCTGGCGTCCCCATGATAGCAGTCGACCATGCGCCGCCACGGTCTGGGTCTGCTATCATCTGAGCCTCGTCTATGACTGCTACGTCTACTTGGGTCGACGGGTCCATAGTCTCGACTGTCCGTGAGCTATGCGTAGCGCCCGGCGTGATCCGTCGTTCTTCTCCCGTGACTATACTGCACCGCAGGCCGTCTGCTATGAGTTTCTCTCCAGTCTCGAGCGCTAACAACCGCAGTGGAGACAGGTAGGTCCCCGTGGGGGCCGCGGACAACGCTGATAGCGCGGAGTGAGTCTTCCCGCTGTTCGTCGGCCCCACATGCAAGGTGAACTCACGACGCATACTACGGGCGACGGGGAACCATTCCCTGTAAGGCTTGTCGAGATTGTCTGACTGGCTCATGTTGTTCTCCTGCTCTCATTTTCTTGAGGCTATCTGCTGAGGTGAACAGTCTACGTCTATCATGCCGACGTATGAAGCGCTGACGCTACGACCGCTTGAGTCGTTCGAATCAATTCTAACATGCAGAGAACGATTCTTCACTATTGTGGAATTGTCGGGGGGGTCGCCCTACCTCTATGCTTAGAATCGGGTTGAGATCGGTTTGTAACGACATGCTGTCGCTAGACCCACTCAAGGCAAAAGTAGCAGCGTGAGAGCCGAAAGAGAGATTCTACAAGGCTTACGACATGCAAGCCTTCAGCGATAGCGTACGAGAATAGGCTCGAGCTAAGCGTTCTTGCCTGGCCTGAGCCTATCATCCGATGCCCGCAGACTGCCCTCAGTCGCCTTTCACGTTCACCAGCTGATGCAGCTCGTGGACGATCTCGACGAGGTCTTCTGAGTCGCGCATGACCTGGTCGATGTCCTTGTAAGCGTCTGGGATCTCGTCGATGAAAGCGTTAGTCTGCCTCCACTCGATCCCGTGCATACGAGACTTCAACTGGTCGAACGTGAACGTCTTGCGAGCCTGCGAGCGGCTGTAGTCACGGCCAGCGCCATGAGGAGCCGAGCAGAGACCCATCTTAGAGCCCTTGCCTTTCACCACGTAAGACGCGGTTCCCATCGAGCCGGGGATGAGTCCTAAGCGGCCCACGTGAGCGTCTATAGCCCCCTTGCGGGACACGATGAGGTCCTTACCGAAGTGCTTCTCTCGGCTCGTGTAGTTGTGGTGGCAGTTCACGTCATCTAGACGGTTGACGCGCTCGCCAGTCCACTCTTCGAACGCCTCGATCACACGGTCCATCATTTCGTCGCGGTTCTCAGCAGCGAACTTCTGCGCCCAGTCGAGCTCAGCCATGTACTGGTCAAACTCGGGCGTGTTCTCTACCAGGTACGCCAGATCGTCGTCCCCGCCAGGCAACTGGATCCACCACTTGTCCATGAGGCTCTGAGCGACCCCGATGTGCCATCTCGCGAGCTTGTTGCCCACGCCTCGAGAACCCGAGTGCAAGAACAACCACACGTCGTCGTTCTCGTCAGCCGAGATCTCAATGAAGTGGTTGCCAGAGCCCAGGGAGCCCAACTGGTTCTTCCAATTGCGGGCATACGTCGCAGGGTCGAACGGCTTAGCGCCGTTCCCAGTCTTCGCGAGCTCCTCTAAGTCCCCAGTGCGCTTCACAGCAGAACCATAGACCCCCTCGTTGTAGACGCCTGCAGACAACGGGATCAGCGACTCGATCTTCTCGCGGACCCAAGCACGGTCGACCGGCAGGTCGTCGACCTTGAACTGGGTGCGCACAGCGCGCATCCCACAGCCGATGTCTACTCCCACTGCGGCTGGGATCACAGCGCCCAGTGTCGGGATGACTGAGCCCACTGTCGCCCCCTTGCCCAGGTGCGCGTCCGGCATGAGGGCAAGGTGCGGGTAGACGAACGGCATAGAGGCGACTTTACGTGCTTGCTCGATAGTGTTCTCCCCGATGTCGCTCGCCCAGATGAGCAACTTGCTGTCGTCAGCGTCAGCGCGCATGAGCGCCTTCCTTCCAATCGATTTCGTATTTACAGGCATAAGTATACATTGCTCGCTGCCACGACACGCCGTCGTCAGGAGAATCACGTCAGATCTGAAAGTGGTGACTGGAGAGCGTCAAGTAGAGTGGATGGACGCGGGCTGAGCGGGTCACTGCGCTCCATCTCATGCCAGCAGTCGACTGAGCGTGTCACGCAGCACTGAACAAGCAGTCTGCCGTCAGTGCTTGCCTCACGATCGCAGCCGCGTCTCTCACAGCCTGGTCAGCCGAGTCTCCGTCGACTACAGTGAAGCCGAAATGGCCGGCGAGCGCTCTCACTGCTGCTACACCATTCTCCCATTCTGGCTGAGTGCATTCAGCGTACACGAGTATAGCAAGCTCCCCGTCGTCAAAGCACACGTCTAAGCCTGCAGCGTCGATCTCCGGTAGACTGAGCGCGGCCATGCACACGGCATGCCAGTCGCCGTCTCCAGTGACCACCAGGCCAGACCCGTGCTCTACATCTAATAGATTCCCCATCGTCATGCTCCCCTGGAAGATGAATCAAAAACGTATCGCGTCCATGCTGACGTCTGGCGGTCATGATTCAATGACGCGCCAGGATAGACGCATGCCGTATCCTCGCTATTGAACGCAGTCACGGCGAACTGTCAGAATGGTCCGCTGTCTGCATGAGAGAGAGATATGCGCAACTGATCGCCCTACGTTGCGCGTTTGATTCGACTATACACTACCGCTGCCAGTCTGTCAACAAGGCGGTAGGGTGTCTGACTTGCCTCTATCCCGTCTTGAGATGTATGATCGTTGACGGTGGACGGTGTCGTTCTATCGTCTACTTGCAGTCGCTTAGACTTCGACTAGACGATCATGATCAGAGGAGTAGAGAAGAGTAGAATGTCTGGCAGGACGTTTTGGGCAAGTTCACCGGCAGTGGGATCGGAGGCAATCTGCCTAAGTCACTAAGGCGGTCAGTGAGTCTCATGAGCCATTTCGACAGTCCGATCGCAACCGTGTACTCTGGTCTGGGCGCCATAGCGATCGTACCGGCGATGGTCGCGTTCTCTAATACGGTCCAGGTGTCTATAGCAGCCGTATTGCTGGTCTTATTGATGATCGCTGCTATCATCATACTGGTCCTGATGACTATCGGTTGCACTGATGGAGACCTGGCAGCTATGGATCTCGTCGATGACGGCAGCAGACGGCGCGCGCGGATAGCCTGCGCTATGTCTCCAGGTGGCCGTACAGGCTCAGAGAAGCGTCTAGACGCAGACCTGCAAGACGCTTGCAGACACGGCTGGACTCTCGAGCTGACTCGAGACATGCTGTAGTACACGGATATGATCCCCGAATAGCCCAAGGGGTCTCGTTGGGCCGTAGACATGCGCAGAGCACTTGGAGACGTGGACAGAGACATGCGTCAGGAGAAGACGGACGCCGGCTTGACGGGGAAGACCGTAGCGACCATGGAAGCGCTCATCAACATGCCGGCTACTGCCAGTCCGACCAGCGAGACGCTAGAGAGGGCTAGCGAGACACTAGATGGAATCTTGCCTCCATCAGAGATCAATGACGCTATCGTCAGCATCGCCCGCAAGCGCAAGCAGGCTGAGTTAGACTCTGACGGCGGACTGAATAAGGCGCTAGACGAGATCGAAACGAGAGCAGAGGCGACTGCCGACGATGCGCAACTGCGAGCACTGTTAGAGCAAAAAGCCCGTTTAGACGAGGCGATCCGGACTCGCAGTGAGATCGCCAGGGGAGAGAGCGAGAGCCTAGCAGAATAGGCAAACAGATCAAACAGTGTCTGACTACGACCACAATGAAAGGCAGGCAGCCCCTATCGCTATCTCGTCGTCAGTACTTGCGGTCTAGGATGTCTACCATGCGGTCAAGTCTGTCGTTCGTCGCCTTGAGGTCATCGATGACAGACTGCTCAGCCTCGTAGCGAGCGTCTATCTCCTTCAAGAGCTTCACAGCCCTCTCGAGCTCTTCGACGAGGGAAGCCCTATGCTCCGGGCACGTGAGAGTATCCAGATCATTGACCTTGTTGATGAGTGCTTGCATGCTGTCTTCTACGACGCCGTCTTTGATAGCCTGCTCCCTCACTACGTCTGTGATCTTCGGGTCAACAGTCTTGCCGTCGCGTTCGTCTCCTGCATCCCCGTCAGGTCGCTTCTTAGGCTTACGCAACTGCTGGATGACCGCAGCTTGTGGCCCTATCGGGCCGGCGCTCAAGTCTTGCAGCGCTGCCCTTTCTGGCAATGGCTTGAGCGCAGCCAGCGTTATATCAGAGACAGTACTCGTCCATTCTACAGTGCTGGTCTTGAACTCACGCAGAAGGCGTGTAGCCGTGTTGTCACTGCGTTCATCGTAGAACACGTAGCCTGTGACTGACGCCTTGAACCCCAGTGGACGCAGGTTATTTATCTTAAAGCCATGCCAACACCACTCAGACGTCTTCGTGAAATAAGACGGGTCGGCCGCGTTGATTGCCCCTTGTGCCCTGTTGAACGATATGCCGTCACCATTAGAGTATGCGCCGACTAGCACCCACGCGTCGAACGACTGCTGTTTACTGTTTTTCTTACTGACTGGTTCGAACTTAGCCTTGACCATCACGTAGGGATTAGCCTTATCGGCCGCAGTCTCCCGTGTCTTTCCCTCGGCCATAGCCTTCACGTCGTCTGCGCCCAGATAGTTGACTACTACTTCGCCTATTGTCCGCTTATAATGCTCGCCAGCTATCGTGACTTCGACGCCTGCCATCACCACTCCCATCAATAGTCTCCACTCTTGTCTATGTGGGTCATGACTATACACGTCATGAGGCTGTTCCTCAATAGTCAGGAGAAGTGGGGAAGCGGAGACGGCAGATGACAAGCAGACGACGGATCCGGTTCTGATTAGCCTCTGGCCAGCCACCGTTTTAGTGGCCGGCCCAAGTCAGCATGAGTCTTCATTAGTTGAATCCTCCACACGGCTAAAGCCGGGGGATTCCGCCCTTTTCGGGGACTGCGCGACCATGCACGGCGGCATCGCCACGGCTTGACGTTCCCATAGGCCCGGGGATGAAACCAGCCCCGATAAGCATGTTGACGGCCGAGTCCCCATCCCGGTCCAACACGAGTCCGCAGCGTTCGCACCTGTACACGCTGTCTCGCGAACCCAGACGGCGCTTGGCTCTCGCGCCGCAATTGCTGCAGTCCTGCGTGGTGCACGCCGGGTTGACTTCCACGAATCTTCTACCATGTTTTACGGCCTGCCATTCGAGGGTGTCGATGAGCTTCCCGATGGCCGCGTCCTGAGCCTTCCTCGCCCACTTGCTAGCAGTGTCCTTGCGTTGCGCGGCACTGCGTCTTTTAAGTCTGTTGTATTGGCGCAACGCTTTCCTGTATCCGCGGAACTGCTGGGAGCGGCGCTTGCCTTTCCGGTATCTGCGGGCCATGCGCCGTTGGGCTTCAGCCGATGACTTCCCGTACTTGCGTTCGTAGTCTCCGAACGGCATGTCGAGGTCTTCGGACTCCCCGACCCCGCCTTGGCCGTCGATGGTCGCGGTGGTCGCGGTTTCCCGCCCCCCCAGTCGATTCCCACAGCGTTTCCGGTATGGGGCATGTCGTCCTCCGGCTTGGTCTCGACCACGAAGGACGCGAACCATTTGCCGTTGGGCTTGCGGTAGACCCTGACGCTGGTCGGTGCGGACGGAAGCCCTCTCGACCATACCACTGGTATTACTGTCCCTTTGGTGAGTTTCGACCTGAACGCGCCGTCCGTTTCCACCAGCCTGAATCCGCCGATTCGGTAGTTCAATGTTGGTTGCGCATGATGACGGCTCTTATAGTCGGGCAATCCCCCTACGGACGCGTTTCCTGTTCTTGCAGTCGAGGAGCGCTTTCCTGCGGCTGGCGCTGAAATCCCGGACGGTCTGCTGTTGCGGCACGCTCGAATGTTCCGAAAGCCAGAGGACGCCGTTCCTGTCCCTGACCGACTGTCTGAGATGAGTGAGGCGCTTCGCGGCCCCGTCCGACCCGAATGTCCGACCGTCCTTGTGTCGGCATTGCGGTTCCTCGACCATCTGGTTCCACACATACCGGCAGGCGTCCCATTCGGCAAGCAGGTATTGTTCGGCCTGTCTGCCGGGGCGTAGCCTGTACGTGCATCGAACCTTCATGTGAATCATCATACCACACTATAGCCATCTATCTACATGAAAGTAGGGGTATAATGATAATCATGAGGAAAATGGACAAGGCGAAACACAACAACAACGTGACATACCGGTGCCACTACCACGTAGTATGGCAAGAAATCGGAGGGCTGGTCTTGGGAGCTCTCCTGCACCCTGTACTTGAGACCGTCCCCATTAATTCTTAAGCCGCGCATAAAGAAACCACCAAAAACAAAAGGAAGAGACATGAAACCTATTCCACGGAAAATCGCCGCGTTCGTACTGGCGGCGGCGACCCTGTTCGCGGGCGGAGCGACGGCCGGTACGGCGTTGGCCGACGAGCCGACCATCAACGCGACAACGACACAGACGCAATCCACGACGGACGCCACGAACGGAAGCACGGGCGACGGGGCCGACTCCGATACGACAGCAGACACCCAGACCGATAAGCAGGGTGCCGACGCAGGCTCCGTGGATACCAGCGTCCACGCCAAGTCCGTTCAGGGCGTCGTCGGCGACGTGACCGTCCACGACATGCTGGACACGGATTCGGCGTCCATATCGAAACTGAAATTGACGGACCGGAGCACGGGCACCGCGCCGTTCGACAAGGACGACAAGCGGGGCGACGATTCCAGTGCGGACAACGGCATCGTCCGCTCGTTCGACACCGTGTCCTACGACTACGAGTACACGGTCACGCCCGATTCGACGATGGACTATTACAAGCGTGCGCGCGTCGGCTTCCGGTTCGAACTGCCCTATGATGCGAGCAAGGTCACGTTCGACACGAATTCGATGAACTGGGTTGACCGGACGCCCGGCTATGAGCCGAAGTCCACCATCGAGACCATCGACGGCGTGAAGACGCAAGTGTACACATGCTACCGGCTGTTGGAGCCGACCTCGTCCAGTCCGACGGTCGCGCCCGGCACGAGCGCCATCCGGTTGAGCGTGAAGACGCGTGCCGCCCAAAACGGGTTCGCGTTCCATCCGACCGTGGAATCGTGGGTCGCGTGGAACGCGTCGAATCCGACCGACACGGGCGCGCACAAGATTATCGGGGACAGTCCGAAGGATGTCACCGTGTCGGCGAAACTCGCGTTGAACGTGAGCCTGAAGACCACCGTCGTGGGCGGCGGCACGTATGATTTCAGCACGGGCGACCAGACCGCGCCGAACAAGACACGCGGCAAGGTGAAGGGACGCCAACTGCATGTGCAGGTGTTGACGTCGATGCGCTGGCCCGACCGGACGAAGGGGTTGAAAGGCATCGAAGCGCCGTCGGGAAGCATCGGCTACACGTTGGACGTGTCGAACATATTCAAGGACGATGACGACAAGCATACGACGCATCAGGGCGAGAAGCAATGGCAGCCGATACTCTGGGACAGGGTGTACGGCTACAATTCCACCAGTTCGGAACATGGCAGGAAGAACGAGGGTTTCGACCACGGCGGATGGTTCCCGTATTCCGCCAGTGTGGGCAGGGAGTCCGTGAACAACGGCTCCACCACCTATGATGAGGGCGCGACCACGTCGGACGGCACGAAAGTCAACGTGTCATTCGACGGCTACGACATCCTGAACTATCCGTGCGCGTATCAGGGCACATATGCGTACTACAGCAGATGTTCCACGGATTTCATGTCGGGCACCGGCGTGGACTCCGAACAGCAGGTCGCCCCATTGCATATGGACGAGTTCACGTTCATCCTCCCCACCGGCACGCAGGACGGCAAGACGCCCGCCCAATACTACGGCAAGGACCAGATAGGCTCCATCACCATCACCGACGGCGGTCTGACCGCCACCAGCCTGTCCGGCTCCACGTTGGACGGGACGGATTCGAACTCGAACCAGACCGTCACCGACGACGACACGGCGTCCGCCAACTGGAACGTGAGACTGCCCGGCTCGTTCATCCAAGCCCTCTGGTATACGAACACAAGCGACAAGAACAGCGAAATGACGAACGACGCCACCACCGGCAGATGGCAGGACCCCGAACGCTTCTCCGGTTCCGACCGCGTGTTGGAAGGCACGAAACTCGGCATCTTCTCCACGTCCAACAATTATTTGGATTCGGTCGGCCAAAGCAGCGTCGTCGGCACACGGCTCGTCAAATGGGATGCGAGCGTCATGACCCCGTTGGCCGCCGACGACAATCCCACCCAACCCTACACGGTCAAAGACACATACGACTCATGGGGCAGCCAGTTCAACTGGTCGGACACGAAACTCGGCGACCGTCAGAACCCCGTACTCTGGGGCGTCCGCGCGGACGGCAAGAACTGGCCGGACGACACGACGCAGGCGAAAGCCGACTACAGTGACCTGACATGGTACGGCACGTACGGTGAGGCCGCGAAACACGGCACGGTCGTCGCCGCCCAAATCATCGACACGCACGTGTGGGACGGGGCGGGCACCACGCTCGGCCAACACATACAGACCGGCGGCAACCTGCCCATGCGCGTCAACGACGACACGCACGGCCGGACCGCGCAGACCACCGGCCAAGTGGACTATTGGACACGCGACCAACTCTCCCAAAAAGCGGGCCTCGACCCCGAGGAGGGCACGTTCGACCAGTGGACCCGATACGGACACTCGCTGGACACGGCCGACTACGCGACCATCGTCAAACAGTTGGGCAAACCATCCCTGCATTACGACGGCACCGACTATCTGAAAGCCAAATTCAGCGACGACGGCGTCTATCAGGGCGGCGACACGGCCGGCTGGAACAAGGGCGACACCCTGTACGTGGCCGGGGAACAACCCCACGTCGGCATCAAAACCAGTCAGAAAGCCGACGACGGGAAAACCGCGAAAACCATCTACGATTTGGACAAGGAGCAGCGTTACGCCGACTGGACGGTCAACGCGACCTCGAAGACCGGCGGCACCAGCACTGGCGGCACGTACACGACCGACTATCATGTGACCGTCACCCTCCCCAAGGGCCTGTCCTACGTGGACGGCTCCTCCACCGTGGACGGCACGTACACGGAACACGACCACGGCCAACAGCAGGGCACCGTATCCGGCGGCACGGCCGTCACACCCACCGTCACCAACAACAAGGACGGGTCCACCACCTTGGAGTACACGGTCAACGGCGCGAAAGCCGACGGTGCCACGAACACGCTCATCCGGTTCACCACCATCATCGGCGACGCGTCCGACCCGGACAATGACGCGAAGAACAACCAACAGTACACCGTGCATACGGAAATCCGGTCGAAACGGTGGATGGGCGAACCAAGGTCGTCGCTCGGCCAGACCGCCGACCACACCATCAAAGTGAGCCGCACCCACTCGTCCGCGTTGGCGACCCGCGCCAAGACCCTGCTCAACGAGACCCACAGTCCTCTGGGCTTCACGAACATGCTCGGCAACTTCAGCCGCGACGCGAAACCCGACCCGTACGCCGTGGACGTCATGCCCTCCAACGGCTTGGGGCAAAGCTCATACCATGGCGCGACCACGCTGACCGGACTGACCGTCAAAGCGTCCAACGGGGCGAGTCTGACCGGCACGCGCGTCTACTTCACGACCGACCCGAAATGGCGGAACATGGACGCGACGAAGATAACCCGCGAACAGGTCGAACA